>Ga0247727_10001214_pt1 | contig 62556 bp, 72 predicted proteins | sample WisWelCaveWW1625_FD_202498 | JGI IMG/M metagenome (GOLD analysis project Ga0247727, IMG submission 202498) | Biofilm microbial communities from Wishing Well Cave, Virginia, United States - WW16-25 | ecosystem: Environmental > Aquatic > Deep subsurface > Groundwater > Cave microbial mat | place...
TGGAGGAGCACTTACGTCGAAAGACCGAAGGAGCGGATCTTGAGATCGAGGCGTTGGAGTGAGCGCTGGACCCGACTTTTAGTCGGCCTTCACGCTACCGTCTTCAGACGGTAGCGGTTGACTTTCTGTCAAACGCGGTGGGGAGGACCATCCTCATTCCTGGCCGGGGGTGAGGATGATCCGGTATGCCCCCGTGCATAAAACCCGTCCCGGCGGGTAAAATCCCGCTGCTTCCATTGTCAATCATCTTGATTGACTTGCCTAGCAAGCGAAAGGGGTGTTAGAGTGGCTGCTCACAAACGGTGGGGTGGTCCCCGCATGGGGGCAGGGCGGAAGTCAGGACCACAAGAAGATGTTCGACGCAACCGGGTTGCCGCGATGTTTACTGACGCGGAGCTGGCACAGTTGAACGCTCTCGCAAAAGAGCGCGGCATTCCAGTTGGAACCGTGCTCTACCAGTTGGCAAAGCGCGCCCTGTCCCGAAAGCGGTGACCCCTCGCCACAACCAAGGAGCAACCCGTGGCCGAGCAGAAGAAAAAGACCGCCAGAAAAACAGAGCAAGAGAAAGACCTCGAGTTTCAACAGGAGATGGATAAGCGACCCGTCAACTGCTGGTGGTACATGCGCCTGGAGGCTGCTTACGAGACCGCGAAACTCTTAGGTCCGAAGGTCGAGCGGAAGATGTTTCGGGAAGCGCGCGCCATTAAAAAGGCTGGCCGTTGGAACCTTTTGTTAGCCGCTGAACTCGTCTTGGCTCAGGCGCTTTGGGGAAAGCAGGCTTGCCCACCGCCGCGCGATCCAGCGGCGGGCGCGTGGGATGTTCAGAACGACAAGAGCCCGGAAGCTCGATGGCTCGACGGACGCATGAAGGCGGCCCTGACTTTCTACGGGAAAGATCCAGAAGTCCGCGGAATTGTTTTGGGGAATGCGGCGGTGACTTCTGGAGGGGGGCATGGCCGACGCTCTTCGCCGTCGAGAAGATGACCGCCGAGTGTGCGATGGATTTCATGGTCGAGCGGGAGGCGGCGTGATGGAACTTCTCACCTTCCGTCTCATTCCGTTGCCCGAGGAAAAGTTTACTCTCACGCCCGAAGCTGCGCGCGACTGGTTGGAACAGTGGGCGTCGGCCTACGTGCGCGTGCTCATGTACGGGCTCGAAGTGAAGGACGCGACGACACGTATAGACCACGCCGTGTTGGCCTTCGAGCTTTCGGAGATGCTCGACGCCTGCGCCTCGGTGCTCTCGACGGGCAAGCCCGAAACGCTGGCGCGCGAGCACGGGCTCGACGCGAAGGACGCGCCCGCGGAGCTTGCGCGCATCGTTGTGAGCGAAAACCCCGACGCCCAAGAGCACGAAATCTACGGCGCTCTGAAAGCGGAGTTAGCGCGACGGCTCTCGGAAAAGGATGCGGCGTGATGCAGGACGAAATCACCGACGAAATCCCGCCCTGGGCCGAGACGAGCGAGGCTCAAATCCCCGAGCGCTGGCCTAATCCGACTTCACAAACGCTGCACTTGATTCCATTGCCCGGGCCATCGCTCACGCGCGAGATGGCGCTCGATTGGCTTCAGGAGTGGTCGCAAGATTACGCCTTCATAGTGACGCTGGCGCTGGGCAACATCGGCATAGGAAATTTTCCGAAGGAAGCCATCCTAGCGTTCGAGATGCTGGCGCTCGACCTGGGTTTCATGCTCGGCGCGTGCGCCAAAGTCTTGTCGCACGGGAAACCCGTCACGTTGATGCACGACGACGACGGCGAACCGGAGCAGACGGAGCATTGGCTTGCTCTCATTGTGGCGAACAGAGACCCGGACACGTCGGGAGATACGGCCTACGACGAACTCGCGAAGGAACTCTTGCGCCGAATTTCGGAGCGCAAGGCGGAGTCCGACGCGCGGCGGGAACAGGAACGCGCGCAGCACTTCCCGCTTGCGCAGGCGCCGGCGTGAACTGCATAGTTACATCAAAACATCGCCGAATAAAGAAACGCCATGAGCCATCATGATACACCTGACAATAACAACGAGAGCAGACCGGAAGAAATTTCGCACGACCGATCCGATAACAATCAGTCCGCAACCAGAAAGAAACTCAACAAAACCTATAATGAACTTAAAAGCCGAGTTCAAAAATGTATTTCTAGTTGGCATAGAAAGTTTCTGGTCTCTACTAGAAGCTTCAAGCGTCGCCTATCTAATCTCGAGCTTATTCATTGGAATCTCTTTTTGACAGTAACTTTGGTTGTTTTCACTTGCCTTCAATGGTGGGCAACAGTTAAAGCTTATCGAATGAGTGAGAGGGCTTGGGTAAGCGTTAAGGAAATATTCTTGAAAGACATAGAAATCGGAAAAGCTCCGTCCGGACATACTCGAATTTTCAATAGCGGTCACTCTCCTGCATTGCAAAGTAGAGTAGCTAGTTTCATAGATTTTGGTCCTATCAATGTACCTCCAGACTCTTTTCCTAAAGAACGGAATAATGCTGATGACAGTCTTACTACTATTGGTCCAGATGTTACTCAAATCGCAAGTGTAAAAATGAAAGGCGAACTGACGCAAGAACTATTCGACTTGCTTAATGAAAAGAAGATTAGGATCTATGTTTATGGACGAATTACTTATGATGATATTTTTAAGAAATCTCATACAACTGATTTTTGCATGTATTGGAATGGATCGTTCTCTGGGAATAATATGAATTCCTGCTCTGGAGGAAATTGGGCAAATTAAAACAATTGCAAAGAGTGAGGCCCGCAAGAATTTACGAGCGCTAAGCACATTTAGGAGTAGTGAAGCGATGGACGTAATCGAACTTCGACCTGAGCAATCTCGGCGCGCGTCGGCCGCTGCTGATGGCACCGACGAGCAACACGCGGAAACGGAGAAGCGGATAAAAACAACGTCCGGCCAACTGATCCGCCGCGGTGAAAAGAAGTGGCTGGTGCGCGTGTTCCTGGGGCGTGATTCCGACACCGGGAAGCGCCACTACCACAACCACATTGTCACCGGAACGAAGAAAGACGCGCAGCGCTACCTCAACGCGGCTCTGCGCAGTCGCGACCTGGGGACTCTCGTTGAACCGGCCCGGATGACCTTCGGCGCGTACTTAAAACGCTGGCTCGAGACGGCCGCCAAACCGCGAGTGCGAGCCCGCACGTTTGAGGACTACGAAGGACTCTTGAAACGGTACGTACTCCCAGCGCTTGGGGGGCGTCGCTTGGACTTGATTCGCCCGCTCGACTTGCAAAAGCTCTACCGGGACATGCAGGAGCGAGGACTAACGGGGCGCACGGTTCACGTCACCCACAACGTCGTGCGCTCGGCGCTGAAGCAGGCTGTCCGCTGGCGTTTGCTTCCCGTGAATCCCGCTCTTGAAGTGGACCTTCCGAAGTGGGAAAAGCGCGAGATGTTGGCTCTCACCGCCGAAGAAGCCGGGCGTTTCGCGCGCGCTGCTGAAGCGACGCCGCGCGGGCTGGTGTTCCTGCTCACGCTCACGGCGGGGCTTCGACCGTCCGAAGTGCTCGGGCTCACGTGGGAGGACTGCGACCTGGACCGCGGCACGGTGGTGGTCCGGCGCTCGCTCACCCGTTTGCTGACGGGCGAGTGGAGCTTAACCGAGCCGAAGACCCCGAAGAGCCGGAGAACCGTTCCTTTGCCCGCTACGCTGCTTTCAAAACTTCGGGCGCACCGGAAGCAGCAAGCCGAGGAGAAAATGCTGCTCGGCCCCGAGTACGAGAGCCATGGGCTCGTGTTCGCGACGAAATCCGGCGCGCCGCTCATTCAAAACAACCTCTCACGCCGAGAGATGAAGGACGCGCTCAAGGCGGCCGGGCTATCCGAGAAACTGCGCTGGTACGACTTGCGGCACACGTGCGCCACCCTGTTACTCGCCGCGGGCGAAAACCCGAAGGTGGTTGCGGAACGCCTCGGGCACTCCACCGTGACGCTGACGCTGGACACCTACGGGCACGTGCTGCCTGGGATGCAGGAACGCGCCACGGAGCGCCTTGAGGCTCTTCTCTTCGCCCCGCAAGACCGCTAGTCGGCACACCGCTGGCACACCCGTTTTTTGACACTTTTCGGTGTGACATGTTTTCGGAACACCGTGTGTCAAAGTGCGTACTTTGGTGTGCCAAAAGTGCGCCAACTCCGCCAAACGAACCCAATTCAGCGAAACTCAAACGAAGATTGATAGTCAGAAACGGCAACTAAACCGAACACTTACAAACTCAGCCCAACTCACGAAAAAGGGCCGGTTGGGTTTCCTAAACCGCGTGTCGGAGGTTCGATTCCTCTCGGGGGCACCAATTTAATATCAGGTTGCGCAAGATGAGCGCTCGTAGGCGTGGCTATGCCCTGCAAAGACGTGATCAATGCCGGAGTTTTCGAGTAGTGGGATAAACCTTTCTCGCATTTCGATTAGCTGATTTTCTTGACCCCAAGGGAATGAAGGAGGTCCCGCATCCTATTTTTTCTTAAAAATGACGTTGGATTCCATTACCTCGCACTTAAGTACATACTTTGGTGTGTCGAAAACGCCATAGAAGACTTCTAGGCTCCAACACCGCCTAGTGGAGATGGCCTATGGCGATGGACCTGATCTCGAGTTTGCAGTTTCGCTCTGCATATCCCTTCACTTCCCCATCTCCGAGTTTCAGTACGACAGAAGAAGAACGCCGCGCGGAGTTGTCGCCGATCGGGTTGCGCGCGCTTCGCACGATGGAGGTAAACGGCGGTCGCGAAGAAGACACTTCGCTCTTTTATTCACCGTCCAACCCGTTTGGTTATCCGGATTATCGACCGCGTTTGCCGGAACCGCCCGTTCCGATCCGCGAGCTTCCGGAACTTAAACCGATTCAAGGGTTTCCAATGACTCCGCGGTTGTTGGGTGAAGATGCAGAAGAAATAGCGGAGAAGAAAACAGCTGAGAGCGTTCCGCCTGCTCTCGAAAAGCTAGAGGAAAAGACGGCGCCTCTGGTTTCTGCAGAAACGGCTGAGAAAAAGGCGCTTCCTGAAGACGACCCACAACCGGTTGCTGCCGAGAGTGTTCGCTCGGTCCGTCTCGACCGCGGAGTGGAGGCAGCATTGGTGTTTTCCGGTGGTCGCATGCAGACTCCGGAGCGGAATGTGAACCCCAATTTGGCTGGGGGTGTGATTCACCTGAGTGTCTAGAGGCTTCATTTTCACGACCTTGCTAGGAAAATTTACAAGCGGCGGACGTTTCGATCTGGAGTGGTTTCTGAACGCGACTCAGAAGGAATTGTTATGAAGATCAGCGCCTCATCGATCGGTCTCTCTGCTGTAGACACCGCGCACACGCGCTTGGCCAATGCGGCCCACAACGTCGCCAACCTGCAAACCCAGGACTTCCGCAATCGTCGAACCCAAATGCTGGAGCAGGAAGGGGGAGGTGTGCGTGCGGTGACCTCCATCGATGCGGAGCCGGCAGCGGTGGATTTGGCGGACGAAGCCGTGAACATGATGTTGGCGGAACTCCAAGCTAAGGCGGCCGCGCGGGTCGTCGGAAAACAGGAAGATCTCACCGGATATCTGTTGGACGTTCTAGCTTGAAGGCGCAGCGCTGATTCACGCAGGGACGAGGTTGCGGTTCACGTGGCCGGCTCGTGTTCATTCTCTCATCCATTTCAAATTTTTCGTGACGCTCGCCTGCGGAGTTGCATGCGAGCTGCCGGAAGCTCGCTATCCACTCCGAAATAAAGTCGGAAAAGTGTAGAATGAAGCACGAATTTTTCAGAGCACCGCCGCGGGTGGTACAAGCCGCGAGATTGCAGGTCTCCGGTTTCAATTTTGGTTGCAGTGATGAGAAGTATGAAAAAGTGGAGTTGGCAGAACGGTTGGATGTTGGTATTCGCCACGGCGATCGTCGCCTGTGTCCAGATTCCCATCGGTCGCCCACGTTTGAAAGAAATCGAGGATACGCAAATCCTTGAGGAGCCGATCGTGTACGTCGGAAGTGTGTCGGAGCATAGCGACGTGACCCGCAGTTACATTCTGGAAGAAGCCGCAGGGCAAGTAGCACTAAAGGCGAGTCAAGACCTGCGGTCGATTCCGGCTCGGACGTCGGACGCCGAAACCGAAGCGCGACTCCGCCGCATTTCAGAACAGGGGGAAGTGTCGTACCGGCGGGAAGTTAACGCGCTGCCTCCCCATTATTTGGTGCGCTATGAAGTTGCTCTCGACGGCACGGAATTGCCTTCTGTGGCGCAGGTTGTCGATGTGGCACGCGGCCACGTATTGTGGCGCCTACTTTTGTCGTGGTTACCGGTGCACCGCGTGGAGGTCGCGATTCGCTGTGACGTGAGCTTGTATCAGATCGAAGGCGCGGGTGTGCAGAAGCGCCTCGGGCGCCGAAGCTACGAATCCGCTCGCACGCACTTCGGAAATTTTTGGTGGTTGACTTCGGCCTGGGAAGGAACTGTAAAAAACAGCTTTCGTGACCTGACGGGCCGCTGTCTGGACGCGATTCGTCGGTATTCTTTTCATGAAATTGCGGAGTTCCACCCGGAACACCGCTCAGCAAAAACCTTTTCTAACTGATCGGGTGAAGTAGTAGTGGGGAGCGGGTGAATCGCCTGAGCAGCATACACCCGAGTGGAAATAACGGCGTAGGCCGCGTGGAGCGCCTGCATTTCTCGGCGTTCCCCGGTTGATCTCGCTGTCTTTAGCCTGCTTTCTCGCCAAACAACTGCTGCCGCCAAGCCATGAAGCAAGGCTGTATGTCGCTTGGGCACGCATCCAAAATCTCGAGTCTTGCTGAGGAGTTGCCGATAGGGAGGGGCGGCGACGCGGGAGTCGGCTCGGGGTTCTCCGCGGACGAGCGGCAGAGGCTTGCGCGTTTCGCCACGGGATTTTTCTGCGTCCAGAGGTCGCATGGATATCGCAACCATCATAGGGGCGATTCTTGGCATCGGGCTCGTCATCGGCTCGATCACGATCAGCGGGTCGCTCTCGGCCTATCTCGACCTTCCGAGTTTTTTGATCGTTTTCGGCGGCACACTGGCTTCGACGCTCATCCATGAGCGGTTGCAGCACGTGGTGGGAGCCATCCAGGTTGCACTGGCGGCGGTTTTCGATCGAACGGGCCGCACCGATGAAATCATTCCGGCGGTGATCCATCTGGCAGCGAAGGCTCGCAAAGAAGGCCTGGTGGCGTTGGAAGGTGAGGAGATCGAGGACACTTTCCTCGAGCGCGGTGTTCAACTCGGTGTGGACGGCTTGAGTCCGGAGTTGGTGAGGTTGACACTCATGAATGAGGTCGCTGCACTGAAAAGACGGCATCAGAGAGGCCAGAAGATCTTCAAGTACATGGCTACGATATCTCCAGCGATGGGTATGGTCGGGACGCTGATCGGTCTTGTTCAGATGCTCCTATCCATGAGTGACCCCACCACGATCGGCCCCTCCATGTCGCTTGCTTTGTTGACGACGCTGTACGGCGCCTTGCTGGCGTATTTACTTTTCATGCCGATCTCTGAAAAACTCGGCAGTCGCACCGACGAAGAAGTCATGCACCGCATGCTGGCAGTTCATGGGGTGGAATCGATTCTCAGGGGTGACAATCCGCTGATCATTCAATCCAAATTGGAGGCCTTTCTTGCCCCGAGTGAACGCAAGGGCAGAAGAAAGGGCTGATCGTGTTTGATCACGGCGTGGAAGGGATGGAAGACGAACCGCAGCGGAGTGGTGAAGGTTCCCCTCTGTGGATGACGACCTTCGCGGATATGGTCACCCTTATGATGGCCTTCTTTGTCTTGTTGCTTTCCTTTGCAAACATGGACATGGTGAAATATAGGGGTTTGGTGGAATCACTCGAGGAGTCGTTCGGTGCCGAGAAAACTCATGAGGGGAAGGAAGAAGTCTTTTCCACGACGTTCGTAAAATTATCCGATCAGGAATCCAGTACATCGATCAAGGTTCAAGATCTCAACCTCAACGCACGCGATAAAGCGCTCAAGACGCAAATGCTCTCCCGGCTGAGAGGTTTTGTTTCCGATAAACGCCTGGAGAAGACAATGAAGGTGGAGGACACGGCCGAGGGTATTCTCGTGCGCGTGCAGGGCGACGTGATGTTTGATCCGGGCGACGCGGAGTTGAGGCCGGAGGCGCTGGTGATCCTGCGCGAGTTAGCCGATCTGACGGAGCGCTATCCGTACCCCCTGGCCATCGAGGGACACACCGATGATCTGCCTGTGACTTCGAAACGCTTCGAGTCGAACTGGGAGCTTTCGGCCGCGCGGGCAATCGCCGCGCTTCGCTTTCTGACGGAGTCGGGAGAGGTCTCCCCCGGCCGGCTCAGCGTGGCCGGCTACGCTCACACAAAGCCTTTGGTTCGCAATCTCTCCCCCGAGCACCGGGCCCGAAATCGCAGGGTGGAGTTCTTATTTCACAACCGGCCCGACCGGAGGCTCGAAGAACGGGCCACTGAGGAGGCAGCTCCAACACCGTCCCAAGAAGGTCCTGCCCGTTCTGTTCAACCCTGAGCGCTGCTTGAAGCAAATGCCTGTGGAAAGCGCCCGTTCCTCATCTCACTTCGAAATGAGCCCTCCGTTCGGGCCGCCACCGGCGGCGGCAGAAGAGGTGCAGGTTTCTCATGGAAATACCCAGAAAAATCTAAAGCTTGCCGACGCGTTGCCGATGCGGGGGTGACGGACCTCTCAAAGTGCAATGTGGCAGGTAGGCAAGATATGCAGCTTCTGTGTAGTTGGATGTTCAATTGGAAACCAGGGCGCTTGAAGTCAGTGCGAGAGCGCAGAAGGAGATCATGGTGACGCGCATTCTCGTCGTTGATGAAGATTCCGTGGAACGGAACGCGCTCGTCGAACTGCTGCGGAGTTCGGGCCACGAGGTCACCGGCTCCGCAGCCTTAGCGGAAGTCTTTCCGGCGTTATCCGGAGGCGAATTCGACCTCGTGATTCTCGATCCGAATGCGGGCGGCGGCGGCGATTTCGAGGTTCTCCGACAGGTGCGAAACAGCGCGCCCCGCGCGGCGGTCCTGGCCGTGGCCCGCGACGGAAATGTCGAGGAGGCGGTGGCAGCCATGCGCTTGGGGGCTTTTAACTATTTGAATCGTCCCTGTGATCCCAACCAGATCCATGAGGAAGTCAAGCGCGCGCTTGAAAGCACCCTGCGAAGCGCGAGCGGCGACGCTACGGCTGCCGTGACGGCGGTGGAAGACGCCTGCGCTTACGGGATCGTTGGGGCTTCGGCCGCGGTTCGAGAACTGTTGGATTTGATCGAGAAGGTGGCGGAAACCGACAGCACGGTGCTGATTACGGGCGAGACCGGAACCGGCAAGGAACTGGTCGGGCGCGCCGTGCACAAGGCGAGCACCCGGCGCAACCGAGCCTTCTGTGCGCTGAATTCGGCGGCTTTTCCTGAAACGCTGCTGGAGAGCGAGCTCTTCGGCCATCGGCGCGGAGCCTTCACGGGAGCCGCGATGAACAAAAAAGGTCTCTTCGAACACGCGGACAGGGGAACGGTCTTTCTCGATGAAGTTGCGGAGATGCCGCTCTCGATGCAGGCCAAGCTGCTGCGCTTTCTACAAACAGGAGAGATCCGCCCGGTAGGTGCCGAAATCACCCGCTACGTGGACGTACGCTTGGTGGCCGCGACCAATAAAGAACTCGAACGGGAGGTGGAAGTCGGCCGTTTCCGCGAGGATCTCTACTACCGATTGGCCGTGATCCCGATCCACGTTCTTCCGCTGCGCGAGCGCAGAGAGGATATTCCGCTGCTCGTCAATCATTTTTTGCGGCGCTTCTCCGAGCGCTTGGGAAAGCAGGTCGTCGAAGTCGAACCGGCCGCCATGGAGCTGATGAAGATTCACACTTGGCCGGGCAACGTGCGTGAATTGGAGAACACGATCGAACGCGGAGTGGCGCTTTCCCGCGGTACGAAGATCAGGCTCGAGGACTTGCCGCGTCGCCTGCAGCAATCGTCGCTCACGGCTTCTGTAAGCACCGCCATTCCGAGCCTCCAGGACGTCGAGAGACGACACATCCTGCAGACGTTGGAGCGCGTGAACTGGAATCGAAAAAAGGCGGCGGAAATTCTTCAGATTTCTACCACGACTTTGTGGAGGCGCTTAAAGGAATTTGAGATTTCAGAGCAGTCCGAGGTTATTGGAGATCACATGAGGAACGACTCACCAGGCGCATGAGCACGCGTCTGGACGCAAGGATCAACCGAGAGAGTTCGTTTCAGGGAGTGAGGGGTCATGGCCGAGGCCGAAAAAACAGAGCCTAAGGAAGAAGCGGTACAAGCAAAAGGCAATAAGACTCCGTTGTTGATCGCGGGCACGGCGGTCCTTTCGCTGGCCTTGGGTTTCGGTGTCAACAGCTTGTTTTTTAAGCCGGAACCAGCGACCACGGCACCCGTTGAAGAGGAGTCGCAGCCCGCCGCGGAAGCTTCCGAACACGAACAGCCTGCCGACGAGAGCAAGAAAGGCACTAAGAAAGGCGAAGAGACTCCGTTCAGCGAGCGGGTGGTCACGCTGGAACCCTTTGTCGTCAACCTACGAGGCGCTGACTATCCGCGTTACGTCAAAGTCAGCATAGGAATCGAAGCCGAGAACCTGGCGGCGAAGGGCGAGCTCGAGGCGCGCAACGCCCAGATTCGAGACGCTGTGATTCTTCTGCTGTCGAGCAAGGAGCTCGACGAAATCACCGAGTATGAGGGAAAAGCCTTCCTCAAGGAAGAAATTCAACGGCGGCTCAACGATCTTTTGCAAGCGGGAACCGTCAAGTCGGTACTCTTTACGGAGTTCGTCATCCAATGACGCAGATGGCAGCCGATGCGCAGATCCTGACGCGCGAGGAACTCGATGCGCTCCTGGAGACGTTTGCGGAAGAGCAGCAGGCGCGCGAAAAGAGTCCTTGGCCCAAAGGGCCGTGGTCGGGAGAAGTTCACGCCGCGGAAGAGTCAGAAGTGCTCAATCCCGTTTTTCAACGGGCGATGGAGCGCTTTGCTGCGGAAGAGTCGAAGCGCATGTCGGCCGCTTACCAATCGCTCATCCGGTACGACCTGACGGGTGTTTCACAGTTATCTTCGGAGGAATTTGCGGCACTGCTCTTCGCAGAGGATCTGATCGCGGAATTTAGCATCGATCCGCCCGGCGAAACTGGTTTTCTGCTGCTCGGACGGCCGTTCTTTTTCGCGCTTTTTTGCATTTCGCTTGGAGCCCGCGTGAAGAAAGCCGCTAAAGGTTTTCCGACGCACCGTTACACACAAATTGAAGAGCGCATGTACGAGCGCATCGCGCGGGAGCTTTTGGAGCAGCTTGAACGGAGCTGGCCGCGCGAAAAAAATGCACGCTTGCAACTGGTTTCCATAGCGCCTGCGGGACGCATCCGGGAATACCCCAAGCGCACGCTGGACGTCATCAGCTTTGACATGAGCGGCTTCGACGACATTCTCCGCTTGCGGCTCGCCGTTCCCGTGGAGGTTATGCAAGCAGTTGGAAAACTGAAGGTCAGTCCTGAGCGAACGCGTTCGAAGAGGAAGGTGGAAGAAGTGATTCGGGGAATTCCGGTGACGCTGAAGGTCGAAATCGGGTGCGCCGAAATCAAGCTCTCCGAACTCTCGCGTCTCAAGGAAGGGCAAATTTTTCCGCTGCATGCGTCCGACCCAAAATTGTTGTCGGTGTGCGTTGACGGCAAGGAGAAATTTCGCGCGATTCGTGGAACCGTTGGCCGACGCTTGGCGGTTCAAATCGCGGAGCGCGTTCGGAGTTAGGAAATGGCGGAAGCGGTAGAGGATACGCTGGAGCAAACCGGTGCAGACATAGAGGCGGCACCGGAAGCAGGTGCAGCCAAGCCGGTTAGTGGCCGGCCGGAGGCGGGCGTCGATCCGGGTCTGGATTTCGTTCTGGACGTCGCGGTGACGGCAACGGTTGAGCTCGGTTGCGCGAAGCTGTTGGTTCGGGATCTGCTCCAGCTCGACAAAGGTTCGGTCATTGAATTGGATCGCATGTCGGGCGATCCCGCTGACGTCATTGTCAATGGAAAATTAGTAGCACGCGGGGAAATCACGGTCGTGGATGACCGCTTAGCGGTGCGGATCGTTGAGGTCGTCGGATCGCACTCTCCAGCGCTGCAAAAGAATTAACCCGGATTATTCATGAAGCGTCATAGCGAGACTGCGGAGATGCCCGAAATGGTGAACGATTTCAGCGTTTGGCACCGGAGGCGTACTGGACAGTACGTCGAGGAGCCAAACGCTGAAATCGCTCGCCAGGTCGGGCAGATACGCAGTCGCAGTAGGCGCTTCATGAATAATTCGGGTTAAGGCTCTTTCCCATACTCGAGATGCCGGAAAGGGGGAGCGGTGCTCGAGACCATTTCTTCACTACTGATAGTCATCGGGGCGATATTGGTGCTCCACGTCGCGCTCAGGGCGCTTGGTCTGGCGCGCGCCAAGGGGAGTTCGCGCCGCCTCAGAGTTGTGGACAGCTGCGCGCTGGGGCAGCGGCAGTATCTCCACGTCGTTGAGGTCGATGGCGGGGAGCTCTTGATCGGTGCGACGGAGCACAGCGTCCGGTTGCTCAAGCCGCTCTCGCGGCCGCCGGTGTCGCTGCTTCCCAAAGCGGCCGCGGATCAGAATACCGTAGAAGCGATTCCGGTGCGGCTCTCTCGCAAATGGATGGGCATTTTGCGCCGCACTACGCGTTTTTTATTGATCCTGGTGCCCACACTGTTTCTTGCGATGGAATCCGCACATGCGGTCGAATCGCTTGCCGGAGCGACACAGGGCGGGCCAACGGACCTCGCGGCGCTGGATCTCGGCCGGTTGACGGCGCCGGAGGGGATTTCCTCTACCTTGCAGATCGTCATTCTGATGACCCTGTTGTCGGTCGCTCCCTCTCTACTGCTGATGGTGACTTGTTTCACGCGCATCGTGATCGTGTTGTCGTTGGTCCGACAGGCTATCGGCATTCACCAGTTGCCGCCCAATCAAGTGATCGTTGGCCTGGCCTTGTTCACGACTTTTTTTGTAATGGCCCCCGTCGCCGAAAAAATTCACACGACCGCATTGAAGCCGTACATGGAACGCACGATCGACACTCCGGCAGCGGTAAGTAGCGCGGCCGTTCCGATTCGTGAATTTCTATCGCAGCACACCCGCGAAAAAGACGTTGAATTGTTCTTGAAGGTTCGCAACTCTAAATCGACTCCTGACATCGACAAGATTTCCATGGCCGTACTCGTTCCGGCCTATCTAATCAGCGAAATCCGGACGGCGTTCGAGATCGGGTTCATGCTTTATTTGCCGTTTCTGGTCATCGATATCGTGATCGCATCGATGTTGATTTCGATGGGCATGATCATGCTTCCACCCATCGTCATCGCACTTCCATTCAAACTGATGCTGTTCGTTCTAATCGATGGCTGGAATCTCGTCGTTACCTCTTTGGTGACGGGGCTGCAGTAAGGAGATATTCATGACCGTTGAGCAGGTCACGTTTTTGTTGCAAGAAACGATCAAAACCACCCTGTGGGTGTCGGCACCGTTTTTGGCCGCTGCACTCTTTGTGGGATTACTGATATCGGTCTTTCAAGCTGCGACACAAGTCAATGAACAAACGCTGACCTTTGTACCCAAGATCGTCGCTGTTCTCGCGACGTTCGGGCTGTTATTTCCGTGGATCATCCAACGAGTGATGGATTTTACGCAGCTCATTATGGAGCGAGCCGCGCAGTGAGTGCATGAAGCATGCAGGAAGTAGTAACACTCCAAGAATTGTTGGTTTGGGGCTTCGGGAGCATTCGAGTCGTCGCGTTGCTTTTGCTGCTTCCACCTTTCAGCCACAATGCGGTCCCCATCCGCGCCCGCATACTGCTCGCCGTTTTTGTGTTTGCACTGGCGGTTCCTGATCGAAGCTTAGCGCTGCAGGCGGTCCAACAAGGAAGCCTGGGCGTAATGGGTTCCGTGTTTTCGGAAGCTCTGATCGGACTGGGGTTAGGCTTCGCGGTCCGTTTGGTTTTTGCGGCCTTCGGCCTCATGGGGGAATTCGCGTCCATCCAAGGGGGACTTGGAGCCGCCCGCGTTTTGGACCCCAGCACGGGCCAGACCTCGGTCGCTTTGGCGGCCCTTTTCGATCTCTTTATGTTGGTTGTTTTTTTGGCGATCGATGGCCATCACGCTGTCCTGTTGGCGATTGCGAAATCTTATACGCTGCTCCCGTTGGGATCCGGAGGTCCTTCGGCTCAGTCGTTTTTAGAAGTCGCGCGCATGGGCGGTGATTTTTTCGAGATCGCGGTTCGGCTCGCGGCACCGGTCACGGTCGCCACATTCATATCCAACATCGCGTTGGGCATACTCGCGCGTGTCGCTCCGCAACTCAATTTGATGATGGTTCAGCTACCGGCTCACATTGCCGTGACGTTGGCCATTTTAGCCCTTGGTGCCGGGACCTTGATGGATTCCGGAGTCCGCTCACTGGAAGCGTGGAGTGAGCAGGCTATTCGGCTCTTTGTGGGAGTGAGCTAGCCATGGCCGCTGACGACGCGGAACGGACGGAACCTGCGACTGCGAAGCGCAGGCAGGACGCGAAAAAGAAAGGGGACGTTTCCCAGAGCAAAGAGGTATCGGCTGCGATTCTTCTCGGGGCAATGTTCTTGATTCTGAGCTCCGGTCTAGGTGTGCGAATGTTGCAGGACGCCGTCGAACAATTGCGGGCGGTTTTGGGTGGCGAAACGATCCGCCCCGCGACGCTGGGAGATTACCACGCTGTGCTGCTTTATTTTAGCGGGCGCACCGCCCGCGCATTTGCTCCGATTGCACTGGTGATGGTTGTGCTTTCCATCCTCGCTCACGTGGTGCAGAGTGGTCCGATGTTTTCTTGGGAGGCGCTTTCTTTTCAGTTGCGTCGCATTAATCCCGCCAATGGTTTTAAGCGCATGCTGAGTCTCGATCAGTTCGTTGAAATTTTGAAGGCAGTTCTAAAAATTACAATCGTCATCATGGTGAGTTGGTGGGCGCTGGCTCCGGCGGTCGCGGTGGTGGTGTCACTCTCCGATGCTGGTCTAGACGTGACCTTGAGCGTTGCAGGGACGCTCCTCAAGAAGCTCGGTTGGTACATCCTCGGCGCCATTGTTGTTTTGGCGGTGTTGGATTTGTTTTGGGTGCGCCATCGCTACGAAAAGCGCCTGCGTATGACAAAACAGGAAGTGCGCGACGAGCACAAACAGCGGGAAGGTGATCCGAAAGTCCGTGGGAAATTGCGCGCGCAGCAACGCGAGTTGACGCGGCACCGAATGCTAGCCGCCGTGCCGAACGCGGACGTTGTTATCACGAATCCTACCCACTACGCCGTGGCTCTACGCTACGAAGCGCGCGAGATGAGGGCACCCAAGGTCCTCGCGAAGGGGCGCAATCATCTGGCGCTACGCATTCGAGAGGAAGCTCGCAAACACGAGATTCCCATCGTAGAGAATCCCCCCTTGGCGCGTGCGCTGTACCGCGATACCCGCGTGGGACGGGAAGTTCCGGCGAAGCTGTTCCAGGCCATCGCGGAAGTGTTGGCACACGTGTACCGCTTGGATCCGCGCCGCCGCAGTGCTGAGTGGAGCGCGGCGTGAAGACGAAGACCCGTGAACTGGTTCTAGCCGGCGCCTTCTTCTGGATTTTGGCACTGCTGATCGTTCCGTTGCCGGCGGTGCTGCTCGACCTCATGCTGGCCGTATCGCTGACGCTCGGCATCATGATTCTTCTGCTCGCGTTGTTCATCGAGAAGCCGCTCGATTTCTCGGTGTTTCCGTCGCTGCTGCTCATGGTGACGCTGCTGCGCTTGGGGCTCAACGTGGCCAGCACGCGCCTGATTCTGTTGCACGGCGCGGAGGGGCCGGAGGCAGCCGGGCAAGTGATCGCGGCATTCGGCAATTTCACCGTGGGTGGGAACTACCTGGTCGGCCTCGTGATCTTTCTCATCTTCGTCGTGATCAATTTCGTCGTGATCACCCGCGGCGCGGGGCGCATCGCCGAGGTGGCGGCCCGTTTCATGTTGGATGCCATGCCTGGAAAGCAGATGGCGATCGAAGCAGACTTAAACCAAGGCGTCATCAACGATGTGGAGGCGACGCGGCTCAGACGGGAAGTCCAGCGCGAATCGGATTTCTACGGGGCGATGGACGGCGCGAGCAAGTTCGTGAGGGGTGACGCCGTCGCCGGTTTGGTCATTCTTTTGGTCAATATTTTGGGCGGCATCACCATTGGAGTTGCTCAAGAGGGGATGCCCTTTCTCGATGCACTGCAGACGTACACGGTGCTTACCGTCGGCGATGGCTTGGTTTCCCAGGTACCTGCACTGATCGTGTCCACAGCCGCCGGCGTGGTGGTGAGCCGCGCGGCGGCGGGAGCATCGCTAGCCGAAGAACTGCAGCAGCAGATGATCATGCAGCCCCGCGCGCTCAGCGTCGCTTCGGGCATGCTGGGGGTACTGGCCTTACTCCCCGGTCTGCCGTTTCTGCCTTTTGCGGCGGCCTGTGTGGGAAGTGGGCTGCTCGCTCGTTCGCTCGCCAAGGCCAAGGCGCAGCAGGAACAGGCAGCGGATGCCGAGGTCGCGCCGCCTGCGCCAAAGGTTACGGAGGAGGACGAACTCAAGCGGGCGCTGGAGCTCGACGACCTGGAGCTCGAAATTGGTTACGCGTTGCTGCCGCTCGTCGATCCTAAACGCGGTGGCGAACTTTTGCCGCGCATCCGCTCGACACGCAAGCAATTGGCGGCCGAGCTGGGCTTCGTCGTTTCACTGGTTCATATCCGCGACAACCTTCAGTTGAATCCCAATTCCTACGCGATTTTGGTGCGCGGCAACTCAGTGGCATCCGGCACACTTCAACCGGGGCGTTCGCTGGCTCTAGCGGTGGGTGGGGCAGTCGAGAAGATTCCGGGGACCAAGACGGTCGACCCCGCTTTTGGAATGCCGGCGGTGTGGATTCAGGAGCGAGATCGCGAGCGGGCGACGGCGGCAGGCTACGCGGTGGTCGATGCTTCGACCGTAATCGCGACGCATCTGGCCGAAGCGATTCGCAATTACTCGGCGGATTTGTTGTCTCGCCAGCACGTGAAGGAGTTGCTCGAGCGCTATAGCGAGCGAGCGCCCAAAGTGGTGGAGGAGATCGTTCCCGCTCTGGTTCCGCTGTCCACACTGCATCGCGTTTTGCGCGCGCTCTTGGCGGAGCGCGTGCCGATTCGAGACCTGGGGACCATTTTGGAAACGCTTGCTGAGCACTGTTCAAAGATTCAAGACACGGAGACACTCACGGGATTAGTGCGGGAGAGGCTCGCGAGGACGATCACGCGCCCGTTCATCGAAAAAGATGGAACTCTGAAGGTGTTGACACTGGATCCCACCCTGGAGGAAAAGTTGCGCAGCGGTCTGAGGCAGGCGGATGGTGTGGCGACGCTGTCCGTTGATCCGGCGACCTTGGAAGGCCTAGTCAGCGGCCTGGAGCGCGCCGTCTCAAAAGCTGGCGCGCCACCGGATGGCAACGGTCCCGTGCTCTTGAGTTCCCAGGCGATGCGTGGTCCGTTGCGACAGATCGTTGCCCGCATCGCCCCGCGTGTTTCCGTTCTCTCGCACAACGAGCTGCCTCCTGAGGTCCGCGTCGTCGCGCAAGGGACCGTGAAAGCGGCCAATGCACATTAAGCGCTTCACTGGGACGACTACGCTGGAGGCGGTCCGGCGCGTCAAGGAGGAGCTCGGCCCGGATGCTCTGATCCTCGATACGCGCAAGATCCGCGACGGTGCACGCTTCGGCTTGCTCGGGAAAACGCTCTACGAAGTCATCGCCGCCGTCGATCGCGAGGCCGGTCCCGCCGAGGCTCTACCCGTGCAGCGAACCGCTCCGGACGCATCTTGGCGCGAACTGCGTCTCAATCGGGCGCTCATCGATCCGATCGAGAGCGAGCTGCGTGCTCTGAGACGCTCGATCGAACGCTTGGAGAAGTCGGAAGACGGGACAGGGCGTTCGGCCCGGGCGGAAGCGGAATTTCGCCATTCCGCTTTCGCGGTACTGGAGCCGTTGCTGCTGCGAGGGACCACGGAGGCCGAGCGCAGGCTCCTCGGTTGGTTGCTTGCGGCGGGTGTTTCTCCGCACCACGCGCTCTCCATTGCTCATGCCGCGATGAGTGAGCCACGGGAAGCTGCTGCAGATCTTCTGCACGCCGGCCGCAAAGCACTGGCTGCGAAACTCGAGCCTCACCTCGCAGTTCCCCGGTCCGACACGGGACCAACTGTCGAAATTTTCGTCGGGCCGACCGGCGTTGGGAAAACCACCACGCTGGCCAAGGTGGCTGCCTGGGAAGAGAAAGAGGAAGCGGAAGTCGCACTGCTGACGACCGATACGTTTCGCATGGGTGCCGAAGAGCAACTGCGTGCCTACGCCGATTTACTGGGTATGCCGTTCGAGGTCGCGCCATCGCCCGAGGAACTGCTGAGAAACCTCCGGCGTTTCCGTGGACGACGTATTCTGATTGATTCGGCGGGGCGTTCGCGCGCGGACCGCGAAGCGCTGCCGGCTCTGCTCCGCCAGAAGGAGATTTTGGGAGAAAAGGCGCGCTTTCATTTGGTTTTAGCGACGACGACCAAGGACGACGATTTGCGCGCAGAAATGGCTTTTTATCGCGAGCTGCGCCCAGATACTTTGATTTTGACCAAACTCGATGAGAGCGCTTGTTTGGGGAATCTAGTCAATCTCTTGTTGGACCCCGATGTGCCCCCGGTGATTTGGACCACCTCCGGCCAGCGCGTGCCAGAAGATTTGAGTGTTCCACAGCCGGAGGTACTGGCGGCGCGGGTGTTAGGAGTCTGACCCAAGATGGAATACAGCATCCAGACGTGCATCCATCGCCGTTCGCTGCGTTGCATTTCGCTCGACGTAGCCGCGGCTACGCCTTCGTTCATGCTCCTTGCGGGCGGCGCATCTGCGCGTCTGGGCCGCTGCACTCCATCTTGGGTCAGACTCCTGGGGGCTGCAGCGTGACGGGACAAGAAGCGACCGGTCTTCAGACGTTCGAAACGCGGACGCTGAATCAAACCGCAGGCGACGGCCGCGCTCACTTTCTCTCCGTCGTCAGCGGCAAAGGCGGGGTCGGGAAGACCAATCTGGTTGCGAATTTGGCGGTCGCTGCTGCTGGCCTGCGCGCCCGCGTTCTGATCATCGACGGCGATTTGGGCCTGGCCAACCTGGATGTTTTACTCGGCCTCGCTCCGCTCCGCACGCTGGCGGATGTCTTGGCAGGGCGTTGTTCGGTGGCGGAGGCGCTGGTTGCGGGGCCGCGCGGTGTCATGTTGCTTCCGGCCGCGTCCGGCCGCTCGGATCTAGCGGGACTCTCGCGCTTTGAGTTGGATCGCTTGCTGCGGGAAATCGACGCGGTCGCGAGTCGCTTCGACTTAATTTTGATCGATGCGGGTGCCGGCGTGGGGGCGCCGGTAGTCGCACTGGCGGCGGCCAGCGCCCGCACGCTCCTGCTCACGACGGCGGAACCCACCAGCCTCGCCGACGCTTACGCGACCCTCAAAGTCTTGAAACGCGGTGTGCCGGGGCTCCGCGTCGAGTTGATCGTCAATGAGGTGACGGGTGAGCTCGAGGCGCGCAGCGCACATTCGCAATTGGAGCGGATGACCAAACGTTTTCTCAAGACGGAGATTTTCTTTCGTGGTTTTTTACCGCGTGATCCTCATTTGATGCGGGCTGTCGCGCGGCAGCGCGCGGTCGTCGAGGCCTTTCCGACGGCGGCTTCCTCGCGAAAATTCGTCGAGTTAGCGGATCAATTGTTGCGAACTCTACGGAAGCAACGGGCAGGCATTTCAAACGGGATGGAAGCGGTCGTTGCGAGGGGAGAGTCATGCACCCTCGACTGAAGCAATGTTTGGATCACTTGGCAGGTTACGCCTCGGTTCCGAAAACCATTTCGGCGGTGATGAAGGTCGTCGAAGACCCGAACGCGACGCCGGAGGATCTGGCGCGCTTGCTCGAACAAGACAAGAATCTGGTCCATCTCATCCTGAGGACGGCTAATTCGGCCTTGTACAGCCTTTCGGGCGAGATCCAAAACATCCGACACGCGGTGACGCTGCTCGGTTTTGACACCGTCCGCACGCTCGCCACCGTGGACACTCTCAAGCTGCTGTTCGATCAATTCGGGGTCATCGAGCGCCGCATCTGGGAGCACTGTGCGCTTTCGGGAATCGTCGCTGCGCGCCTGGCACTAAACCACGTCGTTCAGGTGGACCCCGGAGACGCCTTCATGGTTGGCCTTCTGCACGATATTGGGAAGGTAGCCATCAACAACACCTTCCGGCGCGAGTACGCGCGGGTGGTTGCGCGTGCCGAGGCAACCCGCTCCTCGATCGTGGTGGTGGAGCGGGCCCAGTTCGGCTTCGATCACGCGGAAGCCGGTGAAGAGGTTGCAAAACTCTGGAGTTTGTCCGATCCGATCCGCATCGCCATTCGCTACCACCACGATTCCAGTGTGTTCGCAAAACTGGGGGAGACGGAGCGCAAGTTGACCGCACTGGCTGCAGTTACCTCAGCGTGCTGCAGCCGGTTGGGCATCGGCTGCTCGGAGCCGATCGGAAGACCGGATCCCGACGCGCTCATCGCGTGGGTCAGTTTGGGCTTGACGGCGAATGACGGTTCGCCGGTCTTTCAGCTCGTCAGCGAAGCCGCGCGTCGAGGCAAGGAGTTACTCGCGTAAGAGGAGAGTGCGCGTATGACGACCAGTAGCGTGAGTTTGCGTCCCGAAGCGACGTCTTCGGGCGGCATTCAAACGGTCGATCGTGCGGCGGGAGGTGACGCGGTTGCGCGCGATCGCCAGCGCCCTCGCCGTGAAGCGCGTGCTGCTTCAACGTTGAAGCCTGTCGAAGAGGCGGATGTCTCTTCCGGAGCCGGCGAAAAGGGCTCACGGGTCGATATCCGGATTTAACTTTGATCCGACGAGAAATTCTGGTGCTTCTGCAGTCGTTGAGCGTTTGAGGAACGTCGCAGCTCCGCGCAGATTTGTTTCGCTCGTCGCTGCGACGTTCCTCAATGCCCAACGCCGGAAAGTCGCGCGAATTTTCGAAGCTTCGTGTGGGTTCGTTGTGCTGTAGTGAAAAGCGGCCGCAGTAGCGTCATCTCAATTTGCAATCCGGTTTTGCGAAGCGTGGCAAAATTTTCCTAGCGCTACGGCTGTTCCGAATTCACCTAAAAAACGCCGAGTGCTTCCGCGTGTTTAGCAGAATGGCCTCCAGCGGGTGTATGGCACGTTGTTTGCTTTATCTCGGTCGTCTTTTCGGCGTGCTTATTTTTTCGGAGAGGTTGGACGCGAAGTGGGTGAAACGCTTTACATCAGCACGGCGGGTGCTCTGGCGAGAATGAGGGAGTTGGACGTGGTCGCGAACAATCTCGCCAACGTGGACACCGCCGGTTTCAAGCGGGACCGCACGCTTTTCGACGTGGCGCTACAGGCTGCTCTGCAGCGCGTCGATGGGAGCTCCGTATCCGGTGTTTCGGGTCAAGTGTACGTCGGTACCCGAGCATCTCAGACGGAACACAGCGCGGGCCCAATCGCTCAGACGGGCTCGCCGCTGGATGTGGCCATCGATGGGCCTGGTTTTTTTGAAATCGAGACGCCGGAGGGGCCGCGCTACACGAGGGCGGGTTCCTTCGTCGTTTCGCAGGCAGGGGTCTTGGGGACGCCCGACGGCTTCCCTGTGTTATCGGACGGCGGGGCACTGACGGTTGGCAGCATTCCCATTGAAATCAATGATCAAGGCGAGGTGGTGGATGCCACCGGCGGCGTGCTGGGCCGCCTGCGGGTCGTGATGTTTGAGGATCCCAGCCAACTTCTCAAGGCGGGTCGCAACCTATTCGCCGCACCGGAAGGGGTCGCGGCCAGTGAACGCCCCGATCCGAGTTTTCTCGCGCACAGCGTTGAACGCTCGAACACCGAGCCCGTGCGCGAACTCGCTAATTTGATCGCGTTGCAGCGACTCTTTGATACCACGATGCAGGTCATACGCTCGGAGGACGAGTCAACCGGCCGCTTGTTGCAGGAGGTCAGTCGATGAGGGCTTTGCTTACAGCCGCTACGGGAATGGAAGCGCAGCAGTTTCGCATCGATACCGTCGCGAACAACATCGCCAACGTGGGAACCACGGGCTTTAAGAAATCGCGAGCCGAATTTCAGGATCTGTTCTATGAGACGCTGCGTGCGCCCGGTGCGAGCACGGCGACCGGCACGACGATTCCGACCGGTATTCAAGTCGGACACGGAGTGCGCCTGGGTGCGATCAGCCGGGTCTTTACCGAGGGCAATCGCACCAGTACGGGGCAGGAGCTCGACCTTGCCATCGAGGGACAGGGCTTTTTCCAGGTGCAGCGGCCGGACGGCGAGACAGTCTATACGCGCGACGGTACTTTTAAGCGCAGCGCAGACGGTACAGTCGTCACCAACCAGGGCTTGCCGCTGATCCCCGCGATCCAGGTTCCGGAAAATACGATCCAGATCACCATTCTGCAGGATGGCACAGTCAGCGCGCTGACGGCCTTCGATCAGGATCCCACGCAGCTCGGCCAGATCCAGTTGGTGCGCTTTGCGAATCCCGCGGGCCTGCGCGCCTTAGGGCAGAATTTGTTCCTACCCACCGAAGGCTCTGGTGCTCCGGAGACGGGTACACCGGACAGCGACGGATTCGGAGCCATCGCGCAGGCCTTTTTGGAGAGCTCGAACGTCAACATCGCTGAAGAGCTCGTGAACATGATTCTCGCGCAGCGGGCATTCGAAGTGAATTCGCGGGTGATTCAGGCGGGCGACGAGATGCTGCAGTCAGCGGCTACGATTAGCCGCTAGCCCGGATGATTCATGAAGCGCCGTAGCCCAAGATGAGGCGCGTTCGCGAGGTAACGGATGAGCGTGTGGCGTGAAAGAAGACGAGCCGCGAATTGGACCGGCTCAAGCGTGCTGCTTTGCCTCTGTGGATTACTCGGTGCGGTTGGCGCCGGCGCGGCCGAAACGGAGGCAGGTAACCAGGTCGAAAACGAAATCGCCCGCTTGGTGATGGAGCGTGCACCGGTGGCACCCAGCCGGATCGAAGTTCCCGCGCTGGATCAGTTCGTTCCGCTGATTAGGGATCTAAAGACGCTCGCTGTAGAAGTGGAAATCAGCGAGCGAGAGCGCTTCCAGGAGACAGTACCCGTGACCGTGACGCTGTTGCAAGACGGCAAGCAGATCAAACGCGGCGTGGTGACGGCTCGTTTGCGCTATGAAGAAAAAGTCGTTGTCGCGGCGCGAGATTTGGCGCGCGGTGAAGTTCTGGAACTTTCAGACCTCAAGCTCGACAAGCGCGATCGGTCTGAAATTCCCGCCGGCAGCACGTCGGAACCGGAGAGTCTCGTCGGCATGCGCACGGAGCGCGCCCTCGCGGCCGGAGCTCCAATCGCCGGTCGCGCCGTGGAGCGCATCCCGCTCGTTAAACGCAAGGAAATCGTCCGGCTGCATTTCGCGAGTGGCTCTCTGAAGATCGCAGGTGTCGGGGAAGCGCGTCACGATGCCGGGTTGGGTGAACTCGTGCGAGTCTTGAACGTCGACTCCCGGCGCGAGGTCGTTGGCCGCGTGATTGAAAAAGGGGTGGTCGATGTCACGCCCTAGGCGCTGCCGTGTCTTCGCCGCACTCGCTCTGTGTCCCTTGTTCACGGGCTGCATCGAGAGCGCGTTCTTCGAGTCTCTAATTCCCATGGATTATGGGCCGGTTCCGCAGCCCGAATTGCCCGGTCCTACGGAGGGCGCCATCTGGCCCGGAGATACTCAAGCGGGCTCCTTTCTCTTTTTCGATCAGAAGGCACGCGCAGCTGGCGACTTGGTCACCGTCGTTATCGAGGAAAGTCTGAGTGCACAGGGTGAAGCGAAAACGGACCTCGAGGACAGTTCTTCTCTCGGAGCGAACTTGAGCTCCGACGTAGGCTTTCACGAATTCGTCGTGGATAAATTCCGCGCGCTGTTCGAGGCGCTGAATCTTCAGGAGCCCGGAGTCGACGTGCCAGTAGGGGATGAGCTCAACGTTCTAGAGACCGAATTCGGGAATACCTTCGAAGGGAAGGGCTCGACCGAGCGCAGCGCGGATTTTAGCGGCGTGATCACGTGCCGCGTGATCAACGTATTGCCGGGGCGCTTGCTGCATATCCGCGGGCGCCGGATGCTTCATGTAAACCACGAAGTACAGGTGGTCACGGTGGAGGGGTTGGTTCGTCAGGAGGACATCAGCATCAACAATACGGTGCGTTCAACGGAATTGGCTGAGGCACGCTTGACCTTTGATGGCATCGGGGTGATCGACGATCGCCAGCGGCCTGGTTTGGTGTCTCGCCTCTTTGGCTATCTCTTCCCGTTCTGAGGGGCAGGCAGGCGAAATGCAGCAGTGGCTGAGAAAAATCGGAAGGGTTGGAATTATAGTGGGCAGCGCATTGCTGTTGGTCGTGCTGTACGCGCCGCCCGTTCAAGCGGTACGCGTCAAGGATTTGGCGGCGATCAAAGGTGTGCGCGAGAACCAGATCCTCGGCTACGGCTTGGTCGTAGGGCTCAACGGCACCGGTGATAAACAACAGACGCAGTTTACTGTGCAGTCTCTTTCGAGCATGCTCGCCAAAATGGGGGTCGCTCTCGATCCCGACCAAATGCAGGTGAAGAACGTTGCGGCGGTGATGGTCACCGCCATGCTCCCGCCCTTTGCGAGAACGGGTTCGGCCCTGGATGCCAGCGTGTCTTCCATCGGCGATGCCAAAAGTCTGGAGGGAGGCACCTTGCTGCTCACGCCGCTGTTCGGAACCGACGGCCAGGTTTACGCGATTGCGCAGGGTGCCATTTCCGTGGGAGGTTTCTCCGCCGGTGGCGCCGCCGGCACCGCCATTCAGAAGAACTACCCGACGGTGGGGCGTATCGCCAGCGGTGCCACGGTGGAGCGCGAACTGAATTTCAGTATGGAAGGAAAGGATACTTTCGAAGTTGCCCTTGATCACCCCGATTTCACGACCGCCACGCGCATGGCGAGCGCCATCGAACAGCAGTTCGGCGAAGGCACCGCCCAGGCGAAGGACGCGGGGACGCTGGAGTTGTACGTGCCGCCGATTTACGCGGAGCAGCTGGTGTCGTTCTTGGCTCTGGTGGAAGCTTTAGAGGTCGAGCCGGACAGCGCGGCGCGGATCGTTTTGAACGAGCGCACCGGCACGGTCGTCATGGGAGGCGATGTCCGCGTTTCGACGGTGGCTGTGGCGCACGGCAGCCTTTCGGTCACCATCAGTGCCACCAATCAGGTATCTCAACCGCTTCCGTACACGCTGGGTGAGACGGTCGTCATCCAGAATCAAGACGTCACGGCGGTCGAGGAACCCGGTCAGCTCGCGATTCTAAAACGTTCCGTCACGATCGAGGAACTGGCCCGAGCGCTCAATGCCATGGGAGTAACACCCCGCGATCTGATCGCGATCTTGCAGGCGATCAAGGCCGCCGGCGCTCTTTCCGCGGAACTGGAGTTGCTGTGACGGAAGGAATTCCGAGCGCCGCCATTCTGGCCCTGGGATCGCGGGGGGCAGTTCCGAGTCTGGGCGAAGCCAGCACCGCGTTCGAGGAGTATCTATTAGGCGAATTGATGCGCCAGGCCAGCCAACCCCTGGTGCGCGATTCGCTGCTCGATGGTGGTTCAGCGGGGCGCATGTACCGCGAGCTTTTGCACCAGGAATTCGCTCGGATTGCCGCCTCGCGGGGCACCTTCGGCCTCGCGAAAATGATCGAGCAACAGAGTGGTGCGACCGATACGGAACACGGGGGGCAGGGAGAAACGTTATGACGCGAGCCCCGGAGGAGGTCGACCGCCTGTTGGCCGTCCTCGAAGCCGAGGAAAAACTCTACCTCGAGCTGAGGGATCTGCTTCAACAAGAACGCTCGCTCGTTCTGGACCTCGACGGAGCCGGGCTAGAAGATTTGGTGCGAAAAAAAGAAGCCCTGGCCGACGAAGGTCGTTTCTTGGAGGAGTCCCGGGAAGCGATCGCACAGGAGTTGGCTCGACAGTTAGGCGTGGATTCCGAGCCACTTACACTGCGCCGGCTCTCCGAAACTTTGAAGGCCGAAAAGGCGGATGGCTTGCGGCGGGCTCAAGCGAGACTTGCAGCCTTGGTTGGTTCCGTGCGGGAATTGCTGGATGCGAATTCGGCCGTCGCCGGTGAGGCATTGGCCGAAGTACAGGCGACCCTCAAGGTTTTGGGGCGCTTGAAGCCGAGCGAGCCGACCTACGGTCCACAGTTTGAAAGCGGAGAAGTGCCGAACGCCGGGCGTTTGCTGCGTCGATTGGCGTAAAGGAACACGGGTGTGAGCGGCTTATTTGGAATTTTGGACGTTGCAAAGCGCGGGATGTTTGCGGTCCAGCAAGGGATCCAAACCACGGCGCACAACATCGCGAACGTAAACACCGAGGGTTATTCGCGGCAACGACAGATCTTGGGTGCCGCGCAGCCATTCCCGATTCGAAACGGCTTTCTGGGTACGGGTGTCGAACAGATCTCCGTGGACCGCATTACGGATGAATTCGTTCTCAAGCAGCTCGTCGCTCAGAATTCCAGCTTCGCGGCGACGGATACGCAGGCGCAGGCATTGCGCCAGATCGAAGAAGTTCTCAACGAACAAGAAGTGGGCGGGATCTCCGCGGCGCTCAACGACCTCTATGACGCTTTCTCCGATCTAAGCAGTGCGGCGGAACCCGGGGCTCCGGTGGAGCGCGAGGCGGTTCGTGCCAGCGCTCAGTCCCTGATCGATGCGTTTCAGCGCGCGGATGGACAGCTCCGCCAGATGCAACGCGACGCGGATGGTGGCATCCAATCGACCATCGCTGAAATCAACCATTTGGCGTCGCAGATCGCGGAGCTCAACGTGGAGATCGGACTGGAAGCGGGCAGGGGGCCCGCCAACGATCTCATGGACGAACGGGACCGCTTGCTCCGCGAGTTGGGCAGCAAAATTGACATTTCAACGGTCGATACCGCGAATAGCCAGGTGATGGTTTTTCTGGCGGGCGGTTTTCCCTTGGTCGACGGCAATTCGGCGCGGACGCTGGAAGCCCAGGTCGATCCGACCAATCCCTTCGATCCGAGTTTTTCGCTCGTGATATTCAATGATGGCTCAGCCACGACCGACATCACCAATGACATCGGTGGCGGTCAGCTCGGAGGCTTACTGCGAGTACGTGATACCATTTTGCCGGCTGCCATCCGGTCGCTCGACACCATCGCCTACAATCTGGTCGATAGTGTAAACACCGTCCACGCCGCCGGCACCGGGCTCGACGGGACGGTGGGTGATTTCTTTCAGGCCACGGGGCAAGTGGAAGACGCCGCGCGCGATTTGGCGCTCGATGCCAACATTGCGGCGAGCACCGATGCCATCGCAGCGGGGCTCACGACGGATCCGGGTGATAACGAGAACGCTTCGAATCTGGCGGCCCTGCGCAACACGGCTGCGGCGCTCTTTCTGCCCGGCGATCCTCCGGGGCCGGCTACGGGCCCCGCGCGCACACTGCTCGAGCACACCTCCTTCGTCATCGCGGATATCGGGCAGCAGACCCGCGACATGCAGTTCGCCAGCGCGCGCGAGGGACAAATTTTGGAGGTACTCGAAAACCGTCGCGACGAAGCCTCCGGTGTCAGTCTTGACGAAGAGGCCACCAATTTAATCCGCTTGCAGGCCGCTTTTCAGGCTAATGCGCGCGTCGTGTCGGTAGTCGATCGCCTACTGCAGGATTTGGTGTCGATCATCTGAGAGTCGGCTGCAGCGAAGCCGATTCCGGAAAGGTGTGAGATATGGGCATGCGAGTAACCAGTTCGATCCTGTTTCGCTCCGCGCTGCTGGATATCAACCGCGTGCGCCAGAAGTTGGCTCAGACGCAGGAGCGCGCCGCCAGTGGGCTCGTCATCAATCGCCCTTCGGATGATCCAGCCGGGATGCGGGCCGTCACGCTTTTGCGCTCGGAACTGGATTCTGTTGAGCAATACCAACGCAACATCTCGAAGCTGCGGGGCAAGGTGGCCGGCTCGGAGAACGCGATCGGAAACGCGACGAACATCATGTCGCGTGCCCGCGAGCTGGCGATCCAGGGAGCCAACGGCACCTTGGATGCCGCTTCGCGCCAACTCTTGGCGGTAGAGGTCGAGGCGCTCCACGGCGAGCTGTTGCGAGAGGCCAATTCTCAGGTCAGCGGCAGCTATCTCTTCGCCGGTTACGCCTCGAACACACAGCCCTTTGTGGCATCAGGGCCCTTTGTGGACGGCATGCCATCCCCCACGGTTGCCTTTGCCGGTGATTCGAATGAGATTCAGGTTGCCATCGGAGATGGCGTTTCGGCGACCGTGAGTTTGGATGGCCGTCGGGTCTTTATGGGGGATGCGGATGGCGACGCCGCGGTCGACGCGGGCCGCGAAGACCTATTTGATATTCTCGCAGACCTGCGCGACGCTTTGGCCAACGACCAGCCGAGCCAGGTAGTGGCGGTCGTGGATCGCATCCATACCGCAACCAATCAGATCAGTGTCGAACGTACGCGGATCGGCACCGTGCAGGCGCAGATGGAACAACAAGAGGCCAGTTTGGCGCAGCAGTCGGAACGTTTACTCAATCGCTTGTCCGAAGTGCAGGACGCCGATCTCGCCGAAGTGCTTTCGGATCTCGTAACGCAAGAAGCAGCCCTGCAGGCTTCGCTTTCTGCGACAACGCGACTTATTCAACCCAGTTTGCTCGACTTTTTAGGTTAGGAGCCTAGCCGTGTTAGTCCTGACGCGGAAACCGGGTGAAAGTCTCCGCATCGGCGATCGGGTGAAAATTCGGGTCGTGGCGCTGGCTTCGGGGCATGTGCGACTGGCGATTGAGGCTCCGGATGACGTCGCGATTTACCGAGAGGAAGTTTACGAAAGGATCGAAGCAGCGAACCGCGAAGCCGCCAAAGCACCTTCCGAGCTGGTGACAGCGGCGTTTCAGCGCAGAGGTTCGGGGCGCCGGAGGGGAGAGCGCGGGAAATGACGCGAGAAGATACGCTCGTTATCGAGAGCCTTCGCTGTGGGCGCGTTGAAGTTAAGAGCAGCGCCCTGCTTTACTTTCAAGGGATTCCCGGTTTTCCTCACGCCAGCCGTTTTGTTGTCTTCGAGCACGCTGCGGAGGCGCCCTTCTCATGGCTGATTTCTGCGGATTTGCCTGAGCTCGCTTTCGTAATCGCCGATCCGTGGGAATTCTTTCCGGATTATGCTCCCCAGGTCGATCCCTCGCGCATCGAGGAGCTCGGTGCGAAAGACGGCGATGAGTTGGAAGTGTTGGTGATCGTGAGCGTCAGCGACGCGGGGGAAGTCACTATGAACCTGGCGGCGCCGCTGATTATCCATCCCCATACACATAAGGGAGTGCAGGTCATTCTCGAACAGGGGGATTACTCCGTGCGGCAGCCGCTTCCGAAACTGGAAGCCGAGGTCGGCGATTCCGATTCTTCGCAGGGACAACCGCGTTCCGGTGCGGATCCCAACCCGCGCTGAACCCTCTCCACATGCGATCGAGTAGACTGTCACGTTTGCATGTCATTCCGGCGCTCACTGCCCCCGCATCCACACGCGGATATACATGTGACAGTTCGCTAGATCGAATCGAATCCCCAGACGAAGAGGGGAAGCGGCAGCCACTCCCGTGCGAGAGTTTGCGCTTCGGGAGAGAGAACGCCGATGAGAGCGTTCGAGGCGTGAGGGCCGAAGAGAAGTTGCAGAAGTTCGCGATGCTGTAGCGTGCGTTCTCCGCATGCTCCGCGCAGCTGGTAGCTTCGACCGTCAGGGCCAACGGGTGACAGATGGGTTTCAGAGAGTACAGTGGCATGGCGCTTGATTTCTTCCCATAAAGCAGTGGCATTGGTAATTCGCAGCAGTGCAAAAAAACCGCGATGTAGCCGTGCTCCGGTCGCACGCAGCACCGGGACGGGTTCTTCATCGATGGGACCGGTCAGCCAGACGATTTCGGAACGCTTCTCCAGAAAGGCGTGCAGGCAAGCTGCGACGCCGCCGGCTTCTCCGGCCCATTCGTGGACGACGCCGGAAAAGTCATCACCTCGCCCACAGGCCGCATAAGCAATTGGCTTTTCCTCGCGCCGCGCCACCAGAATTGTGCAATCCGGAGTACACGCGCGTTGCTCCCATTTCCCACTCTTGCGCACGGCGGCAACGGGTTTGGAGGCGTAGAGGGCGTCTAAAGCTGGTCCATCGGCTGACGCGAACTCTGTCACGGCATCCGGCTTTCGTAGAGAGCGGAGAACCTGCTCGCACTCCGACCGCCTGACGCGGTAGAGGTTTTCAACGCCGGCGGGTTCAAAACCGAGTCGCGCGTAAAAGGCGTGCAGGTCGCTCCAAAGAGCGACTGCGTGGGCACCTTCGCCGGCGAGTTGCGCGACGGCCGCCTCGACGCAGGCGCGGGCGAGTCCGCGCCCGCGGTAGGCAGCATCGGTATAGATGGAGCCCAGCATGCCGAGTCGGAAGGAAACGGCACCGGTGCGCGCAGCAAGACTGCGACCTACGGCATGGGCAGCGAAGCCGGAAAGTTCCGTAGCGACGATGTGCTCTCGCGCGTGGTCCGCGCGGAAAACATCGGGATACTCGGCGGCCAGGCGTCCCATCCGCCTCCCGCGCAAGCCTGCGTCAAGCCAGGAGAGCAAACGAGTGTATTCGTTTACGCGCGCAGGACGGATCTCGAGATCCAAGTATTCCATCGAGGTTTCGGCTTCGAGTTTGGCACTGCGACCTTCGCTTCGTTCTGCCGCAGGCAATGCTTTGATCTCGTTTTTATTCTTCACTGAACAACTTCTCTGCAAAAGAGATGCCGCCGGCTTGCCTCTTCCGGAGAAACCCGGCGTATTTCAGCTCGAAAAGGTTGCTTTCAAGTTGAAATAGGCTCGTTTTAGGAGCGTGCGTTTTTGCGGGTTCGTTGCCTATGCAAGTGTCGAGCAAAAAGAGCCGTGATGTATCTGATCACGATTGTAAATCTCACTGAAGAGCATGGGTATTAGTGGGTATGCTCCCCATGGCACCTGCCTTGCACTTCTTGGCCCCGGCTCGGCACGGGTGCTGAGTTCGTCTACCAAGGATCGGTAGACGGCCCCAGAATCAAGGAGGATTCTTTCTATGGGCCTTCGAATCAATACTAATATTCAGTCCATTAATGCGCAGCGGAATCTAGCTGGAACAACGACGCGCCTTCAGCGCTCGTTGGAACGGCTGTCGTCTGGTCTCCGGATTACCCGGGCGGCCGACGACGCGGCAGGTCTCGCGATTTCCGAGAACTTCCGCGCCGAGATCCGCAGCCTTGGGCAGGCGCAGCGAAATGCCTTAGACGGCGTGTCGATGCTCCAGATTGCGGAAGGTGCGCTGAACGAGACCAGCACGCTCCTCATTCGGATGCGCGAGCTGGCCATCCAGTCTGCCAACGGCACGCTGGGTAGTAGCGAGCGAGCCAGTCTGAACGACGAATTCCAGCAGCTGGTCGCTGAAATCGATCGCGTCGCGGCGGTGACAAATTTCAATGGTACCTTCATGTTGCAGAGCGCCATCAGCATCACGTTCCAGGTCGGATCGGAAGCGGGTAGCGCCAACCAGATCACAGTCAGTGGTCGGGTGGCGACAGCCTCGGCTATCGGGGTCAGCGGGCTCGCCATCACGAGTGCATCTGGTGCTCTGAGCGCGCTCGCGGCCTTGGACAGCGCCATTAACCAAGTGGCGACGATCCGCGCCGCCTTTGGTACGGCGCAGAGCCGATTGGAGTCCACCATTCGGTCGCTCGCAGTGGCGATTGAGAACATCTCCGCTGCTGAATCGCGGATTCGTGACGTGGATGTGGCGATGGAGACTGCTGAGTTGACGCGAAATCAAGTGTTGCAGCAAGCGGGCGTGGCCGTCTTGGCGCAAGCCAACCTGTCGGCCTCCGTTGCGCTCTCCTTGTTGCAGTAAGTGAGCACACCGCGGTGAGCGCGCCGGCTCGCCGCGGTAGCGGTAAGGTTGGCCGGGGCGGATGAGTTCCGCCCCGGCCCTGCCTCCGAACCGGCGCCCGGAGGCACCGATGGATCCGCTGAATACGAATCGCATCATGCTGTCTGGTCTCTCGACCGGCATGGACACGCGGGCCCTCATCGAAGCCCTGATGACTGCGGAGCGTCGCCCCCTCAATCTTCTCCAAGCGCGCAAGTCTACGGTCGAAGATGAACGTAAACTTTTTCAGGAGTTCAATTCGCTGCTGCTCCAGCTGCGATCCGCCTCCCAGGCCATCGATAACCAGAATAGCGTCAATTCAGCTACATCCGTTAGTGAAGAGTTTCTGACGTTCGCCGCGACCTCGAGCGATGAATCGATTCTCACCGCGACGGCGACGGGTAATGCGACGCCGGGAGAATACGAAATTACCGTCAATCAGCTCGCGACGATCGGGCGGGAATTTTCCGGTGCATTCACATCGGACAGTACGGCCATCGCTACCGCCGGTCAAACCATGACGATTGACTACGGTGGCACTACCGACATAACGTTGACTTTCACGGGAGGCGAATCGCTGCAGGCCATCCGCACGGCTATCAACAACGATTCGGACAATGACGGCAACGTACGGGCAGAGATCGTCTACGAAGGCGGAGCCGGCGGTTATCGCCTGATCATTTCGGGGACTCAAACCGGTGAAGACAACGATATTACGGTTACGACGAATCTATCGGGGCCATCGGGAAGCCCACCGTTCATTGACGCCACCAAGGAGATCGTGGCGGGTAATTCAGAAATCGAGGTTTTGGGTCTCACCATCGAACGCGACAGCAATACCATCACGGATGCTATTCCCGGTGTGACTTTGAATTTGTTGGGCGAACACGGCGCCGGCGAATCGCTCACGCTCAATATCGAAACCGATTTGGAAGGCATCAAGACCTCCCTTCAGAATTTCGCCGATGCTTACAACGCTGTCGTAGGATTTGTGAGGAAACAGAGTCAATTCGACGAGGCGACCAAGCGGGCGGGTTTGCTTTCGGGAAATCCGACTTTGCGGGGGGTGCAGCTCCAGATTCAAATGATTCTTACGGATGAATACACATTTGCCAATAATGACTTTACCTCGATCGGTCAGATCGGTCTCGAGTTTCAGTCGGATGGGACACTGAAAATCAATGCGGATGTACTGGAAGAAGCGCTGAACAAGAATGCGCAAGATGTGCGCGAGTTTTTCGGATTTTTTGACGAAGATCCGGAGAGCGACAACGGTCTCGCCAGTTCCTTGGCTGTCGCGCTTGCGCCGCTTACACGCTCCGGAGACGGAACCCTGGCCGTCATCAGCCAGACGCTCCAAGACAACGTCAAAGATCTGGAAGGTCAAATTGACCGCTTGGAACGGCGCTTGGAGCAGCGGGAGGAAACTTTGATCCGACAATTTACGGCAATGGAATCCGCCGTTGCTGCACTGCAGTCGCAACTGAGTTTTCTGGCATCGATGAACCGGTAACTAAGAGAGGGGCAGCATGGGGCGCCGTTATCAAGAGATGGATATTCTGAGTGCAAGTCCGGAGATGTTAGTGGTCAAGTTATACGACGGAGCGATTCGCTTCGGTCGTTCTGCCTGTCGGCACGCCAAGGCAGGGGAGATCGGCGAGCGAGCTACCGCCCTCTCCCGAATGTTGGCGATCATCAGCGAGCTGAGAAATGCCTTGGATTTTGAGAACGGCGGTGAAATAGCCGTCAACCTCGATACCTTGTACGAGTTCATGAACCAGCGTTTGGTCGCGGCGCATCTCGCAAGCAACGCGACTCCCATCGAAGAAGTTGTGCATTTATTGGAGGACATGCGCAGTGCTTGGGCGAGCATTGCGTGTCAAGAAAATCAGCCCGATACGGCGGTGGACGCGGCATGAAGGGGGCGGCTAGCGAAGAAGTAGAGTTTGCGGCATACGAAACCGCCTGCCGGGAATTGGAGCGAGCGATCGAGCGCGGCGGAGCCGAGGAGATCGAAGCAACGCTTGCAACTCTAGATGAATGCTCTCGCAGCCTTTGGCAGTCGGAACAGAGCAGTCTCTCATTAAAGGTTTCACCTGAAACGAGACAGCGGTTTGGAGCGCTGGCTCGGGGTATCGAGAAGATGCTCGCCAGGGCGACTGGTGCGCAGCAAGCGATTCGCGCGGAGCTCGAGGATCTCTCCCGTGCGCGCTGCGTCCTACAGGAACTGCGTCCTCAGTCTGAGGATCCCCGTTTCGTCAGTCAGCGGGTTTAACACCGACCCACCGGATGTTTCAATCTGAAATTCTGTGGCTTTCGAGCTGAGAAGGTTCGCCCCGATCAGACAAAAACACGCCTCCTTCGCACGCAACGTAAGTGCAAATCTGGCATTTATTTTGCTTTCTTTCAGAGCGATTTGGTGTCGGTGAAATCATTCTACGGTTGGCTGGGAAGCTACTCGGCGCTTCGATCAGTATCCGAAGGGCCCCCCAGCGGCATTCGAGTGGCTCTTTAGGAGGGAAGTAACATTGAAGAGGGGTGGCACGCAGTACTTGCTCACGGGCGGAACGGGTTCCTTTGGCCGGGCTTTTGTTCGCAATCGGTTGCTGGCGGAAGCGGATTGCACGATCCGAATCTACAGCCGCGATGAATTGAAACAATACGAGATGGAGGGGGAGTTTCGCCGCGATCCCCGATTGCGATTTTTCATCGGCGACGTACGCGACCGACAGCGACTCTTGCGCGCGATGGACGGAGTTGACGTCGTTATCCATGCGGCCGCCTTAAAACATGTCCCTCTGTGCGAGTACAATCCAGCGGAAGCTATCAAAACCAACATCCTCGGTGCGCAAAACATCGTGGATTGCGCCATCGACACAAGGGTTCCATGCACCATTGCGCTGTCTACGGATAAAGCGGCGAATCCGGTCAATCTCTACGGAGCGACCAAACTGTGTGCCGAGAAGCTCTTTGTTCACGGAAACAGTTACGCGGGAAGTCGAGACTGTAGCTTCTCCTGTGTCCGCTACGGAAATGTCGTTGGTAGTCGTGGCAGCGTAATCCCACTGTTTTTGAAACAGGCACAAACGGGGGTATTGACGTTGACGGATGAGCGGATGACACGCTTTTGGTTGTCCTTGGAGCAGGCTGTCGAATTCGTCATGAATTCACTTCAGGAAATGCGTGGCGGTGAAATTTTTGTTCCGAAAATCCCGAGCATGCGCGTCATTGATCTCGCCCGGGCCATCGCTCCGGGGGCCGATCTGAAGTTCATCGGCGTGCGGCCCGGTGAAAAACTTCACGAGGTTTTGATTACGGAGAACGAAGCAGGCGAAGCGCGGGAGTTCCCGACTTACTTCATTATTAGCCGAGAAAAGAAGCGGCAAAATGGGAAAGCCATTCCTGAGGGGTTCATCTATTCGAGCGATAAAAACACCCAGTGGGTGGACGAAGCACGCTTGGCCGAACTTGTGGATGAATTGAAGCTCTCGGGTACGGTGTAGGAAGCAAGTGAAGCGTGAGCCGGTCCACAGCGAAGTTTTTACCTTACGCTAGACACCAGATTTTGTCTGAGGACTATCGAGCTGTTGCTGATGTTTTGGGTTCCGATCATCTGGCACAGGGGCCGGAGGCGGGCCATTTCGAGCGCGCACTTGGTCAAGTCACGGGGAGTGCTTTCTGCGCCAGTGTTTCCAGTGGAACCGCCGCATTGCATTTAGCTCTGAAGGCGTTGGGAGTCGGGTCCGGAGACGAAATTATCGTTCCAGTCTGTACGTTTGTAGCGACTGCAAATGCGGTCGTGTTGTGTGGTGCCGTTCCAGTATTCGCCGATGTCGAGGCAGATACTCAGAATCTTTGTCCGGAAGAAGTCGCCCGGAAAATAGGCCCTCGCACCAAGGGAGCGATTGCCGTTCACTTCGCTGGACATCCTGCGGACATGGACGCCCTGCGCTCTGCTCTCGGAGGTGGCGGCTTTTTACTCGAGGATGCCTGCCATGCACTGGGTGCATGGTTTCACAACCGTAGCGTCGGCTGTTTGGGGGAGGCGGCGTGTTTTTCCTTTCATCCAGCGAAGTTGATTACGACCGGGGAAGGTGGTGCCATCACCACCAATAGCGAAGCGATTAACGCTAAGGTTCGACGCTTGCGCGAGCACGGGATCGAACGGAAGCTCGAGCAATTTCAAGGGCTCGGCTTACCTGATCCGCTGCGTGCCGAAGAGCTAGGAGCTTGGGTCTACGAGTTACATGACGTCGCTCCGAACTATCGCTTGGGAGAAATCGCCGCGGCCTTGGGGCGCAGCCAGCTTACTCACATGGAGGCCTGGCTCGCCCGGCGCAAAGCGATCGTCGATGCGTACCAAAAAGCCTTGGCACACCTGGAGGTTCTCGAGCTTTCGCACGAACGGCCGAACGTGCGCTCGGCGTGGCACCTTTTCGCTATACGTCTGCGACTTGAATGTTTAACGGTCGGGCGAGCTCAAATTTTCCAAGAGCTGCGCGCGCGTGGGATTGGAGTACAGGTCCACTACATTCCTGTTCATTTGCAGCCGTATTATCGAAAAATCTTGGGGACACGCTTTGGGGACTGTCCCACGGCGGAAGATATCTACCTGCGCTCCCTTTCTCTTCCGCTGTTTCCCGCCATGCAGGACGCTGACGTCGATCGAGTGGTAGAAACGCTTACCTCATTGCTTCGGAGATACCGACGGTAATGGATCCGCAACGCTCACTGCAAAGCAATCTCGCGCGTTTTCGCAGGCGCTTCGCGCAAGTTGCACGACAAATCGAGGCAGCGGATCTCAAAGATATTGAGATGATTACCGGCCCGCGCGGTGAAAAGACATTGCTGGAGCGGGGAGTTCAATTGGCTTCGGCCTATGATCCGAAGCGGGAAGGGGAGAAACTGGCCGAGGAAATGGCGCGCGAGCCTGCGGATCTTTTAATTGCCGTTGGTTTCGGCTTAGGTTATCACCTAGAAGCGTATCGTCAAAAGCTGGCATGTCCGATTTTGATCTACGAGCCTTCGCTGTCGAGGCTGCGGGCTGCTCTGTCGTTGCGTCCCGGATTCAGTTTATTAGGGCACCGCGATGTCCATTTGGCGACGACATCCGATGCGCTGCGGGCTCAGTTTCACAAGCTTTACGTTCCCGGTATTCGGACGCGTTTATTTGTGCACCCGGCACTGATGCGCCTGGACGGCGAAGCCGTATACGAGGCGGCTAGAACCATCTCACGCGCCAAAGATTCGTATGATATTACCGCAGTGACCAATGTGAAGCTGTATTCTCTGTGGGCGAGGTCGACTATTCAAAATTTGCCGCAGCTTCTGAAATCCCCTCCGGCCGATCGCCTTTTCGGGCGCTACAAAGGGCTTCCCGCGGTTGTTGCTGCTGCAGGTCCGTCATTGAATAAGCAACTGCCTCTGCTGCGGGAGATGCGCGAGAAAGTGCTCGTCATTGCGATCGGACAATGCTTGGGGGCGCTCCGGGCGGCGGGGATCGAACCCGACTTCGTTCATATCGTGGAGAGCCAGAACGTTGCACATCAACTTGAAAAAGCAGGTGGAGGAGAGGGTGTAAATTTTGTTCCCATGGCTTCTTGTCATCCCACCGTTTTTGAGATTCCCGTGGCGACTCGTTTTATCGTGTATCCGCAATTGAACGCGATCGCGAACTGGCTCGCTGGTGCGCTTGACTTCGTACCGCATACGATTGGCGGCGGGACGGTTGCGCAAAGCGCTGTCTTTCTTGCGCATGCGATGGGTGGGAATCCGATTATTTTGATCGGTCAAGATCTGGCGTTTACGGGTGGCAAGATCTATGCGCAGGACAGCTTATACGAGGAGGTTGGTTTTGAGCAGACGGAAGGGAACAAGTATGTGCTGACAAAGCACGAGACAAAGGCGGCGCTTTTCGGCCGAACGATCGATCAGAAGGACAGACGCCGATCCCGGCCTCTGGTCTGGGTCGAAGGCTGGGATGGCGAGCGGGTCCCGACCAGCGTGAGTTATGCAACCTTTATCGAACAATACCGCGAGATTGGGCGTTACATGCGGAGTCGGGACGTATTGTTGTTGAATTGTACGGAGGGCGGAGCGCGAATTCCCGAACTGGAACACTGTGCTTTTCGTGAGGCACTCGCGCAATGCACTTCGGACGTCGCCTGCGAAAAACCTGATCTCCAGGCTATCTCCAACGAGTGGCACGTGGAGTCGACCGAAACATTAGAACGCAAACTGGAGGCGGACCGGAAAGCACTGGCGGAGCTGGTTCAAGAATGTGAACAGGGAAGCGAGCAAACGGAGCAGGTAGAGCGAGCCTTGGCTCGCGCGCGCTCGAAGCAGCACAAGATCGATCTGCTGGCTCGGCTGGGGCGTGCGGAGAAGCGAGTGAGAAAGTGCCTGGCGGAAATTCCCTGGATCGACACGGTGATCCAACGGGAGCTGCACCGCTACGCAGCGGAAGTACGCAGTATCGATGTGCCGGGAGAGTCGCCCCAGCGCGCGATCGAAGAGGCGCGTTGTCTCTTTGAAGCCGTCTTGGCCGGCAGCGATCGGGTCGGGGAATTGATGGATCAGCTCGCGCGGCGAATCGACGAATATAAAGAAGAGCTTCGGAAGAGTTTGGAGGATGCGGGTGGCGGAAACGCCGGAAACAGCCAGTGAGCCTCAGGAAGTTGAGGGAAACGTCGCCAACGAGAGTGGTGGGGAAGAAGCGCAGCCGGACGCGTCGCCTCAAGCAGATGATGACGGGCTCGCGCTGGTCGTGATCGATCCCTGCGAAGAAGACCGTCTGGCGGTGGCCGCACTGGAGAACGAGGTCGGCCGTCCGATTTCGGCCATGGATCCATCGGCGATCTGCGCAGATCTGTTCGAGGATTTCGCGGAGGCGCGCGTGATCTTGGTGGAGTGGGACTTGGGAGGGAGGCTAGGGCTCGATCTGGTCGAACACTTTATCGCCGATCCTCGTATCCAAGATGTGCCGATCTTGCTCGCTTCTGCGGTGCTGACCCGCAGCATGGTTTTAAACGGCTTCCGGAGCGGCGCGCGGGGTTTTGTTTCGAAACCCTATTCCGCCGAGGAAATTCGCGCGCGGCTTGCTCAGGTTCCTCTCAAACCGAAGGCTTAGCCCGGATTATTCATGAAGCGCCGTAGCGAGACTGCGGAGATGCCCGGAATGGCGAACGATTTCAGCGTTTGGCACCGCAGGCTGACTTTCCAGTACGTCGAGGAGGCAAACGCTGAAATCGTTCACCAGGTCGAGCAGATACGCAGTCGCAGTAGGTGCTTCATGAATAATCCGGGTTAGAGCCTGCTTTGCTTACCGAGATGCGTCGCAAGGCTGCGGCCGTCCGGCAGGTCTTTCCTCCGCTTCCCCGCCTTTGAAACGTTTTTCTTCAAAGTGAAATGATCGTTTACAAACCAGCGGGAAATAATTGCAGGGACCGTTTCTTGGGAGCGACATGCTCGGTGTATTCATGCACAAAAACGTAGAAGAAGTCGGTAGTGAGAATTGGCACGGCGCTTGCTTGTGACGATGAGAGTCTTTCTCAAAGATGCTGCTCAAGGGGGGTCGAAGTGCTTTATGTTTGCCACAACGGAAAAGAACTCACGGTGGATGCGGAGGGTTTTCACCACCTAGGGGCCCTCGTAGCTGCCCAGTTGCAAAACATGAATGGGCACGTCCTCACGCGGCTGTGGGTTGACGAACGAGAGATCAACGAAGAAGAGTTGGAACGCTTGGAAACACTTTCGCTCACCGGTGTCGAGAGCGTGCGCCTGGAATCCGAATCAGCCCGAGAGGTGGCATTGAAGGTGCTCAAAAGCTCCGCTGAATACGCGGGAGCCGTGCGGGTGCACCTCGAAGAAATAGCGACGTTGCTGCGCAGAGGAAAGCTCGATACGGCTAATCAGCTCCTGGCGGATAGCTGTGACGCGCTCTCGGTTCTAGTCCATTCGATCACAGGTGCCGCAGCGCAACTCAATAAAGATACAGAAGAGATCCAGAAGATTACTTCCGAGCTTACCCCGTGGCTCAAGGCTCTGGTTGCCGCCCAGGAAGAATCGGATTGGGTGCGCGTGGCGGATTACTTGGAGTTCGAAGTCGCGCCGCAACTCGAGCATTGGCAACGAGTCTGTCGCTCCGCGAGTGATGATCGCATGGTGAAGGAGTAGGTTCGTGCCGATCCGGCGGCGCTTCTCCGAGGAGATTGAACTGGCACAGTGCAGACGGGATTATTTTCGAATTCGTGCCCGACTCCCGGTCCGCTATCGATCGCTGCTGCCCGGCGAGCGGGAAACGTTTCTGGCGAATCTCGCGAGTGAGGAGCCGGTTCCTCTCTCCGCACTGCCTCCTGGTTTGGTTCAGTGGTTGGACCGGCTCGAGAAGAAATTGGACTGCATCCTGAGTTGCATCGATGCGCGAGCCAGCGTGCCGCTCACGGAGCGAGACCGCTGCGATATCACGCTCTCCGGCAGTGGAATCGCGGTCGCGCGGGATGAGGAAGAACAGATCGGCGAAGAGTTCCTGATCGAGGTACTGCTTCCGGGGATTCCGGCGCGTCGGGTTTTGGCGGTTGGAAAAGTCGTCGACAACTTGAAGGCGGAGGAATTGGCGGAGGGCGTTTTCGTCGCCTTTACCTTTGTCGAAATCGATGAAAAAGATCGCGACGCCATCATCGCTTACGTGCAGGATGTCCAGCGGGCTGAATTGCGTGCCGCGGCGGCGCAGAGCGAACCGCGGTGAGTGGAAAGCAACAGTGAAGAGAGGTGGCCGGGCGATGAAGCGCGAGGCGGCTGTTGTCCTCGCTGGATTTTTGCTGTTGCTGGGGTTCTCTCGGCAGGTTTTTGCGGAAGCATGGGTGGAGTCGCCAACTCCCTACACTGTTTTGGGTGAGCAGGTTCTGGCGACGCCGGTGCTCGATCCTTTTGATTTTTGTGCCGTGCTGCGGGCGTTTTATCCGGGTGAGAAGCCCGCTACGCCGGAGAATTTTGCGGCGATTTGGGAGGAGATCGCGCAGCAGGACGCGGCACCCGCCGAGGAGCTTCCGAAGGGCTGGCGTCTGTTCCGAACGGCACTGCGTGCGCGCATGGCCGGGGAGAGAAAAGAGCAAGTGCACGCGGCCGCGGATCTCTACGCGGAAATCGTGGAATCCGAGCCCAGCGTCGAGCGCGCCTGCGGGCGACTCGAGTTGGCGCGTCTCGCTGTGATCTTGGGCCGCTTTCCAGAGGCCGCGGCCCAGGCCCGCAAGGCCCAGGAAGAGTTCGCGACGTTCGACGGCTTTGCAGACCAGCGAGACGCCGCGCGTTTCATGCGCGCGGAAGCCTTTTACTTCGACGGAAAGCACACGGGACTTGCTGCGTTTTATGCAGAGCTGGAGAAGGTGCCGGTTCCGCGGATCGCGCGTGCGGCGCGCTTGCGGTTGCTGGATCTGCGCTTTGATCGCGGGGAACGCGCGCGGCTCAACGGAGCCTACGCGGCGGCGGTGCAGAGGGCGATTGGATCGCACGGTTTGGAGTGGCAGTGGGGTGCGCGCTTGGCGGAAGTCGCGGTGGCGGGTGGCGAACTTGAGCAAGCACAGGCGTGGCTGCAGAAATTCCGTTTGGCGATGGCGTGGAGCCCTGAGCGTGGGGTCGCCATGATTCGCGAAGCCGATCTTTTGGTCGGGCTCTCGCGCTGGGAAGAGAGCGAGGCTCTGTTGTCGGAAGTATTTGAAAAGACCGCAGGACAGCCGGTGGGGTGGTTGGCCGAGCTGAGACTCATGGCCTACGGCTTCGGGAAAGGCGGCCGCGATCAATATCTCAAGCGTTTGCAAGAGATCGGCGAAGCGCAACATCCCGCTCTGTCTCAGTATGCGCGGGGGGTATTGGCGCACGAATGGACGGAAGCAGGTAAGCTCGACGCGGCTCTGGCCTTGCTCATGCGCCTCGTTGGCGAGGGTGTGTCCGCCAGTCTTACTCCCAATCTGATTTCAGATATTGATCGGACGTCGACGTTGGCGGCCCGACTGGCGGAATCTTCCGAGGGTTGTCTACCGCTGCTGCAGCGCTTGGGCGGTGCCCGTGCCGCGCTGATGCGTCGCGCCACCGTTTTGGATGCATTTTTCGCGGTCGGTGCCTGTTACCTCGAGAGCGGACTTCCGGAAGCGTCCGCTGCCTACTACCGGGAAATCGTCCGGGATCGTGGGTCCGAAGTGGCGGCCAAAGTCGCACTCCCATTGGCTAGGGCGGCCTTTGCATTGGGTGACCTGCGCTTGGCGGGTGCTTCGGCGCGCGCGCAAGTGAAACGCTCCGATGCGGAAACGCCGGCGTGGAAGCTCTTGCTGGCGCAAGTGGAGCTCGCCCAGGGGCGGATGAAACCTGCCATTGAACTCGTGTTGCCCCTCGTCGAGAGCGCTGCACTGGGAGAGGAACACGTGCTAGCCGTTGCGACACTGGCGCGCGCGGCGGCGCGGCTTCCGCGAGGTGAGCAATACAAAGAGTTGCTGCGACGCGAGCTGGAAGCCGTTCCCGCCGCCGAACGCTGGCGCTGGTCGGAAGACTTTGGAGAAGCGGCGGTGGTCGCCGCTGATTTCTACCGTCTCGCGGGTAAGTTGGAGACCGCTCTTACACTCTATGGGGCGGCGTTGGAACTTTTCCCCGACGGCTATTTTCGCGCTGAGGCAGCGTACTGGTCGGGTGATCTCATGAATAGCGAGAGCGAAGTCCGCTGGAGCTGGGAACAGGCGGCGGTGGTGAAGAATGGGCACCTATTTGGCCGCTTGGCCGATACACAGCTGCGCGTGATGGAAGTGCGGAGATTGCTGGGGCTACCGGTCGTCCCCTCGCTCTCAGAGGAAGTTACGAGCGGTGAATAGTTCGACCTCGGCTTCTGCTGCGACACTGGTTGCACAATTGCGCACGCCGCTCGCGCGTATTCAGCTCGCGGCGAGCCAATTGGAGCGCGAGGCGACCAAGCCGAGCCTGCAACACTTAGCCGAACGCATCCACGATGCAGTCCGCGAGCTCAATACTCAAATCGGAACCCTGCGCGCGCGGCTCGCCGGAGTGACCGAGCCCGAGCCTCTTTCCGATTCCGTGCCCGTCATCGACGAATTGTGTCGGCGCTTGGTTCCCATCATCGAGCTGAGGAACATCCGCTGGCAGGGTTTTCAAAAGCCGACCGCCGCGGTGCGCGGAAATTCAGACGCCTTGCGCCGGGTGGCGCTGCGTCTGCTGCGCGTCGGGGCCCACTGGGCGGGATCCGGTGGGGCGCTCGCGCTCCATTTGGAGGAAGACACGGAGAGGGTTTGTCTCCGGCTGGATTGTTCCAGGGCGGAGTCCATTCCGGAGGTCGATGCCGACGCCGATTTGCGCGAGCTCCGGGCTTTGGCGGCACTCCATGCCGGCACACTGGAGTGTAAAGGAGCGGAGACGTGCCACCCGGAGCTGCGGCTGTGGTTTGCAGCGGGAGGAACGGCGTGCGCCGCGTCTTAATCCTGGAGCCGAACTCTGCGTTTCGCAGCGACGTCGCGACGGCGCTGCAGGCGGCGGGTTACAGCGTGGTCGGGGCCGCACAGATCGCCCAGGCCGAGCTTCAACTGCGCTCCGTCCCCATCGATGCGGTGCTGGTCGATATCGAAAGTCGCGCTTCGCTCGCCGTCATCGATCAGCTCATTGCGCAGTGTGCGCCACTGGGTGTCGTCGCCATGAGCGCGGATCCCAGCGTGGAGTTGGTCGTGGAGGCAATGCGGTGCGGCGCGGTTGAATTTCTGCGCAAGCCTTTCTCCGTGAGTGCTTTGGAGCGAGCCATTGGCAACGCTGCCGGCCTTCAGGAAACGACCTTTCGTGCGGAGGGTCAGAGCGAGCTGCTGACGCAGGACCCGACTTTCCAGCGCTTGCTCGGTGAAGCGCAGTTGGCGGCGGCCTCCGGCGCGACGCTCCTGCTGGTGGGAGAAAACGGGAGCGGAAAGGATTCACTCGCTCGTTTCATTCACCGGCGCAGCGCGCGCCGGGGAGGTCCTTACGTCGTCATCAACTGCGCGGCTTTGCCGGAGGCGCTGGCCGAAAGCGAGTTGTTCGGACACGAGCGAGGAGCGTTTACGGGAGCCACCGAGCGCAGGAGCGGTCAGATCGCCGCGGCGCACACGGGGACGCTCGTTCTCGATGAGATCAGCGATACGCCGGCCGCCCTGCAGGCGAAGTTTCTCCGGGTCTTGCAGGAGCGCGAGGTTCTGCCCGTAGGCGCCGCGACACCGCGCCTAGTCGACGTCCGCGTGATCGCCACCACGCAGCGCGAGCTGGCGGATGAAGTCGAGGCGGGTCGTTTCCGCGAAGATCTGTATTACCGTTTGAACGTCATTGTTTTGCGCACCCCGCCGCTCCGGGAACGACCGTTGGATATCGAGCTACTGGCCCGTCACTTCCTCAAGCGTTTTGCGGAGCGCAGTCGGGTGGAAGCACCGAGGTTGAGCACCCGCGCTCTGGCACGTCTAGAACAGCATGCTTTTCGCGGCAATGTCCGAGAGTTGGAGAATCTGATGCGTCGGGCGATCGTTCTGTTTCCAGGGCGGGAGATCCACGCCGAACATCTGCTCGGTCAGGCGCGGTCTCTCCCAGCAGGCTCCGAGGTTTCCGGTGGTACGCTGAACCTACGCGAGATCGAGAAACAGACCATCCTGCGTTCCCTGCAGGAAGCGGGTGGCAATCGTACGCACGCTTCGCAGGTGCTCGGTATCAGCGTGCGCACGCTGCGCAACAAGATTCGCCTTTACGGCCTCGCGTGAGCGAGGTGTCTGAGCGGCCTATCCGAGCGGAGGTAAAGCGCAGACACAAAGCGCAAAGGCCGCGTGCAGTGTTCGTTCCTGCTCCGCGTTCCCCCGTAAACCTCCATGCCTCTAACGCGGCCGAGCCACGAAGCGAGGGTATAGACCGCTCAGACACCCCGCTCACACGAGGCCGCAGGCGGCAGGTTTTTCCAACCTGGCCCTTTCGTTTTGCAACACACCTGCAACTCGAACCGCCTTTAAAACCTCGCTTGTTTTAGAAAAGTTTTTTTATTCCAAGAAGTTAACATCGGAGACTCGCCTGGCATGCAGCTTGCTCTCTGATCCAGCGGATTTTCTCGTTGGAGGTGTCTGCGTGGGAGATTTGCTGAGTCCGGTGGTGCCCCTGTTCGAGAGCGCGCTGCGTTTCCGCGTCGCGCGCGCCGGGGTGCTCGCCGCCAACGTTGCCAACGCCGATACGCCCGGCTTCCGGCCTGCGGATCTGCATTTCGACGCGCTCTTGAACCGAGAGCAGGAGAAATTGGCGCGCACGCACCCCGGACACTTCCCCGTAGCGCCTACGAATGAGGAGGAAAACTACCGGCTGGAGCTAGCTCCTCGCGGCCAGCGTCCGGACGGCAACGGCGTTCAGCTCGAGCGGCAGATCGTTCTCTATTCCCGCAACGCGGGCGCTTTCACCGATCAAGCGGCTGTGCTGAGTCGTCTCTTGTCCCTGACGCGGACTGCCATCAGCGGCGAGGGCGGGTGAAATGCGGTGCGCGCGCGAGGAGGAACACGATGACACTTGCTGACGTGATGGACATCGCCACTTCGGGATTGATCGCTCAGCGAACGCGCCTGGCCACGGTGGCCTCCAACCTCGCCAACGCGCAGACCACGCGTACCAGCGAGGGAGGGCCGTACCGCCGCCGCGACCCGGTCTTTAGCGCCGAGCCCGTTGCCGGATCTTTTGCGGACGTTCTCTCGCGGCAGATGCGCGCGGTGGAGGTGCAAAGAGTCGCTGTCGATCAGCGACCGCCGATCATGAAGCACGAGCCTGGTCATCCCGACGCCGATGAAGAGGGCTTCGTCGCCTACCCGCGCGTCAACCCGGTCGAAGAATTGGCCAACATGATTTCCGCGAGCCGCTCCTTCGAGGCCAATCTGATGCTGCTCGGCAAGGCGAAACAAATGGGAGACGCGGCTCTCCAGATCGGTCGTTAGAGATGGACGCTCTGAAGATCAGCAACGCCGGCATCTCGCGACTCACGGAATCACTCGACAGTGGTGAGCGCGGAGAGAAAGCGAGCCCCGACTTCGCGAAAACCATGGCGGAGGCGCTGGCCCGCATCGATCAGAGCCAGGTGGCCGCGGAGCAACAGGCCAAAGGCGTGGCCGCTGGAGAAGGCAACTTGGTGGAAGCCATGCTCGCACTCAGTCGGGCCGATCTATCGCTGCGCTTTGCTGTTGCAGTGCGCAACAAGGCACTCGAGGCGTATCAAGAAATCATGAGGTTACAGGTATAAACCATGGCGGACGGCGGTTTTCTAGACGGGATCGCGAGACAACTTTCGGCGTTGCCGCCGGGGCGTCGCCTCTTGCTCGGCCTCACGGCCATGGGGTCGCTGGGGTTTTTTCTCTGGCTGACTTTCGGCGAGGGACGCGGGGATCAGCGCCTGTTGTACCGCGGCTTGGCGGAGGATGAAACGGCCCGCATCGTCGAGGCGCTCGACGTGGAAAAAATTCCTTACACCATCGATCAGGGCGGTACGGCGATCTGGGTGCCCGGCGCTCAGATTCCCGAGGCGCGCATTCGGCTGGCTAGCCGCGGCCTGCCTTCGGGCGGTGGCGTCGGTTTCGAGATTTTTGACAAGCCCGCCTTCGGCGTGACGGATTTCGTGCACCGCATCAATTACCACCGCGCGATCCAAGGGGAGCTGGCGCGCAGTATCGCTCAGCTCGAACCGGTGGAGCGAGCGCGGGTGCAGATCGCGGCGCCGGAGCGCAAGGGTTTTCTTTCGGAGGCCAATCATCCGGCGAGCGCCTCCGTCGTATTGCAACTGCGCGGCGGTCACGACCTGACACCCGGTCAAGTGCGCGGAATCGTGCACTTGGTTGCGTCGAGTGTGGAGGGCCTATCGGCGGACCGCATCACGGTCGTCGACAACCGCGGTCGCTTGTTGTCCTCGATGGGAGAGGATGAGTTTGGGCCGGGCGCTGCCAAGGGTACGTACGAATACCAGCGCGACGTCGAAAAGGGCTTGGCCGAGCGCATCGAATCGATCCTCGAGCGAGTGGTCGGCGTGGGCGGAGTGGTAGCCCACGTCAACAGCGAACTGGACTTTACGCAAAATGAGACGACGGAAGAACGCTTCGATCCCAATTCGCAGGTGGCGCGCAGTGAACAGATTACTAAGGAAACCAGCAGCGAGGGCGGTGGCGGCACCGGCGGAGTTCCCGGTGTGACCAGCAACACACCCGGTGAAGGCGGCGGCGGCGTGCTCGGAACGGGTGGCAGCTCACTTTCATCCGAGCGCAGCACGGAGACAATCAACTACGAGATCAGCAAGACGGTAAGCCGCTCCGTGGCTCCGGTGGGCGAAATCAAGCGCTTGCATGTGTCAGTGCTCGTCGACGGACAGGCCCAAGAGGATGGGACGACGGTGCCGTGGGACGCCGAGCGCCTGGGCGAATTCGAAGAATTAACCAAGAACGCCATCGGCTTCTCCACGGAGCGTGGCGACCAGATTACCGTCACCAGTGTTCCTTTCCGAAGCATCGAGATCGAGGAAGAAGAGGGCGGCTGGTTTGATCCGTCTATCTTCAGCTTGTTGTCGGCGGTGGCGCACGCGATCGCCGTCATACTGGCGGTGTTGCTCTTCGGTCGCTTCGTGGTGAAGCCGCTGGCGGAAACATTGCGCGCGCCGCGCGGCTACCCGGTCACCGCGGCGGAGATGGAAGCCCAGCTCCAAGGTGGCAGGAGTGGTGCAGCTGGTTTCTTAACTCCGCCGCCGTCGCAGGCCACGCTTTCCGAACAAGTTGGTCACATGGCGAAGGCGCGCGGAGACGACAGCGTGCGAACACTTCGGAGCTGGTTGAGTCAAGGTTGATGCATGGATCTTGAACAACTCAGAGGGCCTGAAAAGGCCGCCGTTCTGATTCTGTCCCTGCCCAAGGACATGGTGAGGGATTTTATCGCCCAATTGGAGGACGATGAGGTCGAGCGGATCATGGCGGCTGTCTCGCGCATTGATGAGATCCCGCCCAAGGTGCAAGATCGCGTGCTCGAAGAATTCACGGCGGCCATCGGTCGGCGGGAAGAGGCCATCGTGGGAGGGCGCGCTCGGGCGCGGCGCCTGGTGCAAGAGAACCTCGATCCGTCACGGGCCCGCGCCATTCTCGACAAGCTGGGTCAGGACGAGCGGCGCATCGATTGGACGTTGCGACCTTTCACTCCGGAATTTATTGCGTCGACCATCGCGAATGAACATCCCCAGACGATCGCCGTCATCCTGTCGCAGATTCCGTCTGAGCGCGGGGCGGAGGTGATCGCGAATCTTGCGGAAGAAACGCGGTCGGAAGTCGTACTGCGTCTGGCGGAGCTGGACGCGGTTGCGACGGAGGTCATCGGCGAGATTGAATTGGGTGTGAAGGAGCTTTTCGGGCGTCCCCCCGCTTCGTCGGAGCGCATCGGCGGCACCGAGGCGGCGGCGACACTGCTCAACCGCGTGGGACCGGAGCGCAGCGACGCCATCTTGGAAGGCGTCGGAACGCGCGACCCCGAAGTCGCGGGGTTGATCCGCAAGCGGATGCTGACCTTCAACGATCTCGTACAGCTCGATCGTCGCGGCATGCAGACACTGCTGCGCGAGATTCCGACGGAGGATCTCGCGATCGCGCTCAAGGCGGCGACCGACGAAATGAAAGAAAAGGTCTTCGCCAACGTGTCGTCGCGCGCCGGCGAACAAATCCGGGACGAGATCGAACTGCTGGGTCCGATGAAGATTTCGGACGTCGAAAAGATTCAGGAACAGATCGTCGAAATCGCCCGACGCCTCCAAGAGGAGGGTCGTTTGAGCATCGAGGTGGGAGGTTCCGACGATGTCATGGTCTAGCCCGCATTTCTCACCAAGCCGCTGCTGTGGCCGCGGATCTCCGCGGTCTTGCGCGCGATCTCTCCCTGCGGGCTCTCGGCGTAGCTTCGGCTACGCCTGCGCTTCCCTCAGTCGAGATTCGCGCGCCATCCCGCGAATCTGCGCGGCCTCGCATTGCTCCCTGGTGAGAAATGCGGGCTAGTCCGTCCAAGCGGAAGGGGACGGCCGAGCGTTTTCGACCCGAGCCGTTTTTGGGGTTGGCGGATGAATTCATTCCGGAAGAACCCAACACGACCGGGGCGCCGGACGGCGACCGCTTGCGGCAATACTCGGGTGCAACGGATTTGGAGGATCTGAAACGATCCGCCTTCGAGGAAGGGCGCGCCGCCGCCTGCGCCGAACTGCCCTGGCACGAGGCGGATGCTCTACGCAAGGTGACGGCCGCTCTCGAAAAAGCTCTGCAGTCCGTTCACTCGCTGCGCCGCAACTATCTGCGGGAGAATCGGCATGTCGTTGTTGAACTCGCGCTCTCGATCGCGCACTGCATCTTGCAGCGTGAACTCACGGCCGACGTGGATCGCATGGCGGCCCTCGTGGAGCGGGCTCTGGCACAACTTCCCGCTGGTATGCCTCCGGAGTTGAGGCTTTCTCCGCGCGACGCGGAAACCGTTGAAGCTGGTCTTGCGGCGGAGCTCGCTCGCTTGACGGCGGAGCACAGCGTTCGCATCGAACGTGACGACAAACTCGCGGCGGGAGAGGCTCGTGTGCTCGCCGGGAGTAGCGAGGTGGAATTGCGCCTGCCCCAAATTCTGCAACGCGTGCGCGAAGAGTTATCCGAAGTGTTGGACGTCGAAGAGGTTGGCAGCGATGAATGAACTGGACCAGACTTTTCAGCGCTCCTGCGAGGCGCGCCTCGCTCAGATCACACCGATCACAGCGGACGGACGCGTGCGTGCCTGCGTCGGCACGGTTCTCGAAGGAGAAGGGTTGCGCGCCCGCATCGGCAGTGTGTGTCGCGTGATTCCCGACGACGGCGGGGTCGCTTTTTTGGCCGAGGTCGTCGGTTTTCGCGAGCAGAGTTTTCTTTTGATGCCGCTCGCTGCGCACGCGAACGTCGGCCCCAACGCGCGCATTCGTTTGGAGCAGACGCGTCCCTGTGTGCCGGCGGGCGACGCCTGTCTGGGGCGAGTCCTGAACGCGTTGGGCAATCCGATCGATGGCGGTGCGCCGCTGGTCGGTGCGGAGGAAGTTCCCTTGTATCGGCGGCCCGCTTCGGCCCTGCGCCGCGCGCGGATTCAGCAACCGCTGGACGTGGGAGTGCGCGCGATCAACGCGCTAACGACGGTTGGTTGCGGGGCACGGCTCGGTATCTTCGCAGGTTCCGGCGTCGGAAAGTCGACCCTCCTGGGGCAAATGGCGCGCTTTACCAGCGCCGACGTGCGCGTCATCGCGTTGGTCGGTGAGCGTGGGCGTGAGGTGCGCGAGTTCATCGAGCGCGATTTGGGCGATGCGCTGCGGCACTCGGTTGTGGTCGTGGCCACGAGCGATGAAGCGCCGCTCTTGCGCGTACGCGCTGCATTTGCTGCCACGGCCATCGCGGAGCGGTTCCGCGATGCGGGACGCCACGTGCTGTTCTTAATGGACTCGGTGACCCGGGTGTGCATGGCCCTGCGCGAGATCGGTCTAGCCGCGGGGGAGCCACCGACCACGCGCGGTTACACGCCGTCGGTGTGGAGTGAATTGCCCCGCTTGTTGGAGCGGGCGGGAACCTGCGAGGGCAGTGGCAGCATTACCGGTCTCTACACGGTTTTGGTCGAAGGCGACGATCCCAATGAGCCCGTCGCCGACGCGTCTCGCGCTATTTTGGACGGACACATTGTGCTCTCGCGCGAAATCGCGGAGCGAGCCCATTTCCCGGCGATCGATGTCTTGGCCAGCGTCTCGCGCGTGATGCCGGACGTGGTTTCGCCCGAGCATGTCGCTTTAGCGTGGCGCGCCCGCGAAGTGCTCTCAACCTACCGCCGCATGGAAGACTTGATTTCCATCGGAGCTTATACGGCCGGCAGCGATCCCGCGGTGGATGAGGCGCGGCGCCTCGAGGAACCACTGCGCCGCTTTCTGCAACAGGGGAGCCTGGAACGCAGCACGCTGGCGGAGACACTCGTGCAATTGACGGCGGTGCTGAACGCCCCCAAGGCGGTGGCGGCATGAAGGGCTTTCACTTCCGACTCGATTCGCTCCTGCACCTACGCAGTTTCGAAACGGAGCGCGCGCGGATTGAACTGTCGCAGCGCCGACAACAGGCGGCGGCGGCGGCGGCGGCGGTGCGACGGACCTTGGGCGCCATCGCCGAGGCCTCTTCTCAACTCGAGCTGCAGCTCAGCTCTGGCGTGGCGGCTGCTCAACTCCAACTTGCGCAATCTGGTTTGTATCACCTGCATGACACCGCTCAGAGACAGACTCGGAGTGCGTCCAAGGCGCGGGCGCGCATCGCACCCGCGCGCGACGCTGTTCAGCGTGCGTGGAGCAAGCAGCGCGCCCTCGAAATTTTGCGCGAGCGCGCCCTCAGCGCGTATCGCAAGGAGCAGGAGCGACGGGAGCAGAAGGAATTCGATGAGATCGCAGTCGAGCGGGCGCTGTTGCGCCGGCGCGCGCGGGAGGGCCGCCGAGATGCGGCGTAATTGCAGGGGATACACGGCCGCAGCCGTTTTGTTCTGTGCACTGCTGGGGGTGGCGAATGCGTCGGATCAGAAAACCGCTCCGACGACGACCACGGATCCCACGCTCGATCAGCTCTTGAGCGAGATCCGCGCCCGCAACACAGCGCTCTCGCGCAAGGAACGCGAGCTCGAGGAGCGCGAGCGCAACGTGCGCGCGCTCGAAATCGAAGCGGAGCGCCGTGTGCAGGAACTAGAGACTTTGCGCATTGCTGTCGAGACGCGGATTGCGGAGTGGAAGCGCCACGAGGATGAGCAGGTTCCGCGCCTCGCGAAGGTTTACGGGGAGATGCCGCCGGAGCGAGCGGCGAGCCTGTTGGAACAGTTGGCTCCCGACCTCGCCACGCGTGTGCTTTCCAACATGAAGAGCAAGGATTCCGCGGCGGTATTGACGGCGATGTCGCGCCCGCACGCGCTGTTCTTGAGTCACCGCATGGCTCGACCTCTGACGCAGCCGCGCGTCCAGAGCGAAGAAGAATCGGAGGTTGGACGTTGAACCACGCCGTTCTCGCTCAAGTTGTTTCCGGTATCCCCGCGCCGACCGAGCGCGCTGAAAGCGCGCCGTCGGGCGAGGTCGCTTTTGAGCAAATGCTGCAGGGGCAGCAGGAGAAGGAGACCGGTGCTGCTTCCATCGCCGCAGCACACGGCGTCGCGCCGGTGACCAGCGAGGAGGTAGTTGCTGAAGCATCGACTGCTGCGTTGCGTTTATCCACTGCGGGTGAAGGAAATCGATCCGTCGACGGATTCGCCGGCTTGCTCCAAGAAGATGTTTCCGAAGCTGAGATGGTTGCGTCGTTTTTGGAAGAAACTTCCCGCTTGGTTGAGCAAGTAGCTCAGCGGGCGACATCCGAAGTTTTCGAGTTGGAATTGGAGGAAGTCAGCGAGCAGCCAACGGAGGGATCGGCTCCGCTGTCGCCGGAAGACGAAGTTATGCCGCCCGCGGCTGAGCCATCGCAGATTCTCGCTGATGCTGCGCTGCGTGCCGATGCGGCGGGTATTGTCTCCGAATCCTCGGGGCCCACGCCGGAAGAGCAGGCGCTTCTTTTGCGCGCGAATGAAAGAGCTACCGCCGACTCCGCGCCGCAGCGCACTCGCGACCTCGCGTCGATTGCACCGCGCCTGATCCGGTCAGAAGTCGAAGTCGTAAGCGATGAGGGCGCTGCGACCTCTCCCGAGCCCGAGGCGTCGGACGAACCGCTGCTGCGCAATTCCGCGCAACGTGACTCGACGGCTGGAGGCGGCGAAGACGCACGCGCTCGCAGTGAAGAGAGCCGGGAGCAGCGAGGTCTAGTGCGCTCCGAGCGGGAGAGCGCGCTGTTTCGAGATTTGCTCAGAGCGCCGGAAAGTGCGGAGCGACGGTTTCCGCACGGCCCGCGAGCTGTACTGGAATCTCCGGACCTCTTGACTTCTCCAGTGCACGCGTCGAGCGCGGGGGAAGCGGGGAATTTGTTGGAGACACCCATGCCGTCTGGCGCTTTAGGGACCGGCGCGGCGAGATCTCTCTATGAATCTGCGGCTCTGACGCGTCCGGCGGCGGTGTTGCCTCCCGAGGCTGTGAACGAAGAGGTTCAGTGGTTGATCACGCGAGGTGGAGGGCGTGTGCGTTTGCAACTGCATCCGCCCGAGTTGGGTCCGTTAGATCTTCAGGTGCGCGTCCGCGGTGCGACCGTGGAGGTCCGTATTATCACCCACGAAGCTTCCGCTCAGGCTCTGATCGGTGCGCAGCGCGAGCTGCTCGGAGAAGCCCTGGCGTCGCGCGATCTGCGGCTGGAACAGTTCGACGTGAGCATGGCATCGCACAGCGACGAGGAAGACACCACTTTTGAGCAGGCTTCTGAACAGCGTGAGGGCGCAGAGGAACAAGAAGAGGGTTATTGGCAAGCGCGCGCGGGAAGGCGACCGGATCGTGCCGCAGCTGCCACCGGGCGCGCTTTCGAAACGTCATCGCTCTCGCTCACGGGACGGGCGGGAGTGGATCTGCGCGTTTAGTAGGTAGGTTAACTGAGGAGAAACGCATGTTGTCGACTGAATTAATCGAAAGTTTAAATCCGACGCCGGTCGAGAAGCCGCGCGATCCCGGTGCCATGGGTCGTGACGAGTTCCTGCGCATGTTGATCGCGCAACTCGAAAATCAAGACCCGCTGAATCCCCAAGATTCGACGGAATTCACGGCGCAGCTCGCTACCTTTTCGAGCTTGGAACAGCTCTTCTCGATCCGCGACAGCATTAACCGCTTGGTTGCGGCGCAGGAATCGACAGACACGCTGCGCGGACTCGAGCTCGTCGGTCACGGGGTTCTGGCCCAGCATGATCGCTTTGAGGTGGGCGAAGCGAACAGCGCGCTTCCGAATCTGGTGTTTGAACTGCCGGAGAGTACGACTCGCACCGCGCTCGAGGTTTTCGACGCGAACGGGCGCTTGGTGCGCCAGATGGAATTGGGTGCATTTTCGCCGGGTCGCCAGGAGCTAGTCTGGGATGGCAATGGCCAGAACGGAAGTCGCCTCGCGCCGGGAGTCTATCGCTTCCAGGTGGCGGCACAGAACGGGGGCCGCGCTGTGTCGGCCACGGAATTTATCTCGGCGCGCGTAACGGGCTCCACTCTCGAGGGAGAGAACCCCACCTTGCGGTTGGGTCAGATTACAGTTCCGTTCTCCAGCGTGATCGAGATTCGAGAGGCCGAATAGCGATGAAGCGAATTCTTGATCGCCTCGTGCACGGGTTGCTGAAATGCGCGCGCCCTTTCTTGGGACGCCGCCGCAGTTTCGCGGAAGAACTGGAGCGTGCGCTCGATTCAACGGACCTGATGACCGTGCGGGCTGGCACTCTGGCGTGCGCCCTCGCGACGGATTTCACGGTAACTCGGCGCCGAAACGACGGCGTCTGGTTTTCAAGCTAGTTACGAGAAGGAGAGATAGATGCCGCTTTCAAATGCTCTTTTCAGTGGTGTAACGGGACTCGATACGACGTCGACCGCGATCTCGGTGATCGGCGACAACATTGCCAACGTCAATACGCCCGGCTTCAAGGAACGCCGGGCCGAGTTCGCCGACGTGTTGGCGCAGACCATCACGAACGTGACGGGTTTCTCCCAGCTCGGCGCGGGAAGCTTGACGCTCAAGGTCAGCAACCTGTTCTCCCAGGGAACCTTCGAGACGAGCTCGCGCCCCCTCGACCTCGCAGTTCAGGGGCGCGGTTTCTTCGTCGTCGAGGATTCTTCGGGCCGTTTTTACACGCGGGCCGGTATTTTCAATCTCAATTCCGACGGCTTGCTCGTGAATCCGCTGGGACAGTTTGTTCAGGGGTTCGGCATCGATGCCACGACGGGTCTCCCCAACGGCCAACTCCAGGACATTCAGCTCAGCAGCAGTTTATCGCCGCCGAATCCCTCGGGTTTGGTGGAGTTCGCACTCAACCTGAACGCGGATGCACTGGCGGACAACCCCGGCATTCCGGGGCCCTTTGACCCTGCGGATCCAACGGGGTCGTCACACTTCCAGACCACGGTGACGCTCTACGATTCCTTGGGTAACAGCCACGCATCGACGATTTACTTCACACAGACGACGGCCAATCCCGCGGAATGGGAGTGGAACGCGACTCTGCCGCCTGCCGATACCACCACGGCGCCGGCGGCTCCCACGGATCCCGTCGTCGTGATGGGCAGCGGAACGCTCGAGTTCGACACAGACGGTCTTCTGACCGTGCCAGCCGCGGCCGTGACGGTGAGTTACACGTTTACGGGCGGCGTAACGTCTCCGCAGGACGTCGACATGGATTTCGGTGACATCGCCGGTAGTACTGCCCCCGTGTTGACGACGCAGTTCGCTCAGTCTTCTTCGACCAACAACCTGATCCAGGATGGTTTCTCGGCGGGAACGCTCCAGGGTCTATCCGTCACGCCGGACGGCTTTATCTCCGGGCAGTTTTCCAACGGAACCACCCGCCCCCTGTTCCAAGTGGCTCTCGCCACCTTCCCGAACATCGAGGGGCTCTCATCGGTCGGAAACAACAACCTGATCGAGACGCGCGATTCCGGACAGGCGCTCATTGGTGCGCCGGATTCCGGCACGCTGGGTTCGATTCGGTCGAGCTCGATCGAACAGTCGAACGTCGATTTGGCACAGCAGTTCATTCGGCTGATCATCAACCAGCGCGCCTTCCAGGCCAATACGCGGACCATCTCGGTTACCAACGAGCTGTTGTCCAATCTGGTGAATCTCGGCCAGTAAGGTTCCGCGCGCCGCGGCCCCGCGCTTAAATCGGGGGCGCTTGGGATGGGTCGCGGCGCCTCGCAGTGTTGTTTAGCTCGTCGCTGCGACCCATCCCAAGCGCCCCTCTCGGGCTGAGCCCCGACGTGCAAGGAGGAAAGCGGAGATGGGTGACCTCTCATTCTCGAGCCTGATTTCGCGGCTGCAGCGCTCTTTGGCACCGCTCTCGGGTGCTTTGGACAGGGAAGAAGTGCACCTGCCTCCCACACTGGGAACGCAGTTCCGGCAGCTTCTGCAGGAGGAACTGCAGAGCGAGGAAATCAAAAAGGCGACCTCAGGAGACTCTTTGGGGCAGAGTTCGGATCGCGTCGAAGCCTACGTGGTCAAGTCGGGGGACACATTGTGGGATTTGGCGCGCGAGCGCTTCGGAGTTTCGGTTCGCGAGATCGCCGAACAGAATCAAATCGACGATCCCGATCGCATCGCGCCGGGTCAGACATTGCGCGTGCGGTATCACGGCAGCGCCGCGCCAGTGGAGTTTCCGGAAGCGCGTGTTTTCCGCGCGGCACCTTCCTTCGGTAGAACGCCGGAGTCAGACGGCGCCGCAGATGAAAATGACACCTATGTGGTGCGCTCCGGCGACACGTTGTGGGACCTAGCGGTGAATCGTTTCCACGTTCACGTCGAGGATTTGGCCCGCGAAAACAGCATCCATGACCCCGATACGATCTATCCCGGTCAAGTGTTGCACGTGGGGCAGGAAGTGGATTCCACGCCGCGCGAGGTGCTGGCGAGCTGGTACGGGCCCGGTTTCTACGGACAGCCCATGGCCAACGGCGAACCTTTCGACGCGAGTGCATCGACCATCGCCCATCGGGAGCTGCCGCTGGGAACGGAGGTGGAGTTAACGAATCCGACGACGGGCAGAACCGTGCGCGCCACGGTGACAGATCGCGGGCCCTATATCGATGGGCGCGAGGTCGATCTCTCCCAGGGTTTGGCGCGCCAGCTCGGCCTGCTGCAACAGGGTGTGGGCCGCCTCATTATGCGCGTTCTCGGCTAACTTGCAGCGGTATGAACAGATATAGCGCCGTGAATAGACATTCACTGCGAAAGAAACTTCGCCGAGGCGTTGTCGTCGTTGCGCTCGCGTTCTTTTTGTTTCCAGTGTTTTTATGCCGCGCGGTCGCAGCGGAAGAGGCTCTGCACTTTCGCGTGCAGATCCGCGAAGATACCGTCGAACGCCCGGCTCACGGGCGCGTTTTGCACGCGGGTTGGCAGCGCTCGGCGCCGGGTGAACGGTCGGATCACTTTTTTTCGCTCGGCTATCCCTACTCCTATTTTCCTCCTTCAACGTGTCCCGGTTGCGAACCTTTTCTGTATCCCGGCGTGCCCTACGCACCGCCGGATGCACCTGATGCACCGCAACCACCGGAGCCTCCTCTCGCTCCGGAACCTTAAGCCGGATGATTCATGAAGCGCCGTAGCGAGACCGCGGAGATGCCCGGAATGGTGGACGATTCCAGGATTCGGCACCGGAGGCTGACTTTCCAGTACGTCGAGGAGCCGAATCTTGCAATCGTTCGCTAGGCCGGGCAGATACGCGGTCGCAGTAGGCGCTTCATGAATCATCCGGGTTAAGAGCGGAGCAGGGTAGAGATGTCGGATCAGCAACAGGTCGGAGTGGATCGGCGGCCGCCCCATTTTTTTTCCAGCGGCGCTTTTGCGCACGTTGCACCCTACGCTGTTTTTCTGGCTGTGATCGAAATAGGACGGTATTTCTCGGGAAGTGGGACGCTCCTGTTTCTTGTACCGCGGGTGTTACTGCCGGCGGCTGTGCTCGTAGCGTGTGTGCTGAGAGGTTCCTACACGGAGATTGCGCACTACCGGTGGAGTGCCAAGGGTGCTGTCGCCGACGTCACCATCGGTGTGGCGGTGGCCGGGCTTTGGATAGCTCCTTATGTCTGGGGCTGGCTTTCTCCGCCGAGTGAGACAACCTTCACACCTACGGCGTTCTCTCCAGAAGTCAGGCCGTGGGCGTTGCTTCTGCGCGCGGGAGGCTTCGCCCTGGTGACGCCCTTCGTCGAAGAATTGTTCGTGAGAAGTTTTCTCGTGCGCTTTGTCGATGGCCGCGTCTACCGAAAGGTTGCGGATTTTCGCTTGCTGCCGATCGGCCGCTACCGTCCGGCAGGCTTTGTCATCAGCCTGCTCTGGTTCACGTTCAGCCATGCGTTGTGGGAATGGCCCGTCGCGTTCGCAACCGGCGCGATCTACAATCTGTGGCTCTACCACCGCCGGCACTTGGGCGCTGTGATCATCGCCCACGCTGTGACCAACGCCTGCGTTTTTGCCGCGGTGCTCGCGGCCTCGCAGCGTGGGATCAATCTCTGGTACTTCCTGTAAATTCAATTCTTTTTGTTGAAGGGCGTTTTCGGAGGAGCTGCGACCTTCTCCGAGCGCTCCACCGGAGTGCCAAAATTTTGTCGAATGGCAGTGAACTTTCAGGCGGAGCTGCGATGTCCCAGCCGAATGCGCAGGCAGATCTCCGTTAACTCTTCCAGGCGTTTGTGCACGAGTCTCCCATCTCGCTGGGCACCGGCTTCGATAACCAGTGCGGCGGATTCCGCGAGCGGGGGGTAACCGGCCTCGGCGGCACGCATGTTCAGCACTTTGGCCAGCTCGCAGAGCCGAGTAAAATTTTCGGCCAGTTCGGCCTCTTGCAAGGAGTCGACATGTTCGCCGAGCCCGATCACGAAGCCGTCGATCAAGGGCTGCAGGTTCGGATCTTCCGTGAAAAGCGAGGGAATAGGAGTGGGCTGTGTCTTCGGGTCCACGCTTCCCGTATCGGATCGTTCGGCGCGGGGCCTTATCCGCTTCGACGAGTCGCCCGCTGTTCGGCTCCGTCTTTCTGAAAGAGCGCAGGGACAGGTACTCAGGGCTTTAGCGGAGCAGGTGCGGAAGTGTGCGCGGAGGTCCGGCGCGGCCCGCGATCTTAAGCCAGCGAGGGTCGAGCAGTCGCAGGGTTTTCGCGGTCTTCGCAGGTAGCTCAAAAACCAAGGCGTGGGGGGGCATCTCCTCACTCCATTGGCCGGTGAGGCGGAGCCGGCGAAGGAAGACCGCGAGAGTAGTTCGCAACCGGCGGGCCACCTCGGCGTCGAGCACTTCGCTCTCCGGCCGACTCTCCGCGACGTACAGCGTTTCGCGCTTTCGCCGCAACAGAGCGACCGGCCGTGGGGCAAGCCCGCGTTCATAGAGTGTGTTGGCGGCGCTCCAGAGAGCGAGCGCCGCGCACCGGCGCAGGCCACCCGCGTGGAGGACCCAAAACCACTGGTTCTCTACGAGCACTTTTTCAGGAGCTGTTTTTTCGCTTTCGGGCAGCAATTTCTCAAGCACATCACTGCACGCCCCGCGTCGGGCGTAGCCCTTCCAATCGACGACGGCGATGGGAAAAAAGCGCCGCCCCGGTGAGGTGGCGGCGCGCCGCATGCGGCGCAGGTCGCGCCTGGCCAGTTTCGGCGCGAAGGCTTCCAGCTCCCGCCACCAGCGGCGCGCAGCGGTGCGGTCGCCGTTGCAAAAAGCCAGGAGGAAACGCATGCGCTCGCTGGCCGAGATGTCCGGCAGTTCGCGCAGCAGTTTTCCGATCATCCAGCGCGTTTCGCGAAAGCGCAGTGGGCGGCGCAGGATTCGAACACGCTCGAAGTCGATCAACTGGAGGGTTTCGTTCGATCCACACCACAGGATGTTGTTGGGAGCGAAGTCTTCTTGAAATACTCCGCTCTCGACCAGTCGGTGGGTGAGCTGACCCAAGTGCCGCACCGCGGCATGGCGCGCGGCCGCGAGTAGTTTGTTTTCCCTCTGTAGGGCTCGTAGGTCCCGCGCTTCGGGTAGATAGGGCGTGAAGAGATAACAGGCCGTGAGGGCTCCATGGCACCGCTGTTCTCCGGCTGCCAGCGGCAGGGGCGTCGGTATGCCGCGTGCGGCCGCCGCCTGGGCGCGCGCGAATTCGCGATGCGCTTTGGAAGTTCTGAGGTGGCGCCAGTAAGAAGTACCTGCGTAGCGATTTACCTTGAGCAGATAGGTCTGCACACCGTTGCTCCCACGCACGTGGTACAGTTCCTTGCGCCGCCCGTGTTTTAAGTTTGGAGCATGTCCCTCGCGCAGAACGGCTTGCAGCATAGCTTCGAGCGCGACCGGATCGGTGCCCGGTTGGCTGATCCACTGGATGCTTTCAGTGCGTTTTTCCATGCGGGGCAGAGTTTAGCTTCGATCCGACAAAGTTCTGGCGTTTCTGTCGAGGGACATCTGGGGAAGGCCGCAGCTCCTCGCAGACCAAGGAGCAGGGGGAGGGTGAGGATGGGTTTGCCTCCCGCAAACCCATCCTCACCCTCCCTCGTGGCAAAGTGGTTTAGCTCGTCGCTGCGACCTTCCCCAGGTGTCCCTCGCACGGAAAGGCGAACGAATTTTCGAATCTCCGTAGAAGACGCGGCAGTTGACAGGGCGCGGTTCACTGTCCCACGGTTAGCGCGTGCACTGCTTCGCCTGCGATCAGGAAATTCCGCTGGTTTCCGGAGAGCGCATCGGCTTTCGCGACGTGTGTTCCCGCTGCGGCGCGGATCTTCACGTCTGCCGAAATTGCGCCCATCACGATCCCGCTGCCTACAACGAGTGCCGCGAGCCCAACGCCGATTGGACGGGGGATCGCGAGCGCGCCAACCGCTGCGACTATTTCGCCCCAGGTGCACGGCGCGGCGGGACGCAGCACGCGGAGCGCGAGAGGGTTCACGGGGCTTTGGATTCCCTGTTCGGGAAAAAGTCGTGAGTCAAAGGCGCCGCCGGAGCACTCACTCCAGCGTCAAGTCTCTCGCAGCGGCCTCCGATACGCGCTTAGTGGAAGACGATTTCCGCGGCAAAGACACCTGGACTGTTTTCAAAATCATGGGCGAATTCGTCGAGGGTTTTGAGACCCTGCGGCGGGTGTGGCCCGCAGTTTCCATCTTCGGCGGCGCGCGCGCGCGCCGGAACAGCCGCCACTACCGCAGCGCGGTGCGAATCGCCAAGGCCATCGCCGACGCCGGCTTTTCCGTTATCACGGGCGGCGGACCGGGCATCATGGAGGCCGCGAATCAGGGCGCGTCGCGGGGTTCCGGTCATTCCATCGGACTTCACATCAAGCTGCCCGCCGAGCAGCGTCCGAATCCTTACGTGGACATGCGGGTGGATTTCAATTACTTCTTCGCTCGCAAAGTGATGTTCGTGAAGTATGCCTGCGGTTTCGTGGGCCTGCCGGGTGGTTTCGGCACACTGGATGAAATCTTCGAAGCGCTCACCCTCAAGCAAACGCGCAAGATCCACAATTTTCCCGTAGTGCTGTTCGGGAGCCAGTTCTGGTCGGGGCTGGTCGATTGGCTCGAGAAAGCTCCCATCGCCGAACAGATGCTGACGCGCAGCGATCTGCGCCTATTTCACATCACGGACGACATCGACGAAGTCGTCGAGATCATCAAACGCTTCTACGCCGAGCGTGTGCGCCGGCGCGGCCGCCAACGGGCGGTTGGGCGCGAGATGCCTTGAGTACCCTCCTTGGGTACCAAAACAGGTCGTTCTTCCTCGACTCACCGCAATCCTCAAGCGTTCCCGTTGATTCAACTCAAGACTTTTCTTGGGATTACCCCAGCTTCGTGGGTGCCTCGACAGTAGAGGCAGGGTTGTAATGCCAAGAGGACATTCGGTGCGCCTTTGCCGGAGCGAGTAGTCACTCTGCGCGGTGTTCGACGGGCCATAGCTTCCCGACGAGTGGATCGAGTTGTGTCGCGAAGGCGAACAGGCGGCTGCGTGCTGCGATTTCGTCGCCATCACCGCCGCGGGGCAGCGGTGTGCTGATGCGGATCAGAGCGCCGTCGGCGCGTCCGTCGAGCAAGCGCCCGAGCAGCCGATCCACGTTTTGATCCAGGCCGCCCAAAATTCCCGTGCGCCGGTGCGAGCGATACCAGAAATGGACTAAGTGCTGCTCGCCGTCGCGCTCGACGCGGTACTCGTTGACACGTAGCGCACTGCCCGGCCCGATGGAGAGCACGCGAGCCTCCTCGATGCTCCAGCCCGCTCCGGTGTAGCAACCGCGCGGCGTGTGCTCCGGCCGTCCGCCGCGCGCGGTGCCGTAATAGCCGATGTACAGCCAGACTACGCCACCGCTGGGATGAACGTAAGCGCGCTGCACGTTCGTGTCCGCGCGCAGCTCGGCTTCCACCGTCGTTTCCAAAGGAATTTTGTGGCCGCTCCAACTTTCGATTTGTTGTGGCAGTTCGAGCAGCCGGCTGCCATCCGCGCGCAGCGCAGGCTTGAGAGCGAGCCACCAGCTCAGTCCGCCTACAGCGAGCAGCAGGGCGCAAAGGATTCCGGTTCCAAGCTGTTCTTTGGAGATCACGATTGGGGAGAGTCCTTTGCTGGCTCGAGGTTTCAGGGAGTGCTTCGGACCGCGTTGCGGTGGGGTTGAATCAAGTTGCGGCGCGCGGTGCTCCGCCGCAGGCCAGCAGGTTTTTTTGCCGCGCGCGTGCCTGGAAATGGATCCAAAGCAGCAGGGCCAGCACCGCCGAGGACCAGACCCCGCCGACCAGCCAAAGTTGTGCGCAGCGCGTTGCACCGCGGGTCAACAGAAAGGCAGCAACGAGCAGGCCGGCGGCCTGCCAAGCTGGGGCGAGTAGGGCGAAACCGGCGCTCTTTAACACCAGCCGTGGCCATGCCCGGTGCTCGCGCAGTCCGGCGTACCAGCC
>Ga0247727_10001215_pt1 | contig 62544 bp, 51 predicted proteins | sample WisWelCaveWW1625_FD_202498 | JGI IMG/M metagenome (GOLD analysis project Ga0247727, IMG submission 202498) | Biofilm microbial communities from Wishing Well Cave, Virginia, United States - WW16-25 | ecosystem: Environmental > Aquatic > Deep subsurface > Groundwater > Cave microbial mat | place...
GATCGCGTCGCAGAAGTCAGCAGAGGGCGTAGTAGGCGGGTGCCTTTCCAACCGCCGAAGGCCCGAACGGTGGAAGCGGCAAGTAGAGCGGCGATCTCGCGTTGGCCAAGCCGTCTCCCTTGCGGCCGAACCCGCTCGTCTCAAGCGGGACTCCACACCTCGACGCGCAAGTCCGCGACTGAAAATTCCATAAGCCCTACCCAACCCCGCCCGCGTTCAATCCAACGGACTTTCTGCATCGGCTGCGCGCCGCAGAAAGTCTTAATTCGTTCTGTCAAAGCGCTTGACGGTTTCGCTTTTCGAGCAACTCGATGTGACATGCGCATAGAGGGCAGCCTATCGACGGGTCGCTCGCCCCAACCGACACCTTGCAGTTTCTATTTCTTGCGCCAGGTGGTCTCTACGTACCCCTCGGCAACCTCGGCTACCCTCGCGTCAACAACCGTGCGCGCCGATGCCCGGTAGGACTTCTCCGCGGCCACCATCCTCTTGCTGTACTGACCGCCGATACGATGCTGCTTCCGCAGCTGCATCCGCAGTTCATGGTTCTTGTAGACCTCATCGACCCACCGCACGCTCCAAAACAGCTCGCAGACACCGTCACGGATGCAGTTTTTCCTGATCTCATCCGCCACCCGCGCATAGATGGGGCTGATGCTGCCGAGGAGATCTTCCTCGCAGACCATGAAGCTGCGCTTGCCGTTCTTCACTTCGAGCCGATGCGCATCCCAATCAATGCGGAAGAGCACTTGCCCTTCCTTTTCTACGACCCCGGCATCAGCCGCGGTCGACAAGTACCAAATCTCCAACTCGGTCACGAACTGCCGATCCCGGACGCAATCGCAAAGCAGCGTATCAATGCGATCGATGTCGCTGGCGATGGCGCCTCTCATGACGGCGCTCTTGACCAGGAACGTCTTGATGAGGAGGTAGATTCCCTCGGTCCGCTCGATGTCGATGTAAAGGCCGAGGCTCACGTGGACCTCCTCGCGGTTTCACGGTGCATGCGTTCGTCATGGGCGATTCGCAGCGCCGTCCGTTGGTCCAGTTTTGCGACTTCCTTTGCCAACCAAGCCGACAACTCCGCCCGACCCAGGCGCTTGCCCTGAACCTCAGTCAGGAAACGGCAGCAGGCCTCGCCCCAGAAGCGCCCGATTGCGTCGGCGAAGAATGCCACGGGCTCGTCTGGATACTTGCGCAGCAGCACCTTCACGTCGGACTTGCTCAGGCAGCTCCGCATACCCGCACCGTCAACCAGCAGGATACGCTCGCAAATGGCCTGCCGATCGCACGGGTCCAGCTCGTAGGCGAAGATGCCCATCCGCTGCGGGCGGCATAGCGCGGGGTCAAGACCCGTCACCTTGTTGGCCGTAAAGATGATCGGCACGCGCTGCACGTCGCACAGGAGCCGGCTGTCCTCGTGAGGGATCTGGTAAGGGTCGTCGCACAGATCCATTAGCAGTCCGGTCAGCAGCTGCGAATGCATCGTGTGCCCGCTGTGCGCGTAGTCGGAGGCGATGGACCGGTCGATGTCGTCCAACAGCACCACCGACAAGGCGTCCTCCGTCAAGCCTGCCGATGCGTCGCGGTAGGTCCGTATCATCGGATACAGCGCCATGCCCTCCTTGTGGTGCGCGAGGGCCGCGCTGGAGATCTCGTGGATTGCGATGCCGCTTCGCTTCAGGATCTCCCTGATGTTGAAGGACTTGCCCTCGCCGGTGCGACCGACCACGCACAGGATCAGCGGCGTCACGTCCAGCTGGAGCCCGTTTATCACCACGTGCGAGGCGATACGCCGCTCGAGCGCGGCCAGCCCGCCGCGCGAAGACGGCTCTGGAAGATCACTCTTTCTCGGGAGCAACTTCATAGACGTGCACCTCATCCCCGTCAGACTTCAGCATCTTCAGCTCGTCGGCGAGCTGCCGATGGCCACGATCGGCTCGGGCGGACCTGCGCCTGTTCAGTCGGTCAAAAGGGTTGTCCGTGCCGTAGTGGTTGATGATCACACTCTGGTGCTGCGTCGGCCCTCCGCCGCGCGCGAGCCGCTTTACTACGTCGGGTGCCAGGATGATCACCATCAGTGCCGCCCCCACCACGAGCACGATAAGGCCGACGACCACCCACCATGGCGCACCCGACTGCAGCAGCTTCTCGAGGAATGACATGGCGTTGTCCGCCCTTTCCTACTCAGCGGCTTGGGGCTTCTCGGCACCGAACTTCTCGTTGAACGGCCGCCGACGGCCATCGTGCCGGGGCGGCGCCGGATCGTCGGCTTCGACGTTGCAGTCTTCGTCGACGATGTCGCCGCCGGGCTTGCGCCACGCCACCTCCAGATCGACGGCATCATGGACACGCAGCGCAGCGTAAAGGCCGTAGATGCCAGGCGTGGTGAAGAAGAACTTCGCCAGCGGTCCGGCGCTCTCTAGCAGCATGATCAGCGCCTTGGTGCCTAACACGAGCGTGAAGATGCCACCCGAAGCCGCGGCCAAAGCCCACAGCGCCGTGAGCTGGTCGATCAGTCCCTGGGGCATCGGCACGAACTTCGGCGACTGGCGCGCCTCGTGCTCGATCCACTCGGCGCGGTTGTTCACGAGTTCGTCGCGCTGCCGCAGATCCGTCCGGAACCGCGCCGTGGTCTCGCCGATCCGCGCATCCAGCGCTGCCACGCCCCTCGCGGTCGACTGCCTGGCATCAGAAAGGACCTTCTCCCGGAATTGGCGAAGCTGCACAAGTTGGCTCTCGAGGTCGTCGATCTCGGTGGACATCGCCGCCACCGACTCGCGCAGCAGGCGGGCGTTTTCCTTGTGGTTCTGATACCGCTTGCCCCGGCCCAGCTTGCCGCTGTGCTTCGGCTTCTCGGTCACGCCGTACTGCTCTGCCGAGGCATCGCTCTCACGTTCGGTGACTCGGCCTCTCGCATCGTCCCGCGCCTTGCGCAGGCGTCCTACCCTCTCGACTACCTGCACGATTTGCGCGTCTACGTCGGCCGTGCCGTGCGGTGCCTCCACGAGGACAGCGCGTTCCTTCGTCAGTGCGTCCATGACCCTGCGCGTCTCGCCGAGCTTATTCTCGCTGAGCTGCACAAGCGTGCCATGACGGTCAGCAACCTCCTTGAAGACGGGAGCGTTGACGCGCTGGTACTCGAATCGCCATTGCCGCTCGATGTCCGGCTTGAACACCTGCAGCAGCACGAATGTCGCCAACGTCGAGGCGATGAATGCCGAGCAGGTCCAACGCACCACCGCAGCCATCGGGCGCTGGCAACGTTCGAACAGCGTACCGCCTTCGATCAACCCCCTCGAGCGCGCCAGCGCCATGCCTTGCGCCTTCCAGTCGGCGGCAACGAACTTGGCGTCGAGGAGATAGAGAACAACGCAGATCACGGCGGTCACGCCCACGCACGCAAGGCGTGTGGGAGCATCGACGGCGAAGGCCAGCTGCATGGCGACCGAGAAGCAGATCGCCTGGATCGCCGAGCCGGCGAGGACCGCCGCGCCGACGCGCCTAATCTGCTGCTGCTCATCCTGCGGCACCATCCAGGCAATCGATGGGTCGACTCCTGCAATCCTCATCAGGAACCAGCTCCAGCCGGTCGGCTTGGGGCCGTGGTCCCAGGTCACCGGGTCGCCGTGCCTCCAGCGGCCCCGCATCTCGTCGGTACCGACGAGATTGCTGTGCAGATTCTTATCGCGCGCGTTCAATGCCGCCTCCTCCATTGAATTGCCCCCGTGCGAGCCGCCCATGGCGCTCACGCGCTATGGGCGCCGCTAAAGGCTTGCAGGCTGTTTTCGTGTTTGGGGGGAGGTCGCGGCCAATCCGGCCCTGAACAGCAATGTCACCGTCGGCGCCTGAAGTCAGCCTCGGTTGGGCTTCTCCGGTACGCACATCACGCGGCGTTACGCTCGTGGCCGCCGGCCTGCTGCTTTGACTGTCTACGACAGTCATGTTCTCCCCCAAGGGCAATCAGGAATGAAACCGGAACTCCGAACCGTTCGCCCTCCACCCAAGCGTCGGGCCGTCATGCAACGCTTAAAGTGTCTCGCAAGCTATGTCAAATATGTTGCTTCACTCGCGTATCATAGCAATCCTCTTGCACCCACGTTGCCGCCGCGTGCATTGCGTTGCGCATGACGCCAGCCAAGCCAATTTGGTAGCGAGCTCCCGCCTGCCTTTGACGCTGGTGTCCAAAGCCTGCAAATGCAGTGCTCTCGCTGACATCAAAGCTTCATGTTGCGCGAGAGCCGTCCCCGTACTATCCCTAGGCTTATCGCCATCCAATCAGACTCTGCGGCCTTTTGTGGTTGAGCACGGCATGCTTAAAAATTGCGGCGGGGAGTTATCATTGTGTCACCGCGCTTGGCCCTGGTACTTGGGAATGGCCAGTATGCAAGCGAACTGTATTCGCTTATTCCACGAAGCGAAAACTGCTTAGTTGTGACACTGCTGCCGAACGGATTAACCACGATCACTCAGAATGTCGATTTCTATGGAAGCGTTTTTGAACTGGACAATATTATCCGATTCCTAAGGGAAGGGGAAATTGCACGCGTTGTATTTGGGGGCGACCTTGGTATTTACAGCAAGACCAGCAAGATCGCCAAGGAGTTAATCTTTGGAGGAAAATTGATTAGGTTTTCGAATTTATCATACATCTTCCACCATTTTAGAGAGATTAGCATTGTGACGCTACTGCAATTCGCGGAACGTCGCCTTCAAGAAAATGGAATTTACCCGACGCTCGCTTCGGAGCTTTTGCCTCATCTCAAGCCCCGTTGCGGAATTCTGAACGAGGGGAATATCGTTGAGCCACCGGAGCGAATCCAGTCACTCGCGCAGCGGGCTTTATCCGCAATCTCCAGCCAACCTCGCCTCCTAGTACGCCAAGTCGTGGCCTTTGATGCAGATCATATAATCGGCGTAGAAAGAGAGAGTACGGACGAACTGTTGAGGCGCGTTTCGCGGATCCGCAAGCGGGAAGGAGCTGTTCGCACGCTAGTTAAGCTGTGCCCACCACAGATCAGGCCTACCATGGATGCACCGGTGATTGGTCCGTACACCATTGATCACTGCGCAGCCGCGAAGGTCGACATCCTTATCGTCGATTGTCAGGTGGGGATAGTCACGCAGCTCAAAGAAACAATGGATCGCGCAATCCATCATCGCATTACGATCATTGGCTATCCGCAATAGGCCAAGCTGCCTTATCGACGGGCAACCGTGCTTCCTGAAGCAGGGTCTCCGTCCCCGCTCTTTCCTTTTCGCGCTGAATATCCGGCATAAGACAATCATAAATCTCTTGGCCTCGAATCTTCGGCATTGGCCGGAACTTGCCTGCCGCGTACACGAAGTATCGCGGATGATTAGAGCCAATGTCGCAGATAAGCATGTAGGGGAACTGATTGGCCTCTGGGATTACATAACACTCGGCTCGATCGTCGCGCGCGAACGCGCGCGAAGCCGATAGTTTAATTCCCACGTCACCGCAAAATCGCTGCAGATCAATTGAATTCGATGTGACGAAGCACTTTGTGCCCTTCGTAGACCCAAAAAAGTCCACGACTTGCTGCGCGCCGGTCGGGTTCTCCAGCTTGAAAAACCTATAATCCGGGACGACCGCCAATATGTTTTTCCAGTCAGTGACATCATCGTCTGCGGAAAGCACTCCGAAGCCACTAATGATGTCTTTGGATTCGTTTTTGAAATGCTTTCGAATGTATTCGTATAGAACGTCGAGAGAAGGATGCTCTTGGGCCTTCAAGAATAGAACGATGAGGATCCACTCATGCGGACGCAAGTACTGCTCCGACTTGAACCCGTGGTTCACCGCTTGTCTAGTCTTGCCAATGATCCGCCCAATAAGCGCATCGTTGAGGCCAAAGAGTGGGCCTATGTCACGGTCAGCAGACAGTGTCATTCTTACCACGCGTCGGAATTTTTTTCGTTGGCTGGGGCGGGTTTTAACGGGGTAGGTCCTAGGTTGTCAAGCTAGCAATGTCGGCAAGCAAATGGCAAAGCGGCGGCGCATTTCAGTTGTCTTATAAGCAAATGTAAGCAATGTCAACCACTTAGACACGCTTGCGCCCTGGGCGCTCGCGCCATGGGTTCGTCCACGATAATTTCGTCAAGTGGTTAAGCACTCATTCCCGGGGGCTGCTAGCAGGAACTGGATTTGATCTTCACCCGCTTGCGGCTCAAGGGGCAGCGTCGAGCGCCAAGCGCGCTTCACATCCTTCGCGCGGCGCGAAGGCAAGAAGGGCGCGCCAATCGTGAGCGCTCTCGCGGGTGCCGTCAGTGAAGCCGATCAGCTCTTTCTTGCCTTCAGGCGTCGCACCGATGATGACGAGGATGCACTGTGCGTCCTCCTCCAGACGCGCCTGCAAATAAATGCCGTCTGCCCGGACTTATGGGGCAAACGCCACTGTGGTTCACGACGCACGCGAAGCGTGCAGGGGTTCTCTCATGAGACGGGAGGTTGACGTGTAGGGGCGCGCGCCATGCGGGCGCTCACACAGCGGGTGGCTTGGGCCTGCGCATTTGCGGCGGGGCTAGTTGGCTTTGTAGCCGGCGGGATGGGGCAGCAGCTCCCATCCGACTATCGACTGATTGGTGCGAGCGTCAGCGAGCAGGCCTTCGCGGCCAGTCATACGGCAATTGAAGATGAAATGCCTTGGCTCCTCGAATGCATCGAGGTAGTCCACGCATCCCCAAAAGAAGATCGCCTTCCGCCCCTCTCGGATATCGTCCATCTCGCCGGGTTTGAGAGTGCGGCGTCGCAGGATGTGCGTGTCGCCTCCTGGGGCAATGATCGATTTGGGATCGTTGACACGCTCCTCGGGCGGGGCCTCGGCAAAGGGTGCCCACCTTCTCGCAGGCGTCATAGGGCGGCGGCAGCGGCCGGCGCATCGCAGTCAGATCCCGCTGCAGACGCTCGCCGATCGTCTCGGTGTGACCGCGCAGGCGCTCGCCCATGCGCTTGCGGCAGCAGTCGGCCAGGTGCGCGTTCAGCGCCTCAAAGGTCGCGAACACCGGGATCGGCACCATGAAGTTGCGCCGCGCGAAGCCGACAAGTCCTTCCACCTTGCCCTTGTCGTTGCCCTTTGCAGGCCGGCCGAAGCGATCCTGGAATAGGTAGTGCGATTGCAGCTCCGCGAACACGCGCGTGCGCTGGCGCTTGCCGTCGCCGAGAATGCGCGCCACCGCAATCTTGGTGTTGTCGTAGAGGATCAAAGCCTGGATCGAGTCCGCAAAGAAGCGACTGCACCACAACGTTCTGGCGATCGCGCTCGCCAACAAGCTCGCCCGCATCGCCTGGGCGGTACTTGCCAAGGGACGAGGCTTCGAAGCGACGAGGAAAGAGACACTTGCTGCATCCCAATCGACTTGAGCATTGCGCCGTGCTCGGCACCGTCAAGGCCAAGTCCTGCGGGCGGCACTGGTGGGCCGGCCTTGACCGCGCCTGCGCGCGTCGCATGTCGAGGGTGCAGGCCGGGACGAAGGAACGGGCATCAGCACGAACTAAGGAACTGACGAGATGAGGAGCTGCCGATGACGTAGGAGCGATGCACTCAACGATTTTCCCGCCGAGGTCTGCGAGAGGTAACGACGAGATGGAAACCGGTCTTCCCGGCGCGATCGAAACCTGGTGACCCGTTTGGCCCAATCGAGGTCTGTCTCTTAAAGAGATCGAACGCGCGCTGATATCCATGGTGGCCCGGAGCGATGAACCGCTCCAGTCAGAGGCCGGATACATTGATGCAAGACCGAAAACCAGATCGACGAAACTTCTTGCGACGCACGACCGGACCATACAAACGGGTCGCGAAAGGCTCACGCTGAGTAGAAGTCGGCCGGAGTACCTTCATGAGCGGAATTGGAGGATCACCTAAGGTGGCATTCACCACCGCGTATGCGTGAGCTGGCAAAAGGCTGGTCATTGCTTACAGCGTTGCAGCGAGCAATCGCGTCATCTGCAAATCAAGATGGTTGCGGCCCCCGATTTGAACCTGCTGCTACCTAGTTCCCGGGCGTGGTCGAAAAATCATATAGCAACTTCAATGACATAGGTGTTCGCAGCTTCATCCTGTCCGGCGCGCCAATAGTTTCAATGGCTCGAGGCGCTTACCCCGCAGCCTCCCTGCCACCAGCCACCAGCTAGCTACCACATTGCACCGGGAATGCGAGAGGCGATCTGAACCGACCCAGCCGCCCGGGCCAGCGCTCCGGAAATCGGTTGGCGTCTGTCGCCAGGCCAGGCTGCCGTTGTGTCCAGCGGCGAACGACATTGAGGCCGCCACAACTAGCCAGGAGACAGTCTTCAAGCGCCGCGCAACCACCTGCTCCCCGCTTCAGCGCGCCGGCGACCGTCAACTCAAACCGGAGCGACGAGCCGCGCCTCGACCTTCGATAGCGCGTGAGCGACAGTCATCAATCTCTGCGCAGGCGATGTAGAGCTCGCCCTTGACCTTGCCGAGCGATAGATGCGGGCTCTCGTCCGCTTCGCTGATCAGCCAGGTATCGTAGATCGCGGCTTCGTGCATCGATTGGCCGAAGGAGATGGTGGCTTGGCGTAGACGATTTCCAACTCCGGTGCCCGCGCCTGATAACCAGGGTGGTCGTCGACGTTTTCTTCGCACCTTCCTCCCCTGCGCGCGCCCGCCCGCAATGGCGGCCGTCTCCATAGTACAAGCCATCGCAAATGTTCCGGCTGAGGCACAAGCATGCGATGATGATCCGCAACGGAATTGCCGGCTCGGGGGCGTCCTTGGCCAAGGCGATGGGCACGCGTTAGGCTGCGCGCGACAGGAGTATTGCGACCATGCAGAACTCGGAGAAGATTTGGCAGCTCGTCGAGGCCCGCAAGGATGCCTACGAAGCCCTCTCGGACCGGGTCTGGGAGATGCCCGAGATCTGTTACACCGAATATCGTTCAGTGGCCGAGCATCGCGCCATGCTGGAGGCGGAGGGCTTCCGCATCACGGAGAACCTTGCTGGCATCCCGACCGCGGTCATGGGCGAGGCGGGTGAGGGCGGGCCGGTGATCGCCATCCTCGGCGAGTATGACGCTCTCCCCGGTCTCTCCCAGGTGGCAGGTATCGCTGAGCCGAAAGAGGTTGTGGCCGGCGGCCATGGGCACGGCTGCGGCCACAACATGCTGGGCTCGGCCGCGCTGCTCGCGGCAACGGCGGTCAAGAACTACCTCGCCGCGCGAGGCATCAAGGGCCGCGTGCGCTACTATGGCTGCCCGGCGGAGGAAGGCGGCGCGGCCAAGGTCTTCATGGTGCGTGCCGGCCACTTCGAGGACGTCGATATTGCGATCACCTGGCATCCGGCCGCGATCAATCGGGTCGACGACGCCATGAGCCTCGCCAACACGCGGTTGGACTTCACGTTCAAGGGCCGCGCGTCGCATGCGGCGGCAGCGCCGCATCTTGGCCGCAGCGCGCTGGACGCGGTGGAGCTGATGAACGTCGGGGTCAACTACATGCGCGAGCACATGCCCTCCGACGCGCGCATCCATTACGCCATCCTGGACGGCGGCGGCGTGGCGCCCAACGTGGTGCAGGCGACGGCGAAGGTCCGATATGCAGTGCGCGCGCGCGATTTGCCGGGCTTGCGCCCCCTCATCGAGCGCGTGAGGAAGGTGGCCGCCGGCGCCGCCATGATGACCGAGACGCAGGTAGATGCGAGGGTCGTCAGCGCCGTCTCGAACCTGCTCGGCAACACGCCGCTCGAGCAGGCGATGCAGCGACAGATGGAGCATCTGGGTCCCCCGCCCTTCGATGCAGCGGATCGTAAGTATGCGGCCGAGATTCAAGCTACCCTCTCGGAGGAGGATATCGCCTCAGCCTTCGCGCGCGCGGGCGTTCCCGTGAAGAGAGATGAACCGCTGTGCGACTTCGTTGTGCCCTACGGCACCAAGGGGGCGCCGATGATGGGGTCGACGGACGTAGGCGACGTGAGCTGGGTGGTGCCGACGGTGCAGGCGCGAGTGGCGACGCATGCGATCGGCACGCCCGGGCACTCCTGGCAAATCACGGCCCAGGGCAAGTCCGGCCAAGCGAAGAAGGGCCTGGTGCATGCCGCCAAGGTGATGGCGGGCGTGGCTGTCGATGCGCTCGACGACCCCGCCTTAATTGGGCGCGCCAAAGTCGATCACAAGGCGCGCACGGAAGTGACGCCTTACGACTGCCCGCTGCCGGCCGACGTCAAGCCGCCGATCCAGCCGCGGCCCGGGACGCAATGAGGGAACCGGCCTTCTGCTTGGCAAAGTTTTCTGTCGGCACTGGACAATTGGTCTTCTCGTAGAGCGGCCTGACGTACGCGAGGTTCCTTGGTCCGCCACAGGCGGCCCTCGCCCGAGGTCCGGGGCGTCGCTGTCGTGGCGCAGAAGAATGCGAAGCAGGGTCGGCGCTGAATGGGGGGCGCTAGAGGCAATAGTTGCGATAGGGCCTGCCATGTTGACGATTAGGCTTCCGGCACCGCGACGTGGCAGTTGAAGTGCGGCTTTGCCAGCTGTGCGGGCATTTCGCTCGTGAAGCTGATGCCAGAGGTGGAGAGCGGGCGCGTGAAATTTGAGCTCGGCGGTCTATCGTTTCGGACGAAGTGGGCCTGCGGCGGGTCCAGGATGGGCCCCTACCGCTTCTTGCCGGTCCGGCCTGACTGCCGCGGCACCGACTTGGGGGTGGCGAGGGAACTCACATATGCGGCCTCGACGAACGGTTCCTTGCGCAAATCCAGGATGATCTTGGGGGTGAGCGCCGCGCCGGGTGTGTTGGGGGGTGTAGCAATGTCGGCGCGTGGGGAGCGTGGTGAAACGTAGAGAATGTCCTGCGCCTTGTTGGCTTTCGTGACCCTGAGATTGTACTTTTCGCGCAAGGTGGCAACCGCGGCACGGCGCTGGCGACCGGTCAGGCCGGACTTGAGCAGGATGGCGTAGCGGTCCCGCTCGACGCGAGAGCGGGCAGCGTGATGGGCACTGGTGCCGCGGCTTGCGGCGGACGGCGAGGCCAAACGTCGAGGATGCCTAGCCCTTTGTCGGGTTCGTTGTGGGACGCGGCAATCGCGGTATCGAGCTGCCAGCTGCTCAGCCTTGCTGGCAGGGCGCGCGTGCCCCGGCGGCGCAAACCTTTCGGAGAGCAAAGCGTCGGCGCGCCAGGCGAGCAATCTTTCGCCCAGTATTGGCTTCGGTCCGTCAAGGCCGTCTGGAGGGGAGGCAGCGCCGGCGAGCAGGGCTACCGCGACAGTAAACACAAGCGCAGACACGAGAGCTCTCCATCTATACTTGGCCCCAGGCCGGTAACGTTGGCGAGCATGCCCTGAATAGGCCCGTGTGTCGCGTCGTTCTTTTGGAGATCCTCAACAGGCCTCTCGAAGCATCTCCGACTATGGCGGCCGGGCGCGCTTGATCCTGCGCCGGAGCGCGGCGGCGCGGACAGAAGCGTCACGCTGACGGCGATCAATGGTAAATGGGCTCCTCGTCGTTTGCCCCTTGAGCTGAAGTTTGGCTGTGCGCTAGGGGTGGTCCCGCGGCCGGCCTATTGCGGCGGTCGGGCGGAAAGGAGCTTCAACAGGTCTCGGTCCTTGGCGATCACCGCAATGTCGCGGCAATGCTCTTTATTGCGCCTGGTGCACTCGATCGTGACCTTGTAGGGGATTTGCGGATACTTGTAGGCCGTGTATTCCGCGATCGCGCCTTCCATACCCTCTTCGCTTCTGTCGTCGAACACCGAGATTTGCGGCTCCACGCTCACACCCTGGCCGCCGGGGCCGTATACCTTGTAGCTGTCGGGAAACTCGTGCTGAACACGCAAGTCGGCTTCGACCGTAATGGTGAGGTCTCCGTACCGGTCGATCATCTGGTACCAAACCGGCTGGTTCTCATCCATGATGATCTTGCGCGCTAGCCTTGGGCGTTCGCCAACGCCAAATGCATTCGTCACGAGCGCCGGCGGCGTGTCGAAGCCCAGGACCGGCAATCGCAAGCGACTGAGCTTGGTCTCCTGGTCGCCGCCGACCGACGCCGGAGGATTGGTCGCGCGATCCCTGACGAAGTTCCTAATCTCCGCATTGCTCCAGTCCACGCTCAAGAGCTTTTCCTGAGCCAGGGTGGGCCACGACAGCAGGCAGCAGAAGCCGGACGCCACGAGCGTCGTGAGTCCTAGTGCGAGGAAATTCGGTCGAGATCTCATTGCCTTGCTCCCTCCAACCTCCGGCACGCTGGCGATGCCGAGCGCATTGCGTGGCAAAAGTACGGTCACAATTGCACAATAAGGTATATCAAGAGCACGACACTTGCAGCACGAATGAGGCGCGACGCTAGCCCAAGCAAGACTGCAGGGATGGTGCACATCTGGGGAGCTGGGGTGATCTCAGCGTCCGGCAGGCATGACGGTTGGCGCACCAGAGCGCTAGAGACGCGGCAGGGACGGCGTGCATCCTGAAGTTAGATGACGCCGCTCGAGCATGATTGCCGTTGTGGCCCCGCTCACTTCCCGTAGGAGGCAATGTAACATGTCCCTCGAGCCCGTGCAGCCACAGCAGCAGGCAAGGCGCATTTGGCACCGTCCGCTGATCATGATCCCCGGAGGGCTGGTCGTTGTTTTGGCTATGGCGGCCGCAGCGCTGTTGTACGCGCCGCCGACCGGACTTGTGGTTGATCAGCTTGTCCGCATCGTGCGCGACTCCACCGGGCGTGAGCTGAAGGTCACCGGCGACGCCAAACTCACCCTCTATCCTAAGGCGGGTCTGACGCTGCAGGGCGTTTCAGTCTCGGCGCCCCCCGGCGCCGTTGGTGCCGATCTGGTTCGAGTGAAGAGCGTCGACGCCGAGTTCAAACTCCTTTCACTGCTCCGCGGCCAGATCGAGCTCTCGAAGGTCAGTCTAGTCCAGCCCGCCGTGACGTTGCGACCGGAGGATCGAGCTTTGCTCGAGACCGGCAAGACCGGCGCTACGGCTGGCAAGACCGATCTGTTGGTGCGCGAACTCGTCATTACCGACGGCTCCATGAACTACGTCGTGAAACAGCCAAACCCGAGATGGCGAATCGACCAACTCTCGGCAACGTTTGCGGATGTCGCGGGTGATGGCCAGGCCAAAGGCAGCGGCGTCTTCAGGTGGAGGGATGCGCAGATCAAGTTCACCACCGCGCTGGCGGATGCGCGCGCATTCGGTCGCGGCGTGGCATCGCCCCTCGACCTCAAGGTCGATGCAAAGCATTTCGCCCTCGATCTCAAAGGCGAGCTTTCGCCACAGGACGGCGGACAGATCCGGGGCGCACTGGCAACAAAGGTAGGTTCCCTTCGCGATTTCGTGCGCTGGCTGGACGTTGACCTGGGGCCGCACGCACTAATGGGCCCTGCCACACTGGAGGGACCCATCACGGCGAACCCGACGCAGCTCAGGTTCGACCGCGCACGCTTCAAGCTGGACGCCGGCGAAAGCACGTTGGACACCCAAGTCCGGTTCGCGGACGTGCGTCCGCAGGTGACGGGCAGCATCGTATGGAACCAATTGGACCTGGATAAGCTTCTCGGCGAAACACCCAAGATACAAGCCGTCGGGCTCGAAGCGCGGGCCGTGCAGCCCGGCACATCGATCCCGTCCGCCTGGCAGGCGCTCGGCGATCAACTGGCGGCCCTCAGGCGTGCTCCGGGCCTCGCCATCGGCGAGAAAGCGGCCGGTCTCGACCGCAACACCTGGAGCCTGGAGACTTTCAACTGGGATGCGTTGACCACTGTGGACCTGAACCTGACGACCACGGCGGAGGTAGTCACCCATGGCGCTGTGCAGATGCGGCAGGCTCGGTCGGAAGTTCTTCTGGCGGACGGAAGGCTGACCTACACGCTCAAGCATGTGGAGATAGACAAGGGCCGCGCCACGGGTCGGTTCGAAGTGGACAGCACGGCTAAACCCGCCAAGGTTGCGCTGAGCGTCAGTGCCAGCGACATTGCGGCTGGGACATTGCTTGCGCAGCTGTTCGAGACCAACATCCTTGCCGGCACCATGAAGTTCGATGTGGTTGTTACTGGACGCGGATTGAGCACTCAGGAACTCACGGGGTCGTTGGAGGGCACGGCCAATCTGACCATCGAGAAAGGCAGGCTGATCGGCTTCGATCTGCGCCGCGCGCTGCTGGAATGGTGGCGGCAGTGGACATTCGATCCGGCGCGGCGGACGAACTTTGACCGGATCGCCGGGAGCTACGGTATCCGCGACGGTGTAGTGCGCAGTATCGGCGACCTCTCCCTGACGGGGCCCGAGATCGAGATCAAATCGAGCGGTACTCTTTCTCTGTCGTCGCAAACCCTCAGCCAAAAGCTGCGGTTGACAGCCTTTCCACCGCCACAGCATCTCCCGGTCCCCTTGCGGGTCGACGGCAGCTGGACGAAGCCCAACATTACCTGGGACTGGCTGTCCGTCTTCCAGAACCCGTCGATTGCTGCTGCCCCTATCGGCGTCAGCGCCTCACCGGAGCCGATCCCTCCCGAACTGAAATCGGCCATTCGACAGCTGCTGGAAAGCCCGGAAGCCAGCCAGTTGCCGCAGGAGACGCGCTCGATGCTGCAAGCACTCGGTGGGTGATTTGCGTGGGTTGGCAACGTGCTGGCGATCACGCTGTCAGCCGCCCGATCAAGATGGCCGCGTCCAATTCGCCTTGCTGGCGCGGCTGGAACGGTTCATGTTGAAGTTAACGATGTTGGGTAGCGGGGCGAGACTGGCTCAGCAGGCTTTCTCGGGGGTTTGGAGGGGGTAGTCCGTGCGGCCGCGCAATCAGAGTGCTTACCTAGTTCTGGTGTTGGCGGGGGCTGTGGCCCTCGCACTCTCGCCACAGCCTCCCTCTCGCACGATGGCCGGCGCTAGCGACCGGCCGACCCTGCCGCGTGATGTGCCCCAGGGCGACGTCTCGGGAAGGGATCTGATCAGTTATCTGGCGGTTCGCGGTATCGCCGGCCACGGTGACCTTGCGCCGCGAGGAGCGCCCGCGCTCGAGTTGTGCGGCGATGCTTCTCAATCGACGGGTGCTGCGACCGTGCAGCCGGTCCGCTGTGCCATACCGCCGGGGTCCACACCGCCGCCGCTTTCGCCCATCACGCCGACCACTCCGTCAACGGGCTCGCCGCAGCCCAGCGCACCAACGACGCCCGCGACCACCCCGAGCCCGCCCAGCACACCGACGACACCGCCGCCGCAAGGCGCCGATCCTAGCTTCCGGTACCACCCGCCTGGCGCACTGGCCCGGCAAGACGCCGATCGCGGGCGTGTCGGCGATCGCAAGGTCTATCTGCCGAATATCATCTTCCCGATACGTCTCGACGCGGGCCGACACCCGTTCATGAACTCGCAGATCTGGGGCTATGGCGGGGGCGGCTGGGGCGGCCGGGGTGCGGCCGGGGGACAAGAGTGCGATCTGCGCAACTACGACCCGATGCAGCAGCGCGACAACTACTGCGAAGTCCGCGGCTGGAGCATGCCCCTCTGTCCGTCGGGACAGGGGCACCAAGGTCAAGATATCCGCCCGCCGAAGTGCCCGGGAGGGGACAATGCCTGGGACGTAGTCGCTGTCGTCGACGGCATCATCACACTCGTGACCTCCAACACGACGGTGAAGCTCAAGGGAGGCGACGGCACCGTTTACGATTACCTCCACATGCATCCTGACTCGATCAAGGTCACGGAGGGGGACACCGTAAAGCAGGGCGACGTGCTGGGCCGCGTGTCGAAGTACATGGGCGGCACACGAAGCACGAGCCTGCATCTTCACTTCAATGCGCGCCAGCGCATCCGCGTCGGCGGTAAAGTCCTCGAAGTCTACGTTCCAGTCTACGCTTCGCTCATTGCAGCCTATCGCAGGACCAAAGGGCTTGGCCCTTCGATCGGTGCGGATGGCGACCTGATCGTCGACCCCGCGCTCGAAATCGGCGCCGTCGCGCAAGGGCCAACCCAGCCGCCGCGAGAACCCGTTCCCGCACCGCCGACGCCGCCGGCACCAGTGCCTACGCCGCCGGCCCCCACGCCGCCGGCGCCTGTGCCTACGCCGCCCGCGCCGCCCGCCCCCACGCCGACACCACCGCCGCCGGCACCTGTGCCTACGCCGCCGGCCCCCACGCCGACCCCGCCGCCGCCGGCGCCTGTGCCTGCGCCACCGGCCCCCACGCCCGCACCACCGCCGCCGGCGCCTGTGCCTGCGCCACCGGCCCCCACGCCCGCACCGCCGCCGCCGGCGCCTGCCCCTGAAAAGTCGTGGTGGCAGCGCACAACAGAGACCATCGTTGGTTGGTGGAGATGGCTGTGGAGATGAGCTTGTCTTCGTTCCGCTTTCCAGCAATCGGAGGGGGCGATATGGATCAGCCCTCGGCTTGCAGGCACGTCATCGGCAGGGTTCAGCAAGGATATGCGAGTAGTCGGAGGTTCGTCATGCGGGCCCTAATTTTCGTGCTGACACTTTCGTTGCCGACTGGCCCCCTCCTCGCAGACACTTCGCCGCAGGATCTCGAGAGGCTGAGGCGGATAATGGACGAAAAGCTCGGCTCCACCAGGAAGCCGCAGCCGCCGCAAAAACCGCTGAAACCCGAGGATTTCTACGTCGTCAAACCAGGGACTCAACCGTCGAAACGTCGCGGGGGCTCGAGCGAGGCGCCAAGCGAGTCTCGTGGACAGATGATGGCCTTACCGGGCGTTGCTGCGGCACATGCAAGCGATGGACGCATCGTGTCCGCGCAAGCCGGCACTGGCCCGGCCGCCTCGCACGTGAAGCGAGACAGCTATGTGATCCAACTCAAGACCGACTTGACAGCCGCCCAGGTGGACGCCGCCCTTGCCACACTCAGCAGCAAATACAATCTAGAAATCAAGAAGTTCAACAGCAGTCTCGGCGTCCTTCATGTCTCCCCGCGTTCTCCGACAGCCCGAGGCGTCGCGCCGGAATCACTGGGTGCGGCGCTCGAGCCACGCATCATCGCGGATCTGAGGAAGGAACCTTTCGTCGACGCGGCCTTCGTCGATTTCCTGGTCGCACCAAAAGCCCTGCCTCGGCGGGTCGACACGAAGATTCCCTGGGGGGCAACCACCTTCGGCTGGCATTGGCGGACAAGTGGGACCGACGATGGAAACTGGGGCCTCAAGGCCATCCGCCTGCCTCCCGTGTGGACGATCCTGAACCGTGTTCGAAAGATCGAGCCCGGGCGTCCGCGTACGCGCATGGCATTTCTCGACGCTGGCTTCGGAGCCCACGGCCACCTCACCTACAACGAGATACTGGGGGGCATGCCCCCCCAGCCAGCGCTGGCCGACTGCCGATACAGCCACGGCACGCACGTCGCCGGCATCGCCGGCGCGTTGCATGGGCGGGGGCGCGGCATTGACGGCATCGTTCCCGACTCGAAAATCGATGCAATTCCCGTGAGCAGCGAGTTCCTGCTCGATACCACGAGCATCGGCGTCAAGAACCCCGTGTACCACCAGTCGATGCTGTTCAGCGGCGCTGTCGAGACACTCAGCGACTATCTCGACTTCAGCCCGCCCAAGCCGGGCGAAAGGCGGGTCATCAATGTCAGCCTTGGCTACAACTGGTCCGCCCTCGCCTTCGACTTCGGGGTGAATCCGGACACGGACGACGGTGTGAAGTCCCACATTCTGAACACCGCCAAAATGGTGCAGCGCCTCGCCTCCAAAGTGGGCGAGACGGTGCTGATCGTAGCGGCGGCGGGCAATGACTCCGAAGGAACCACCACACCGGACGAGGCTGAGTGGGCGACACCCTTCGGCTTTGCGGCCCTGCACAAGTCGCCCACATTCAAGAACAGCCAGAACATCATGGTAGTCGAGGCGACCGGGCGCAACGGCGTGCGAGCGTCATTCTCCAACGTCGGCGGTCATGTCTCCGCGCCTGGGGTGGACGTCATGAGCACGCTGGCCGGCGTCAGCGATGCCTACGGCCTGTGCAGCGGCACATCGCAGGCGACCCCGCACGTGACAGCACTGGCCGCAATTCTGTTCGAGCTCGATCCCAAGAAGACGCCGCCTGAGATCGCCGAGATCATCCGCGCTTCGGCGATTCCGGGGCCGCCGGGCACCGCTCCGCGAGTCGATGCCCTCGCCGCGGTCCTCAAGCTGTCAAAAGACAACAGCCTCAGACATCTCGTCGACCTAGATGGGAACGGCAAGGTCGATGTGGGCGATCTCGAGATCTTCAAGACCCATCTCTTTGTTCTCGAGGACGCCAACCGCAACGGCAAACCTATCGCCATCGATCTCAATGGTGACGGCAACGTCGACGAGTATGAACGGTGCTGGCCGCTGATCGATTTCAACGGCAGCGGCAAGGCCTCCTACGAGAAAGCAGATGCGCGTCTCGTGGACGGTCAGCCCAGCACGGATTTGCAGATGCTTGCGAGCGCCTGGACCGATACCACGAAAACGTTCGAGGCGGCGATGGTCGAGGTCGGCCTCGACAAGCTCATAGCACAGTGGAGCAGTCCGCTGCCGGGTGGCTCGCCGCTCACCGCCAGCACGAAGGACCCTTGCAACTAGCCGCCGACGATGCCGCCGCCCGTGGGCGCCGGCCCGGGGTAGACGGCGGACGTGTCGCACGAGGCGGCGCCGCGAGCGAACCGAGGACACGGCATGTTTCAGAGAACGACGATCGTCTGTAGGGCCATCGGCGTGGCAATCCTCCTGTTGGTCGTCCCGGTGAAGCCGGCGGCGGCGCAAGATGTCAGCGCCGAGGTCCGCCAGGCGGTGGAGGTGGTCCGCCGGACAAATCCCCAGATTACCGTCAGGCTCGATCCGAACACCGGCTTGCCGGCGTCGATCAAAGGGCTGACGCCTCGCCCCGACCCCGCCATTGCGCTCACGGCTAGCTTCAATGCGGCCGGAGAGCCCAGCGAGGCGGACGTTCGAAGGGCCGTCGAGGCGTTCATCGCGACAAGCGAGATAGTAGCCGCCTTCCCGGAGAGAAATGCCCAAACGCGCAAGCAGATAACACAATTTCGTCGCGACCCCGATATTCCCGGCCAGAGCGTGGTGCATGTGACCCAGCGCGTGGGCGGCATCCAAGTGTTCGGCTCTTCGGCCAAGTACGTCGTCAACCGAACACTCGCCGTCACTGATCTCACTGCGAGCTACTCGACCGTCGCGATCGAAAGCACCACTGCGAGCATCACCGAGAGCGAGGCGATCGCGACCGCGCGCCGTCATGTGCGGCAGGTACTGACCAGGCTCGCGCGTGATGCAGGACTCGACCGAATCTTTGCCAATATCGACACGATCCCGGCAAGAGCCGAGCTCGCCGTGTTCGACCCGGCATTGCTGCGGGCCCGTGGCGCGGTTCCAGGACCGTTGCGCCTGACGTGGCTCGTGTCGCTGGACGCGCTGCGCGTCTTCGTCGATGCCGTCACGGGCAATGTCGGGTTCTACTACCGAGACCACCCGTCATTCGGGACGCGCCGCGTATTTGATCTGTCGAGCGGTGATACCTTTCCCGGCAAGAAAGTCCTGGACGAGGAGTCGAGGGAGCGAGGGGAGCCGCTTGCCCTGGACGCCCTTCATGCCTTTCAAAACACCGGCGCTGTGCGCGACTTCTTCTATTTGATCCTGGGTAGGAAAGCGCTCGACACCTCGGGATCGGCGAGCGGCGCCTCCCTAGAGTCTTACGTGCGGTTCAGCAGCGAGCAGAATGCACGCTGGTGCAAGGACCGCAGCGTCAATTGCCCCAAAGCCAACACCATGGTGTATGGCCCCGGTTTCGCCGCGGCGCTTGATGTTGTCGGACACGAGGTGACCCACGGCATCATCGCCCACGAGAGCGATCTCGTCTATGCTGACGAGCCCGGCGCGGTGAACGAGGCGCTGGCCGATATCTTTGGAACCCTGATCGAGCTCCACGCCAGAGAAGGCAGGGGCAACTGGGTCATGGGTGAGGGCCTACCCGGCTTCTCCGAGGCCAGCCCCATGCGCAGCCTAGCTGACCCGCACCTTTCCAAGGGCCCGGGGACGACGCTCTTCAACAAGTCCCAGCCGTACTCCTCGGCCGCCAATCGGGGACAGCCCGATCACTATTCCGAGTACGTAGCGCGCACAGATCCTATCTGCGATACGACGTGGGATTATCTCAACGGTTGCGTTCACTTCAATAGCGGCATTCTGAACAAGTTTGCGTATCTGATCTCTGAAGGCGGGCGACAGAAGGATGTGACCGTGACGGGGGTGGGGCGCAACAAGCTCGCACGCATCGCGTATCGCGCGTTGACCGCGCGACTCAACGCTACATCGGGTCTCGTGCAGGCCGCCGAGGCTTTCGTGGCGGCGTGCTCGGAGCTGGCTGCAGCAAGCGTAGCCGAAATCACTACGCAGGACTGCGTCCAAGTCGAAAAGGCGCAGCTCGCGGTCGGGTTGGCTCCGGGCAGCTGACCGGACACCTACCTGCCGCGCATCAGCGCGGTTGCGGTGGGCCGGATGCGACCGACGACGCCCCTTACGTCGGGGGCGCGATGATGCCACCCTCGACCAGCGCCTTCAGCATCACTGCCGCGCCGCACTGTTTCGATGTGGCATTGGCATCCCAAACGTTGTCGGCGACGAATTTGCCCTTGTCGTAGTGGTTGGAGAAGCTCCAGAGGTAGGGCGTCTTGATGTTGTGAAGCACCCGGCTGCGGAAGCCGTTGTAGGCCTCCCAGCGGTAGAGCATGCGCGGCAGGCTCCAATCCGGCTCGTCAGCGAACTTATCATGCCGGATCGCGTCGCTTGCGCTCGATACCCAATCGTCCGGCGGGATCCATTCCTTCGGTAGCCCCCTCGGCACCTGCACCGTCCTTCTGCTCAACGGGTCGCCATTGTGCAGGTGAGCCCTGAAGTTGAAGCTTGCCTCCATGGCGTGGATAATGCCGACGAAGTACCACGGGGCGCAGACTTCCTCTGCGACTTTGTTGTACTGCTCGCGGCCGCTGTCATCCCTCAGCTTGCCGACGTACCAATTGACCTGCGATCGGTATTCATCGCGGATTTTGCAATCCCGGAACCGCTGGGTGTACTCCTCGCGAAGGGATTCGAAGGAGGGCCTCGGAATTGCTTGGGCGCCCGGCTGCGCGTCCTTGTCGGGGGCATGCGGGCTGCGCTCTTTTTGGTGCTCGCGAATGAGCAGATCGGACACTTGCGCCAAGAGGCGCTCGATGTCCGCCGCCGGCGCCCGACTTGCCGGTGCCGAGGCCTCGATGCTCTCCATGAAATCGGCGACAGCCGGCATCACCTCATTGAAGTCGACGCCGCCTTGAACGCCGGCCGACATCCTCGGCACCGACAGGCCCAGGCGATCGGCCTCGGCTGCGATTGCTCCCAACTCCCTCCAGGGATTGGCGCTGACTGCCGCGGATGGGCCGGGCTGCTGCGCCAGCGCCGCTCCGATCGAGCGCCCCATGAGCATCGGCAGAGCCAGCGCGGCGCCAACGCTGCTCACAAAGCCTCGGCGATCCAATGGTCCACGGCTGATCATCATCAACTCCCGAAGTGAGCCCGTAGCTTGACCAATGCTGAGGCGCTCGCCCGCGGCACGCCCGTCCACCGCCAAGGCGACTCATCCGCCTTCTCGGATTGTCACAGTGTGAACGTTGCTCCCTCTTGGCTGCGCAAGCTTAGTCCAAGAGCCCGCGCGGTGCTATGGCAATAGCAGGATCGTGGGTGGCGCCGCAACTGGGGGTAATGCGCCCAAACCAAGACCGGCGGTGGTCTCGTACCCAAGTGAAGTCAACCTGGCGCCCCAGCGTGCAGCGCCGGAGGAACGGTTTGCTGAGAACGGCTTCCTCGATCCCGGGAAACTGCCGCGGCGCAGCAAGTCGTCAGACCCCGCAGGCGCAGCATGAGGCTGCCGGCGGTGGTCACCGTGCCCATCATGGGTGTTCACGCCATGCCGGTCGGCGTCCAGCTGATGGGACAGCAGCACGAGGACGCCCGCGTTGCGGCGATGGCCCGCTGGCTGCTCGGTCCGGTGCCTCCAATCGTCGTCGAGTGAGTGGGGGATGGCAACGACACGCGTCAGCCGACCTGCGGCACGACCCGCTTCGCAAAGCCTTCTACCCGATCGAGATAGCCCTGCAGGTCATTGCTCTCCAGGCCAAAGACGATGTGCTTGACGCCGGCCGCGCCATAGGCGCGGGCATCATCGGCGATCTCTTCTGCCGAGCCAGTGAAGATGATCCGCTGCCCGTCCCGATCCTTCTGCGGTGCCCCAAGACTGTAGCCAGGTGCGAACAGGGACACGTCCAAGGCCATCGGATCGCGACCTGCAGCTTCGGCGTGTCGGCGCACATCGGCGAGTGCGGTCGCAAAGGCTGCCGTTGTGTTGAGCGGTTCCTTCGGATTGCGGATGGTTGGGTACCAGCCGTCACCGAGCCGACCGGCGCGGCGGCGCGCTGCGGCGCCCTCCCCGCCGACCCATATCGGTGGATGTGGCCTTTGTACCGGCTTCGGCTCGAACAACACGTCTTTGACGGTGACGAATTGGCCCTCATACTCCGGTGCAGACTGCGTCCAAAGGATCCGGAATGCCTCGATGTACTCATTCGAGGCTGCCCCGCGCTTCGCATAGGGCGGTGATCCGAGCGCACGCATCTCTTCTGCCATCCATCCGACCCCGACACCGACAGTGACACGCCCTTTCGAGAGCACATCGGCGGTGGCCAGCATCTTGGCCGTAAGGATTGCTGGCCGATGGGGGATCACCATCACCGAGGTCAGCAAGCGTATGCGTTGCGTCACTGCCGCGGCATAGGTCAGGCACGCAAGCTGCTCCAGGCAAAAACCCGTGCTGACGCCTGGCCAATCGCCGCTCTCATTGTAGGGGTAACGCGATGCGATGCTGCGAGCGATCACCACATGGTCGCTGAAGCCGAGATAGGCGAGGCCGAGCCGATCGGCGTGTTGCGCCAGTGTTCGAATGTTGTCTGGGTGCGAGGCTGCGCCGCGCGTGCCGAGATGCAACCCAAAATCCATCTGTCGTTCCTCATGAGCAAGCGAAGTCAAAAGTCGCCGGGGCAGAGATCGGCCAAGGTAGGCCTCCCGTGACGAGACGATGTGAAACAGTATCCGGCCAACTCTTATATCACCACCTGGTGGCCGGCAGAACTGCGGGCGACTTAGCGGTGCAGGTTTGCTGCACGTGGGTGGCCACCATCGCGTCTGATGACGGGCTCCAGAAGCAATGCCGGCGTCGAGCTTGCCCCTCTTTGGTCAAGTGCCGCAAAACGTTTGGTGCACGACTTGATCGGGCCGCGGCGGATCGGCGTAGCGGCCGAAGGCCGGTTGGTCCTCGTAAGGCCTGGAGAGCACCGTCAACAGACTCTCGAAGAGCGAGAAATCCCTTTCGTTCACGGCTGCAGAGATCGCCTCCTGCACCAGATGGTTGCGTGGGATGAAAGCAGGGTTCGCCGCACGCATCGCCGCGCGGCGCTCGTTCATCTCTCCATTCTCCTCGGCAAGCCGATGGCGCCATCTCGCCGCCCAATCGTCGAAGGCGGTCGGATCGGTAAACAGGCTGCGCACTGCCGCGTCGCCGTCGGGGCTGGCAGCCGCGTCGCACAGTCGGCGAAAGGTCAAGCTGAAATCGGCGCCGTTGCGGGCCATGCGCTCGAGCAGGTCCTGTGCCAGGGACAAATCCTCCGGCCGCGGTTGCAACAGGCCGAGCTTGCGGCTGAGGCCCGCGGCGTAAGCCGTCTCGAAGGGGGTGGCGAACCCGCCGATTGCATCTTGCGCCTCTTCGACGGCCGCGTCCTTGTCCCCAGCAAGGAGCGGCAAGAGCGTCTCCGCCAGGCGCGCGAGGTTCCACTTGGCGATGCGGGCCTGGTTGCCATAAGCGTAGCGGCCGACGGTATCGATGGAACTGTAGACGGCCCCCGGGTCATAGGCGTCCATGAAGGCGCAGGGGCCGTAGTCGATGGTTTCGCCCGCTATCGACATGTTGTCGGTGTTCATAACGCCATGAATGAACCCAACGTGCAGCCACTTCGCCACAAGCTCTGCCTGGCGCAAGATCACCAAGTCGAGCAGGGTGCGATACGGGTTCGCGGCATCAACCGCCTCTGGATAGTGCCGCGCGATGACGTGATCGGCGAGGCGCCGGATCGCATCCACATCCCCGCGCGCCGCGAAGAACTGGAAGGTGCCGACACGGATGTGGCTCGACGCGACGCGCGTCAGTACCGCGCCGGGCAGCGGCGTCTCGCGCCAAACCGTCTCGCCGGTCGTCACAGCGGCGAGCGCGCGGGTGGTCGGGATCCCGAGCACCGCCATGGCCTCGCTGACGATGTATTCGCGCAGGACAGGCCCGAGCGCCGCGCGCCCGTCGCCCTGTCGCGAATAGGGCGTCGGGCCCGAGCCCTTGAGCTGGATGTCGCGGCGCACCCCGTCGCGATCGATAACCTCGCCGAGAAGAATGGCACGTCCGTCACCGAGCTGCGGCACGAAAAAGCCGAACTGGTGGCCGGCATAAGCCATGGCGAGCGGCTCGCCTCTCTTAGGCACCTGGTTGCCGGCGAGGACCTCCACACCCTCCGGTGCGGCAAGCTTCCCCGGATCGAGCCCGAGATGCCGCGCGAGATGCTCGTTCAGCCTAACTAGACGGGGCGCAGCGACCGGAGTGGGCGGAAGCCGCGCGAAGAATCGGTCCGGCAGGCGCGCGTAGCTGTTGTCGAATGCAAGGAGATCGACTGCTTCGGTTTGTGCCGTCATGACAGTTCCAACGCGTAGCACTTAGGATCGGAGGACGCGCGGCAGCGCCTGGGCCTCGTTGAGCACCGGGATGATGGCGGCGACGGTACCATAGGTTTGCCCGGCGGGAGCAGTCATCCATCGCTACTCCTCGTCGTGGAGCCGCTCCGCCAGCGCCGCAGCGCGTCCGCCGCCAGCCAGCCCAATGGCGGCCACCAGCGCGGCGCCGCCGCACGCGAGAGGCACCGCTTCCCGCCACGTTCGGGAACTTGCCACTCCCCCCGGTTCAGGGCGGGAACCCACCGCTGTCATTTCTTGGTGCTCGAAATGTCGTTCAACGACCAATCGTAGTCATCCTCGACAATCTTCACACCAGGGACAAGCGCGGCGGCGAGCTTCGGCGCGGCGTACTTGCGGAAATGCGCATACACGCCGTCTACGCCGCCGAAGTCGTCGGCAAACCACTTGTAGATGCTGGAAATCTTTAGCTTGTCGCCGGGCAGCACCATGACCCCGCGCGGGTGATTGACAAAGTCGCGCGCCGCCGCGTCGAAATCGGCGTCCAGGGTCGCGGCCGCCCAGGCCTTGGTGCGCAGGTTAGGGCAGCCGTATGAGGCGCAGTTGACGGCGTAGTGCACCCTCGGGTCCTTGTAGACGGGGCGAAGGACGTCGTTCTCGATATCGTCGAGCGAGTACGCCTTGCCCTCGACCGTCACGCGCTTGGTCCGCCATGGGCCGGTGTAGGCCTTGGGGTCGAGCAGGCCGTCGCTCTTGATGTCGCGAATGGATGCCACTGGAAATCGATCCAGCACGACGTCGAGCGTGATCGCATTGTAGAGGTTGGACCAGTAGGCGATCGCCTCGGCTCGCGCCATCTTCGAGGGCGTGCGCGTCTGCAGCTCGGCCATGTAGCGCGTGAGCCGGGCTCGGTCCTCCGCGTTGGCCTTCCAGCGCGCATAGTCGACGCGGTTGACGCCGTCCGGCTTGGCAACGACATAGCGGCCAAGCAGCTGGTCGAACACGGCATCCGGTCCGTTGGCCATGGCGGGCGGCTGGCCGATGGCTACCAGCGCAAGGCATGCCAGCAGGAAGGCCAGGCGGCGAGTCATGGGGACGCTCCCGGGCTGGGGGCGTCGCTGCTGTTGCGCGTTGCTCCGCAGGAGGCGCCTCCGAGGACGCAAAACGTCGCGCAGTACTTGTGGGCGAGATAGACGGGCTTGCTGGCATCCGCGAGCGTGGCGCCGAGCTCGAACCGCGCGTCGTAGGGGAGCAGGGTGCAGGCAAGCACCGTGGGCCGCTCGGCGTCCTTGCGGCGCACGACCATGCGCGCGTTCGAGCACATGATGCCGTCGGGCGATACGTTGAGAATGGACCAGCACGCGGGCGTGATCTCGGGCGGGTCGGCCTGCGGGCGCATCTCCGGAAGGAGCATGAGCTGCAGCGGATCATCGCAGTCGAGCGGGATGCCGTGTTCGCGCAGGACGCGCGAGAAGCCGGCGCGAATGGCCTCGGCGTTGTCCCCCGACAGGTAGCGCCCGGCCACCTCGACCACCACGCCGGAGGCGGTGAGCCATTTCAGCCCTTCGATGGCCTTGGCGAAGCTGCCCTTGCCGCGCTCCAGGTCATGGATCTCGGTGCGATAGTCGTCGAGCGAGACGCGCAGGCGCATGGCGGCCCCGTACTTCGCGGCGAGCTCGGCGATGATCTTCTTGCGCCGCATCATCGGGCGCATGGCGTTGGTGAGCGTCAGGGTCTCGAAGCCCCTGGCCAACGCCTCTTCCAATATGGCGGGAAAGCTCGCATTCATGAACGGCTCGCCGCCCGTGAAGCCGATGAGCCGCACCGGCAGGCGATCGCGCTCGATCTCATGGAGATAGCCCCGCACGTCCTCCGGCGAGAGGTAGACGAGGCGGTCGTTGCGCGGCGAACTCTCGATGTAGCAGTTGCTGCATGTGATGTTGCACAGCGTGCCCGTGTTGAACCACAGGGTTTCGAGGGCGCGCAACGCCACGCTAGCGCGTGGCTCGCCCTTGGCGGTCCATTCGAGGATTTCAAACTTGCGAAATGCAGGTGGTGCGTTCATGCGTGGATCGCCTCTTGGAGTCGCAAAGCTGCCGCGCATGAGTGGAGAGATAGCGGCCGCGCTACAATCGTTGTCCCTGCGCAATACAATATGCCAAGCGCATCTCCCCATGCACACTTCGCCCCAACCGCGGCTTTCGTTACAGCGCTCACGCGTTCGTGATTGGGGACGGCCCGCGCTCGAGCCTGGATCACGTCGTGGTGAGCGGCGTAACGAACGGGTCGGCCAGGGCGAACTACACGCATGAGAGGCCACATGCGATCTGAAATCGAGATGAGGGACGCGCTTGCACGGCGCTCGCCGGCCCGGGAGGGCCATGCAAACGCATCTTCGACGGGACCGGCGCAGGCGATGCTGATACGTGCAGCCGCGCTGCTCGAGGACCGCCGCGTTTGGTTGGTGCTGGCGCTCGTCGCTGCGCTCGCCGGATTGCACCTGGCCGGCTTCGACAAGTATCTCTCGCTCGATACGCTGAGGGCCCATCACCGCGAGCTGATGGCGTTCGTGCACGGCCACATGGCCATCGCCGCCGCCGGCTATGTGTCGATCTACATCGCCGCCGTCGCGTTGTCTCTGCCTGGCGCCCTGCTCCTCACCCTGACCGGCGGCTTCCTGTTCGGGCCGGTGACCGGCACGCTCCTGACGGTGCTGGGTGCAACCACCGGGGCCATGCTCGTCTTCGTGTTCGCCCGCAAGGTTTTCGGCGGCTCTTGCCTCGATCGCTTCGGGCCGCAGGCCAGAGGCCTGGCTGAGAACCTGCGCGAGAATGCCTGGTCGTATCTCTTGGTGCTGCGGCTCGTGCCGCTGTTTCCGTTCGTTCTGGTCAATATCATCCCGGCCTTCGTCGGCGTGCGGCCCATCACCTTCCTGCTGACAACGCTGTTTGGGATTCTGCCGGGCACGGCGGTGTACTCCCTTGCAGGCGCGGGGCTCGGCGCCGCGCTGGAGAAGGAGGCGGCCCTCTCGCTCGGCAGCATCTTGACGCTGGAGATCGTGCTCGGGCTCGCTGGACTGGCCGGGCTTGCGCTGGCTGCCATCCCGCTGCGAAAATGCATCGTCAGGAAGGCTGCCGCGTCCGCTGCAAGGTCCGGAGAGTAGGCAATGTCTGGAGCCGCTCGGCGGTCGACGGGGGCGCAAGCTGCACTTGTCCTATCGGCAGACAGCCGCGCTGTCCCCGGGCGGATGTGCCCTGCCGACTACCGCACGGACCCTGCGGATCTCGCGCGGGTGCCGGATCTCGTGGCGGAGACGGTCTATGCCGTCGGCGGGCTTTACGGCAACGCGTTCGCGCTCGATGCCATCGAAGCGCTCGCGGCGGCCGAGCCGTCACCCGTCACCATCGTGCTGAATGGCGACGCGCATTGGTTCGACGCCGAGCCCGAAACGTTCCGGCAGCTCGATGCACGGCTCGCGCGCTACCCCGCCATCGCCGGCAATATCGAGTTCGAGCTGGCCCGCGACCTCGATGCCGGCGCCGGGTGCGGCTGCGCCTACCCGCCCCACGTCGGCGACTATGTCGTCGAGCGCTCGAATAGCATCCTGCTGCAGCTGAAGGCCGCAATCGCTGGGCACTCGCCGGCCCTGGCGCGGTTCAAGGCCATGCCCAAGACCCTGGTCGCCGAGGTCGGCGGGGCGCGTGTGGGCATCGTGCACGGCGACCCCACATCCCTGGCCGGATGGCGTTTTGCGGCCGAGGCCCTGGACGATCCGGCATCGTCGGCGTGGCTCGAGTCGATCAGGGGCGCATCCGGGATCGAGGTGTTTGCGTCGACACACACGTGCGGCGCGGTCATGCGCGATATCAGGCTGCCGTCCGGGCGTCTGGTCGTCGCCAACAACGGCGCGGCGGGCATGGGCAACTTCGAGGCGGATCTGCGCGGCCTCCTCACCCGCATCTCGACCAGGCCATCTCCGCATGCCGTGCTGTACGGAGTTAGGTGCGGAGCGGTTCATGTCGATGCGCTGTCGGTGGCCTTCGATCTCGAGGCGTTCGTACGGCAATTCGACGCGATCTGGCCGCAGGGCTCCCCAGCCGAGCTCTCCTACCGCAAGCGCATCCACGGGCAATCCGCCGGCGCCACCCTGCGAACGGCGATGCCCAAGGCCGGAACCTCACCAGCGCAGCAGCACTCTGCCGGCAAGCGCGCCCGCTGAGGCCACGACGGCGATGCCGATCGTGTACCAGACCGCAACGAACAGCGGCGAATCGTCGGGGCAGTAGAGGCCGTAGAGCAAGCCGCCGACGGCACCGCTGAGCAGCCCCGCCACCAGGCCGGCGCGGAGCGGGCTGGTCGGGGCGCCGGTGCGCATGGCGATCAGGCTGGCGACCAGCGGCGCCACCGAGAAGAACGGCACGAGCGTGACGCAATAGAGCCCGTTCCGGCCCTGCAGACGCGTCCAAGCGCCCGCTACTCCCAAGGCCCAAAGATCTGCCGCGACGGCCAGCGCGACCAGCCCCGCCGGCAGGACGAGCCAGAGGCTAGGCACGCGTGCGCCGGGTCGCAGCAGGGCCTCGGCGATGGGAACGCAAAACACGGCGATGGCGCCGAGAACGGCAAGCTTGAGCGGATACCAGGGCGTAGTCATCGCATGCGCGAAGTCGACGCGCGGTCCGAGCAGGAACAGGAAGAGAGCGAGCGCGACGGCAATCCCGGCGGCCCACGCCACGGCGAGCGTCTGCCCGACGCTTCTCCTCTCATCCTTGGCGTCGCGCGCGAGCGCGCCGATCAGGTCTTCGGTTCGCATGTCTAGGTCCCCTCACCAAATCGCTTGGCGAGCTTGCCGAGGGCGCGGTGCAAGGCAACGCGGACCGCGCTTTCGGTCATGTTCAAGCGGGATGCGGTCTCGGCCGTCGAGCGGCCGTCGACGAAAATGGCCAAGACGATCGCTCGCTGCTTTTCGGGCAGCACTTCGGCCATCTTGATGATGTCGCGGCTCTGCAAGCCAGGGTGTACCTCCTCCACCGCGAGCACGTCCACATAGTCGTCGATGGGCAGCCATCGCCGTCCAGTGCGGCGCCGCATCGAATCGATCAGCTTGTACTTGACGATGGCATTCAGCCATGGACTGAACGCCTCGTCCCCATTCCACGTGTGCCGCCTGAGGTGAAGCGCCAGCAGCGTCTCCTGTACAATGTCCTCCAGGTCCGCCTCGGAGTGGCCCGACGTGCAGGCCCTGGAGCGCCCACCAGCGGACGTGGCGGGCAACGTCGGCCAGCAATCGCTTGTAGGCAGCCTCGTCTCCGCGACGCGCCGCCAGCATCCAGCCGCGCCATTCCGCTTCCTTGCCGCTCATCGGGCGAACACTTCCATAATTCGCGCCAGAACGGCATTTCGTTACAGCCTTGCGGCAATATCGCCAAGCCTTTGCGGGCAGTGCCCGTTGATGGGCACCGCCAATGAATGCCTGTGATGGCTAGTCTAGCAAATCAATGATCCTAGTGTGATTCAGATCGAGAAGTCCGCTCACGAGGCTAGCCCAAAGCAATGCAGCGGACTTCTCGATCATCACGCTAGGCAGACGCCGTCACGACCTCTTCCTTGACGAGCTTGGGCCCGCCGAACAGGGTGCCTTTGCCGAACAGCACGCCGAAGCCCAGGATGCGCGCCAGCAGCCAGTCGTCTTCGATGCGGCCGACGATCAGCGTGAAGCCGAAGTCGCCCAGATGGCGGCAGATGTCGGAGGCCGGGATACGCCCGCCGGACGCCGGCAGCCCCTCGAGGAATACCGGGGCGTCGAGCTTGATGAACTTGAAGCCCATCTCCTTCAGCGCAGCGAAATCCATGTCGAGGTCGGTGACCTCGTCGATGGCGAAGGAGAAGCCGGCGGCGGCCAGGGTGGTGAGCGCTTGGGCATGCCCCAGCGTGAAGGCGCGCACCTCGTTCTGCGCGAACGAGAGCACCAGGCCCATGCGTCCGTCGGTGCCGGGCTCGGCGGCGGTGGCATCGAGGAAGCTGCGGTCGGCGAGCGACTCGCCCACGATCGACGTCAGAACGGAGCCTTGCCTGCCGCGCTGCTCGAGCCGCCGCGCCACGCGCAGCGCCCGCACCATGCGCGCGGCATCGATGCGCGGCATCAGTCCCGAACCCTTGGCGGCTCGCGCATAGTCGGACGCCTCGAGCGCGGCGCCGTCGGCGGCCAGCAGCCGCATGCTCACCTCGAAGTGGCGCGGGCGGCCTTCGGCGAGGGCGTGGATCGGGTCGAGCAGCACCTCGAGGCGCTCGGCTTCGACCGCCTCGGCGATGCGCGCGAGCTGGGGGTTGAGCGCCGGCGGAGCGCCGGGACGGGGCCCGGCCGCGGCGCGCGCGGTGCCATCGGCCGACGGCCACCAGGACGGCACGGCGGCGCCTCGATCCTCCGACGCGGCCGGCGCTGCCGGGGCGCGGGGCTCGCTTGCCCGGGTCAGGGGTTGCTCGTCACCGGCCGTGCTGTTGAGCTCGTCGGCGAGTTTCTTGATGAGGTCCTGGATGAGCTCTGCGCTCACTTCCCCATCGGGCGGCCCGGGCGGCCCGGGCGGATTGGACAGGGCCGGCGGTCGCGGCGCGTCGGCCAGCGCCGGCTTGCCCGGCGCCGGATAGGGGCTCGCGATGCGCGGCGGCGGAGCGCCACGGCGCAGCACCGGGTCGAAGGGCTCGGGCTGGGCCGGCGGCGCCACGGCATCGCCCAGCCGCTTGGTGCCCGCCCGGGCTTGCTCGGCCCAGCGGGCGGCCTCCTGCTCGGCCGAATGCGGGGCGTCATCCTGCGGCAGGCCGCGCGCGTCCTCGACGAACGATTGCCAGGGCGGCGGCTCCGCTTCGCGCGACCAGCTGTCGTCGGCCACACTCGGGCCGGCAGCGATGAAGGAGCGGCGCACGACCAGATGGAACGCCAGCAGCGCGGTATAGACGGCGAGCGCCAGGACCATGCCCGACCACAGGGGCAAGCCCAGCCGCAGCAGGAACCAGGCACCGAGCGCCAGCGACACGATGGTGACGGAGAAGATCACGAACGCGTCGACGTAGCGCGGCGGTTGGGACGCCGTGTCGGTGAATGCCATTTGCTGGGTCATGTGAGCTGGGCCCGCCGTCGAGTGATTTGATTCGCGAGCATAAACGCTGTCCTGCCGGGTGCTGCAGGCGCAACCCGCTTGTGGCCGCTATCACCAGAATTGTGTTGCCGGGGCCGCGTTCATCCAGATTTGACAGCCGTGCGGCGGTCGGCGCCTGCCTCCACTGGTGCGCCCCAGGTCAATGGCACTCGCGTCTGCCCGCTATCACCACCATTCGAGCAGCCGGCCATCCTCCGCCGACAAGAAGTGTGCATGGTGCCGTGTCGTTGACCACGCGGCGCACCCACGGCGTCGGCGCAGTGGCCGAAAAATGGCGCGCCGCCACGATGTCTCCGCGCTTCCGCCAAATTTGATCCGTCGGCGTACCTTTCTCGCAACATCGGCCGAATAATCCGCCTACCCTCCTCGAAAAAACAAATTGGAGTTCTAACTACAAGACACCGCACGCAACCCGGAGCGGGTTCCGGGTCAACGAGCGGGTAAGCAAGAGGTGGATGATGTTGAACGGGTCCTTGCCTCAAGCACATGCGCTGAAGCCGCTGGAGAACGGACACCTCAGACTGCACCCCGACGCCTGTGTCGCGAGCGAGATCGTGTTGAGCACGATCGTCATCAATCAGACGCCGGCGCCGAGGAAAGAGTTCACCACGGCGACCGAGCGCATCCACGCGAACGCGCGGACATTGGCGGTGCTCTTCAATCACACCGAGGTCACCGAGGCCGTGGTGATCCTGGCGATGCTTCTGGACGAAGACGGCATCAAGGAGCTCGAGAAGCGTCACGTGCATGCCGAGGCCACGTATGCGACCTGCCTGAAGGCCCTCTTCAAGCTTCGCCGCGCGCAGCCGGGCAAGGCCGGTGAGGTCGAGAGCGACGAGGTCGTGAAGCAGGTCCTCGCGTCCGCTCGCGCGCGCGCCGACGAGCGCGAGGCGGACATCAATCTCGTGGCGGTTACCGATCTCGCCGGCGCCATCCTCGATCCCAGAAGGCGGGATCGTGACCAGGGTCTGGCCACGGTGCTGCCGCCGAGCCGGGGCGCGCGCGGTCGGTTGTTCTCGTCGGCGCTCGTCGTTGCCGCATGGACGGCGTTCGCAGGCGCTCTCGCCGGCGCCGTGTGGTTCGGCCTCGAGCGCGGCCTGCTCGATTGGGCGCACTTCGGCTGGGCCAGCGTGGTGGCGCGCTTGAGCTTGCTCGTCGCGTAACGCCAAACAAGTGCCGCGGCGCAACCCGCGTTGCGGCACTGCCCTAGGATCCGATTTCCAACACTTCGTACCGCACGCTCCAAGCGCGTATAGCGGCACGCGAGTAGGCCAATCCTAGCCAAGCCGCTGGCAGCTCGATGGGTCCTCGGGACAAGCCCGAGGATGACAACGTGGGAGCCATCTGCTCGCGACGGAACACCAGATGGCGGGCGCCCTACCGCTCAGGCCACCGCCTTCAGCACCTTGGCGATGCGGTCGCGGATGTCGGCGATGTCGCTCTCGGTGGCGATCAGCGGCGGGGCGACGATCAGCGTGTCCATGGCGACGCGCACGTAGATGTCGAGGTCGTGGTACATGCGCTCGGTTGCCTCGTAGCCGCGCAGGCCTCCCTTGCCGGCGACGGGCTCGAGATCGATGCCGCAGAGCAGGCCGACAGTGCGGATATCGGCGACGCTGGGCTCACCCTTGAGGCTCAGCATGGCGTCGGCGAACTTTGGCTCGAGCGCCTTGGCGCGCTCGAACAGGCCCTCGTCCTTGTAGATATCGAGCGTGGCGAGGCCGGCCGCGGCCGCCAGCGGGTGACCCGAGTAGGTGTAGCCGTGGAACAGCTCGACCATGTGCTCGGGGCCGGTCATGAAGGCGTCGTAGATCTTCTTGGAGGCCATCACGCCCGCCATCGGCACGGCGGCGTTGGTGATGCCCTTGGCGAACGTGATCATGTCGGGGGTGACATCGTAGCGCTCGGAGGCGAAGCAGTGGCCGAGCCGGCCGAAGCCGGTGATGACCTCGTCGAAGATCAGCAGGATGCCGTGCTGGGCCGTGATCTCGCGCAGCTTCTTCAAGTAGCCCTTGGGCGGCGGCAGGATGCCCGTGGAACCCGCCACCGGCTCGACGATGACGGCGGCGATGGTGGAGGCATCGTGCAGGCCGATCAGGCGGGTCAGCTCGTCGGCCAGATGCGCGCCCCACTCGGGCTCGCCCTTGGTGAAGGCCTGTTTGGAGCGGTCGTAGGTCGACTGCAAGTGGTCGACACCGGCCAGCATGTTGCCGAACTGCTTGCGGTTGGCGACCATGCCGCCGACGGAGATGCCGCCAAAGCCGATCCCGTGATAGCCGCGCTCGCGGCCGACGAAACGGGTGCGGGCGCCCTCGCCCTTGGCCTTGTGGTAGGCGAGCGCGATCTTGAGCGCGGTGTCGACCGCCTCGGAGCCCGAGTTGGAGAAGAAGGCGTAGTCGAGGTCGCCCGGCGCCAGCAGGGAAAGCCTGGAGGCCAGCTCGAACACTTTCGGGTGGCCGTACTGGAACGCCGGCGCGTAGTCGAGCCTGGCCGCCATGTCCTGGATGGCCTTGACGATGGGCTCGCGGCAGTGGCCGGCATTGACGCAGAAGAGGCCCGAGGTGGCGTCGATCACCTTGGCGCCGTCGGGCTTGAAATAGTGCATGCCCTTGGCGCCGGAGAAGATGCGCGGGCGCTTCTTGAAGGCGCGGTTGGGGGTGAAGGGGACCCAATAGGGCTCGAGCTCATTGGGCTTCACGTCGAGCGGGGCCATGGCGTTCTCCGCGGGTGTTGGGATACTGTCGCCGTTCTAGCAGCAGGTGCGCCGGGCTCCAAGCGTCTGCCGGGGCGGGCAGTACCGCGCGTCTCGCAGAGACGGCGGCGCCGTCAAATAGCGCCCGCCGCGGAACGGACACAGCATTGCCGGGTTGAGGCGCGGATTCAGGCACACGGGCACCCGAATCGAGGCCGCATTTAGCTCTTGTTAGCCGAATCGGCACCAGATGCGTGGCCGCGACGCTCCCGCCCCGCCCGTCGCGACCCCGGAGGAAAGACGGCATGCTGATGAGCGCCATCGACGGAGCCCGGTTGTCCGCGTCCTACCCGGAGCTGGCCGGCAAGCGCGTGCTCATCACCGGTCTCACTTCGAGCTGCGGCGTCGACGTCGTGCGCGCCTTCGCCGAGCACAAGACGCGCCTCATCTTGCAGTTCGACGAGATGAGCGAGCAAACCCAGGCGATCGCCGAGATCGCCGCGCCGGCGGCACTCGAGATCAAGGCGTTCGGGCCGATCGACCGCACCCAGGAGCAGGTGGTGCAGTTCGCGCGCAGCGCAGCCCAGGCCTTCGGCGGTCTCGACGTGGTGATCAACCTGGTGCCGCTGGCGCCGGTGCAGCTGGAACCCTCCGCCGGCACGTCCGAGATCGAGCGCATCATCGCGGCGCGGCTGCTGCTGCCGTTCCTGCTCTCCAAGATCGCAGCCAACCGCATGAGCCTGGTGCTGACCGACGGCCTGATCCTCAACGTCGCGACCCTGTCGGCACCCGCCACCGGCGCGGCGCAGGCCTTCGCCGCCGTCACCAAGGCCGCGCTCACCAACCTGACGCGCGCCCAGGCCGAAGAGTGGGCTGCCAAGGCCATCCGCTTCAACGCCATCGCCCCGCAGACGGTGGGGACGGCGGCCGCTGAGCCCTGCCTTGCCGGCGAGCCCGACGTGGCGGCGCTCGCGCTCTACCTCGCCTCGGGGCGCGGCAAGTCGCTGTCGGGCCACGTGTTCGAGGCCCAGCCGACGAAGTAGCGGCCGGCTCTGCGCGGGGCGGGCCGGCTTGCCAGGCCGGCTCGGCGGGGGCATGACGGGTCGATGCCGCACGACCCCCGCGCCGCCGCCGCGCTGTCGCTTGTCGCCGCCATGGCGTTCACCGGCGCCAACGTGGCGTTCGGCAAGGCCATCGTCGCCGAGATCCCGGTCTATGTGTTCGTGCTGTTCCGCTTCGTGGTGGCGAGCGCGGCGCTCGGCCTGATGGTGCGCGGCGAGCCGGGCCCGCGGCTCGCCGACATGAGCGGCGCGCAGTGGCGCGACCTCTTCCTGATGGCGCTGCTCGGCATGGTCGGCTTCACGGTGCTGATGTTTGAGGGCCTCAAGCGCACGGCTGCGGCCGACGCCGGCATCATCACCGCCACCCTGCCGGCGGTGGTCGCGGCGCTGGGTGTCGCCTTCGCCGGCGATCGGCTGTCGCGTCTGCAGGTTCTTGCCGTGGCGCTGGCGGTCGCCGGCCTGGTGCTGGTGCAGGCAACCGGTGCGGCGGGCGGGCCCTCCACGCTCGTCGGCAACGCCCTCGTCGGCGGCGCCGTGCTGTGCGAGGCGAGCTTCGTCATCCTGGGCAAGCGGCTCGCCCCGCCCTACCGGCCGCTGCGGCTGGCACTCGGCGCCAACCTCGTCGGCCTGGCGCTGGCGGTGCCGCTCGTTGCCATCGACGCGCCGCAGTTCGATCCGTTCGCCGTGCGGCCGGGGATGTGGCTGCTCGGCATCTGGTACGCGCTCTCGGCCAGCGTGTTCTGCCTGTGGCTGTGGTACCGCGGCCTGCCCTACGTCGAGACCTGGCTGGCGGGCCTGGCAACGGCGGCGATCCCGGTGGCGGCGCTGGGGACTTCCGCGCTGTATCTCGGCGAGAGCATCGGGCCGGCTCGGCTCGCCGGCGCCGCGCTCGTTATCGCGGCCATCGTGCTCGGCGCGCTGTCCTCGTCGCGGCGCCCTGCCTAATCTTACTGAGTCATAAGAACTGAGTCACAAGACCGCATCCTACAACGATTGCGACTCCTGTAGCGACGAAGATTCAAACTTCGGCAGCGGGAGCTTGCACGATGGGTCGGCGCGCGACAAGCACCAGTGACGAGCGTTTTGCGGCGTATGTCGAGCGCGACTATCAGGAACTCAAGCAGGAGGTGGGTCTCGGCCACTACGAAGGACGAGGCTGGCGCGGCTTCCACCATCACGCCACGCTGTCGATCGCGGCCTACGGCTTCCTGATCTCCGAGAGGGAGACCATTCCCCCCTCGGCGCCACGCCGCCAAGCGCTCCTGTCGGAGCTTGCGGTTCCCCAGGGTTACAGACCCAGAGGCGCCTCCGCTGCGGCCTGAGCGCCACGTCCCCAACTCGATCGCGACCATGCGCAGAAGACTGAGCGCGGCCCCGGTCGCAAGACTGCCGCGGTGCCCCTGTTGCCATGCAGCAGCCGTGGTAAAGTCTCGACGCAGAAATTGATGACGCAGTAAGACTAGCGCAAATTCCCGCAGAAGCGCTGGATGCGGCTGCAGGCGTCCTCGAGCTCGGCCGTCGAGGTGGCGTAGGAGATGCGGAAGAACGGGCTCATGGCGAACGCCGCCCCGTGCACGCAGGCCACCCCCTCCTCGTCCAGCAGCGCCAGCACGAAGTCCTCGTCGTTCTTGATCTTGGCGCCCTTGGGCGTGGTCTTGCCGATCGTGCCGGCGCAGGAGGGATAGACGTAGAACGCCCCCTCGGGCTTCGGGCACTTCAAGCCCTTGGCCTGGTTCAGCATGGAGACGACCAGGTCGCGTCGCTCCTTGAACACCTTGGCGTTGCGCGCGATGAAGTCCTGCGGGCCGTTCAAGGCCTCCACCGCCGCCCACTGCGTGATGGACGACGGGTTGGAGGTCGACTGCGACTGCAGCTTGCACATCGCCTTGATAAGCGGCTCGGGGCCGGCGCCATAGCCGAGCCGCCAGCCGGTCATGCAATAGGTCTTGGACAGGCCGTTCATGGTGAGCGCGCGCTCGTAGAGGCCAGGCTCCACCTGTGCCGGCGTGTAGAAGACGTTATCGTCGTAGAGCAGGTGCTCGTACATGTCGTCGGTCAGCACCCAGACGTGCCTGTTTTTGGGCGCCATCAGCACGTCGGTGAGCGCCTTCAGCTGCGCCTTGGTGTAGGCAGCCCCGCTAGGGTTGCAGGGCGCGTTGAAGACGAACCACTTGGTCTTGGGCGTGATCGCCGCATCGAGCGCCTCGGGGCGCAGGCGATAGCCGTCCTCGAACCGGCACTCGGCGAACACGGGCTTGCCGCCACCGAGCAGCACGATGTCGGTGTAGGACACCCAGCATGGCGCCGGGATCACCACCTCGTCGCCCGGGTTCAGCGTGCACATCAAGGCGTTGTAGAGCACCTGCTTGCCGCCGGTGCCGACCGAGACCTGCGAGGCCTTGTAGTCGAGGCTGTTCTCGCGCTTGAACTTGGCGGCGACGGCAGCCTTGAGCTCGGGGATGCCGTCGACGTCGGTGTACTTGGTCTTGCCCTCGCGCAGGGCCTTGATGGCGGCTTCCTTGATGTTGTCGGGCGTATCGAAGTCGGGTTCGCCGGCGGACAGCGAGATGACGTCGCGGCCCTTGGCCTGCAGCTCGCGTGCCTTGGTGGCCATGGCGATGGTCTGGGAGGGCTGGATGCGGTTGATGCTGTCGGCGAAAAAGCCCATGGCGGCCTCTGTGGGAGCGCGATTTTGAGCCTCGCGGCTGCGAGGCGCGCGGAACCTACGCGCGATAGCGCCCGAGTCAAGGTGAAAAGGGGCCGGTGCCGCAAGGCCCGCCTCGGGCGGCGTCTCCCGGGGTGTATAGTGGCTGTGACCGCTTCGGAGGGATCGCCAAATCCATGCCCCACCCATCCACCCCCGCCACCATCATCGGCAGCCCAGTCTCGCCCTATGTGCGCAAGGTGCTCACCGCCTGCGAGATGAAGGGCGTGGCCTACCGCCTCGATCCGATCGTGCCGTTCTTCGGCGATGAGCGCTTCAGCCAGCTCAATCCGCTCCGGCGCATCCCGGTCTTCATCGACGACGAGGTTTCCGTCTCCGACAGCACCGTCATTTGCGAGTACCTGGAGGAGCGCTATCCCGCTCCGGCGCTGCTGCCCGCGGGCTTCGCCGACCGGTCCCGCGCGCGCTGGATCGAGGAGTTTGCCGACACGCGCATGGCCGACGTGTTCCTCTGGCGCATCTTCAACGAGGCGGTGATCAGCCCCGTCATCTGGCAGAAGCCGCGCGACAAGGAGAAGATTGCCCGCGTGGTGGCCGAGGAGCTTCCCGCCGTGATGGACGACGTGGAGCGTCTGGCGCCGGCGCAGAATTTCCTGTTCGGGGCGCTTTCGATTGCCGACATCGCCGTCGCCGTCCTGCTGCAGAACTTGCGCTGGGCCCGCGTGGTGCCCGACAAGGACCGCTGGCCCAAGACCATGGCCTGGCTCGAGCGCACCAGCGCCGAGCCCGCCTTGGCCAAGCTCTCGCACGTCGCCGAGAAGCTGTTGCAGACGCCGCTCGAGCAGCAGCGCAGCGTGGTCGCCGAAGCCGGCCTTGCCCTCACCGAAGGCAGCGTTGCCGCTGCCGCCCCGCGCCGCGGCCCGATGACGAGGGAGTGAGCAGGCCGCCGGCGGGGTGTGGCCCGGCGCCCACCACCGCCGGGAAAGTCTCGCAACAGACGATAGTGCGCCTGGACTTTCGCCTCCCCGTGCTCAAATGCTCGGCGGTACCGTCGATGTCCGCTGCATCGGGAAGGGGCCAGCGGAATGCGTGTCGCTCTTGCCTGCTGCGGGCTCGTGCTTGCGGCCTCGACGCAACCGGTGCTGGCCCAGGAGGGGGGGTGGCCGTGGTCGGCGTTCCCGGCGGCCCGCAAGCAGGCCGGCGCGCCCGTCAAGCGTGCGCGCCCGCCGCCAGGGCCGACAACCGCCTCTCTCGACCCGCAGCCCCCAGCCCCAGGGGCAGATGGCGATCCCGCGTCGCAGCCCGCGCCTGGCGGCGTCGACGCGCCGGCCCAGCCCTGGCAGTGGCGCATCATGCGCACGAGCTGGACCGAGCGCGACGAGAAGGGCTACGAGGAGTTCGTGCAGAAGATCGGCGAGAGCGGCTGCCGCAACATGCATGCCTGCCTCGTCGGCGCCGACTCCAATCCCCTCTTCCGCGTCTCCAATCCAACGGGCATGCATTTCTACGCCGATTGCGCCGACTTGCCCTATATGCTGCGCGCCTACTTCGCCTGGAAGAATGGGCTGCCGTTCTCCTACTCGACGGCCGTGACGCCGCTCGGGTTTTCCAGCGACATCCGCTATACGGCGCGCGGCAACCAGATTGCGAGCCGGCGCGATCTCGTCGATGCCACGATCGATGCGCGCCGCGCCATTCCGCAAATCGTCGATTCCATCTCGTCTGCCCACTACCGCTATCCGCCCAACGCCTCTGGCAAGCTGCTGCCCGACCACTATCCGGTAAGGATCTCGCGCGAGAGCATCAAGCCCGGCACCATCATCTACGACCCCAACGGCCACGTCGCGGTGGTCTACAAAGTCACGGCGGAAGGGCGCATCCACTACATCGACACGCATCCCGACAACTCGCTCACCCGCGGCGTCTACGGCAAGTCCTTCACGCGCGCCTCCCCGGGCATGGGCGCCGGCTTCAAGCGCTGGCGGCCGCTGACCCTGGTGGGCGCGGTCCAGCGCCCCGACGGCAGCCATCACGGCGGCCGCATCGTGCCGGCGCCCGACAAGGACATCCCGGACTGGTCGGACGAGCAGTTCTTCGGCATCGATCCCAACCGCGCCAAGCCCTGGAATGCCGGCAAATTCGCGCTCAACGGCGAGGTGCTCGAGTACTACGACTATGTCCGCAAGCGGCTCGCCCGCGCCGGCTTCCGCTACGATCCCCTGGACGAGACGCGCTCGCTCGTGCGCTCGCTGTGCGAGGACCTGAAATACCGCGTCGATGCCGTCGACGTCGCCATCAAGGCCGGCATTCACAAGCGCTCGCAGCCCGACCGGCTGCCCAACAACATCTACGGCACCGACGGCGACTGGGAGACCTACTCCACGCCCTCGCGCGATGCCCGCCTCAAGACCGCCTTCCGCGAGCTGCGCGAGGAGGTGGCCCGCTTTCTGGCGCTTGCCGGGGCGGGAAGCGCGCAGCTCGCCTACGCCGGCGAGGACCTCAAGCGCGACCTGCGCCAAGTCTACCTCGAGGAGACGGGCGCCTGCACGATCAGCTACCAGCGCAGCGACGGCAGCGACCGGCAGCTCTCCTTCGCCGAGGCCGCGCGGCGCCTGTTCCTCCTCTCGTTCGATCCGCACCACTGCCCCGAGCGACGCTGGGGTGCTCGCGACCCCGAGGAGCTCGGGCCCTGCGTCGACGGTGCCGACAAGCGCGCCTGGTACGAGGCCCAGCGGCGCCTCAGAAACCAGCCCGATCGCCCCTACGATGTGCGCATGGGCTTCACGCTCCGCGAGCTCGAGCGCGCGGCACCAGGCAGCGGCATCGATCAGCCGCCGGTGATCGACGTGCTGGCGCTGCTCGAGGACGCCCAGCCCTGAGCAACGCGCTGGCGAGCCCTCCCGCTCAGTCGGCGATCGACTGCACGACGAGGTTGCGCACCAGCGAGCGCAACCGGCCGCGTGCCTCGCCCGGGGCGGCCACCATGTAGACGACGGCCATCTCCTCCTTGGGGTCCACCCAGAAGAAGGTGCCGAATGCGCCGCTCCAGTTGTAGTCGCCTGCGGTGCCCGCGACCGGGGCGATGCCCGTCTGCGCGCGCACGGCAAAGCCGAGCCCGAAGGTGTAGCCCTCGTTGAGAATCGGGTTGGTCGTGAGCGCCCTGACGCCGGGCCCGAGCTGATCGGTGGTCATGAGCTCGAGTGACTTGCGCGACAACAGGCGCTTGCCGTCGAGGGTGCCGCCGTTGACGAGCATCTGTGCGAAGCGCAGGTAGTCCATGGCGCTGGCAACCGCGCAGGCTCCGCCGCACTCGAACTTGATCGGTTTGCCGGTGGCGTGCAGCACGTTTTGCGGCTTACCCGTCACCGGGTCGGCGGCGAACGCCAGCGCATAGCGCGCCTTCTTGGCGTCGGGAACCGCGAAGTGGGTGTCGACCATGCCGAGCGGCTTCCAGACGCGCTCGTCCAAGAAGGCTCCCAGCGACTTGCCGGAGATGGTCTCGACGACGAGGCCGAGCACGTCGGTGGCAATGCTGTAGTCCCACACCGAGCCCGGCTCGTGCAGCAGCGGCAGCTTGCCCAGCAGCTCCAAGAACTCGGGCCCCGTGTAGGTCATGGAGGAGATGGACGAGCCGATCGGCCACAGCTTGTGCAACTCGGTGTCCCGGCGGCCGCCGTAGGGGAAGCCAGCCGTGTGCCGCAGCAGGTCCTGGATGGTCGGCTGGCGCTTGGCAGGCCCGGTCTCGACCGTCGCCTTGCCGCTGGCGTCGGTCTTGATGACGCCGAGCCGCATGTTGGCGAGCTGCGGCAGGTATTTGCCGACCGGATCGGACAGGAAGAGCTTGCCTTCCTCCTGCAGCATCATGATGGCGACCGACACCATCGGCTTGGTCATGGAGGCGAGCGAGAAGATGGCATCGCGCGGCATCGGCGCCTTGCTGGCTGCATCGACGTAGCCGACGGTCTCGAAGTAGGCGAGCTGGCCCTTGCGCGCGATGGCGACCACGGCGCCGGGTATTTGGCCCTTGTCGACCTCGGCCTTGAGCGCACTGGTGAGGCGCTGCAGGCGTTCGGAGGAGAGGCCCACCTTCTCCGCCGCGCTGGTCGGGAGCGGGTCGGCCAACGCGGGCGCGCAACACAGGCTGGCCGCCAGCGCGGCCCAGAGGATGCGAGCAAACATGACTTCTCTCCCCGTGGACGCCGCCCGATGTGCCCCGAGCGGCTCGATGCTGAATACTTGGCGCAGCAATTTGCGCATCAGGCTAACCGATCGAACGGATGGCGCAAAGCAGGATGGCGCGAAACCGGCCGTTAATCGTGATCAGCTGGAGCAACCGGTGGGACGGACCCCTCGAGACTCTCTCCGGCCGTCTCTATCTCCTCGCACTGCTGGCCGCTCGGGCGCTGACAGCCGCGGCGTGAGCCCGCGCGGAGTTGTGCGGCTGCAACAGGCCTGCGCTCGCCCGGTGGCAAGGTAGCTGCGGACAACTCGTCGATTTTGCTTTCCACCGTGCGTCCGGCGCGTACAATCAGGGGTGCGCGCGGGTGACCTCGCGGCAAAGCGCACGGTCTGGTGTGCAATCCGTGCCGCGCAGCCTACCACAGTCGCTCCCCACTTGACGGCGCCCGTGCGCACTTTCCGCTTTCGCCGCCCTCGACGAGAGGCGTGCTACTCCGCCGCCTCGGGATTCAGCACGCCGCGGCGGATCTGGTCCTCCTCGATCGACTCGAACAGCGCGCGGAAGTTGCCTTCGCCGAAGCCGTCGTCGCCCTTCCTCTGGATGAACTCGAAGAAGATCGGGCCGATCACGGTCTTGGAGAACACCTGCAGCAAGATCTTGGTCTCCTGGCCGTCGACCACGCCCTCCCCGTCGATCAGGATGCCGTGGCGGCGCATGCGCTCGATCGGCTCGGTGTGGCCAGGAACGCGCGCGAAGCTCTGTTCGAAGTAGGTCTCCGGCGGGCCCGGCATGAACCTTATGCCGTTGGCGGCGAGTGCGTCGGCGGCGTCGTAGAGGGTCTCGGTCGCCACGGCGATGTGCTGGATGCCCTCGCCCTTGTAGCGTTTGAGATACTCCTCGATCTGGCTCTTGTCGTCGGCCGACTCGTTGATCGGGATGCGGATGCGTTCGCACGGGGAGGTGAGGGCGCGCGAGGTGAGGCCGGTCAGCTTGCCCTCGATGTCGAAGAAGCGGATCTGACGGAAGTTGAACAGGCGGGCATAGAAGTCGAACCACCTGTCCATGTTGCCGCGATAGACGTTGTGGGTCAGATGGTCGAGATAGTAGAAGCCGACGCCTGCCGGAGCCGGGTTGCGCTCGCCCAGCCAGTCGAACTCGTCCTCGTAGGCGGAGCCCTTGGCGCGGTAGCGATCGACGAAGTAGAGCAGCGAGCCGCCGATGCCCCTGATGGCGGGAACCTCGAGCGTCTTGTCGGTGCCGGTATAGGGCTCGGCGCCGTTTTTGACGGCATGCGCGAAGGCGTGCTTCGCATCCACGACCCGCCAGGCCATCGATGGCGCACACGGCCCGTGCTCGGCGACGAAGCGGGAGGCGAACGAGCCGGGCTCCGCATTAAGGATGTAGTTGATGTCGCCCTGGCGGTAGAGCGTGATGCTCTGGCACTTGTGGCGGGCAACCGCCGTGTAGCCCATGCGGGTGAAGAGATCGGCGAGCTTGGCGGGCTCGGGATGGGCGAACTCGACGAACTCGAAGCCGTCGGTGCCGGCCGGATTGTCGGGCGAGATGGTGGCGGGCGGCGCGTCGTGCGGGAAGGGACCCATGCGCGGCCTCGCTCTAAGAGTCTCCGATTAAACCATTATCGCCCGAAAGGAGCGCAACGGTCGTGCATTCTGGCCGGAATTCGGCCATACTCCGCACGTTTCGTGCATCATCGGGAGGGTCGGCGCACAAAATGAGCCTCGACGCACTGGACCTCAAGATCCTCGCCCAACTGCAGGAGGACGCCAGCCTTTCCAACGCCGACATTGCCCAGCGCGTGGGGCTGTCCGCCTCGCAGTGCTCGCGCCGCCGCAGCGGGCTGGAGGCAGCGGGCTACATCCGCGCCTACCGCGCCGATCTCGATGCGCGCAAGCTCGGCTACGGCATCGAGGCCTTCACGCGCGTGGCGCTCTCCAAGCACAGCGACGCGACGGCGGAGGACTTCGCCCGCTTCCTGGCCGGCCTCGACGAGGTGCTGGAGGCGCACTCGGTGGCCGGCGACGCCGACTACCTGCTGCACATCCGCGTGCGCACCCTCGACGAGCTCGCCGAGTTCGTGCACAAGCGCCTCCTCCCGCATCCCCACGTCGCCCAGGTCCGCTCCGACATCGCGCTCAAGACCATCAAGGAGAACCGCGGCTTCCGCATGGTGCCGGGCCGGGAGCAGGGCAAGAAGGGGAGGTGACGTCCGCGCCGGTCAGGCCGGCAGCACCATCTGGGTCTGGGTGACGACGGCGCAGAGCTTGCCGGCCTCGTTGCGGATCATGGTCTGCCACACCTGGGTGGTCTTGCCGCGATGCAGCGGCGTCGACTCCGCCGTCACGCGCGTGTTGACCGGGGCCGAGCCCAGGAAATTGGTCTTGGACTCGATCGTCGTCGTGCGCGCGCCGGGCGCCAGGTTCATCACGGTGCCGATGGCGCCGATGGTGTCGGCAAACGCCATGATGGCGCCGCCGTGCAGCACCCCGCCGGCCGTGCACAGATCGGGCCGCACCAGCAGCGTGGCGACGATCTTCTCGGGCGTCGCCTCCTTGATCTCGACGCCCATCAGCCCCGGGAACAGCGGCTTGATGGTCTGTTGAAATTGCTCGGGCGTGGGCATGAAGGCGTCCTCGAATTTGTGCCGTAGTAGATCGTAGGGCGCAATAGGCGATAGCCGTATTGCGCCGCATCGCGCGTCCATCGGTGCAATACGGCTTCGCCTATTGCACCCTACTTTGCCTGCAAGGCCGCGCGCAACGCAGCGGTGAGGCGCAGCGGCTTGCCGGAGGCCGAGATGAGCACCACCATCACCTCGGCGGTAAAGAGTTGGTGGCCGTCGCGGCTGATGCGCTGGTCGAGGATGAGCGTGGCCGCGGTCGTCGCCTTCACCCGCGTTGCAACCTCCAGCACCTCATCGATGCGCGCGGGCCGCAGGAACTCGAGCCCCATGCGCCGCACGACGAAGGCGGCGGGCTCGCGGCCGGCCGCGCCGGCGAGCAGCGCCTGATGGTCGTTGCCGAGCAGGCGCAGGAAGTCGGAGCGGCCGCGCTCGCACCAGCGCAGGTAGGTGGCGTGATAGACGAGGCCGGAGAAGTCCGTGTCCTCGAAGTAGACGCGCACGGGCAGCATATGCCACCGCCCGCTCGCGTCCTCGATCAGGCGGCCGGCGAGATCGGGCCAGCTTCGGCCGGCATCATCGGGGTCATGCGGCGGCGACATCGACCATCACGATTTCCGGCGGCATGCCGATGCGTACGGGCAGGATCGAGCACCCCAAGCCGCCCGATACGATCAGGTGGCGGTCGTCCTCGACGATGTGGCCGTAGGCGAAGCGGTTGCCGAAGCGCGAGGGCACCATCGGCGAATAGCCGAACACGCGCACCTGGCCGCCGTGGGTGTGGCCCGACAGCGTCAAGGACACGCGCTCGGGAACTTGCGGAAAGATATCGGGCTCGTGGGCCAGCAGAATGACAGGAGCATCATCCGCCAGCTTGGCCATCGTGCCGGAAAGGTCGTCGACGCCCTCGAACCTGCGCCAGCCACGTTTGCGCCTGCCCTTGATGAGCGCCAGCTGGTCGCCGAGGCCGGCAAGCCAGAAGCGCTTGCCGTCCTTGACGAGGCGCGTGACGTCGTTCTCGTAGACGGGAATGCCGACGCGCTCCAGCGCGCGCCGGCCGAGGACTGGACCCTTGCCCGAGCGCTGTGCGGAGAGATCGTCCCACCAGTCGTGGTTGCCGAGGATGGCGTGCACGCCGAGCGGCGCCCGCAGGCCGGACAGCGCCGCCGACCACTCCTCGGGGGCAACGGTGCGGGTCTTGAACTTGTGGCTGGCGGCGAAATCGCCCAGCAGAACGATGAGATCGGGCTTGAGCTGGTTGGTCTCCTCGACGATGGCCCCGATGCGCGCGGCCGGCATCGCCGGCCCGCCGGCGTGCACATCGGCGATGATGCCGATCGAGAGGTTCAAGCCCCGCGGCCAGTTAGGCGGCGAGACGCGGTAGCGCGTGACGGCAAGTTGCCAGATCGGCTCGATCGCCCAGCCGTAGCCGGTGAGGCCGACCAGGCCGGCGCCGGACAGGCCGATCGTCTTGAGGAACCGGCGGCGTGAGATCTTCTTCAAATCTGTCGAGCCTCTCGAGTTCATGCGCTTGCCTCGCGACCGAGCTGCCCTGCGATTGAGCCTCGTGCTCGGGGCCTCGGCGGCGAGGGTCCGCGGGTGTGGCGGCAAAGCGTGGAGATCTTGGGGCGGAAGCAACGGAATTCGAACCCTCCATTAACCGGTGCCGGCCTGTCCGTCCGGTTCTTCGGCCAGCGTTGCGTCGAATAGCCCGATCTGGGGCGTCGCGGCGCGGGCGGGCCCCGTGAGGCCCAGATGCTTGTAGGCGCGCAGGGTGAGCACGCGGCCTCTCGGCGTGCGGCCGATGAAGCCCTGCTGCAGCAGGAACGGCTCGACGATCTCTTCCAGGGCGTCGCGCGGCTCCGACAGCGCCGCCGACAGCGTCTCGATGCCGACCGGGCCGCCGTCGTAGTGCTTGGCGATGCAGGTGAGGTAGCGATGGTCGAGCGCATCGAGGCCCTCGGCGTCGACCTCGAGCTGGCGCAGCGCGCGATCGGCCACCTCGGCCGTGACGGCCTTCGCCTTCGCCACGGCGGCGAAGTCGCGCACCCGGCGCAGCAGGCGGCCGGCGATGCGCGGCGTGCCGCGCGAGCGCCGCGCGATCTCGGCGGCGCCGTCGGGGCTGATCGCCACCTTGAGCACGCCGGCGCCGCGCGTGACGATGGTGGTGAGCTCGGCGTGGGTGTAGAAGTTGAGCCGCACGGGAATGCCGAAGCGGTCGCGCAGCGGCGTGGTGAGCAGCCCCGTGCGCGTGGTGGCGCCGATCAGCGTGAATTTGCACAGGTCGATCTTGACCGAGCGTGCCGCCGGCCCCTCGCCGATGATGAGGTCGAGCTGGTAGTCCTCCATGGCCGGGTAGAGGATCTCCTCAATAGCCGGGTTGAGGCGGTGGATTTCATCGATGAACAGGACGTCGCGGTCCTCGAGGTTGGTGAGAAGGGCGGCGAGGTCGCCGGCCTTGGAGATGACGGGGCCGGACGTGGCGCGGAAGCCGACGCCGAGCTCGCGCGCCATGATCTGGGCGAGCGTCGTCTTGCCGAGGCCCGGAGGCCCGGCGAACAGCACGTGGTCGAGCGCATCTCCCCGCGCCTTGGCCGCCTCGATGAAGACCTTCAGGTTGGAGCGCGCCTGCTCCTGGCCGATGAACTCGCGCAGGTATTGCGGGCGCAGCGAGGCCTCGGCCGCGTCGGCCGCCTCTTCCTCCCGCCTGGCCCCTGTGACGATGCGATCGTCGTCGGTCATGGTTCGTTCGTGCAGGTATTCGCGCATCGCGTCAAGAATGATGGGCCATGCACCGCGTGGATCGTTGCAATCGTGATGCGATTTTCCACCCCCACCTTCCTGAACGCTGCATGAACCGTGTGTTGCGTGCACGTTCACACGTCCCCTGATTGACTGGTGCACGCTCCGGCCGGGCGACGGGGATATCGCCGCCGGTTCAACACTCATGGAGGACTACCACATGCTTGCAAAGCTCTCCCTGGCAGCCGGCCTTCTCCTGGCGGCCGCCGCGTTCCTTCCGGCCACGGCCGCGCCGCAGTCGAAGCTGCCCGGCCTGACGGAAGGCCCGCTGGTGCAGACAGTGCAGTGGGGTGGCCGTTGCCGCACCTGGCGCCACCGGTGCGCCGACCGGTTTGGCTGGCGCACGCGCGAGTACTACCGCTGCCTGCGGCGGCACGACTGCGACTGAGACCACAAGCGCACAGCGACGCGCTTACTGAGGCCGGCCTCGTTCGCGAGCGCCGGCCTTTGCTTTTGCCGAGGGCCAACCGCCTACTCGATGCCGACCTGCGACCTGTCGCGCCAGTCGTCTGCCGCCTTTTGCGCCAGCGCGCGGTCGGCCTTCGAGAGCCGGGCCAGGATCTTGTCGAGGCTCGCGTCCGCAACGCCGCCGGCCTTGGCGATCAGGTGCCATTTCGACGCCTCGACCGCATTGATCTCCACACCCGCGCCGTGGGCGTAGCAGCGCGCCAGCCGGTTCTGCGCCACGGCGAGCCCCTTGTCGGCCGCGGCCCTGAAGAGTTCGGCCCCGCGCTTCTGGTCGGGCGGCACGCCGTGCCCCTGGAACAGCATGACGGCGTAGTCGACCTGTGCCTCGGCGTGCCCGGCTGCGGCGGCCTTGCCCATCCACTTGGCGGCCTCGAAGGCATTGGCGTCGACGCCGGTGCCGGTGGCGTAGAGGGTAGCCAAATCGTACTGCGCCGCGGCCACGCCGGCCTCGGCCGCGAACTGCATGTGCAGGGAGGCGCGGTGCGGGTTCTCCGGCTTGCCATCACCGTGCAGGAACAGCAGCGCCAGATTGTAGTTGGCGAGCGGATGCCGGCGCGCGGCCGCCGCCTCGAACATCTGTGCGGCGCCGACGCGGTTCTTCTCCACACCCAGGCCATCGGCCAGCAGCACGCCATAGGCAAACATGGCCTCCGGATCGCCGAGCTCGGCCCCGCGCGCGTACCACTGGGCGGCCAGCGCCGTGTTCCGCGCCGTGCCGTAGCCGTCGGCGTAGATCCGCCCGACCAGCGTGTGCGCCTGCGGATCGCCGCGCTCGGCCGCCTTCACCGCGAGCTGCAGGGCGGTCAGGTACTTGCCCTGGTCGAAGGCCTCGTAGGCGGCATCCTCGCCGGCCGGCAGGGCTTTGGCGTGGCTGCTGGCTGAGGGCGGGGCGACCGGCGCCGGCATGGCGGCCGGGTTGTCCGGCACGGTCTTGATGATGCGGACGGCCCCAGGCTTCACCGGCGCCGTCTTCTTCTGCTGCGATTTCGGTGCTGGCTCGGCCGGGCCATCGCCGCGCCCGACCCACGAGCTGGTCTCGCCTTGGGATTGCGCGGCGCCGGCCAGACCCGATGCGGCGAGGAGGGCGATGGCGAGGGCAAGCTGTCGGCGCATGGGGGCGGCCCTCAGTCCGCGGTCGCGGCAACGGCGATGGCAGCCGCCATCTCGCCCACGAAATCGCGCACCGCGGCGGGCGACTGCCCCGAGGCGAGCGCGACGGCGATGAAATCCACGCCGGCTTGCGCCAGCGCTTCGGCCTCGGCGGCGCCTTCCACGTCGAAGGCGACGCACGGCACCTCGAAGATCTCCGCCCACCAGGCCACGAGCTCATCGCGCCGGCCGCGCGCCTTGTCGCGGTCCTTCAGATGCGCCGGCGCCCCGAAGGCGATGTAGTCGGCGCCGGCTTCTGCGAGCGTCATGGCATCGTGGCGCGAGATGCCGGCATCGACGCCGACGATGCCGCGACTGCCGACGATCTCGCGGGCCTCCCGGTAGGTGCCGGCCTGGTCTCTGGCAACGCCGAGGTGCACGCCATCGGCGCGAAGGGTGCGCGCGAGCTGCGCGTCGTGGGCAATCAACGCTGCCGCGCCGGCCGCCTGCGCGGCTTCGACCAGGGCCTTGGCCGCCGGGGCATCGAGCGTCCCGCCGCCGGGGGGCGCGATCAGGACGGAGGCGAACTCGGCCGCCGCCAGCGCCGCCTCGAGGCGCTCGAGCGCGGCTGCGCCCGTCTCGATGAGGGCGTAGAGCTCGCTCACCGTTCGTGCTTGACCCACAGCCTTCTCCTGCGCACCGGCCACGCTGCTCCGCTTTCAGGCTATCAGGCGCCATTGGGGCGAAAAAGGGACAGTCACGCGCCCGACCGTCTGAGCGTGGCCAATCGTCAACCAACCAGCCCTTGGCTGTCCACACCAAGACTGAAGGTCCGCCGGAGGCCCGCCTGCTCAGCGCGCGAGGCCGATCTCCTGCAGATAACGCAGCACGCCCGGGTGAATGATGCTGGCGTTCGGCGCCGCGGCGATGGTGTTGGCGGCGGTGGTCTCGCGCGCCTGCGGCAGGCGCTTGCCGATGGCGGCCTCTCCCTGGTGCAACGCGCGGGCGAGCCGATAGGCGACATCGTCGGGCAGCGTCGGGCGCGCCAGCACGAAGCTCCAGGAGCCGACCGAGGCGATCGGCGCCGCCTGGCCGGGAAATGACCCAGCCGGCACGCCGAGCGGCTTCAAGAACGCGTGCTTGGCGAGGATGCGCTTGATGCCGTCAGCGTCGGGCACGATGAAGCGGGCGCCGGTCGGCCCCTTGGCCACCGCCGTGAATCCGGGCCAGCCCGTGCCGCCGCCCCACAGGGCTGCCGCCCTGCCGCTCATCACCATCTCGGGGCCGTCGCCGGCGCGGTCGAGGAAGATCGCCTCGAAGTCGCGGTCGCGATCGAGGCCCAGCCCATCGAGCACGTAGCGCGCCAGCAGCACCAGGCCGGAGCCCTTGGCGCCGAAGGCAACCGGCTTGCCCTTCAAGTCCTCGATCGTGCGGTAAGGGCTGTCGGCGCGCACCACGAACATGCCGGGCGTGGCGTACATGGCGGCGAGGATGCGCAGATCAGCCGGCGGCCGGCCGATGCCGTTCAAGGCCTCGAGCGCGGCCTCCCCCTGCACCAGGCCCAGATCAACGCTGCCGGACTCCAGCAGCGGAATGTTCTCGGCGCTGCCCTTGGTGTTCTGCGGTCTCACCTCGAGCGTGGGGTCGATCTCGTTGATGGTGGCGGCGAAAGCCTCGCCGTAGACGGGGAAGCCGCCGCCGGGCGTGGCGGTGGCGAGCGTGACAACCGTCTTGCGCGTCTCGCCGGCCGCGAAGGCGAGCGGCAGCATCGCCAGCACGAACGTAAGGCCCGTCAGCAGCGCGTCTCTCATCCCGAGCGTTCCTCTTCAACCGAGCGCGATTGTCCCCAAGCATACTCCACTGCGTCCCCGCCGTCGCCCCGCGGCTTTTGTCGACAACGCGACGGCCACATGGGAATGTGGGCTCATGCCAGCCGATCCGCCGCCAGGGTTCGAACCGCATTTCCGCAAGAGTCCGGTGACGGACCCCTGGGAGCCCCTGTTCTCGCGCCGTCTGGAGGGCGCCGTGCAGATCGGCCTCGCCTTGCGCGAGGCGCATTGCAACTCGCGCGGGCTCCTGCACGGCGGCGTCATTGCTTCGCTTGCCGACAACGCCATGGGGCTCAGCTGCGCCACCGTCATCGGCTCGGCGCGAGGCCTGGTGACGGTCTCGCTCGGCGTCGACTACGTCGGCAACGCCAAGATCGGGCAGTGGCTGCAGATCGAGCCGCGCGTGATCAAGACCGGGCGGACGATGGGCTTTGCCGATGCGCTCGTGACCGCCGACGGCGCCGTCATCGCCCGCGCCAATGCGTCGTTCCGTGTTCTGGAGTGAGGAGAGGCGATGGCGATGGCGCTCAGGACGTCAGCGTGGCACCTGGCGGCGCTCGTGCTGGGACTGGCGATCGCGGTTGGGGGACCGGCGACGATCCGAGCCGGCGGCCTGATGCAGCCGGCGCAGTCGACGTCCGAGGCGCCGACGCGTGCCCAGAGGCTCGATGAGCTGTTCTCCTTCCTCAAGACGGCGAAGTCGGAGGACGAGGGCGATGCCATCGTCGCCGACATCTGGAAGCTGTGGCTGCAGTCGAGCGACCCCGCGGTCGACGGCGAGATGCAGCGCGCGATCGCCGTCATGGCGCACGGCTTGCCTGCGCTCGCCTTGCCAATCCTCGACGACATCGTCGCCCGCGCACCGGGCTGGTCGGAAGGCTGGAACAAGCGCGCCACGGTGCTCTTCATGATGGGCGAGCATGATCGCTCGCTGGCCGACATCGATCGTGTGCTGGCGCTGGAGCCCCGCCATTTCGGCGCACTCGCCGGCATCGGCCTCATCCGCATCGCCAAGGGCGAGAACCGCGAGGCGCTGGCGGCCTTGCGCAAGGCGCTGGGCTACAATCCGTTCCTCAAGGAGCGCTACGGCCTGATCCCGGCGCTCGAGAGGGAGCTCGGCGAAAAGCCGCTTTAGGTGTCCTTGTTGTGGGGCCAGGCCTTCCAGCTCGGGCCGTCACCCGGGAGAGATCCCGCAGATAGGTCTGACCCCGAAGATCGACCCTCGGAAAAGAGCGGAAAAAGGCGGCAACAGCTCGCAATCGGGGAGAACATGGCGGTCTCTGCCACTGTTCAGTCACCCCTGGGTGCTCCATTCTGAGCGTGCCGGGTGCAGCGCCCGGCGGATGGTGAGCGATCGTCACACGCCGATTGCACGATCGTCACCCGCACGTCAGGGAATCCGGCCTATGTCACATGCTCTCCGTGTGCTCGTCAGCCTGTTCGTTCTGCTGGCCGCCGGTGTCGCCCAGGCCCAGGAAAAGCGCTTCACGCATCCAGGGCTTCAGGCCGACGCCAAGCGCTACGAGACCTATCTCAAGGCGAACTGGCAACCCGGCAACCGTCCTGCCCGAGAGCTGCGGGCCGAGGGCGCCAGGGTGCTGGCGGCCGGCACCGATTTCAGGGCCGCCTCGCGCAGCTTTGCGCTCGCCGTCGTGGCCGACGGCAGCGACGTCGAGGCCTGGAGCGGTCTTGCCCGCGCGCTGCTCGCCATCAAGCCGGACCAGGGCAGCGAGCGCTACGACCTGCCCGTGAACGCCTCGGGCGCGGCCTGGATCGCCTACGAGCGCGCCCAGACGCCGGCCGCCAAGGCGGCCGCCTTGTGGGTGCTGCACGATGCCTTGAAGCGGCGCTCGTTCTGGCGGCCGGCCATCGACGCCCTCTCCGCCAGCCTGACGCTCGTCAACGACCCGCAGGTGCGCGAGGCGTACGAGGCCCTCGTGGCCGAGCACGGCTTCCGCATCGCCGAGTACAAGGTGGACGCCGACGCGGCCCAGCCGCGCCTGTGCATCCAGTTCTCCGAGCGCCTGGCGCCCGGCCAGGTCGACTGGAGCCAGTATTTCAAGGTCGACGGCAAGGACCCGCAGTCGGTCACCGCCGAAGCCCGCCAGATCTGCCTCGATGGGCTGGCGCACGGCAAGCGCTACGAGGTGCAGGTCCGCGCCGGCCTGCCTTCGGCCGTCGGCGAGAGCCTGCTCAAGACCGCCGAGCTTGCCATCTACGTGCGCGACCGAGCGGCCTCGGTGCGGGTCACCGGCCGCGGCTACGTGCTGCCCAACCGGGGCCAGCAGGGCATCCCCCTCGTCACCGTCAACACCGAGAAGGTCAACGTCGATGTCTATCGCATCGGCGACCGCAGCCTGGCGCAGGCGCTGCAGGGCGGCGACTTCGCCAAGCAGATCTCGAGCTACGATGTCCAGACGCTGAAGGAGCGGACCGGCGCGCAGGTCTACTCCGGCGAGCTCACCGTCGCCTCGCGCCTCAACGAGGACGTGACGACGGCCTTTCCCATCGCCGAGGCGATCCCGCGCCTGCAGCCCGGTATCTACGTGCTCACGGCCAACGCGAAGGTGAAGAAAGACGACGAGGCCTATCGCGGCCTCGCTACGCAGTGGTTCATCATCTCCGACCTCGGGCTCACGGCCATCAACGGCGACGATGGCGTGCATACCTTCGTGCGCTCGCTCGCGACTGCCACGCCGGTCGTCAACGCCAACGTGCGCATCGTTGCGCGCAACAACGAGGTGCTGGGCACCGCCAGGACGGACAGCCGCGGCTATGCCCGCTTCGACGCCGGCCTCAAGCGCGGCGAGGGCGGGCTTGCGCCCGCCGTGCTGGTGGCCGAGACGCCCGAGGGCGACTACGCCTTCCTCGACATGGCGACGGCCGCCTTCGACCTCACCGACCGGGGCGTCAAGGGCCGCACTGCGCCAGGTCCCGTCGACGCCTTCGCCTATACCGACCGCGGCGTCTATCGCCCAGGCGAGGACGTGCAGCTGACCGCGCTCGCCCGCGATCGTATCGGCAAGGCTGCGAGCGTGCCCCTGACCTTCGTGTTCGCGCGCCCCGATGGCGTCGAGCACTCGCGCGTGACGCTGCCCGATCAGGGCCTCGGCGGCCGCGCCACCGTGTTGAGACTGGCCGGCTCGGCCATGACCGGCACCTGGCGCGTGAAGGTGCACACCGACCCCAAGGCCAGCGCCGTCGCGCAGGCAGCCTTCCTGGTCGAGGACTTTGTCCCAGAGCGCCTCGAGCTCAAGCTCGAAGCCGGCTCGCCCGCGCTCAAGGTGCAGGAGCCTGGCACGGTCAAGCTCGCCGGGCGCTATCTCTACGGGCCGCCGGCCGCCGGCCTCGCCATCGAAGGCGAGATCGCGGTCAAGGCCTCCAGCAAAGACGTGTCGGGCTTTGCCGGCTACCGCTTCGGCCTGGCCGATGAGCAGATCAGTCCCGTGCGCAAGCCGCTCGAAGCGCTGCCCGTCACCAACGCCGAGGGCATGGCCGACGTGGCCGTGCGGCTGCCGCCGCTGCCCAGGACCAGCCGGCCGCTCGAGGCGGACGTGATCCTCAAGCTCAGGGAATCGGGCGGGCGCACCATCGAGCGCACCATCTCCCTCCCCGTCGACATGCAGGTGGCGCGCGTCGGCATCAAGCCGCTGTTCACCGGCGGCCAGGTCCAGGAGGGCGAGACGGCGAACTTCGAGGCCATCGTGCTCGGCGCCGACGGCAAGGCCATCGGCGCTAAGGGCCTCAAGTGGGAGCTGTTGCGCCTGGAGCAGCGCTGGCAGTGGTACAGCCGCGATGGATCGTGGAACTACGAGCCGGCCGTGCACACCCGCCGCATCGGCGCGGGCACCATCGATGCAGCGCCCAACGCGCCGGCCAAGATCGCCGCGCGCGTCGACTGGGGCCGCTATCGCCTCGAGGTCAGCACCGCTGATGGCAGCGGCCTCATCTCCAGCGTCATCTTCAACGCCGGGTTCTGGGCGGAAGAGACGGCCGACAGCCCCGAAGTCCTGGATGTCGCGCTCGACAAGCCGGCCTATCGCGCCGGCGAGACGGCGCGCGTGAAGATCACCTCGCGCATCGGCGGGCGCGCCATGGTGGCCGTGCTCAATGGCGGGGTTGCCAGCACGCAGGAGGCCGACCTGCCGGCCGGCGGCGGCGAAATGACGATCCGCGTCAGCGACGACTGGAACCCCGGCGCCTACGTCACGGTCATGCTCTACCGACCCATGGACGAGCGCACCCGGCGCATGCCGAGCCGCGCGCTCGGGCTGCGCTGGCTCGCCATCGACCAGGCCCCGCGCACGCTCAATGTCGGCCTCACGCTGCCCGAGAAGATCAAGTCCGGCGGCACCCTCACCGTGCCGGTGAAGGTGTCAGGCCTGGCGTCCGGCGAGGAGGCGCGCGTCACGGTGGCCGCCGTCGACGTGGGCATCCTCAACCTCACCCGCTTCGAGGCGCCGAAGCCCGAGGGCTGGTTCTTCGGCCAGCGGCGCATGGGGAGCGAGATCCGCGACGTCTACGGCCGGCTGATCGACGGCATGCGCGCCGAGCGTGGCCGGCTGCGTTCCGGCGGCGACGGCAGCGACTCTGGCATGTCCATGCAAGGCAACCCGCCGGTCGAGGAGACGGTGGCGCTATTCTCCGGCATCGTCCGGGTCGGCAGCGACGGGACGGCCAGCGTCAGCTTCCAGCTGCCCGATTTCAACGGCTCGGTGCGCGTCTCGGCGGTGGCCTGGAGCGCCGACAAGGTCGGCTCCGCCTCCAAGGACGTGATCGTGCGCGATCCGGTCGCGCTCACGGTGTCGGCGCCGCGCTTCTTCACGCTCGGCGACCAGGCGCAGATGGAGCTGGCGCTTCACAACGTGGAAGGCCCGGCCGGCGCCTACAACGTCTCGGCGCAGTACGAGCTCGAGCCGGGCGCCGCCAGCCAGGCCGCGCGCGGCTTCGAGCGCGCGGTGGCGCTGGGGCAGGGCGAGCGCAAGCGCGAAAGCTTCCAGCTCAAGCCCGACGAGGTGGGCTTGACGACGCTCGCCGTGCGCGTCACCGGGCCTGGCGGCATCGATGTGCGCCGTCGCCTGACCTTCGACGTCAAGGTGCCGGCGGGCGACATCAAGCGGCTGACGGTCAGCTCGCTCGCGGCCAAGGGCGGCAGGATCACGCTGACCGGCGACCTGTTCCACGACCTGATCGCGCGCCGCTCGAAGGCGACCATCACGGTCGGGCCGACGGCGTCCTTCGACGTGCCGGGCATCCTCGCCACGCTCGACCGCTACCCCTATGGCTGCGCCGAGCAGACGGTGAGCCGGGCGCTGCCGCTGCTCTATGTCAACGACGTGGCCAAGCGCATCGGGCTGGCGAGCGACGCCCAGCTGCGCGAGCGGCTCGACAAGGCGATCGAGCGCGTGTTCGAGATGCAGGACTCCTCGGGCGCCTTCGGCATCTGGGGACCGAGCGACGGCGACATGTGGCTTTCGAGCTACGTCACCGACTTCCTGACGCGGGCGAGGGAGGCCGGCTACACCGTGCGCCAGCAGCCCTTCAACCAGGCGCTCGACCGGCTGCAGAACTACACCAGCTACGCCCAGGACTTCGAGCGCGGCGGAGAGGGCCGGGCCTACGCGCTCTACGTGCTGGCCCGCAACGGCCGCGCCCCGATCGGCGAGCTGCGCTACTACGTCGACACCCGGCTCGACCGGTTTGCGACGCCGCTCGCACAGGCGCAGCTCGGTGCCGCGCTTGCCCTGCTCGGCGACAAGACCCGGGCGGAGACGGCGCTCGCGGCCGCGCTCAAGTCCATCGCCGACAAGGACGACGGCGATACGCGGCGCGATTACGGCACCGGCGTGCGCGACGGCGCGGCGCTGCTGACGCTGGTCGCCGAGGCCGGTTTGGCCAAGGCGCAGGTGCCGAGGCTGATCGACGTGGTCGCCAAGGCCTACGCGGCCAAGGCCTACACCTCCACGCAGGAGCAGGCCTGGATGCTGCTGGCGGCGCGCGCGCTGACCGAGGAGACCAAGAACACGATGCTGACCGTCAACGGCCAGCCCCAGCAGGGCCAGCTCATGCGCTCGATCTCGGCGGCGGAGCTCAAGGCCGGTGTCCTCACCATCGGCAACCAGGGCGACGCGGCAGTCGACGCGGTCGTGTCCGTGATCGGGGCGGCGCTGACGCCTGAGCCTGCGGTGGAGAAGGGCTTCTCGATCGAGCGCACCTACTACACGCTCGACGGCAAGCAGGTCGACCTCAAGAGCGCGTCGGGCGGCACCAGCCAGCTCAAGCAGAACGACCGGCTGGTGGTCGTGCTCAAGGTCTCCTCGACCGAGACTGGCGGGCGCATCCTGCTGGTCGACCGCTTGCCGGCCGGCCTCGAGATCGAGAACCCGCGGCTCGTCGACTCCGGCGACATCAAGAGCCTGGGCTGGCTCAAGACCACGGTGAAGCCCGATCACGCCGACTTCCGCGACGACCGCTTCGTGGCCGCCTTCGACTTCTTCGGCTCGGGCAGCGGCCGGCGCGGGCGCCGCGCCGGTGGCGACGGCGCGGCGAGCGAGCCGACCAATACCGCCACGGTGGCGTATCTGGTCCGCGCCGTGACCCCCGGCTCCTACATGCACCCGGCGGCTACCGTCGAGGACATGTACCGTCCTGACCGGTTCGCTCGCACGGCCGCCGGCCGGCTCGAGGTGATGGCGCGGTAGGAGTGATGACGATGCGTTGGCTGGGCGCCACGCGGTCTCCCTCTCCTCGCTTGCGGGGAGAGGGTTGGGGTGAGGGGCGGGAAACTGCGCCGACGTCTGCGGCTGCCCCTCACCCTAGCCCTCTCCCCACCCAAGAGTGGGGAGAGGGGATGCGCGTTCAGGTCCGCAGGGCCTGGCGTATGACCAGAGCAGGGCTCATCGCCGCAGGGCTTCTTGTTGGCGCCGGGGCGGCCACGCTTGCCTTCGTATGGCAGGGCATGGAGCCGCTGGCTCTGACGCGCGCAGACGCCCTCTCCGTCACCGTGCTCGATCGCGACGACCGGCTGCTGCGCGCCTACACCACGGCCGATGGGCGCTGGCGGCTGCCGGTCGAGGCCAAAGACGTTGATACGCGCTACCTTGCCATGCTGATCGCCTTCGAGGACAAGCGCTTCCGGGCGCACCGCGGCGTCGACCCGTGGGCCGTCGGGCGGGCGAGCTGGCAGCTCGTCCGCCACGGCCGCATCGTCTCCGGCGGCTCCACGCTCACCATGCAGGTCGCGCGCCTGCTGCAGGGTGAGCACGAGCGCACCGGCGCCGGCAAGATCAGGCAGGCGCTGCGTGCGCTGGCGCTCGAGCGCCGGCTGTCGAAGGAGGCGATCCTCAGGCTCTATCTCAGCCTCGCCCCCTTCGGCGGCAATCTCGAGGGCGTGCGCGCGGCCTCGCTCGCCTATTTCGGCAAGGAGCCGCGCCGGCTGTCGCTAGCGGAAGCGGCCCTCCTGGTCGCATTGCCGCAGTCGCCCGAGTTGCGCCGTCCGGACCGCTTTCCGGAGGCCGCGCGGCGAGCGCGCAATCGCGTTCTCGCGCATGCCGTCGCCGCCGGCGCGATCCCCGCCGACGAGGCCCGTCGCGCAATGGGCGAGCGCATGCCCGTGGCGCGCCGCGAGTTTCCCATGCTCGCCCCGCACCTGGCCGATGCCGAGGTCGAGGGCAACAAGACGCGCCTCGTGCACCGCCTGACCATCGAGGCGGCCGCGCAGGCCAATCTCGAGCAGCTGGTGCGCGAGCACGCGAACGCGCTCGGCGGCCGGCTGTCTGCCGCCCTGATCGCGGTCGACTATGCCAGCGGCGACATCATCGCCCACGTCGGCTCGCCCGGCTATCTCGACGAGGCCCGCTTCGGCGCCGTCGACATGACGACGGCGGTGCGTTCGCCAGGCTCCACCTTGAAGCCCCTCATCTACGGCCTCGCCTTCGAGGCCGGCCTCGCCCATCCCGAGACGCTGATCGAGGACCGCCCGGCCCGCTTCGGCGCCTATACGCCGAAAAACTTCGACCAGGGCTGGCATGGCACCGTGACGGTCCGCATGGCGCTTGCCCAATCGCTCAATATCCCGGCCGTCAAGGTGCTCGAGGCGCTGGGGCCGGCCAAGCTGTTTGGCCGCCTGGCGCAGGTCGGGGCGCAGCCCACGCTGCCGAAGGGCGCCGAGCCCTCGCTGGCCATCGCGCTGGGCGGGCTGGGGCTCAGGCTCCAGGACCTGGCGGGCCTCTATGCCGGGCTTGCCCGCGGCGGCGAGCCCGTCGCGCTCGCCTACAGGCGCGATGCCGCCCAGGCCAAGGATGCCCAGGCGATGCCGCGGCTGCTCTCTCCGGTTGCCGCCTGGTACGTCACCGACATCCTCCGCAGTGCGCCGGCTCCCGCCAATGCCAGGCCCGGCCAGATCGCCTACAAGACCGGCACCTCCTACGGCTTCCGCGACGCTTGGGCGGTCGGCTACGACGGCCGGCACACGATTGCTGTCTGGGTCGGCCGCCCGGACGCGGCCGCCACGCCCGGACTTTCGGGTCGCACGGCCGCCGCGCCGCTGCTGTTTGACGCCTTCGCCCGCCTGTCCACGCGCCGAGCCCCGCTGCCCCCGGCGCCCCGCGGGGCGCTGACGGTGGCCGGCAGCGATCTGCCGCCACCGCTCAAGCGCTTCCGCGACGGCAAGGACGACGCGCTGGCCGGCGCCTTCCAAGAGCCCGCGGTGCAGATCGCCTTCCCGCCCGACCGGGCCGAGCTAGACGTCGAGGAGGGCGAAGGCGCCGCCGTCATCGTCAAGGCCGAGGGCGGCACGCTGCCGCTGACCTGGCTCGTCGACGGCGTGCCCCTCGACTCCGATCCGATGCGGCGCGAGGCTGAGCTGCCGGCCGGCAGTCGCGGCTTCCACAAGCTCTCGGTGATCGATGCCCGGGGCCGCGCCGACCGGGTGACGATACGGCTGAAGTGACGGCTGCCGGCACGCTTTTCCGAGCGGGCCCGGCGCGGAGTGCAGAACCGATGGCGTCCCGCCGCATATACCGGCTCGGGTGTTTGGTGCTGTTGGCGGCGCTGCTGGCCGGCGCCGGCTGCAAATCCGACGCCACCAGGCTCCCCGCACTTGGCGCCGAGACCGGCGCTATCTCCGTCTCCGGCTTCTCTTCCGGCGCCTACATGGCCGGCCAGTTCCACATCGCGCATTCGCGCAGCGTGATCGGCGCCGGCATCGTGGCGGGCGGGCCCTACGGCTGCGCCGAGAGTGTGTTCGCCGACAGCATGCCCGGTCCCGGCACGGTCTTCATCAACCTGTCCAAGGCCGTCAACGGCTGCATGCTCGACGCCATGCAGGCCTGGGGCGTGCCCAATGCGCGCCTGCTTGCGGAGAGGGCGCGCCAGCTCGCCGAGGCGGGCCGCATCGATCCGCTCGAGGGGCTGGCCCGTGCTCGCGTCTATCTCTTCACCGGCACCAATGACCGCACCGTGGTGCCGGCCATCGTGCGCGCCGCCAAGGAGCTCTACGCCGGCCTCGGTGTCCCAGGGTCGCACATCGAGCTCGTTGCCGATGTCCCGGCCGGCCACGCCTTCATCACCACCGATGCCGGGACCGCCTGCGGCACGACCGCTGCGCCCTACATCACCGATTGCGACTATGACCAGGCGGGTGCGATCTTGCGCCAGATCCTGGGGCCGCTGCAGCCGAGAGCCGCCCGCGCCGTCGGCGAATCTGTCGCCTTCGATCAGCGCGAGTTCGTGCGCGATCTTGCCGACCACGGCCTCGGCGATACCGGCCTCATCTACATGCCGCCGGCCTGCCGCGCGGCCTCGGGCTGCCGCGTGCACGTCGTCTTCCACGGCTGCAACCAGCACCAGGGCAGGATCGGGGATGCCTTCGCCAAGGACGCGGGCTTTGCCAACTGGGCCGACGCCAACCGCCTCATCGTGCTCTTCCCGCAGACGACCGCCAGCCCTGTCAATCCCCAGGCCTGCTGGGACTGGTGGGGCTATACGGGCCGCGAATACCTGACGCGCAAGGGGGTGCAGATGGTCGCGGTCCGCCGCATGCTCGAGCGGCTGGCGGCCCGGCCCGCAGCCATGTGAGGCCCGCCGCCCTGGTTCTGCCGATGCTCGCCGGAGAGCCGCACGCGCGCTCCCTGCCGGCAGGCCGGCGGGGCCCCGCCCCGGATTCGGGCGAAGGCCGTCAGACCCCTTGCGCAATGCGCCGCTGCGGAATACTTAGGCGGGCTGGCGGCCGCCCTGGCCCCGGCATCCCGACAGGTTGGGGCCGTAGCTCAGTTGGGAGAGCGCGTGAATGGCATTCACGAGGTCAGCGGTTCGATCCCGCTCGGCTCCACCACAGAAATATTTATAAATTTCAATAGCTTATCTCAATATTTTGAACGTCGATTAGTTAGCGCAAGACCTCTTGTCTACCTGTCGTCTACCAGGAAGGCTGGGGATAACCGCCCTTCACATGGCTCCCTACTGATAAACTTGCCGTCATGGACGACAGCGCGGTACGACAGGACGCGACCGCACACGACGTGTTGCGACCGATCGCGACAGTCCTCGACACCGATTACATCTTGACCATCGAGCAGGTCGCCGACCGATACGCCAGGGCCGGCCATCCGCGCACCATCCGGAGCTTGCAGCGCTATTGCGCCAAAGGCCATCTCGACAGTCAGAAAAAAGAGACGCCTTTGGGGGGTGAAATTTATCTCGTGACGCCACAGTCTGTCGCACGCCACATCGCCCAAATCGAGGAACTCACTACGGTCGAAAGCGTCGCGACCGGACACGATGCATCGCGACCTGTCGCGACATCTGTCGCCGCACAACAGAAGACTTCAACGCATGAGGCGCCCCCTACGACATCCAGCGACACCTCACGTCATGTCGAACGTCTGGAGAGAGAAGTCGAGCAGGCCAAGGACGAGCGCGATTTCCTACGCGAGCAGATCAACCGCAAGGACAAGACCATTGAAGCCTTGATCGAGCGCGATCGGGAAACTAACTTTCTCATCCGCGGTTTGCAGGATTTGATCCCGCGCCTTGGTATCAGCCGTCCTGACCCATCGCAATCGGATCACCTACGCTCCTAGCGCCGCGCGTTGCTATCCACTGTTCATGACCACCGGAGCGTGAGAGTGAGCGCGTATACTGTACTCTATGGACCACATTGCCGCCAATCTCGAACACACCAAGCGCAACATCGAGATTATCGGCGAGGACCTTGTCACTCGGCACGGCTTCACACAGGTCCCCAACTTCATTCTAAC
>Ga0247727_10001216_pt1 | contig 62518 bp, 60 predicted proteins | sample WisWelCaveWW1625_FD_202498 | JGI IMG/M metagenome (GOLD analysis project Ga0247727, IMG submission 202498) | Biofilm microbial communities from Wishing Well Cave, Virginia, United States - WW16-25 | ecosystem: Environmental > Aquatic > Deep subsurface > Groundwater > Cave microbial mat | place...
GCAACGCGTGAAAGTCCACGTCCGCCAGCCCCAGGTGTACCGTGACCACACAGTTGTCGGTCTTGCCCGTGGCGCCGCAATACTGCCGCTGCACACCGGCCGTCTTCCGGCCCTTCTTGGCGTACGATCCTCGATGGTCTCGGAGCGAATCCAGCGCGCATTTTCACGAACGCGCGTCCGCGCGTTCGTGAATAATGCGGGCTAGAGACTCATGACCGCCGAGCAGAAGCTGGTTCTCTTCATCGGGGCGGGGCTGTTCGGGCTCCTGCTCGGCAGCTTTCTCAACGTCTGCATCTTCCGGCTGCCGCGGCAGTGCATGTCGATCTGGAAACAGACGCGGTCACGCTGCCCGAAGTGCCGCGCGTTCATCGCCTGGTACGACAACTTTCCGGTCGTCAGCTGGCTCGTGCTGAAGGGCAGGTGCCGGGCCTGCAGGAATCCGATCTCGCCGCGGTACGTCGTCGTCGAGCTCCTGACGGGCGGGCTGGTGCTGTGGCTGGCGGCGGCCCGGTTCTATCCGGGCGGACCGGCGGGAATCGCCTCGGGCTACCACCCGACGCCGGACGACTTTCAGCAGGGGCTCCTCTGGGCGTCGCAGGTCTACCTCGTGGCGGCGCTCATCGTCAGCGCCTTCATCGACTTCGACTTCCGGATCCTGCCTGACGAGATCAACTACTCGGGCCTCTTCGCCGGACTGGCGATGTGCACGGCGTTCCCGTTTCTCCATCTCGGCGCCCCGATCTACATCGGCGAGTTCTTCACGCAGGCGCCCGGGCTGCTTTCTTCGAAGATCGGGAGCTATCCCGCGGCGTTCGCTGCGTCGGCCCTCGGCGCCGGTGCAGGCGCGGGCATGACCTACTTCATCCGCCTCGTGGGGACGCCGCTCTTCCGGCGGGAGGCGATGGGGCTCGGCGACGTGAAGCTGATGGCGTTTCTCGGCGCGTGGCTCGGCTGGCGGGCGATCCTGATCACCTTCATGCTCGGCTGCCTGTTCGGGTCGATCTACGGACTGGTCCAGCTGCCCTTCACGCGCAAGATGGGCGAGATCTGGTTCGGCCCGTTCCTGGCGCTCGGCGCGCTCCTGTTCGTCGTGGCGGGCCACACGGTCGACCGTGTGCTCGAGACGGCGATCGCCGCGCTGCGGGCGCGCACGGAGTGGATGGTGCAGCAGGGGCCCGTCGTCACCGTCGCCATCATGTCGGTGCCGTTCGCGATCCTCGTCTGGATGCTCGTCCGCATATGGCGTCGAAGCCGCCAGGAGCCCGACGATCCCCCTCAAGGCGGCACGGCCTGATCGCCGATAACTCTGAAGAAGGCAGGACTCCTGCCTGTTTTTTGAGGGGGATTCGATGAAGGCTCTGCTCGCCAAACTCTCCGTCGCTCTCGCGGCGGCTGTATCGGCCGTCGGATGCGCGGGCGCCGACCTCCAGCCGCAGATCGACGCTCTCGCGCGCGACAAGGACGACCTCCAGCGAAAGAACACGGCGCTCGAGGGTCAGCTCGCCGCGAGCGAGGCGAAATGCGGTGCGCTCGAGCGAGACCTTTCGAAGCGCGCCGTGACGGTCGAGAAGGGCGACATGAAGCTCTCCGAGGAGATGACGCGGAAGGGCATCAGCCTCAAGAAGCGGAACGGCGATACGGTCATCGACATCCCGTCCGACGTTTTCTTCGCGTCGGGGCAGTCGACGCTTTCGAAGGACGGCGAGAAGATCCTGCACGACGTCGGCCTGCTGCTGAAGAAGGAATACGCGGGGAAGATGCTAAGCGTCGAGGGCCACGCGGACAGCGACCCCATCCGCAGTTCGAAGGGGAAGTACCACTGCAACTGGGAGCTCTCGTTCGAGCGGGCGCACTCGGTGGGGCACTTCCTCATCGACAAGTGCGGAATGGACCCCAAGCACATGGCGATCACCTGCTACGGTGAGTTCCAGCCGCAGGACGCGAAGAACAAGTCGAAGAACCGGCGCGTGGAGCTGGTCGTGAGCCGGTGAGGAACGTAGACCGTAGACCGTAGACCCGTAGACCCGTAGACCCGTAGACCCGTAGACCCGTAGACAACGGCGCCGGGGTCCGCGAGGGCTCCCGGCGCTGCTTCGTTTCTGACGAGCACACGGTCCACGGTCCACGGTCCACGTCCACGTGTACGGTGGACGGTTTGCGGGCGGAACCCCTATAATCGCCGGGCAGGGCGGCCTTCCAGCCGCCGGCGAACCGTAAGGGACCCTCTCGATGGCCAAGTACGAGACCAAGGACATCCGGAACATCGCCTTCGTCGGACACAGCGATTCCGGCAAGACGACGCTGGCCGACACGATCCTGTTCAAGACCAAGGCCGTGGCGCGGCTGGGCTCCCTTGAGGACGGCACGTCGGTCTTCGACTACGAGCCTGAGGAGAAGGACCGGAAGAACTCGATCGACCTCGCCGTCGCCGCGTGCAGCGTCAAGGGGAGGGAGATCAACCTTCTCGACGCGCCGGGCTACTCGGACTTCGCCGGCGAAGCGGTCTGCGCGCTCAACGCCGTCGAGACCGCGGTGATCTGCATCAACGCGGCGGCGGGCATCCGGGTCAACACGCGCAAGATGTGGGACCGCGCCTGCAAGATCGGCGTCGCGCGCGCCATCGCGATCAACAAGATCGACATCGAGAACGCCGACTTCAAGAAGGTGCTCAAGGAGGTCCAGGAGACGTTCGGCCGCGAGTGCGTCCCGGTCTTCTTCCCCGCGGGCGGCGGCGTGGTCAACATCGTCGAGAAGTTCGAGGCGACGCCCGACGAGTACAAGGCCGAGGCGAAGGCGGCCGTCGAAACCCTGCTCGAGTGCGACGACGCCCTCATGGAGGAGTACCTCAACACCGAGAAATTCTCCGCGGCGGCGCTCCAGAAGGCGCTGCCCAAGGCGATCGCCGCCGGCAAGATCGTTCCCGTCCTGTGCACGGCGGCCAAGAAGGACATCGGCGTGGCGGAGTTCGTCGACTTCGTGGCGAGCTACTTCCCGTCGCCGGCCGATGCGACGCCGAAGATGGCCGAAGACCCGGAGAAGAAGACCGAGATCACGCTCACAGCGAAACCCGACGGGCCGCTCTGCGGCCAGGTCTTCAAGTCGGTCGCCGACCCGTTCGTGCAGAAGCTGTCGTTCATCCGCGTCTACAGCGGGACGCTCTCGAACGACCACCAGGTCTTCAACCAGCGCAACGGCAAGTCGGTGCGGGCCGGCGCGTTCTACAAGCCGTTCGGCAAGGACCAGCGGCCGCTGGCCGCCGCCGTCGCCGGCGACATCATCTGCGTCACGAAGGTGGACGACCTGAACGCGGGCGACACGGTCTGCTCGCAGAACGCGCCGATCCACATGAAGCCGTTCCCGCTGCCGCAGCCGATGGCGTCGCTCGCCGCCGAGCCGAAGGCGAAGCAGGATCTGGCGCGCATGTCGGAGTCGATCCAGAAGATGGCCGCGTCCGATCCGACGTTCAAGTACACGCGCGACCACGCGACGGGCGAGCTCGTGATGAGCGGACTGTCGGCGCTGCACCTCGACATCATCATGCTGCTCATGAAGCGCAAGTTCGGCGTCGAGCTCGTGACGAAGCAGCCGAAGGTGCCGCTCAAGGAGGCGATCGTCGGGGCCGCCGAGGGGCACTACAAGCACAAGAAACAGTCGGGCGGACGAGGCCAGTACGGCGAAGTCTACCTGCGCGTGAAGCCGACGGCGCGAGGCGAGGGCTTCAAATTCGTCGACGGCATCAAGGGCGGCTCGATCCCGGCGCAGTTCCTGGCGCCGATCGAGAAGGGGGTCCGCGAGACGATGGACAAGGGCGTCATGGCGGGCTATCCCGTCGTGGACGTCGAGGTCGAGGTCTTCTACGGGTCGTACCACGAAGTCGATTCCGGGCCGGAGTCGTTCAAGCTCGCGGGCTCGAAGGCCTTCAAGGAGGCGTTCAAGCTCGCCAAGCCGGTGCTGCTGGAGCCGATCGTGAACCTCGAAATCACGGTGCCGGCGGCGAACATGGGCAGCATCACGGGCGACCTGAACTCGCGCCGCGGGCGCATCCAGGGCATGGACTCGGTGGGGTCGCTGCAGGTCATCAAGGCGGAGATTCCGCTCAAGGAGATCATGACCTATTCGACGGACCTGCACTCGGCGACGGGCGGCGAGGGGTCCTTCACCTACGAGTTCGCGCGGTACGATCCGATGCCGCCGCAGCTGGCGCAGAAGATCATCGACGCCGCGAAGCTGCACGAGACCGAGGAAGAGTAGTAACTAGTAACTAGTAGCTAGTAGCCAGCAGCTAGTAGCAGATGAATGCCGGCAGCGGCCGGCTCTATCATGAAGTAGGGTAGTAGAAGAGTGTAGTCGCGTCGGGAACTCAAGGAGGTCCGTGATGGTCAGCCTGGAAGAACTGCTTCAGCTCCTCGTCCAGCGAGGCGGCTCAGACCTCCACTTGACCGCGGGCTCGCCCCCGCGGATCCGCATCGACGGCCAGCTCAAGCCGACGGAGTTCGAGACGCTCACGCGCGACGACGTGCAGAAGCTGATTTACGGCATCCTGTCGGACGAGCAGATCGCGCGGTTCGAAAAGGAGTGGGAGCTCGACTTCTCGTTCGGCGTCGAGAACCTCGGCCGGTTCCGCACGAACGTCTTCATGCAGCGCGGTTCGGTGGGCTCCGTCTGCCGACTCGTGCCGAACGCGGTGCGCGGATTCGACGACCTGGGCCTGCCGCGCAAGCTCTGCCAGGAGCTGTCGGCGCTGCCGCGAGGCCTCGTGCTCGTGACGGGCGCGACGGGGTCGGGCAAGTCCACGACGCTGGCGGCGATGGTCGACTACATCAACGCGACGGAAAACTGCCACATCGTCACGATCGAGGATCCGATCGAGTTCGTGCACCGCAACAAGAACTGCCTCGTCAACCAGCGCGAGGTCGGGACCGACACGCACGAGTTCAAGGCGGCGCTGCGCCACGTGCTGCGGCAGGACCCGGACGTCGTGCTGATCGGCGAAATGCGCGACCTCGAGACGATCGAGGCAGCGCTGACGATTGCCGAAACGGGCCACCTGACCTTCGCCACGCTGCACACGTCGGACGCGGTGCAGACGATCAACCGCATCGTCGACGTCTTCCCGGCGCACCAGCAGCAGCAGGTGCGGACGCAGCTGTCGTTCGTGCTCCAGGCGGTTTTCTGCCAGCAGCTGGCTCCGAAGTCGAACGGCAAGGGCCGCGTGCTGGCGGCCGAGATCCTGCGGGCCGTGCCGGCGGTGCGGTCGCTGATCCGCGAAAACAAGGCGCACCAGATCCTGAGCACGATCCAGACCGGCGGCGCCATCGGCATGAAGACGATGAACCAGTCGCTGTTCGAGCTCTACAAGGCGGGGCACCTGAACTTCGATTCCGCCCTGCAGATCAGCTCGGACCCGGAGGACCTGAAGCGCATCTTCGCCCGAGGGTAAACCCACTGCATTGGATGGAATTCCGCCACACATACCGCATGGGGAAGGTAAACTACGGGCGGGTTTTTGGAGGCGTAAGCGTTCGTGGTCAACGTCACCAAGCTGGTCAAGCGCCGTTTGACGGACATCCTGCTTGAGGAAGGGCTCCTCAAGGACGACGTCCTGCAGGAGGCGTTGAACCGCCAGCGCGCGTCGGGCGAGCCGCTCCCCACGGTTCTCCAGAAGATGGGAGTGCTTGCCGAGATCGACCTCGCCCGCTCGATCGCCAAGCAGTACAGCCTGCCTTACATCGATGCCTCGAAGTACAAGGTGGGGCGCGAGGTGATGGACGCCATCCCGCTCGAGTCGCTGCGCCAGCACCATTTCGTGCCCCTCGACAAGATCGGCCGCTGCATGCTGCTGGCGATTTCCAACGTGCCGGCCATCGACGTCATGGAGACGCTGGAGCGCCACACCGGCTCGCAGTTCTTCATCTACGTTTCGACGGTCAGCCAGGTCGAGACCGTGATCACGAGAATCGAGGACGCGCTTCGGCCCAAGGGGGTTCCGAAACCCACGGTGGCCGCGCCGGGAACCGCCGCGATCAGGCCCGTGCAGGGCCTTCCAAGCCCACTGGCGACGGCGCCCCCCGGCACCCCGCGACCCCAGACGGGCGTCTTCCCGACACCGCCGCCGGCCAGCCCGCGCCCGGGCAGCTTCCCGACACCACCGCCGGCCGGCCCGCGCCCAGGCTCGGGCGTCTTCCCGGCGCCGCCGAAGAATCCCGCCTCGTCGGTAGGGAGGTGAGGTCGTGGCGATCAAGGACAAGTTCTACCAGCGCGTGAAGCGCGTCCTCGTGAAGCAGGGGGCCATCGAGGAGGCGAAGGCGGAAGAGGCCATCGCCATCGCCGACAAGGAGGACGCGGTTTCGTACTCGAGCGTCCTGCTCGAACACAACTACATCGACGAGATGTCGTTTCTCAGCGCGATCGCGTCGGAGACGAACAACGCGCCCATCGACCTCGAGAAGACGGAGTGCGAGGAGGACGCCCTCCAGGTCATCAACCAGGAGATGGCGACGTACTACAGCGTCCTGCCGTTGACCAAGGTCGGCAACATCCTCACCCTGGCGGTCGGGAACCCGTTCGACATTCTCCGGCTCGACGAGCTGAGGACCCTGACCAACTGCGACCTCCGCGTCGTCGTGAGCACCGAGCGCACGATCAAGAAGAGCATCACCCGGGCGTACAGTCCCGACGACAAGAAGCTCCAGGACATGCTCTCCGAGGCGGAGAAGCAGCACGCCGACGAGGCGATCGAGGTCAAGGAGCAGACGGAAGACGTCATCGACCTGTCCAAGGAGCAGCAGTCGGCCGCAGAGTCGCCGACCATCGCGGTGGTCAACATGCTCGTGGTGCAGGCGCTGCGCAACAAGGCGAGCGACATCCACATCGAGCCGTTCGAGAGGCACCTTCGCGTGCGGCTGCGCGAGGACGGCGTGCTCAAGGAGCTGGAGAAGTCGCCGCCGAAGTCGATGCTCAACGCGATCATCTCGCGCATCAAGATCATGTCGAACCTGGACATCGCCGAGCGGCGCGTCCCGCAGGACGGCAAATTCCAGGTGAAGTACGAGGGGCGCCAGGTCGACTTCCGCGTCTCGATCCTGCCGACGATCCACGGCGAGAAGGCCGTGCTCCGCGTGCTGGACTCGGGCACCCTGAGCCTCGGCATCAACCAGCTCGGCTTCGAATCCGAGGCGGAGCAGCTCTTCCGCACCGCGCTGGCGGCGTCGTACGGGATGCTGCTCGTGACGGGGCCGACGGGCTCGGGCAAGTCGACGACGCTCTACGCGTCCCTGCGCGAGGTGCTCAACCCGGAGGAGAACGTCTGCACGGTCGAGGATCCGGTCGAGTACCAGCTCGAAGGCGTGATCCAGGTGCCGGTGAACGTGAAGCGCGGGCTGACGTTCGCGTCGGCGCTGAGGAGCCTGCTGCGCCAGGACCCGGACACGATCATGATCGGCGAAATCCGCGACTTCGAGACGGCGGACATCGCGGTGAAGGCGGCCATCACGGGCCACCTGGTCTTCAGCACGCTGCACACGAACGACGCGGCGAGCGCGATCACGCGCCTCGTGGACATGGGCATCGACGCGTTCATGGTGTCGAGCTCGGTGATCATGGTCGCGGCGCAGCGCCTCTGCCGGAGGCTGTGCGACAAGTGCAAGCAGCCGCTGGACCCCGTGCCGGTCGCGGAGCAGCTGTTGAAGATGGGGTTCCTCGAGGAGGACCTCGGCACGGTGCAGGGCGGGCTGATGCGGCCGGTAGGCTGCGGCGCGTGCGTCGGCGGCTACAAGGGCCGGTTCGCGATCCTGGAGGCGCTCGAGATCACGGAGGACATCCGGCGGTTCATCATCGAAGGCAAGAGCGCGATGGATCTCAAGCGACAGGCGAAGAGCGAGCACAACATGATCACGCTGCGCCGGTGTGCGCTGCTGAATGCGCTGCGCGGGAGGACGTCGCTCGAAGAGACGCTGCGCATGACGATGCCCGACGATTAGCGCGCGAAGCGCGCCAATCGCGATGTACGAAGTACGAGGTGCGATGTCCGATGTGATGTACGATGTGAACTGACATCGAACATCGAACTTCGTGCATCGAACATCGCTCGGCTGCTCCGTCATAGCATGGTGGAAACTCCGAGCGCGAGCTAGAATCCCGCGGTACCTGGGGGGTCTTTATGGCGGTCTTCGTGTACGAGGCAAAGGGCGCGGACGGCAAGTCCGTCAAGGGCACGGTCAACGCGGGCGACAAGAACGCGGCGCAGGCGGAGCTCAAGAAGCGCAACCTGGACGTCCTCGTCATCAACGAGAAAAAGGGCGGGTTCAAGCTGAGCCTCTTCGGCCCGCCCGGCGCGCGCGCGAAGACGAAGGACATCGCGATCCTCACGCGCCAGCTCTCCACCATGATCAGCGCGGGCATTCCGCTGCTCGAGGCGCTCGAAATCCTTCATGAGCAGGCGACCGACCCCGGGTTCCGCCGGGTCATGGACACGATCATCGAGCGCGTCCGCTCAGGCACCGACCTTTCCACCGCGCTGGGCGAGCATCCGAAGATCTTCACGCACATCTACTGCAACATGGTGAAGGCGGGCGAAGCGGGCGGCCAGCTCGACGTCATCCTGCAGCGCCTTGCCGACTACCTCGAATCGATCGAGGAGATCAAGCGGGAGGTCAAGGCGGCGATGACCTACCCGATCATCTCGCTGGCGCTGATCGGCGTGATCACGGTCGGCCTGGTGGTCGGCGTCGTGCCGAAGTTCAAGGCGATCTTCGACCAGCTGGGGCTGAAGGAGCTGCCGCTGCCGACGGCGTTCCTGATGTGGCTTTCCGGGATGATGACGTCGCAGTGGTACATCCTGCTCGGCATGATGATCGCCGTGATCGTCGCGTTCATCATGTGGAAGCGGAGCCGGACGGGCGAGCGCCAGTGGCACTGGTTCCTGCTGAACATGCCGATCTTCGGCGCGCTGTTCCGGAAGGTCGCCATCTCGCGATTCACGCGCACGTTCTCGACGCTGATCCAGTCCGGCGTCCCGATGCTCGGCACGCTCGAGATCGTGGCGGGCACGGCCGGCAACCGCATCATCGAAGAGGCGGTCTACAAGGCGAAGGATGCCGTGACGCGCGGCGAGCCGCTGGGCGAACCGCTGGCGGCGACGAAGGTCTTCCCGCCGATGGTGACGCGCATGATCGCGATCGGCGAAAAGACGGGCGCGCTCGAGAAGCTGCTCGCGAAGGTGTCGGAGTTCTACGACGCGGAGGTCAAGGCGTCGGTGAAGGCCCTCACCTCGCTGATCGAGCCGCTGCTGATCGCGACGATGGGCTTGATCGTCGGCGGCATCGTGCTGGCGATCTTCATGCCGATCGTCAAGATCCAGCAGACGCTGGCGAACAGGTAAGAACGGATAGCGCGGCGCGGCGTCCCGCTTCGCGGGGCGCACGCCGTAGCGTCGCCGCCCACGCGCGGGCGGCGGCGATAGCCTGAGGGGACTTCTGGCTATCGGTCTCCTATGCGCTATCCTGTCTTCATGCCCAGCGCCGTCCGGACCCGACCCGCGCTTGACGACACACGCATCACGGGGCGCCTGAACTGGATGATGCTGGTCCGGCTGCTCGTCTCCATCACGAGCATGGGGGCGCTTCTCGTCTTTCCCGCGGGCGACGCGTCGACCGAGATCCGGACCGCCCCGTATGTCACGCTGCTCTTCGCGAGCGTCATCAACGTGGTCTACCTTTTCCTGGTCCGTGCCGGCGCGAGGCCGCGGCCGCTGGCGCTCGTCCAGTACACCTTCGACATCTTCGCCATCGCCGCGCTGACCTACTTCCTCGGGCCGCAGAGCGTGATGTCCTACTTCTACTTCGCCGTCGTCATCGGGGCGTCGTTCGTGACGAGCTATCGGGCCGCGCTGTGGGTCGCCACGCTCGCGTCGCTGTGCGTGCTGGGCGTCGGACTGGCCTACCACTTCGTGGGGACGAAGCTGCCGCTGACGACCGGCGCGCTGCTGACCAGCTTCGAGGAGAAGCCCTCCCAGCTCGCGGGACGCGTCTTCTTCTTCGCGCTGGGCCTGTACTCGCTCGCGATTCTCGCGGGGCGGTTCTCGGAGGAGATCAGCCGGATCCGCATCCTGAACGACGAGATCCTCCAGAACATGGCCGGCGGCGTGCTCGCCGTCGACCGCTTCGGCAGCGTCGCCTTCGCGAACCCGCAGATCGCGCCCCTGCTCGGGCTGAAGCAGTCTCCGGTCGGGCGCGCGGTCGGCGACGTCCTGCCGGCCGGAATCGCGGAGCTCTTCAAGCGCGCACTGGCCGGCGGTCAGCGGATCGACACCGAGATCAAGGTCGGCTCGACGCCGGTGCGCGTCGAGATCTCGCGCCTCGCCGACGGCCGGGCGGGGCCGCGCGGCGTCGTCGCGATCGTCAACGACCTGTCGCTGCGCTCCCGGATGGAGCAGATGGCGCAGCGCGCGGAGCGGTTCAAGGCGCTGCTGGAGATGAGCGCCGGCATGGCGCACGAAATCCGCAACCCGCTCGCCTCCATCCGCGGCGCCGCGCAGGAGCTCGGCTCGCTCAGCCTCCCGAACGAGGACGACCGGAAGCTGCTCCAGGTCGTCATCCGCGAGAGCGACCGGCTCGACAAGATCATCACCGATTTCCTCGAGTACGCATCGGACCGGCCGCTCGAGTTCTCGCTCGTGGACCTGTCGGAGCTGCTTCGCGAGGTCGCGGACCTGGTCGACGCGGGCGATCCGGAAAAGCGCCTGGCGGTGTCGCTCGAGCTTCCGCAGACGCTGATGTGCCGGGGCGACCGCGACAAGCTCAAGCAGGTCTTCCTCAACCTGGCGCTCAACAGCCAGGAGGCCGTCGACGGCAAGGGGCGGCTCATCATCCGCGCGCTTCCGGCCCCGGACCAGGATCGTGGAGGCGCCGAGGTCTCCGTCACCGACACCGGCGCGGGGATTTCAGCAGACGATCTGCCGCGCATCTTCGACCCGTTTTTCACGACGAAGCCGCGCGGGACGGGGATGGGCCTGGCGATCGCGCGCAAGATCGTCCAGGGACACGACGGCACGATCACGGCGGACTCGAAGCCCGGGAAGGGGACGACGATCCGGGTGTGGCTGCCGGGCCTATGAAGATGACCGACGCGGCCCAGGCCGCCCTCGGAGTCTGCATCGCGAGCGCGGTGATCGCCATGCCGTGGTCGGGCTACGACGCCCTGCGGCTGCCGGTCGTTCTGCTCGCGACGACCGTGCTCTTCGCGGCAGGGGCGACGGCGGAAAGCGACGCCCGGCCCCATCGCGGCGCGTGGTGGGCCGCGATCGCGTACCTCGCCGCGCACGTGCTCTCCTGGTTCGCGGCGGTGGACGGCTGGGCGGCGGTGACGGCGACGATGCCGGTCTTCGCGGGCTTCACGGTCTTTGTCGCCGTCTCTCGCGGCTGGGTGGGGACGAAGCAGGTGCCGCTGATGGCGGCCGGCGCGGCGATGGCGGTGGGCGTCGCGGCGTTCGCGGCGAGGTGGAAGCCCGGCGCGCTCGTGTGGGCGCTCGGAAACCCGAATTACGCCGGGTGCCTGTGCGCGGCGCTGGCGGTGCTTTCGTCGGCAGGGGCGGTTACGGAATCGACGACGCGCCGCAAGATTGTCTGCGGGGCCGGCGCCGCGATCGCGGCCTTGGGGCTGTGGAGTACCGCGTCCCGGGCGGGGCTGGTCGGACTCGCGGTCGGCATGGTCGTGCTGGCCGCGGTCGTTTCCGCGCCAGGAAAGGCGAAGATCGGGATCCTGGCGATCGTGCTGGCGGCCGGCGCCGCGTTCGGCGCGGGACGCATCGAGTCGATCTTCTCGACGACCCATGAGTCGAACGCGGTGCGCATCGAACTCTGGAAGGGATCGGGGGAGCTGGCGCTCGCCCATCCGGCGGTCGGCTGCGGCGCGGGGAACTTCAGTGCGCAATACCCGCCGTACCGGCGCGAGTCGGAGGCGCTGCTGACGATGAAGACCGATCCGCGCTTCCGCGAAGCCGAGGATCCGCACAACACGCACCTGTCGGTCGCCTGCGAGCTGGGCGTGCCGGGGGTTCTTGCCTGGATGGCGCTGCTGGGCGCCGTCGCTTGGGCCGCGATCCGCCGACGGGACGCGTCGTCGGCGGCGGGGCTGGCGGTGGTCGCGGCGCTCGCGGCGTCGGGCGGCTTCAACACGCTGCGGGAGTTCACGCCGTTCGACGTGCTCTTCTGGCTGGGCGCGGGGCTGGCCGCGAGGCGCGACGAGCCGGCCCCGGTCGGCCGGCGGAAGGTCCTGGCGGCGGCCGGGATGGTCGCCAGCCTGATCGGCGTGGTGATCGCGTCGCTGGCGGCCGCGTCCGAGAGGGCCTACTACGCCGCGTCGCAGGGCGGCGAGCAGGAGATCCCTCACCTGTGCGTGGCCGTCGAAGCGTGGCCCGCGAATGTCCGCGCGCACTTCCGGCTCGGGGCCGCGCTGAGGGCCAAGGCGGCGGCGGCGGGCGAGGAGGATGGTCCGGCGCTCCTGATGACCGCGGTCCAGCACTACGAGGCGGTGCTCCGGGTCCGGCCCTACATGATCCAGGCGCTCGAAGCGCTCCGACGCCTCTACAGCGCGCTCGGCGAGGAAGAAAAAGCGAACCGATGTTTCGAAAAGATTGCGAAGATCAGCGCATGGTACTTCGGGCGTTGAGATGGGGCGCGGCCGCGGCGCTGCTGGCGGCCGCCGGCTGCGCCGACACGGCGACGGTGTCGATCGTGAACGGCGGCACCGAGACGGCGTCGTTCGACGTGAAGCGGCCGATCAAGCGCGACGGCACCGTCCTGCTGCGTCTCGAGCGGAGCGGGAAGCTGTTCCAGGACTGGCTGAGGATCGAGATCCCGACGTGGCCGGATTCAGAGAACGACATTCTCTTCGCGACGCTCGAGGTGAAAGCGGAGTACCGGCGCGACTGGGAGAACGGCCGCCTTGAGAGGGCCTCGGAGGTCGTCGATGCGACGGTGCACGTGCTGCGCAGTTCGGGGCTGGCCGGCTCGAACTACCACTTCACCTGCGCCATCACCTTTGCGAAGGTCTACGATGAGAGCGGCAAGGACCTGGGGCGGCGGAAGTACGAAGTGGCCATCGAAGCGCCCCTGAAGGAGAAGTGATGAAGATCGTCGCGCTGGCGCTGGTCGTTTTCGCGGTCTCGGCGCAGGAAGAAGTCGAATTGAAATGGGGCCTCGCCCGCGAGACCGCCGCGGACTACACCGTCAGCGACCTCTCGAAGGGCAAGCCGGTCCCGGTGAAAGACCGCGCCTTCGTGATCTTCGCGAGCGACCTGAACGAGGACGGGACGAACAACCTTGTCATCAACTCCTACAAGGACCTTCCCTGGGCGGTGCTGCTCCAGCTTCCGAAGGCGAAGATCAAGGTGGGCGGGCGCTGGACCGTCGAGCAGGAGTTCTTCGCCGACGCGCGGCTCGTCATGACGACGATGCACGGGTTCAAGCCGGTGTTCGTGCGGGGCCTCTTCATTTTCAGGAAGATCGAGAAGGTGAACGACGTCGACTGCGCGCGCTTCGACGGCACGTTCGAGCTGTGCGAGGCCAAGGTCGACGAGAAGACCGGGAAGCACACGGCGGGCAGGGTCAACGGCAAGCTGACGACGATGGCGCATTTCAGCCTGAAGGAGACGATCCTGGTCCGCGGCGCGTTCGCCTACGCGCAGGCGCAGGGGCAGGAATTCTCCGGCATCAAGCAGGGAGAGGAGCCGAAGTCGGTGAAGCTCTCCACGGCGGAGCAGGTCGACGTGAAGAAGGAGCTCGTCAAGGTCGACGCGTTTGCGTCGAAGGACGCCGTGGCGGCGGCGATCAAGCGCGGCGTCGAGTGGCTCAAGAGACAGCAGGAGAAGGACGGGTCGTTCGTCGACAAGGGAGGCTCGTTCGCGCGCGATTTTCCGGCGGGGACGACCGCCCTCGCCGTCATGGCGCTGCTGCACTCGGGGGTGAAGGCGGACGATCCCCAGCTCCGGCTCGCGCTCCAGAACCTCTACCGGGCGCCGTTCAAGAAGACGTACGACGTCGCGGCGAGCCTCATGGCCGTCGAGACAAAGCACCTGCCGCTGGAAAACCTCGACGACATCGCGTCGCTGACGGAGAAGGCGGCACGCGAGGCGATCCAGAAGGCGATGACGGCGGAGGACAAGGCGTTCGTGAAGAAGGCGGGGGACTGGCTGCTCTCGACGCAGACGAAGGACGGGACGTGGGGCTACCCCGAGCAGTCGGAGAGCTACGACCACTCGAACACGCAGTACGCGCTGCTCGGACTGAAGAGCGCGTCGCGGTGCGGGTTCTCCGTGCCGGCGTCGGTGTGGAAGAAGATCGTCGCGCACTGGACCGACTCGCAGCGGACGGTGACGCCGAAGCGGGCGCTGAAGGTGACGTTCCTGAGCGACGCGGAGGCGGGCGTCGATACGTCTACGAAGGCGGAAGAGGAGCTCACGCAGGGACCGTGGGGCTACTTCGTGAAGGTGCCGCCGGGGGCCGACCCGGCGATGGTGACCGACCGCGGGTACGGGTCGATGACGTGCGCGGGGTTGACGAGCCTGATCATCGCGGAGAGCGAGCTCTTCCGGACGAAGGACCTGGACGACAAGACGCGGGCGTCGATCGACAAGGCGAAGAAGCAGGGGCTGGTGTGGATCCAGGAGAACTACACGGTGCGGAGCAATCCGCCGAGCGCGGGCTTCTGGAGCGTCTTCCACTACTACTTTCTCTACAGCCTGGAGCGCGTCGGGGTCCTTTACGGGATCAAGAAGATCGGCGAGCACGACTGGTACCACGAGGGGGCGCTGGTCCTGCTGCGGGAGCAGCGGGAGGACGGTGCGTGGTCGAGCGCGGCGGAGCTGCCGATCGTCGATACGGCCTTCGCGCTGCTCTTCCTGAAGCGGGCGACGTTGAAAGTCGTGACGAAGACGGCGGTGGCTGACAAGTAGCCACGCCGGCGCCTGCGTGGGGCGTCAGAGGGCCGCGGCGATCCGGGCGAGGTTGAACTTCGTCTTCTTCGTCAGTCCGAGCAGCGCGGCGCGGGCGGCCATGAGGGCCGGGTCGGCCATGAGGGCGCTCATGAACGAGAGGCGGGCGGCGCCGAAGCGGCCCTGGTCGGCGGCGATGAGGCCGCGGAAGTAGTGCGCGGGGGCGCACTCGGGGTTGAGGTCGAGCGCCTTGAGCAGGCAGAGCTCGGCCTTTTCGATGTTGCCCTCGCGGATCCAGCGGCTGCCTTCGTCGGTGTAGCGGCGGGCGACGTGGGTGACGGTGCTGGCGAGCTCATCGAGGCGGCGCATGAAGTCGAGGTCCTCGGCGGTGGGGAAGGGGGGCGTGGGAGCGGTGCGTGCGCGGGCGGCGAGCTGTTCGGAGCGTGAGCGGTGGCCGAGGAGGCGGAGGGCGGCGGCGCCGACGCCGAGGGCGAAGATGTCGGCGGCGTCTTCGGCAATGAGGTTGCGCGCGACGGCCCAGGCGTCGCCGGGGCGGTGGTCTTCAAGCGCGGTGAGAGCGGTGCGGTGGCGGTCGTTCATGGGATCCCCTCTTCTCCTGAGAGAAGATCGGCAGGAGGGGGACGGAACTTGAGCGGGAAAGGTGCTACGCTGGCCGCCCTTCACGGGAGGATTTCATGAAGCGCGCACTGCTCTCGCTCTCGATCCTGGCCGCCCTCGGGCCCGCCGCGGCCCAGGAAGCCCGCCAGGCGGCGCCGCTCTACGAGGACGTGACGGCCGCGGCCGGCCTCGACGGCCAGGCGGGGCAGGGCGGGGTCGTCTTTGCCGACGTCAACAACGACGGGTGGCCCGACCTCATCGTCGACGGTGGGCGGATTTTCATCAACCAAAAGGGGCGCTTCACGGCGCTGCCGGAGCAGAAAGAGCTTCTCCCCGACGACAAGGCGACGCCGCCGGTTCCCGGGCACGGACTGGTGATCGGCGACGCGAACAACGACGGCAACCTCGACCTCTTCGTCACGTGGACGACCGATCCGGAGGGCGAGGGCTTCAAGGACCACGGCCGGCGGAACGAACTGTGGATCGGCGACGGCAAGGGAGCGTTCCAGCTGAAGAAGGAGACGGGGATTTCGACGGAGCCCGCGACGACGATCACCGGGACGTTCTTCGACTACGACGGCGACGACAATCTCGATCTGTTCGTTGGGAACTGGTGGAAGCACCCGTGGAAGTCGCCGGAGGTTCTCATCAGTCCGCTCTACCGGGGGCGCGGAGATGGCACGTTCGAGGATGTCACGAAGAAGGCCGGCCTCGAAGGCAACGCGGCCCCCGGCCGGCGCGACAGCCGGCGGCCGATCTTCAGCGTGACGCACACCGACTGGAACAACGACGGGAAGCAGGACCTGCTCGTCGGCACCTACGCGGGCAAGTGGAACCTGCACTGGCGGAACAACGGCGACGGGACGTTCACGGACGTCGCGCGCGAGACCGGCTACGACTGCGACACGCGGGGGCGGTGGTATTCGTGGGGCGGGCCCGACGGCGAGTACTGCAATGTCTTCCTGTTCACCACGCCGGTCGGCGACTTCAACGGCGACGGGGCGATGGACTGCTTCCAGGGGACGATCCGCCATTGGGACTGGCGCGCGACCGACCCGTCGGAGCTGCTGGTGAACACCGGAAAGGGCGGGGGCTGGAACTTCCGCCGCGACGTGGAGGCGATCCCGCGCCCCGCGCCGAAGGTCAACGTCCAGTCGACGCAGGAGAACTGGGGCGATCTGCACGCGGGATGGTTGGATCTCGACAACGACGGGTGGCTCGATCTCGTCGTCGCGTCGAGCGACTACGTCGATCCGCAGCTGCTGAAGGTCTACCGCCAGAAGCCGGACGGCAGCGGGAAGTTCGAGGAGTGGACGGACCGGCTCGGCTTCACGTGGGCGAGCGCGAGCTGTCTTTCGTTCGCGGACATCGACCGCGACGGGGCGACGGACATCGTGGTTGCGCGTTCGCACATGCGGTTCGACGCGGCGCTGCAGAAGAAACACCCGCTGGCGGTGGGGCTCTTCCGGAACCTCGAGGCGAAGCGGGCGGGGAACGGCTTTTTCAACGTGCGGCTGAGGGGGCAGGCGATCGGGGCGCGCGTGACGATCTGGACGGGGGAGCACCGGCAGACGCGCGAGGTGTACGGCTGTGTCGGGATCGGCGGCCAGCGGGACGACAGCGACTGCCGGTTCGGCGTCGGAAAGGCGGCGGTCATCGACAAGGTCGAGGTGCGGTGGCCGGACAAGGCGAACACGGTGCAGACGTTTGAGAAGGTGGAGGCGGGGCGGTTTTACACGCTGAAGCCGGGCGGGGGTCTGGAGCGGGTGAAGGAGTGAGACCGGCGGCGGGGTGGATGGGAGGCCGGGCTTGTGGTTCGACTCGGTCCACCGCATGCGCGGCTGGCCTCGCTCACCACATTTTCGACGGCTGCCGAGGGAGCCGTTGAAAATGGACAGGACGAGAGTTGAACTCGTGACCCCAGCATTTTCAGTGCTGTGCTCTACCAACTGAGCTACCTGTCCGAGGGCGCGGGATTATACCGGGCGCTTCGGCAGGGAGCAATCCACCTCCGGCTACCGTGCTAATGGACGTGAGGCGTGCCTCGCGTCCTCTATGCGTCGCGAACGTGAGTGCGCGACGCTCTACTTCCCCAGCTTCTTCTGCTTCGCCAGCAGCTCGGCCATCTTCTTGATCGTGACGATGGCGTCGGCGGGCAGGCGGTCGATCAGCCGCTCCTCGAGGAACGGGCAGGCTTCGCGGTGCTTCGTGATGTGCTGCGGAGAGGTGGAGTTCCGCGCGATGCCGCCGATGACGGTCCGCACGCAATAGGTGCAGCGGCCCTCCTTCTTCTCGCGCTTGATCTCGGGCAGGTCGAAGGCGATGCGCATGCCGTCGCACTGAAGCAGTTCGATCATCGAGACCGTCTCGCTGCCCGACTTGAACTCCTTCGCCTCGAGCGTGCGGATCGTCGCCTCGACTTCCGCGGCCTCCTTCTCCCGCTTCGAAGGCTTCTTCTCCGCCGGCTCCTCCTTCGCTTTCGACGACGGTGTGGTGACCGGCTCGCCTTCCTTCGGCTTGGTGAAGAGGGCCGCGCGGGTCGCGGGACCGTAGACGTTCACGCGCAGCCCCTCGTACTCGTACCCCACGACCTTGCGCACTTCGTCGCGGACCGTGTCGTCCTCGACACTGACCAGGAGGCGGTAGATGCCGTCCATGCCCGCCATCGAGACGGCGCGGACGCCCTTCATCTCGGCCAGCGCCTCGCGGGCCTTCTTGGTGGCGGTGACGGCCTTGGTGTAGGGCGCGTCGGGCTCCTGGGTCTGCAGCAGGCAGGCGAGCATGAGCAGGTTCATCATGCCGATACGTTGGCCGGCGGGCCCCTTCAGTTTCGAATCGTCCGCAAAAAGTGATGAGGCGGTGCGCCCCCGATACAATCCAACGCGCATGACGACTCGGATGGTGAAGGCCGACAAGGAGGGCACCGCGGAGGCCGCCGCCGCTCTCAAGGCCGGCCGCGTCGTCATCCTGCCGACGGAGACGGTCTACGGCCTTGCCGTCGACCTCGGCCAGCCGACGGCGGTCGAGCGGATGCTGGCGCTGCGCGGAAACCCGGGCGTGCCGAGGATCGTGTGGCACGCGCCGTCGGTTGCCGATGCGAAGCTGCCGGCCTGCGGGGTGGTGGGCCGGATGATCCGGAAATTCTGGCCGGGGCCTCTCACGATCATTCCCGCCAACGGCGAAGCCGTTCGCGTGCCGAACCACGAGGCGGCGATCGCCATCATCAAGGCGGCGGGCGTCCGCGTCGGCGCGACGGCGGCCTGCCGGCCCGATCGAAAACCCGCGGTGACCGCGGAAGAAGCGGCGGCGCAGTTCGACGGCGCGGTCGACCTCGTGGTCGACGGAGGCCCGTCGAAGCACAAGGTCGTCAGCACGGCGGTGCGCGTCGCCGGCGCGCGGCTCGACGTGGTCCGCGAGGGCGCGATTCCCAGGAGCGTCCTCGACGAGGTCAATGTCGCCATCATCCTCATGGTGTGCTCCGGCAACACCTGTCGGAGCCCGATGGCCGAGCGGCTGATGCGCCGCACGATTGCCAGGAAGCTCGGCGTGGCCGACGGCGACGTGGAGGCCAGGGGGTTCCGCATCGTCTCGGCCGGGACGGGCGCGGTCGGCGGGATGGCGGCGAGCGACGAGGCGGTCGACGCGATGAAGGAAATGGGCATCGACCTGTCGGATCACCGGTCGACGCCGCTGAGCCGCGAACGGATCGAGGAGGCGGACCGGGTCTACGTGATGTCGCGCTCGCACCTGCGGACCGTGCAGGAGCAGGCGCCGGACTGCGCGCCGCACATCCAGCTCCTCGATCCCGATGGGGGGGACGTGAGCGATCCGTTCGGCTCGGCGCTGTCGAACTACCGCGACAGCCTCCGGCGGATCGGTGGGCTCGTAGAGAAGAGGGCAGGGGAGCTGCTTCCATGAAGATCGCGATCGGTTCGGACCATGCTGGGTTCGCGGCGAAGGAGGAGCTGAAGAAGTTTCTCGCGGCGCAGGGGCACGAGGTGGTCGACGTGGGGACGAAGGACGAGCAGTCGGTGGACTATCCCGATTTCGCGAGGCTCGTGGCGGAGCAGGTCGGGGGAGGGACGGCAGAGCGCGGGGTGCTGGTGTGCGGGACCGGCAACGGGATGAGCATCACCGCGAACCGCGTGGCGAAGGTGCGCGCGGCGGTGGTGACGGATGAGCTCACGACGGAGATGAGCCGCCGGCACAACGACGCGAACGTCTTCTGTGCCGGGGCGCGGGTCCTCGCCACGGAGAAGATGAAGTCCCTGCTGGCGCTCTGGCTGACGACGCCGTTCGACGGCGGGCGGCACACGCGGCGCGTGGAGAAGATGTCGTAGGTCACCGGGCGGCATGACCCTCGCTTATTGCTTCGCGTAGGCCGCGATCGCCTTGAGCGCGGATGGCTCAGCGGCGCAGTGGACCTCGCGCTGCCGGCGGGTCATCGTGATGAGGCCCGCGTCCGCGAGCCGCTGGAGATACAGCGAGACGGTGGGCTGAGGAAAGCCCGTCTTTCGCGCCACCTCGCCCACCGTCACGCCGCCGCCCCGTCGCGCGCCTCTCTCTCCAGAGCCCCTCGTTTTCCAGACGCACTCGAACACCGCGCGCCGACGCGGATTCCCCAGGGCCTTGAACGCCTTGTTCAGATCCACGTGCCTCCGTCCGCTGTCCCCCGTTGACTTCCACTTATTGATATATATGAAAAATATAATTATCTGGTCAATGAAAATGTGGAGGGCGGCGGCGGCTGGGTGCGGGTCGAAACGGCGGGGGTGCCGTCCCGGCAAAGGCATTGGCCTGTCACGCCATCGGGGCCGATCTACGCCGTCGTCGAGAGAATTGGATTGAAACCGCGGCGGGGGTCGTCGGTATAACGGTGGCTCGAATGCGGACCCTCTGCGTCGTTCTCGTGCTCCTCGCGGCCTGCGGGCCGCCGGCGCCGCCCCCCGATCCCGAGATCGTGCGCCAGCATGAAATCGCGGCACTCGTGGCGCGGCTCGGGGACGAGGCCGCGGAGCGGGCGCTCGTCATCCGCGGCGAGGAGGCCATCCCCCAGCTCCGCACCGTGCTGCGGTCCGATCCCGCGCCGGTCCGGCGCGGCCGCGCGGCGCGCGTACTCGGCCAGATCCGCCGCGTCACCGGCATGGACGTCGGCTTGTCCGACTACGTCGACGTGCTCCGCGGCGCGACGTCCGCCGCGGTCGTGCACGAACTCCTGGCCTCCGCGCATTACTTCGACGCGCCCGATGTCGTCACCCTGCTGCTCGCCTACATCGAGAAAATGCCGGGAGTGACGCCGGCGATGATCGCCAGCGCGGGGGCGCTGACCGAGACGGACGCGATTGCCGCGATGAAGTCGTACGTCGCGCGGACGAAGGACGCACCCGACGAGCCAGCCCGCGACCTCGCGATCCGCTACCTGGGCCGCGCCGCCCGGCGCGGCCGCCTCGACGCGGTCGAGTTCCTCGTCAACTGCACGGGGCTCGACAACGTCCGTGTCGCGCACGCTGCCGAGGCGGAGCTCCTGCTCGTCGTCGGTCGCGCCAACGTGCGCAACTGGCGCGGCTGGTGGGTCGAGCATGGGCAGGGGCGCCGCTTCGCCTGGCTGGTGCAGGCCCTGACCCTCGAGAAGCAGGCGCCGTTCGACGTCGCGTCGCTCGACGCTTGGGACTGGCTGATCGGCCGCCTCGACCTGAAGGAAGATCGCGAGCCGGAGTTCGCCCTGATCGAGCGCCACCTCGGCATCCGCGCGGGGTTCATCTCCCTGCGCGATCTGCTCGATCCGACCCTGACCGAGGCCGGCGTGCGGGAAGGCAACGAGCGCGCCCTCGGCACCGTCAAGCGCTGGTGGGCGGAGCGGCGTGAAACGCTGCGCTGGAACGCCGAGGAGCAGCGGTTCGAGATCGACCGGACCGTCCGCGCCGTGGCGGGGCGCTACGCCGAAGCGGCGGCGAAAGCGGACGGGGCGGAGCGGGTCCGGATCATCGACGAGGGGCGCCGCCACGCCGCGGTGATTCTCGCGGTCGCGAAGATCCTCGCCGACGTCTGGCCCGACGAAGCGGGCTGCATCTACGCAGATCTGCTGGCGCGCTACGGTGCAGGGGCGGTGCCGGAGTTCGGCGCCGAGTGCGTCGAAGCCCGCGAAGCACTGGAGCGGCTGAAGTAGCCTAGAAGTTGTCCTGCTTGGTCATCGAGAGCAGGAACTCGACGTTCGACTTCGTCTTCCGCATCCGCTCGATGAGGGTCTCCATCGCCTCGATCAGCTTCATGTCGGCGAGCACCTTGCGGAGCAGCCACACGCGCTTGAGCTCGTCGGGGTGGAGCAGCAGCTCCTCCTTGCGCGTGCCTGACCGCATCAGGTCGAACGACGGGAAGATGCGGCGGTCGGCGAGCTCGCGGACGAGATGGAGTTCGCTGTTGCCGGTGCCCTTGAACTCCTCGAAAATGACTTCGTCCATCTTCGAGCCGGTGTCGACCAGCGCGCTGGCGACAATCGTGAGCGAACCGCCTTCCTCGACCTTGCGCGCGGCGCCGAAGAAGCGCTTCGGGCCCTGGAACGCGGTCGAGTCGATGCCGCCGGTCATGATGCGCCCGCTGTGCGGCGCCTCGTTGTTGTAGGCGCGCGTCATGCGTGTCAGCGAGTCGACGAGGATGACGACGTCCTTCTTCGATTCGACCATGCGCTTCGCCTTCTCGAGGACCATCTCGGTGACCTGGAGGTGGCGGGCGGGCGGCTCGTCGAAGCACGATGCGATCACGTCCGCGGTGCCCTTGAGGTTGCGCTTGAACTCGGTGACTTCCTCGGGCCGCTCGTCGATGAGCAGCACGATGAGGTCGATCTCGGGGTGGTTCTTGAGGATCGCGTTGGCGATCTTCTGAAGGAGCACGGTCTTGCCGGTGCGGGGCGACGCGACGATGAGGCCGCGCTGGCCCTTGCCGATCGGCACGAGCAGGTCCATCACGCGCATCGAGAGTTCGCCGGCGTCGGTCTCAAGCCGGATCCGCTCGCGCGGGTGGAGGGGCGTCAGGTTCTCGAACGCGATGTGGCTCGAGAGCATGTCCGGGTTTTCGCCGTTGATCGCCTCGACCTTGAGGAGCGCGAAGTACTTCTCGCCTTCCTTGGGCGGGCGGATCTGGCCGGAGATCAGGTGGCCGGTCCGCATGCCGAAACGGCGGATTTGCGAGGGGCTGATGTAGATGTCGTCGGGGCAGGGGAGGTAGTTGTACTTCGGCGAACGGAGAAAGCCGAAGCCTTCGGGCAGCACTTCCAGGACGCCTTCGCCGAAGAGGAGGCCGTTCTGCTTCGCCTTCTCCTGGATGATGCGGTAGATCAGGTCCTGCTTCTTCGGCTGAAGCATGTCGCGAATGCCCTCCTGCTTCGCGATCTTCAGCAGCTCGGCGACGGTGCAGTCCTGGAGCTTCGTGAGGTAGACCTCCTCGCGCTTCACCTTCTCGTACTTCTCCGTTTCGCTGCGCGGGACGGAGGGGGGAAGCAGGTCGTCGTGGCCGTCGTCGACCGGGGCCGGCGGCGGGGGAAGGGGCTGCGGAAGGGCGGGCCGCGGTGTCTCGACGGCAGGCTTGACGGGCTCGGGCGCCTCGATCCGGACGACAGGCGCCGGAGCAGGAGAGGGCGCGGGGGCCGGAGTGGGAGGAGGCCCCTCGACTCGGCCTGCGGCCTCCCTCGGGGCCGGCGCGGTGGCCGCGGCGGCGGCGTCCTTATCTTCTTTCGCAGCGCGGCCCTTGGGGGCCGGAGCCGATTCGTCGTCCTTCGATGCACGGCGGGGAGCAGGCGCCATAGGTGGGTTCCTCAACGCAGGCCGGCCAGCCGCCGGCCCAAGTCCTTGTAAATACCGGTCACTTCTTTTCGCGCGGCGGCCATCGAGCCGCCGTTGTTCACGACGTAATCCGCATGCGCCCGCTTTCGCGCGATGGGCCACTGGAGCCGTTCACGCCGGCGCAGCTCCGCGGGGCTCCATCCGCGGCGAAGCACGCGTCGCGCCCGCACGGCGCGGGGTACATCCACGAACACGATCCGGTCACACCAGTCCTCGATCCCCGCTTCCAGCAGCAGCGCGGCGTCCAGGATAAAAATGCCGCCCCGGCGACGCTCCGCGACGATCCGGTCCCGCAGCTCCCTGCGAATGGCGGGATGGACGACACGGTTGAGCCGGGAGATGTCGCCAGGCGTCCGAAACGCGAGCGCCCCGAGCGCCCGCCGGTCGATCGCACCGTCCCGCAGCACGGACCGTCCCCAGAGCTTTACGAGCTTCGCGGCCACGTCGGGCCGCTCGAGGATGCGGTGTCCGACCGCATCGGCATCCATGCCGCGGGCGCCCAGTTCATGAAAGATCGACGCGATGGTGCTCTTTCCGCTTCCAATGCCGCCCGTTAGTCCGACGACGAGAAATCGCTTCTTCACGGGGGGGAAGGGGGAACCGCACGCATGCGTTTGAGTCTTTAGAAACCGCTTTGGAATGACTTCCACGACGAGTATAGCACCGGGGGTTCGCAAGTCAACCGGGAATGTACGACCGTCGACCGAGCGACCGAACGACCGAGCGACCGTCGACCGTGCGACCGTACGACCGTACGACCGTACGACCGTACGAAGTTGACGACCTCCTGTTTTTCGCAGGGATTTGGCCGGGTGGTGCGTCATGGTTTATGAATGCTTGACGGGGGTTCTGCCCACCCTACAATGGCCCGATCTTTCGCAGCCTCTAGAGGGGAGATTATGGACTGTTCGACCCCGCCGCTCCGCGGCTTTGCCGGTCGGCGCGGCATTTCGCAGGTCGTCGTCGTGATCCTCGTGATCGCGACGTTCGGCCTCGTGACGGCGGCGCTCGTGCTCTACTTCCGCTTCGCTGATTTGCAGCGGGTTCAGAAGGAGATGAGCGAGGCGCTCCTCACGGAGACGGGCGCGCGCGACGAGCGCGCCAAGGAGATTCCGAAGGCGACCCTCGGCAGCGGCCTCGCGGGCGAAGGCACCAACGTCGATCCAAAGGACCTTTCCAACAAGAAGCCGAAGGACGCCTACGACGCGCGCATCGTGGCGCTCCTGGGTGGAGGCGACAACGGCGACGCCGCCGTCAAGGCGGCGAAGGAATCGCGCCTCTACCCCACGCTCCAGAGCCTGGTCGAACTCGCCTCGCGCGGCATGCAGGCGCAGTACAACCGTCAGAAGAGCCTCCGGCTGGAGCTCCTGATCGCCAAGGAGCGCGCCGACAAGCGCGAAGCGGCCCTGCGCGACCGGACTTTCTCCAAGTCGAAGGAAGACTACATCAAAGAGCTCGACGCGATGATCACCAAGATCACGACGCAGATCACCGACGAGAACAACTCGTACAACACCCGCAAGACCGAGCTCACCACGCTGCGCGAAGACGCCAACCGCCAGATCGAAGAAGAGACGACCGCGTACAACACGTGGGAAATCAAGATCAAGAACGAGACCCGCGAGCTCCAGCGCCAGCTCGATGAGCTCAAGGTGAAGGAAGTCATCAAGGTCGACATCAGCCAGTCGCACGGCCGCATCCTCCGGCCCGACGTGACCAACAAGCTCGCGTTCATCGACATCGGCAGCCGCGAACGCGTCGTGGCGGGCCTCAAGTTCCTCGTCGCGCGCCGCGGGAACCAGGGGCGCTTCGAGTTCAAGGCCGCCGTCATCGTCAAGAAGGTCTGGATGACGTACGCCGAGGTCGCCATCACGACCGTCTACGCGACCGACATCCCGGTGATCGAGGGCGACTTCATCGTCAACCCCCTCTTCAACAAGCACCGCGCCGTGGTCGTGGCCTTCGCGGGCGAGGAGAAGCCGCTCCGGCTTCGTCCGGCCTGGTCGATCGACGAGGCATCGCGCCGCATCACGGAAATCGGGAGCGTCGTGCGGAAGGAGCCCGACCTCGAAGTCGACTTCGTCATCTGGACCGAGGCGGGCATGGCGAGCGGGGCCATCAAGCAGCAGAACCAGTACGACGCGTTCAAGAAGGCGACGCTCCTCGAGATACCGATCGCGGAAGCGAGCGAGATGTTCCGGTTCCTGGGCGAGTAGGCGGACGAGAGGAAACCACCATGGCTGAGTTTGTCACGCGGAAGGAAAACCAGCGCCGGCTGATCCTCGTGGTCATCTGCGCCGTGCTCGACACGCTGGCGCTCGGCGGCGGCATCTGGTTTTACAAGCAGGCCAACGACATCGATCACAACGACAAGAAGAAGGACGGCACGCTCTCCGACCTGCGCTCCAAGATCTCCGAGGTGCGCCGGGAGCGGCAGAAGATCGAGCTGGCGTTCCAGGAGTGGTCGCAGTATGTCGGCTGGCGGACGGTCGCGCTTGGCACGAACGACCGGGTCACGACGACGGGCGTCAACGGCGACCAGATGCGCGCGTTCCTGAAGGAGCGCCTGGACGTCCTGGCGAGCGTCCACAGCGTGACGAACCTGACCCCGTTCAACGCGCAGGGCGAGGGGACCTTCACGCTCGTGGTCCTCTTCGACAAGCTCAAGGAGCTAGAGGACTCGTACCGCGCGCAGTGCACGCAGCTCGAGAGCAACATCGGGACGGAGCGGACCCGCGAGCAGACGGCGATCAACGCGGCGGCGACGGCCGAGCAGACGGCCATGTCCATCATCAAGAAGTCCGACACCGAGGGCCGGGTCGTGCAGTACACGCAGCAGCTGAAGGACTTCTACAACCTGCAGCGCGACCACGACAAGGAGCTCTACGGCGAGGGCGGCGAGAGCAAGGGACTCGAGGGCGAGGCGTTCAAGGCGTCGAACGCGCTCACCGATCTGCGCAAGAAGAACCTGCGCGCGAAGACGGAGCTCGATGCCAAGAAGGTCGAGTACCGCGTGCGCCGTGACTGGATCATCCACCGCCGCGAGGAGGAGAAGGAGCGGCGCGACCCGGACGGCGAGATCCTTGGCGTCGACGCCGGCTCCAACGTCGCCTACATCGACCTGCTGCATTCGGACCGCATCTTCAAGGGGACGCGGTTCAAGGTCTACTCGCTCGAAAAGGGCGGAGTAAAGGTCGACAAGGGCGAGATCGAGCTGACCGTCGTCCGCGAGCGGAGTTCCAGCGTGGTCGCCATCACGAAGACCCACAACCTGGACGACCCGATCAAGGCGGGCGACAAGATCTACAACGAGTACTACGAGAAGGGCCGGCAGCGTTACGTCGTCATCGCGGGCAAGCTGACGGGACGGCTCTCCAACGAGGAGGCCGCGTCGCTCGTGAAGGACTTCGGCGACATTTACCAGGAGAAGGTCGACCAGCGGACGAACTACGTCGTGCTGGGCGACGGCTACGAGACCACCGAGGCGTTCAAGATGGCCCAGGAGTGGGGCGTGAAGTTCCTTCGCGAAAAGTCGCTCTACGACTACCTGGGAGTGCCGAGAGACTAAGACGAACCGAGGAAGCAAAAAAAGCCCGCGACCCTGTCGCGGGCTTTTTTGTTGGATGTACGATGTACGAGGTTCGATGTTCGATGTGATGTACGATGGAAACTGACCGGCAAAACGCCATGGAAGCCACCGTCAAAGAGCCGGCGAAGGACCATCCGGACGAGGTCCGGATGACGTTCGGCGAGCACCTCGAGGAGCTCCGCTGGCGGCTGATCAAGATCGTCGTGATGCTGGCGGTCACGTGCGTCACGATGATGGTCGTCTACGAGTCGCTGCTCTACTTCATCACCCGGCCCCACTTCGAAGCCATGGCGCTCCTCGGAGTGAAGAACTCGCAGCTGATGAGCGGCGGCTACACGAAGCCGATCTGGTCGATCATGAAACTCGGCTTCATTCTCGGGGCGTTCATCGCCTCTCCCTGGGTCGGCTACCAGGTCTGGGCCTTCGTCGGTTCGGGGCTCTACAAGCACGAGAAGAAGTGGGCGCTGGTCTTTGCCCCCCTTTCGTTCCTGCTCTTCGCGGGCGGCTGCACCTTCGGCTACTTCATCCTCATCCCGTACGGACTCTACGGGATGGCGTCGATGATGAGCATGGATGTCGTCTCGCCCCAGTACGTTCTCAGCGACTACCTTGACCTGGTCATGACGCTCACGCTGGCGACGGGCGCCATCTTCCAGCTCCCGCTGATCATGACGTTCACCAACGCCATCGGCCTCACGACGGCGAAATGGTGGCTCATGCAGACGCGCTATGCCGTCATCGTCATCTTCGTCGTGGCGGCGCTGCTCACACCGTCGCCCGACATCTACTCGCAGCTCCTGATGGCGGTCCCGCTGGTCGTGCTCTACTTCCTCGGGATCCTCTTCTGCCTGTTCGTGCGCAAGAAGCCGCCGGCGGCCGCAGCGCCCCAGCCTTGACGGTCCGCCCCTGCAACCCTAGAGTGCCCGCCCCATGGCAGAGAAAGGTCCTGCGGCGCGCATCGCCCTCATCGGCATCCAGGGCGCCGGCAAGTCGTCGCTCTTCAGCGCCCTCACCGGCATGGAGTACGCGCGGCTCCTCGCCAACGTCGGCAAGGTGACGAGCGCCGCGGTCCGCGTCATCGACCCGCGCATCACCTGGGCCCACGAGAAGAACGGGCCGCAGAAAAAGCTCGTCTCGCCGACGCTCGAGTTCATGGACACGCCGCCCATCGGCCTCGAAGGCGCCGCCAAGCAGGACAACCCCGGCGTCTTCGCGATGTTCCGCGACGCCGACGGCTTCATCGCCGTCCTCAAGGCCTACGACCTCGAGGGCGACAAGACCAAGGGCGTGAAGCAGCAGTGGGACGCGATCCAGTCGGAGCTCTACCTCACCGACGTCGACATCATGCAGAAGAAGGTCGAGAAGCTCCGCGCCGAGGCGAAGAAGGGCGCACTGCCGAACATCGAGGAGATCCGGAAGGAACTCGCCGTGCTCGAGCGGCTCCTCGAAGCGGTCGCCGGCGGAAACACGAAGGTCTTTGCCGAGCTCAAGGAAGACGACGAGAAGAAGCTGCGCGGCTTCCAGTTCTTCTCGCGCAAGCCGCTCATCCCCATCGTCAACATGAGCGAGAACGACCTCGCCAAGCCGCCGATCCCGACCGCGGAGGCGATTGCCGTCGCCGCGAAGCTGGAGCAGGAGCTTCTCGCGATGGAGGAGGCCGACCGCGCGTCGTTCATGAAGGACTATGGGCTCGAGAAGCTCGTGACGCCGTCGCTCGTCGTCGATCTCTTCTCGAAGCTCGGCTTCCAGACGTTCCTCACGCTCGGCGACAAGGACACGACGGGCTGGGCGCTGCGCAAGGGCGCGAGCGCGTTCGACGCCGCGGGCAAGATCCACACCGACATCCAGAAGGGCTTCATCAACTGCGAGGTCGTCCCGTTCGACGACTTCAAGCAGTTCGGCGACGCGCACAAGGCCGCTGCCAGCGGCAGGCAGAAGGTCGTCGGCAAGGACCACAAGCTGGCGGACTTCGACGTCATCAACATCAAAACCAGCGCCCGTTGAGCGCTGGTTTTGGATGTTCGATGTACGATGTACGACGTTCGATGTGATGTACGAGCCGACTCACATCGAACCTGACATCGAACCTTCCCTATGGCCAAAGTCGCACTCGCCTATTCCGGTGGCATCGACACGACGATCTGCATCCACTACCTCCGCGAGGTGAAGGGGATGAAGGTTGTCACCTTCTCCGCGAATCTCGGCCAGCCGGAGTACCTCGAGCCGCTCGCGGAGCAGGCCGTCGATCTCGGCGCGTCGGCGGCGCACCTCGCCGATCTCCGCGAAGTGTTCGCGCGCGAGTACGTCTACCCGACGGTGCGGGCCAACGCGGTCTACGAGCAGGGGTACTACCTCTTCAGCGCGCTCTCGCGCCCGCTGATCGTGAAGGAGCTGGTGACCATCGCCCTGGAAGAGGGGTGCGACTACATCGCCCACGGCTCGCGCGGCATCGGGAACGATCGCGTCCGGCTCAACAACGCGGTCAAGGCGCTCGCGCCCGACCTCGAGGTGCTCATGCCGCTCGAGGAACTCGGCCTGCGCAACCCGAGCGACGACATCGCCTACGCGCGGGAGCACAACATCCCGTGCGAGAACGTCAAGCGCGCGCTCTACAACGTCGAACAGAACCTGTGGGGAAACAACATCCAGGTTGCCTACGAGGACGCGTGGGACGAGGCGCCGAAGGACACCTACCTCCTCACGGTGCCGACCGACCAGTCGCCCGCGAAACCCCTCACGCTCGTCGTCGGCTTCGAAGCCGGACTGCCGGTGAGCGTCGACGGTGAGGCCATGGCGCCGGTCAAGCTCATCGAGAAGCTCAACAAGATCGCGGGCCGCTGCGGAGTCGGGCGGTTCGACGTCGTGGAAAACCGCATCTCGGGCCTGAAGACGCGCGAGCTGTACGAGGCGCCGGCGGCGGCGGTGCTGCACGCGGCGCAGCGCGCGCTCGCCGCCATCACGCTCGAGAAGGACGTGCTTCACTTCAAGGACGGCCTGTCGCGGAAGTACGCCGACCTTGTTTACGAGGGCAAGTGGTTCTCCCCGATGCGCGAAGGGCTCGAGTCGTTCTTCCAGAAGGTGACGGAGCGGATCACGGGCGAGGTTCGCCTTTCGCTCTTCAAGGGCGCGATGCACGTGACCGGGCGGAAGTCGCCGAACTCGCTCTACGTGCCGAGAGCGAAGTGACGTCTTGCGCAGCGCCGCGACCCGGCGCGGAGTTGAAATGAGCGTCTGGATCGTCGAGGCGGCCGGCTCCGATGACGTGCTCGCGTGGCTGAGCGAGCGCCTCTCCCCGCTGGGCATCACGCTCCTCGACGAGGGCGACGGCGAGACCGTGCAGTTCTGCCTCTGCGCGGCGCCGTGGCTTGCCATCGACGCGGGCCTCCTGCCGCTCACGGGCGACGACGGGCCGATCGAACTGAGCACGGAGCTCTCGACACGGATCGTCGCCTTCGACGAGGAGGACGGCACGTGGCAGTGTCGCTGCATCGACGCAGGGAGTGTCGGGGTTTCCGGCGCCGGCTCGGGCGACGAGGCGATGGAGCCGGACCTCTGGGGTGCGCTGTCGACGTGGTTCGCGCCGACGGACGGGAGCGGACGCGAGGCCTGGCTGCCGCTGCGAACTCCTGCGACGCTCGACCAGGTCCTGCACGGCATCGGACTCCGCGGGCGGTCGCACGGCGATTCGTGCCGCACGATGATCGCGCAGCGGTCAGCGTGACCCGCCTTCGCCCGTTCGACGGGCTACGGCGCGGTCTGGGGCGCCCGCACCACGGGTGCGGTCACCTTGACATTGAAATCAACTCGTCCCAGATCTCGTCCGGCACCGCCATCACCGAGAGCCGTCCCTGACGGACGAGGGCGAAGTCTCTGAACGTCGCGTTCGCCTTCACGGCAGCGAGGGTGACCGGCTTCGCGAGCGGCGCGCCGGCTTCGATGTCGACGACAGCGAGCTTCGCATCCTTCGGGTCGGGCATGCCGTCGCCGGTGGCGCGCGCCAGGCCGACGCAGGCCCTCACATCGCCCGTGTGGTAGATGAGGATTTCGTCGCCCTTCTTCACCGCGCGGAGGTTCTTCACCGCGACGGGATTGGCGACACCGTCCCATCGCGCCTTCCTCTCCTTCACGAGGCGCTCGAAGGAGTAGGCGGACGGCTCGGTCTTGAAGAGCCAGCGTGCCATGACGCGGAATGCTACCAGTTGGCGGGCGGCGAAGGTCGTTACACTTGAGGCAATGAACAAGGCGCTGCTCGCGGTCCCCGTTGTGCTGGCGGCGCTGGTTCTCATCACCGCGTTCGCGATGCGCAAGGGGCTTGGAGCGCCGGCGAAGGGGACGATTCCCGCCGGCCCGACCGCCGCGCCGCCGGAAGCGCCGGTGACGCCGTCGACCTCGCCGACGCCGGCGTCGGCCGACCCTGCGACGGCGGAGGGAGTCGCCGCGGCGAACTCGATTCGGACGGAGACGGGCGCGGCCGTCAACACGATGCGCGCCATCCGCCGGCAGATCGATGTCTTCACGCGCGGCGTCGGGCGTGGCAAGGCAGCCAGCGAGCGGCTGATCGCGTTTCACAACGACATGACGGGCCTCCGCCTGCCCACGGTCGCGCAGGCGCTGCCGTCAGCGGTGTCGCGCTACGCTTCGGCGTCTGGCGCGACGCGGCAGGGCGCAGGCGGAATTGAGGCGGCGCTCACGGCCGCGCAGCGAGGGCTCACCGACCTCCAGCAGCAGGTGCAGGAGGTGCTGACTCTCGTGGCGACACTCCGGCAGAAGCCGGAGTACGACGTGGACAATGACCTCGCGACGCTGGAGGCCGACTTGACCGGATTCCGGGCGGCCGTCGGAACGGCGATGGACGTTGTCGCGGCGGAGATGGGGAAGCTGCAGGGGCTCAAGTAGCCTGCGGAATCCGCAGCCCTTCGACTCGCTCGCGCGCGGCGCGAGCTCCCTCAGGGCAGGCAGCCTACGGAATCCGCAGCGATGGATCGCCGAACAGCATGAACTTCATGCCCTGGAAGAAAATGCTGGGCGGATACCAGTCGGCGGTCGGCTTCAGCTCCGAGAGTTTTTCCTTGTCGTAATAGTAGGCGACCGCGCGCGACCACCAATCGCCAATCCGTCCGTCCCTGGACTCCGCCGCGGCGATGACGAAGCCCTCGAGGAGCGAGAGGCCGCACGGCTGGCTCCCCGTGTTGCAGCCGATGTAGGCGACGGCGCCCGTCGGCCCGCCGCGCACAAGCTGTTCGCCGAGGCCCGAGGGGTTGTGCGCTCCGCGCTGGTAGCAGGCGGGCGGCGGAGGCGGCGCCGTGAAGAGTTCGCCGGCGTTCGAGCCCTTGTGCTCGCGGCCCTCGGCGTCGATGTAGCCTTCGTACGGCGGCAGCGTCACGAACCGGGCGGTCGAGCAGCCCGCGGAGACGAAAACGGCGGTCCGCTTCAGACTCTTGATCGAGTTCGCCGAGAAGCAGCCCTCCCACGTCCAGTCGCTCCCATGCCCCGCGTGGAGAACGAGTCCGGCTCCGTCGTTCACAAGACTGATCAGCTCCTTCTCGGTCGGCCCGGGCTTTCCGCCGTAGAGCCGCACCGCGCTGTCGGGCAGCTTCCTTGCGAGCTCTTTCATCCAGTCGCGGACGTCGACCCACCCGCCGACCATGAAAAACGCCGCGCGGCGGCGCTCGACGCTTTTCTCCCACGCGATCGACTTGGTGACGACGGTCTTGAGCTCCTCATCCGTGCTCACCGGCCAGCGGCCGACGGCGACATCGGGCCGGTAGTCGACGCCGTCGAAGTTGATCGCGTCGCCCTTGTTCTTCTCGCCGCGCACCTCGCCGAAGTACCCGGCATGGAAGCCGCCGCGGGTGGCGTTCCAGTCGTCGAACGAGCCGTCGCTCCTGCACAGGTCGGCGTAGTAGAGGTCGCTCGGGTAGAAGGCGGTGTCGAACGCCTCCTTCGTGACGCGGTCGAGCACCATGAAGCGGACCGGCAGGACGTCGCCGTCGCCGACGAGCAGGACGTAGCCGGTCTCCGCGCGCCGCGAGTAGAGGTATCGCTTGAGCCGTTCGGCGTCGTCGGCGCCGTCGGTCTTGAGCGCGGCTTCGAGCGAGACGAGCTCCGCCGGCAGCAGGGATCGCTTGAAGCGGATGAAGTCGGCGAGGAGCGGATGCCACTTCTCCGGCGCCACGACGAGAAGCCGCTTCGGCGCGGTGAAGCCGCGGCGCTTGTACGCGCGGACGTAGTTGATGAGGTCGGCGTAGATGTTGTGAAAGCCGAATGCCTGGAGTTCCTCGATGGCCTCGTCGTTCGTCCAGCCGTCGACCTCGATCCGGTAGAGCGCGGCCAGGGTGCCGGTCCGGTCGGCGCCGTGGGCGCAGTGGAAGACGAGGGGTCGCGACGTGGGGTCGAGAAGGACGTCGAAGAGCCGCTTGAGCTGCGCCTCGGTCGGCGGCTCCGATCCGAAGAGATCGGCCTGGAGCGGGACTTCGACGACGGTCAAGCCGAGGGCGATTGCTTCGGCGCGTTCACTGTGGTGGGAGCGGAGGTTGAGGACGGTCTTGAAGCCGCGGGCGGCCAGGGCCTCGAGGCCGGCGAGGTCGGGCTGGGCGCTGCGGAAGAGCCCGGGCGCGATCTCGGCGCAGTTGCCGATCGGAATCTCGGGGGCGCGGCGGGCGAAGTTGCGGCCGGTGGTTGACTGGGTCTGAGTCGAGGCCGCTGCGCAGCCTGCGAGAAGGAGCGTGAGAAGGGCGAGTCGGTGCATGACAGAGTGTACCGCGGCCCGTCAATCTTCTGGAGGGCGCGTGACGATCATGGTGTTGACGACCGGCTATCGACCCATCGGTGGTCTCGTGCTCGTCGGGGCAGGCACGTGGGCCGGGGTGGTTCTCATGTCGGCAATTGCAGGTACTTGTGGGGCGATCGACTTCCTGCGACCGCCGACCTCGTACTACGTCACGCTCTGGATCGACGCGGGCCTTGGGCTGCTGGCGGCCGGCACAGCGGCCGGCGGGATGGTCCGCGAAAGCCGCCAGCTTGGATGGATTCTCCTCACGCTGGCAATCCTTGCTGCCTCGGTTTCCCTGTTCGCGCGGTTGGCGGCGCTGCAGTTGTAATCGGCGCAACGTCTCCAGCCGTCTGCTGTAGATGGCGGCGTGCTTTCAGGCTTCCGGCCGCTGGCGTTTCTCGTCATCTTCCTGAGCTTGCCGATGATGGCGCTCTTCGCCCTCCTCTGTCCGCTCACGTTCGCCGTCGCTATCGACAACCCGCGCCCGTGGACGCTGGTCCTTGCTCTCAAGGGGAGCCTTGGGGTCGGCGCGTCGTACGGCGCGTTCGTCTGTGCGATGCTCGCGACCCAGCACGAGTCGAAGCGCCCGCTCGGATTGGCGCTCGCCGGGCTGTGCTGCCTGGGTGTCGCGGTGACGGTCCTGCTCCGGCTCCTTGGATAGCTGGCGCGATGGTGCGACTGGCGCTAGACTTCCGCGCGCCATGACGCCGCGCGTCGCTGTCCTCTCCACGGGATCCGAACTTCTCCGTGGCAGGGGCACCGACACAAACCTGGCAACGTTCGCGCGCGCGCTCGAGACCGTCGGCCTCGAGATTCGATACCACTCCACGTGCGGCGACGACTTCGGCCGGCTCGTCGACGAACTCAAGCTCGCCGCGGCGCGGGCCGACCTCATCCTCATGAGCGGCGGCCTCGGGCCGACCGACGACGACCTCACGCGGTCCGCGATCGAAGAGGCGTTCCACCGCCCGCTCGAATTCCGCCCGAAGCTCTGGCGCGACATCCAGGCGCGGTTCAAGACCTTCAAGATCTCGATGGCCGCGATCAACAAGCGGCAGGCGTACGCGCCGCAGGGCGCCATCTCGCTGCCGAATCCGAACGGCAGCGCGCCGGGCTTCGCCCTCAAGGAGGACGGGGTCCTCGTCGCCTGCCTGCCCGGACCACCTCGCGAGATGAAGCCGATGCTCGACGACCAGGTGATGCCCCTGATCCGCCGCACCTTCCGGCTCCGCAAGGTCTGGGACTACTACGAGGGCAAGGCGATCGGACTTCCCGAAGGCGACGTCGACGTCGTCATCACGAAGCTCGCGAAGAAGCACGGCTGCGCGTACGGCATCACGGCGAAGGGCGGCGTCATCAACGTGATCGCGAAGGGTACTCCAGCGGGCGTGAGCCGCGTCGGCCGCGATTTCGAGAAGGCGATGGGCGCGAACTTCCTGCCGGCGGAGCTGAACGCCGTCGTCGCCGGGGAGCTGATGCGCCGCAAGATCACGATCGCCGTCGCGGAGTCGTGCACGGGCGGGCTGGTCGCGTCGAAGCTCACCGACATTCCGGGCGTCAGCGACGTGCTCCTTGAGGCCGTCGTGAGCTATTCGAACGCGTCGAAGGTCGCGCGCCTGGGCGTCTCGGACTCGACCCTCGCCGAACACGGCGCCGTCAGCGAGGAGTGCGCGCGCGAGATGGCCGAGGGAATCGCGAGGACCAGCGGGGCGGCTGTCGGCGTCGCGACAACAGGCATTGCGGGACCCGCCGGGGGCACGAAGGAAAAGCCCGTCGGGCTGGTCTATCACGCGGTACACTACCGGGGAGAGACGCGCGTCGTGCGGCGCGTCTTTCCGGGGGAACGGACGCACGTAAAAGAGCGGGCGGCGACCGTCGCGCTGGACCTGGTGCGACGGACGCTGCTGTAGGCCGCGCAGACTGGAGAGAGTCGTGCGTGAAAAGCGGTGGGTCGTCGCGCCGCGCGATGCGGCGCAGTCGTCGAAGCTCGCCTCGTCGCTTCGCATCTCAACCCTGACGGCGCAGCTGCTCCTCAATCGCGGGATTGCGGATGCCGGCGAGGCGGCGCTGTTCCTGCGCCCGCAGCTGAAGGGCCTCATCGACCCGAAGATGTTCAGCCAGATGCCGAAGGCCGTCGCCCGGCTTGAGAAGGCGCTCCGCGACAACGAGACGATCGGCATTTTCGGCGACTACGACGTCGACGGAACGACAGCGATGGCGATCCTCGCGAAGTTCTTCCGGCTGCTCGGGCGCGAGGCCGTCTGCCGCGTGCCTCACCGCGTGAAGGACGGCTATGGCCTCAACGCCGCTGTGATCGCGGAGTTCGCGGCGATCGGCATCAAGGTGCTGATCACGGTCGACTGCGGCACCAACAACAACAAGGAGATCGAGCTCGCGAAGTCGATGGGCATCGACACGATCGTCATCGACCACCACGAATCGCCGAAGTCGCCGTCGAAGGCCGTCGCGCTGATCAACCCGAAGGCGGACGAGGGCTACCCGTTCAAGGGGATATGCTCCGCCGGCATCGCGTTCAAGGTCGCCTGGGCGCTCTCGACGGGGATCTCCCAGTCGGCGAAGCTGAGCGAGTCGTACCGCGCCTTCCTGCTCGATGCGCTGGGTTACGTGGCGCTCGGCACGGTAGCGGATGTTTCGCCGCTCGTCGGAGAGAACCGCGTCCTCGTCACGTACGGACTCGATGCCCTCCGGGCGTGCAAGAGCCTGGGCCTGCGCGGGCTGCTTGAGAAGGCGGGATGCGGCGACAAGGCGGTCGACGCGTGGGACATCGGATTCCGCCTCGCGCCGCGGCTCAACGCCGTCGGTCGCATGAGCACGGCGATGGTCACCGTCGAACTGCTCACGAGCGAGGACCCGGTCCGCATCAAGTCGATCCTCGAGCTGCTCGAAAGCTCGAACCGTGCGCGCAAGGACGTCGAAGACGGCATCGTCAGCGACGCGAAAGTGCTGATGAAGAAGGAGGTCGATCTCGCGCGCGACCGCGTCATCGTCCTGGCAGACGAGAAGTGGCACGTCGGCGTCGTGGGCATCGTGGCGTCGCGCATCGTCGACGAGCATGCGAGGCCGGCGTTCGTGCTGTCGGTGACGGACGGCGTGGCGAAGGGCTCCGCACGATCGGTCGAGGGCTTTGCGCTGCACGAAGCGATCGAGGCATCGCGGGACCTGATCCTGACGGGGGGCGGCCACGCGATGGCGGCGGGCGTCTCGCTGAAGGTGGAGAACATCCCGCTCTTCCGCGAGCGGCTGAACACGTTCGCGGAAAAGGCGCTCGAGGGAAAGTCGCTGGAGCCGACGCTCGACATCGACGCCGACGTTCCCCTGGCAGGGATGACGATGTCGGTCGTGGAGGAGATGAAGCGCCTCGAGCCCCACGGCGAGGGGAATCCGGCGCCCATGCTGGCGACGCGAAGCGTCACCGTGGCGGGGGAGCCGCGGCTGATGGGAAAGAAGAACGAGCACCTGTCGTTCCTCGTGTCGAACGGCGACGGCGCGGCGATCCGGGCGGTCGGCTTCCGGATGGGCGGCCTCGTGGAGAAGGTGCGGGAAGCGAAGAAGATCGCGATCGCGTACACGCCGAATGTGAACGAGTGGAACGGGTACCGGAACGTCGAGCTGCTCCTGGAAGACGTGAAGTTCGAATAGAGTTCCGGCAGCCGGCTGCGCACTCCTTGATATATCACCCCACTGGTTTTGCACTTCGTTGCCGATACAATCTGCGTCTTCCGAAAGGACTTCCGCACCATGAAGATCGGCCTCCTCACAGGCGGCGGCGACTGCCCAGGACTCAACGCCGTCATCCGCGCCGTCGTCAAGAAATCGGAGAAGCAGGGCGACGTCGTCTTCGGCATCAAGAACGGCTGGGCCGGGCTGATCAGCGGCGTCATGGAGCCGCTCACCAACTTCTCCGTCATTGGCCTCCTGCCCAGGGGCGGGACCGTGCTCGGCACCTCGCGCACCAATCCGTTCAAATCGCAGGACTCGATCAACAAGTGCTTCGCGAACTGGAAGCGGTTCGGCCTCGATGCGCTCATTGCCATCGGCGGCGAGGACACGCTCGGCGTCGCCAAGCGGTTCGCCGACCAGGGGTACGCCGTCGTCGGCGTGCCGAAGACGATCGACAACGACCTCGTGGGCACCGACCAGACCTTCGGCTTCGACACGGCCGTCAACATCGTGATGGAAGCGATCGACCGCCTTCACTCGACGGCGGAGTCGCATCACCGCGTCATGGTCGTCGAGGTCATGGGACGGGACAGCGGCTGGATTGCGGCCGTCGCGGGCATCGCCGGCGGCGCCGATTACATCATCGTGCCGGAGGAGCCGTACGACCTGAACGAAGTGTGCGAAGCACTCTCCCGCCGGCGCGCGGCAGGACGCGAGTTTTCCATCCTTGTCATTGCCGAGGGCGCGAAGCCCAGGGGCGGCGGAGCGGTCACGCAGGACGGCTCGGTCGACGAGTTCGGCCACGTCCGCCTCGGTGGGATCGGCAACCTGCTCGCGCGCGACATCGAAAAGAAGACGGGGCTCGAGACGCGCGTCACAATCCTCGGCCACGTCCAGCGCGGAGGGACCCCGACCGCGTTCGACCGAGTCCTGGCCACGCGGTACGGGCTCGCCGCGGTCGACCTCGTGAAGCACAAGAAGTGGGGACGGATGGTGGCGCTCGACGGATTCAAGATCGTCGACGTGCCGCTGCCGGAGGTCGAGCAGGACAAGCGGAAGCTCGACATGGCGCTGTACAAGGATGCGCAGGTCTTCTTCGGCTAGTGCAGAAGGTCGAAATGCCCGACGGACTTCCGGAGAAGGCGACCGACGGCCTGCCGCTCAAGTCCGCGACGCCATCGAGATGGGTGGACGTTGTCGCGCGGAATCTCGACGCGGCGCTGGGCGATCACGCGCATTGCGAGCTGAAGGCGGCGAGCACGGCGATGGCGCTCGTCGGCCGGTTCGCGTGGAAGCCCGGCGTGGCGCGCGAGCTGACGGCGCTGGCGCGCGAGGAGCTCAAGCACTTCGACCAGGTGCGACGGCGGCTGGAGAAGCGCGGCAAGCCGCTTCCGACGGTGCCCGTCGATCGTTACGCGAAGCGCCTGGCCATGGCGCCGCTTCGCGGGCTGGCGGGCAGCACGGCGCTGATGGACAAGCTGGTGCTCTGCGCCTTCATCGAGGCGCGGTCGTGCGAGCGGTTCCGGCTGCTGGCACGCGCGCCGATCGAGCCCGACCTTCGCGAGTTCTATGCGGAACTGGCGGGTGCCGAAGGGCGCCACCATGAGCTGTTTCTCGAGCTGGCGGTGGATGACGCAGGGCAGGAGGTCGTCGCCGTCCGGGTCGGCGAGGTGACGGAGATCGAATCGCGAATCGTGCGCGATCTGCCCTTGGAAGCCCGAATTCACTGAATCAAGGCAAGTTTCGTGCCAGCGATGCAACCCCTTTAGTCGTTGACGCTACCGAGGGCCCTGCCTAAGATACGCCCTCTCTAAACCAAGGACACACGGTCACATGTCCCTTTACGACATCCGCGGCGTGATCCACTGCCACTCCACCCAGTCCGGCGGGGCGGGCTCCATCGAGGACATCGCCAAGGCGGCCAATGAGGTCGGCATCGATTTCGTCGTCCTGAATGACGCGAACACGCTAAAAGCGCGTACGGAAGGGCAGGAGAAGTACCACGGATCGACGCTGGTCATCGTTGGCACGGAGATCGCGCCCGAGGCCGGCAACCGACTGATCGCGCTTGGGGACGAGCCCCTCCAGGGCGTCGAAGGCCTCCATTCCAAGGCGCCGCAGGAGGCGATCGACGAGATCGCGCGCCAGGGGTGGCTGCCGTTCATCTCGGATCCCGATTCGACCGGCTCGAAGCGGTTCGGCAAGCCCGCGAAGGCGTGGAGCGACTGGAACGCCCAGAACTACACGGGCATCGCCGTGTGGAACCTGAACACCGACTGGCTCGCCCAGGTCGAGCGCGACACCGCGACGATCGCGGACCACAAGGAGTTCGAGAACGCGCTGGCCGGCCCGCGGACCGAGACCATCAAGCGCTGGGACGCGCTGCTCCAGAAGCGCAAAGTCGTCGGCATCGGCGAGGTCGACGCCTACAACTGGAAGCTGGACTTCGCAGGGGAGAGCGTGCAGGTCTTCCCCTACGAAACGGCGCTCAAGACGATCACGAACCACCTGCTGCTGCCGAAGCCGCTCGACAAGAACCCCAACAAGGCGAAAAAGCAGGTGCTCGAAGCGCTTCGCGCCGGACGGCTCTACGTGAGCTTCGACTGGTGGGACGATCCGACCGACTTCACGTTCGAGGTCGACAACGGCAAGAAGACCGCGCTGATGGGCGAAGAGATCGCGATGGGGGAGAAGACCGAACTGGTCGTCGCCGTGCCCGAGGAGGCGCTCATCAACGTCTTCCACAACGGCGAGTCGATCCATGAAGAGGAAAACGACGAGGTCCTCATCGAGATCAGCCAGCCCGGCGTCTACCGCATCGAGGCGATGCGCGACAACCTGACGTGGGTGCTGTCGAACCCGATCTGGGTGAAGAAGACGTAAACCCAATGCCCCTGGCGAAGGGCTCAGGGGCGATCTCGCGATAGACGAGACCAGGGGTTGGGCCGCTACCGACGGTACTCCAGCTTTTTCACGAACTCGCGCCACTCCGGCTCGAACTCATCCAGCTTCTTCCCAGTGACGGTCTCGAGCGCATTGCGGCCCGTGCCATCGACCTTCACGGTCGCCTTGAACTCGTTGTAGAACGCGAGCAGCAGCTCCTTCTCCTGGAGCCAGTAGATCAGGTAGCGCGCCGTCGCGTAGTTGACGCCCGTGTTGTCCGCGTAGAACTGCGCGAGGTTGGTCTTCACGAGATCGGGGAGCGAGATCGCGGTGCCCTTGCGCATCGCCTGCTGGAGTCCCGGCAGCCGCCAGTTGACAAGGCCAACGATCCTGCCGTCGCGGTTCGTCTCCGACATCTCGAAGAGCGAGGCGAAGCCCTCGTTGAACCAGGCCGGCACGTCGGGGAAGTCCTCCGCGAGAAGCGGGTGCACCAGCTCGTGCGCAAGCGTCCCCGTCCCCGTCGAGATGTTCATCACCATTTTTCTCTCGCCGGCAAGGTAGAAGCCGAACGGCGTGGTCGGCTCCCTGCCGCTGCTCTTCTTCACATACGAGTCGTACGATTCCTTGTCGCGGAACAAGTAGACCCGCAGCGGCTTCGTCGGCTTCGTCTTCAAGTAGGTCGAGGTGAGGAAGGCGTAGACCCGGTTGATCGTCCCCTTGTACTTGTCGAACGACCATGCCGTGTCGTTGCAGGCGATGAAGAAGACGTCATTGAGCCGCTCGACGGCGAAGTCGTCGCCCAACTCCTTCTTGATCTCGGCCACGGCGGCCTTCGCGGCCTCCTGCGTACGGGGCACGTCCTGCATGTACTGCGGCGGTGCAGGTCGCGTGCAGGCGCCCAGGGCGAGGAGAAGAGCGATCGAGCTTCTCATGGTTCGAGTATACAGCAAGGCGGATGCCATCTCGTGGCGGTCGAAACAGGGGGAGCGGGGTATCGAAACCGATACTACGAAGAGCCGAGCCCGCCCTGGATCTCGACGCCGTTCTGCGGGACCTGCATCTCGAGGACGTCACGCCAGCGCGGATAGACGGTCTTGACGGCATAGATCGACTCGGTGCGGTGTCTCGCGGTCTCGCCGACCAACTTGCGCAGCTCCCGGTCGTCGATGAGGCGCTCCAGCGAGTCCTTCCACTCATCGGTGTCCTGCGCCGCGAGGCCGCAGGTCCCGGCGTCGATCATGTCGCTGATGACGCCGTAGGGCGCCGAGATGGACGGCAGCCCGCAGGCCATGTACTGAAGCACCTTGTAGCCGCACTTGCCGTTCGTCCACTCCTCGTTGGGGAGCGGCATCAGGCCGATATCCGCGGTGCGCACTGCGTCGACCTCCACCGCGGGGCTCCACGGGACGAACTCGATGGGGCAGCCAATGTCGAAAGGCGGCGGCCGGTCGCAGATGATGCGGACGAGGAGGTCGGGCCACCGGCCGTGGGCCCACTCGAGCGCGGCCTTCATCAGCAGGAGGTACTTGAGATTGCTCGACGTTCCCGTCCAGACGAGCAGGCGGCCGCTGCCCATTTTCCCCGTCGGCGTGTAGCGGTCCGTGTCGACCGCCGTCGGAAGCACCCAGACGTTGTCGTTGTGGCGCAGCGCCCACTCGCCAAGAAACTCATTCCCGCAGATCACCGTCTTCGCGAGCTTGAGCACGGAGGCGATCGGGTTGACCTCGAGGTGGGTGTACCGCAGGAAGATCGCGTCGTCGAAGTCGAAGATGATGTTGGCGTTCAGGAGCTTTACGAACTCTTCAGGCACCGGCGTCAGCCACGGGACGAGCTCGCGCTCGATATACACCACGTCATGCCGCGGCGCCTTGAGGGCAGCCAGCAGCCGCGAGTTGATCTTGAGCAGGGTCAGGACGCCGTCGGCGACCGCGCCGCCGGGGTAGTCGTCGCGGGAGGCGTACTTGTTGGGATTGCACGGCGCGACCGTGATATCCCACCCATCGCGTTCGAGCTGGGGGAGGAATTGAAGCACCCGGAAGCGGCTCGACGGCACCTGTTTCCCTGAGGTGAGGAACAGGACGCGCTTGCGTGCCATCTATCTATCTAATGATCGGCTAATCGCCCCTGTTTTCGATGCGTTTTCCAAGGTAGGCCGCGCGGTTCACACACCCCCAGGGGGTATCAGCGCAGGTGGATCATCAGCACTTGCACGTCGGCAGGCGTCACGCCGGCGATCCGCGATGCCTGTCCCAGCGAGGCGGGGCGGATGCGCACCAGCTTCTCGCGCGCCTCGTTGCGCAGATGCCTCACGCGGCCGAAGTCGAACGATGACGGAATGGCCTTCTCCTCAAGCGCGCGAAACCGCTCGACATGGCCGCGCTGGCGCTCGATGTAGGCGTCGTACTTGACCTCGATGTCGATCTGCTCGCCGGCTTCGGCCTCGACGCCGTCGAGCTTCGCCTTGCGGGCGAAATCGTCGAACGTCACCTCCGGGCGTCGGAGGTAGGCGGCGAGGTGAGGGCGCCCGTCGAGGAACTTTCGCACGCGGCCGATGGCACGCTCTTTCGCGTCGAGGTGCGAGAGGTCGGCGATGAGGCCGAGCGCGTGGCCCTTGCGCATGAGCCGCCGGTCCGCGTTGTCCGTGCGGAGCAGGAGCCGGTGCTCCGCGCGCGACGTGAACATGCGGTACGGCTCGCGGTGCTCGAGGTTGATCAGGTCGTCGATCATCACGCCGATGTAGGCTTCGTCGCGCCCCAGCGTGAAGGGCGCGCGGCCCAGAAGCCGGAGCGCCGCATTGATGCCCGCGATGAGGCCCTGGCCGCCGGCCTCCTCGTAGCCCGAGGTGCCGTTGATCTGCCCCGCGAAGTAGAGGCCCGCGACGGCCTTCGTCTCGAGCGTCGCCTGCAGCTGGTGGGGCAGCGCGTAGTCGTACTCCACCGCGTATCCGTAGCGGATGAACACCGCGCGCTCGAGGCCCGGGATCGTCCGGACGAACTTCTCCTGCACGTCGGGCGGGGTCGACGTTGAAATGCCGTTGCAGTAGATTTCCGGCGTCGTCAGCGTCTCCGGCTCCAGGAAGATCATGTGGCGCTCCTTGTCGGCGAAGCGCACGACCTTGTCCTCGACGCTCGGGCAGTAGCGCGGCCCGACGGACTGGATCTGGCCCGAGTACATCGGCGCGCGGTGGAGGTTGTCGCGGATGATCGCATGGGTCGTTTCGTTCGTGTAGGTCGTCCAGCAGACGACTTGCGGCTGCCGGATGCGGTCGGTGAAGTGCGAGAACGGCACGGGGTCAGGATCGCCGGGCTGGACGCCGCACTTCGAATAGTCGATCGAATCCTTGTGAAGCCGCGGCGGCGTTCCCGTCTTCAGCCGGCCGATCTCGAAGCCGAGGCGGCGGAGGCCGTCGGAGAGCGTCTCCGCGGACGGCTCGCCGATGCGGCCGCCGACGCGCTTCTCCTCGCCGCAGTGCTGGATCGCCTTCAGGAACGTGCCGGTGGTGACAATGACCGCGTCCCCGTCGTACCGCGCGCCGCTCTTGCCGACGACGCCGCGCACGACCCCGTTCCGGACGATGAAGTCGTCGGCGATGTCCTCCACGACCTTCACGGTGCGCACGAGGAGGTCGCGCATGCGCCGGCTGTAGGCGAGCTTGTCGCACTGCGCACGCGGCGAGCGGACCGCCGGGCCCTTGCGCGTGTTGAGCATGCGGAACTGGATTCCGGTCTCGTCGGTCGCCTTCGCCATCTCTCCGCCGAGCGCGTCGATCTCGCGGACGATCTGTCCCTTCGCCAGGCCGCCGATGGCGGGATTGCACGACATCCGTCCGATGGCCTCGGTCGACATCGTCAGCACCGTCACGTCGACGCCCATCCGCGACGCGGCGAGCGCCGCTTCAATGCCGGCGTGGCCGGCGCCGATGACGAGGAGACGGGGCATCCGGAGAGTATAGCGGTGAATAATCAGGGGCCGGGCGGCGTACTTATGGGTATGAGAAACCTGCTCCTGGCCGTGATTCTCCTCGCGGTCCCCCGCGACGGCAGCGTGACCGTGTCGGCTGACGCCAGTCAGCCCCATCTCGCCGCCGACAAGGACGGCGCGTTCTACTGCGTCTACCTTCACGGCGGAAACGTCGAGCTTCGCACGTCGACCGACGACGGAAAGAGCTGGAGCGACGCGGTCATCGCGATCGATGCGAAGGGGAAGGCGAGGGGCGGGATGCAGCGTGGCCCGCGGGTCGGCGTTGACGACAAGAAGAACGTCTACGTCACCGTGCCGCATTGTTTCGACGAGGCCGAGCAGGGGAAGAAGTACCCGACGTCGGAGCTCTGGATCGCGATCTCCGAGGACGGCGGAAAGAGCTTCGGCAAGCCGCTGCAGGTGAACGAAGCCGCGAAAAAGGCGCCCGAAGCGCTCCACTGGATGGCCGTGTCGGCGAACGGTGAAGCGCACGTGGCGTGGCTCGACATGCGCGACCAGCAGAAGGGACAGGACCTCTACTACGCGAAGGTCGCCGGCGGGAAGGTCGGGAAGAACGTGAAGATCGGCGGGGCTGTCTGCGAGTGCTGCGCGCCGGGAATCGCCGTCGATGGGAAGGGGAACCCGTTGGTCATCTGGCGCGAGGGCGGGACGAAGACGAGCCGCCAGATTTTCATGACGCGGTCGAGCGACGGCGGCAAGAGCTGGAAGGCGCCGGCGCAGGTCAACGCGGGCGAGACGAAGGTGCCGAACTGACCGATGGACGCCCCGGCCGTCGCCGTGACGAGCGATGGCAAGAAGACCGCGATCGCGTGGATGGACATGCGGGCGGGCCGGAACGACCGCAGCGTCTTCTGGTTGATCGCGGCGGGCGGCGCCTTCCCGCCCGAGGCGTCGGCAACGGATGACGGCAAGGACATCCAGAGCCATCCGAGCCTGTGCATCGACGCGGCGGGCGAGGTGCACATCGCCTTCGAGGAGATGAAGGGCGGAAAGCAGATCGGCCACCGCACGAGCGCGAAGGGCGCGAAGGACGCGGTCATCTCGGGTGATGACGCCGGGTGCGCCTTCCCGAGCCTGGCCTGCGGAAAGTCGGTGGGCGTCTCGTACGAGAGCGCCGGCAGGGTCGTCTTCCGCACCCTCAAGGAATAGGCTGACGTACAATAGATCGATGCGCATCGCGGCCGCCGTCGCCCTTCTCTCGACGCTGGCTTTCGCCGACACGTCGCCCCGGATCACCATTCCGCAGGGCGTCGCCGTCTCCTGGGTCTTCTCGCGCGGCGCGCTCGACGAGCGCTCCGGCAGCAAGCTCGAGTTGACCAAGGCGAAGGTCGTAAAGGGGGCGCTCGTCTTCGAGCAGGGCTATGCCGTCAGCAAGGACGACAAGGTCGCCGTCATGAGCGGGTCGTTCGCGATCGAGATCCGGGCGAAGTTCGACGAGATCGCGCGCAACTGGGCGCTGCTGTGCATGAGGGGGTCGAACGGCCGGTCGATCGGCGACACCTGGGGCTTCTACTGCGGCGCCCAGGGGAATCTCTACTTCAACGCGAACCGCAACACGGTGCAGACGCCGGGCGGCGCCGTCACCGCGGGGGAGTGGACGCACATCATTGCGACCGTGGACAAGGACACCCTGACGCAGAAGATCTTCATCAACGGCAAGGAGGTCGCGACCGGTCCGGCGGCGAAGGAGGGGCTGGTCGACCGCGGCGGGCCCACCTACATCGGCGGCTGCGAACAGTTCGGCTACCACGTCTTCGGCTCGTTCTCCCGCGTCCGGCTCTGGAAGAAGTCGCTGACGCTCGCGGATGCGGAGAAGCTGGCGCGCGAGAAGTAGCGCGTAGACAGCGGCCAGACCATTACTGCGGGCGCGCGCTCCAGCCCTTGGTAAGCACGATCTCCATGATCTCGGGCAGCTTCTCGATCGGCACCCGGATCTGGTCCATCGTGTCGCGCTCGCGCACCGTCACCTTGCGGTCGGCCGCTTCGCCCTTCTCGGCGTCGCCGACGGTCTGGACATCGACGGTGATGCAGTAGGGCGTGCCGACTTCGTCCTGGCGGCGGTAGAGCTTGCCGATCGCGGCGGTGTCGTCGTAGACCGTGATCCACTTCTTGCGCAGCGTCTCGGCAATGCCGCGCGCCGTCGTGACGATGTCGTCGCGCTTCTTGAGGAGCGGCAGGACCGCGACCTTCACCGGCGCCATCTCCGGATGGAAGCCGAGGACGACGCGCTTCTCCTCCTTGACCTGCTCTTCGCGGTAGGCGTCGCAGAGGAAGGCGAGCATCCCGCGGTCGACGCCGGCCGCGGGCTCGACGACGTACGGCACGACCTTCTGCTTCGTCTCGTCGTCGAAGTAGTCGAGCGTCTTGCCCGAGTGCTTCGCGTGCTGGTTCAGGTCGTAGTCGCCGCGGCTCGCGATGCCCTCGAGCTCGCTCCAGCCCATCGGGAAGAAGTACTCGATGTCGGTGCAGCCCCTGGCGTAGTGGGCGAGTTCGTCTTTCTCGTGCACCCGGAGGCGAAGGTTCTCCTTCTTGATGCCGTAACGGACGTACCAGTCGAAGCGCGACTCGATCCACTTCGCGTAATGCTCGTCCTGCGTGCCGGGCTTGCAGAAATACTCGATCTCCATCTGCTCGAACTCGCGGGTGCGGAAGATGAAGTTGCCGGGCGTGATCTCGTTGCGGAAGCTCTTGCCGATCTGGCCGATGCCGAACGGCAGCTTCTTGCGCGACGACTGGAGGACGTTGTCGAAGTTGACGAAGATGCCCTGCGCGGTCTCGGGGCGGAGGAAGACCTTGGTGCCGGTTGCCTCGACGGGGCCGAGGACGGTCGTGAGCATGAGGTTGGCGGGCTTGGGGGGCGCGAGACGGCCGCCGCAGTTGGGGCAGGGGATGGCGATGCCGGCGCCTGGGGTGGCCAGCTCGGTGAGGATCGCGGCGTAGCGGGGATCCGCGGCGCCATCGATCGGCTTGTCGCCGGCCGCGCTGATGACCGTCGTAATCGTCTTCACGATGATGAGATTTGGCGCGAGCTTGCGGCCGTCGGACTGGGCCCAGTTCTGAAGCGCCTTGGCGAAGCCGTTCTTTTGCGCCGACGTGCTCCCGAAGATCTTGTTGATCGCCTGGAACCACTTCGTGTTCCAGACGAGGCCCTGCACGTGGTCGGCGCGATAGTTGCGCTGGCAATCGGTCTCGAGGCACGACGTGAACGGGTCGGCGAAATTCTTCGCGTGGCCGCTCGCCTCCCAGACCTTGGGATGCATCGTGATCGCCGCATCGATGCCGACCATGTCCTCGCGGAGCTGGATGTTGTCGCGCCACCAGAGCGCCTTGACGTTGCGCTTCAGCTCGACGCCGAGCGGCCCGTAGTCCCACGCAGAGCCGAGGCCGCCGTAGATCTCGCTCGACTGGAAGACGAAGCCGCGGCGCTTGGAGAGACTGACGATGGTGTCGAGATCAACCATAGGGTCGCGGAGTCTAGCAGAGCCGCGGCGCCGCGACTACCTGCACTTGCAGCAGGTTTTGCAACCGCCGCACTTGGCGCAGAGATCGGGTGTCTTCGCGGCCTTCTTGCACGCCGTGCAGGCGGGCGCTACGACGGCGTCCACGAGGGCGTCCGTCTTGGCGGTGATCGCCGCCTGGATCGCGTTCCACGGCACGCTCTCGCCCTGGCTCTCGAGGCTCGCGACGATCTCCCCGGTGTCGACCTTCACGACCCGAACCTCGATCGTCGCCGTGTTGTTCATCCCGCCCTTCTCCCACTTCGTGACGGCGCCGAAGACCGCGAACGCTGCCTTCACCTTGGTGCCGAGTTTGGCAGCGGAGGCGGCATCGCCAACGGGCTCATCAGGCAGCCGGGCCGGGTCGACGAGCTGGACCTGCTCCGACGCGGCTAGGGCGTCCCAGACCGCGTCGCCGGCGATCGCGCCACGGGGATCGTCCGCCTCGCCGGTCTTATCGACAAACTCCAACACGGCGACGATGGGGCGCTTCTCCTTCGCTACGGCGGGACGGGGGCGGGAGGCCGCCTTCGTGCGGGCACCGAACGCGTCGAACATGTGACTGACCTTGCGGAACGCGGCGGCGCGCACCGCCGCCTTGGGGTCGTCCCGGGCGACCTTGCCGTCGGAGAGCTCGTCCATCACCATCTTGCCGGTCGCGACCTCGATGACGCAGACGCGCACGGTCGCGCGCGTGCTCTTCTTGTCGTCGGCGATGGTCACCTTCTGCACTTCACTCGTGACGGCGAACGTCGCGCCCAGCGCCTTGGCGGCCTTGACGGCGGCGTCCGTGTCCGGCGGCGGGCCGCCCTTTGGCTGCTCCATCGGCCGTATGGAAAAGTTGGCGAGGGTGTAGCTGCGGAGCGTGCCGCTCAATACGTCGCCGAGCTTGCTGTTGGTGCGGTCGGCGCCTTCGAAAACGACAACTTGCGGTGCGCCCTGCGCCGGGACAAACAGGAGCAGCGCAAGGAGCAGCCTCATTTCGTCACCCGCTTCAGCGCTTCCTTCGCCTTCTCGTGCTTGGCGTCGATCTTCAGCGTCTCCCTGAATTCGGCCGCCGCCTTCTTCAACTCCTCCGACCTCTCGTAGGCGAGGCCGAGGTTGTAGTGCGCCGTCGCGCTCTCGGGGTCGGCCTTCACGGCCTTGGTCAGCGTCTCGATCGCCTTCTTCGCGTCGTCGGCGGCGAGCTGCGCCGCGCCGAGGTTCGAAAGCGCCGGCTCGGAGGCGGGATCGATCGTCACCGCCTTCTCCAGGTACTTCACGGCCTCCGCGGTCTTCCCGGTCTGGATGAGGCAGACCCCCAGGTTGAAGTTGAAGGAGTAGTCGTCGGGGTCGAGCTCGACCGCTTTCTTGAGGGCAACCTCGGCGTCGGCGTACTTCTTCTGCTTCATCAGGACGATGCCGAGCCCGCTGTAGACCTCGGGGTAGCCGGCGATCAGCTCGATGCAGCGCTTGAAACTCCTCACGGCGGCATCGAGATCGCCCTTCCGGTTGGCGTCGCCGGCGGCGCTGTACTCCTTCGCGAACTCCTTCTTCTGCTCGTCGGTCGCCGTCGGCTCGTCGTAGACGCGCAGCGTCCGCATGGACGCCTCGAGGGGGGGGATGTACTTGTCGGACCACGCCTTCGTGACGCTGAAGCTCATCGTGTAGGCGCGGCCTCCGGAGACCCAGAAGCCCCAGAGCGCCTGGGTCGGGATCGTGTCGGAGGTGAACTCCGCCACGAAGGTGTAGCCTTCGCCCGACTTGCCGCCGATGGCGCCTTCGCGGATGAACTTCGCGTCGGGGACCTGCTTCTGAAACGCCGTCTTGAAGCGGGTGACCGTGGTGGCGACGTCGTCCTTGGTGCGCTCGACGAAGAGGTCGAGGCGGGGGAGGTACATCTGGTCCTTGGGACCGTAAAACGAGCAGCTCGCCTTGCCCTTGTTCTCGCCGCGGGCCCAGTTCTTGGGCAGATAGATTTTGAACGCGAGGAACGGGTGGGAGTAATTCTCGGGCAGCCGCACCGGCTTCTCCTCCTTCGGCTGCTGCTGGAGGAGGACCGCGACGACCATGGCCAGCTTCATAGGGGTGTTACGACGTCACATCGTACATGACATCGAACATCACGGCGCGAGTTCCCACCAGTAATCGCGGACCGACTCGCTGCGGTCCGAGCGTGTGCGCAGCCGCCCCCAGAGGATCGTGCGCGGGACGGGCACGCCTCCGATCTCCACGACCGTGGTCTCCGGACACGTCCCGGCGAGCAGCCGGTAGCGCAGCCGAAGCCCGGGCGCCTCGAGGATCCACTCGCCCCCCGGCTCGCCGGCCGAGCGGTTCTTCAGGTCTTCGTTGAGGTGGGCGATGTCCGTGTAATGCCAGCGCCGGTCGCCCGCCTTCCAAAGGTGATGCCATCCGTTGTGGTCGACGAGCCAGGCGGCCCGCTCGTTCTTCGTCAGCTTCAGGTCGGCCGGCAGCCATGGCGTGTCGGGCGAGTCAGGAGCCGGCGTCCGCGATCCGAGCGCGTAGTTGTCACCCTCCTGGTAGTGCAGGAAGAGGACGAGCGCGGCGAACGCGAGGAGCGCCAGGACGACCCCGAAGAGGGAGAGCTTCACGGCGGGCTACGTTCCTGACGTACGGAACTTCGCGAACCGCTCGAGGTTGACCTTGGAAACCGACGGCTTGAGCTTCGCGACGCTGGCCTCGAAATCGGCCATCGAAATCGGAGTCTCCTCGTTCTTTTCGACGGAGTCGAGGAACTTCTCCTCGGCGACCTTGCGGCAGAGGTAGGAGACGTCGGCGCCGCTGTAGCCCTCCAGCCGCTCCGCCAGCGTGTCGAGATTCACGTCGGGCCCGAGCGGCATCTCCTTGAGGTTCATCTCGAGGATCCTGCGCCGCGCCTTCACGTCGGGCAGGCCGAGGTAGATCTTCTCGTCGAGGCGGCCAGGGCGGAGCATCGCGGAGTCGATGTTCCACGGTTCGTTGGTCGCCCCCATGAAGAGCAGGTGCTGCCCCTCCTTGCGATCGAAGCCGTCGAGTTCATTGAGGATCTGGGGGACGACGCGCTGCATGACGCCGCCCGCCTCGCCCTCGCGCCGCGGCGGGGTGAGCGCCTCGACCTCGTCGATGAAGATGACGGCGCGCTCGCACTTGCGCGCGGCGTCGAAGAGCTTGCGGATGTTCTTCTCGCTCTCGCCGACCCACTTGTTGAGGATCTCGCTCGGGGCGATGGCGAAGAACGTCGCGTCAAGCTCGCCCGCAACGGCCTTCGCGATCATCGTCTTGCCGGTGCCGGGGGGTCCGTAAAGGAGGATGCCGCCGCCGCTGCGGATCCGGTACTTCTTCGCCTTCTCGGCGTGGGTGAAGGGATAGATCATCTTCACCCGGATCTGCTCCTTCACGTCGTCGAGCCCCGCGATGTCGTCGAAGCGCGTCTTCGGCTTCTCGTTGACGAGCCATTCCTCGGGGACGCCGGACTCCTCCTCGTCGTCGCCGCCGTCGCTCTTCTTCCCGTCGGCCTTCGCGGTCGCGACCCGCTCCTGGAGCGCGCGGCGCTTCTTGTGGACGTTCTTGGCGAGGTCGATCAACTCCGCGGCCTGCTTGGTGCGGATCTGGCGGAGGTCGTCGGGGGACTGCTGGGCGAGCTCGAGCAGGTATTCGGCCGCCTTCAGGAAGTGGTAACGCGCGTCCTTCAACGCCCCGGCGCGGAAGTTCTCGATGCCGCGGCGCTTGTGCTCTTCAAACGACTCGAGAAGGAAATTCGTCGGCACGTCTCATTCGCCGCGGGGCTCTCGCCCCTGCGCCCTCGACTCGGCCCTCGCTTCGTTCGGGCCTCCCTCGGGACGCCGCCGGTGGCGGCGCTTGTGCTCCTCGAACGACTCCAGCAGAACGTTGGTCGGCACTACCGCTTCTCGTCCTCGTCCGGCGGCGTGTTCTTGACGGGCTTTGACGGCGTCTTGACGTCGGACTCCTTGCCAGTCGTGATGTTGAACCGCTTGTTCTTGTAGTACAGGTAGCCGGCGACGAATTCCGGCTTGAAGATGTTCTTGAATTCGATTTCGACCGTGGCTTCCTCGTCATTCTCGGAGACGACCTTGTAGGCACGGATCAGCCCGTCCGAGTGGGATGCGCGGCTCCCGTCGCTGATCGTGCGGACCTTCGCGCCGAGCGCCTTCTCGACGACGGCGTTCCCCTTGATGTTCTTCTCTCCCAGTTCGCTCCAGGCCTTATCCATCGCCTGGCCCTGCTCCTTGATTTCGTTGCCGACGCGCTTGGCCAGGAAATAACAGCCCGCGCAGGTGCCCAGGAAGAGCAGGACGATGCAGCCGCAGCCCATCACGACCCACTTGACCCATCCCATGCCGCCGCCCTGCTGCGGAGGCGGGGGCGGAATATAGCCGGGCTGCGGTGCGGAAGCGTTCATGCGTTCTCTCCTGGGTCATTCCAGCTTGAAGCTGTTACCGGTCTTGTCGTTGGTGAAGACCTTCGACAAGATCTTCAACTTCATCGATTCGAACTTGTAGGTCAGGTCGACTTTGCCGTGGCCGCGTTCGCCTTGCAGGTGGAACGTCTGCGTGATGGAGCCGTCGCTGTTCTGGACCTGCTCCTGCCGGCCCTGGACGACCTTGAACTTCCCGAGCTCCGCTTCGATCTGCGAGTTGCGTTCGAGTTCCGACGCGAACTGCATCAGCTCGCGGCCCGCGTAGTACATGTAGCCCAGGCATCCGCCGCAGAAGAGCAGCCCGAGGAAGAGCAGGCTGCCGCAGCCGATGAGGACCCACTTCCAGGGAAACCCGCCTTGATTGGCCATACCACCCTCAATGTTCGATGTTCGATGGTCGAGGTTCGATGTGATGTTCGATGGGATGCTCGATCACGACATCGAACATGACATCGGACATCGTACGTCGTACATCGAACATCGTGAAGGCCGCGATCGCGGCCTTCACTTGTCCTGTTTGTCGAATTCGTCCTGGATCTCTTTCAAGCCCTTGGCAATGTCCTTGTTCAGGTCGCCCGACTCCTCGTGCGTGACCTGCTCGTTGAGCATCCGGTCGATCTCGGCGTCGGAGACGATCTCGTCCTCGCCCTCGACCTCGTTGGACATGACCGACTCGCTGGTCATCTGGAGGAAGATGTCCATCTGCTGCTGGAGCGTCTCGGCCTGCATCATCGCCTTCTCGAAGTTCTTCTGCGTCTTGACGAAGTCGACCGAGCCGTAGACCTCCGCGATGGACTTCGCGACGGCGCCCATCGACTTGGCGAAATCACCGTCGCTCTCCGCCTGGTCCTTGATCTGGACGGCGGTCTCGATCGAGAGGAGCTGCTTCTCGCGCATCCGCTTCTGGGCCGCGCAGCGCTTGAGCATCTTCTTGAGGAGCATGAGCTGCTCCTTGTCGCCGATCTTCATCGCCCGCTTGGCCTTGTCGAGGTAGCTGAGCTGGTGCTTGCCGAGCTCCTTGATGTTGCGCCGGAGCGACCCGACGCCCTTGCGGATCTCGATATCGCGCTCGATCTTGCGTTCTTCCCTGGATTTGAACAGACCCATCTCGACTCGCGTCCTTTCGGCCGCTCGCTCGATGCAAGCATGAGCGTGCGGTCACCTAGAATCCGACTCGCGTCCTTTCAACCCGCTCGCTCGCTCGATGCGAGCATGAGCGTGAGGTCACCTAGAATCCGACTCGCGTCCTTTCAGGCCGCTAGTCCCTTGGGAGCTTCCCGAGCTCGACTTCGAAGATCCGCTTTTCGGAGCCGCGGCGGGCTTCGACCTTGACCTTGTCGCCGGGCTTGTGCTTCCAGATCGCGCCCAGGATGTCGTGGAAGCAGCCGATGTCGGTCCCGTCGATCTTCACGATACGGTCGCCGGCCTCGATGCCGATCCGCTCGGCGGGAGAATCGTCGCCGACCCACTGCACGCCGGTCGTGTCGTCGCAGTGGATGCCGAGGAAGCCGACGCCGGAAGCACGGTGGGAGAGGGACTGGTTCCAGTCGCCCTCGTGGCCGCACGGCATGACCGCGACGCTGCAGGAGGTGGGGGCGGTACGGTGACGCTTGGCGGCCTGGACGCCGATGAGCCCGCCGAAGCCGATGGCGACAATGGCGAGAATGACGCCGGCCTTGCCCATCGGGCAGCCGCCGGGGTAGGGGCGACCGCAATGGACACAGTGGCGCGCGCGGTAGGAGACCTCGCGGCCGCAGTCCGGGCAGGCGACGAGCGACGCCGTGCGTCCGCACGGCGAACAAGAGCGGTTCATGTCCATGCTAGTACTCCTTTTCGGGCGTCTCCGGGGCGGGCGTCGGAGCGACCTTGGGTTCGACCTTCACCGGGACCGGAGAGGTGACGGCCTTCGCCGGCGCGGGCGCGCAGATTACGGGGCGGCAGCGGGACTTCATGCAGGCGACCTTCGCGACGCAAAGGCTGCCCATCACGAGCATCGCGACGAGCGTGCCGGTCAGGACCGCACAGATGACGCTGCACCGCTTGACGGGGTACGGGTTGCCGCAATGAACGCAGGAGCGGGCGCGGGTCGAGACGTCGCGGCCGCAATCCTGACACTGTACGAGAGCCATATTGTCCTCCGAGATCAGGTCCTTGTTTTGACGGTCCTCAGGGCCAAACGCTTACCAAGATTCTACTACGGAATGTACGAGGTACGATGTTCGATGTCCGATGTAATGTTCGATGGGGACGCTCACTCCTCCTGTACCGACTCCTTCCAGCGCAGGTACTTTTCCATTTCCTTGGGCGTCGTTTGCGGGTGGATCAGCTTCGCCGCCCGCTCGAAGTCTTCGCGCGTCAGCTCCCGCACCCGGATCTGGTAGCTCTTCACGTGGTCGAGCCCTTTGTCCACGAGGCCGGGAATCGCGCTGTTCATCTGCTCGATCATGTCGGTCGTGACTTCCTTGCAGAACCGCTCGATCTCGCGGCCGCTGTAGCCGACGGTGAGCTTCGCGAGGTCGGTGAACGGGACGACGGTCTTGAACCCCTTCTTCTCGAGATGGATCCTCAGGATCTTCTCGCGCGTCGTCTCGTCCGGGAGCGGGATGCAGATCTTCTTCTCGAAGCGCGAAAGCACGGCGGGATCGAGATCCCACGGCCGGTTCGTCGCGGCGATGGTCAGCACGTAGATGTCGCTTCGTCCCTTCTCGGTGAGCCCGTCGAGCTCCGAGAGGAGCGTCGACAGGATGCGGCGCTCGGCGCCCGAGTCGCTCGCGTCGCGCTTGCCGCAGAGCGCCTCGAATTCATCGAGGAAGACGACGGAAGGCGACGTCTCGCGCGCCGTGCCGTAGAGCTCGCTGATGATCTTGGAGCTCTCGCCGAAGTACTTCGAGAGGACGCTGGCGACCTTGACGTTGTAGAAGACCGACTGGACGCCCTCGGCGTTGCGGACGGCCCGGCTGGTCGCGGCGGCGAGCAGCGTCTTGCCCGTGCCGGGCGGCCCGTAGAAGAGGATCTTCGTCCAGGCGGCGATCTTGCAGCTCTCGGGCTGCTTCGCGAGCGTCATGCCCAGCGCGAACTTGATCTCGGCCTTCGTTTCTTCGAGGCCGCCGATATCCTCGAAGCCGACATGCGCCGTGGCGACGAGGCTGGAGACGACGGTGTTGATCTCGCTTCCCTGCGACGTCGTCGACGACGAGCCATTGTCGGGCGTCTTGTCGTCGGCGGGCTGCGTCGCCTCGCCCGAACGGAGCCTGCGCGCGATCTCGCGGTACTCGATCGCCTTCTTCTTGCGCCGCTGCTCGGCCTCGCGGCCGATCGCCTGCTCGGCGAAGATCGTCATCAGGTCCGCGGCCTTCTCGTACATGACCGCGGCCTTCATGCTGTCGCCGGCGTCGAAGTGCTCCTTCGCCTTGGCGAGCGCCTTCTTGATCGGCTGCTGGACGTCGATTTCCACTTCGACTCGCCTCCGCTACGCGGCGGCTCGCTCAGTGCAAGCACGCCCTTGGACAACTGCACGGTCCACGGTCCACGGTCCACGGTCTACGGTCTACGGTCTACGGTCTACGGTCCACGGTCCTCGTTGCTACTCCGTCTCCGCTTCCTTCTTGCCCTTTTCTTTTTCCCGGATCGCCTGGTCGGCCATCTTGATCGCAGCGTCCATGTCCTCGATCTCGCCATCGTCCATCTTCTGCCAGATGTTCATCACCTCGCCGCCCTCCTTGCCGAGGTCGGTGAGCGAGTCGGCCATCGTCGCGTCGTTGACCGTGTTCATGACCTCGGTCAGCTTCTCGGCATACATCTCCTGCGAGATCTTGTCGTCCTCGAGGTAGGTCATGAGCTCCGCCTCGTCGACGCGCTCGAGGATGTGGCCGATGCCGGTCTTGGCCATTTCGCGGCGCTCGAAGGCCATCTTGAGCGCCTTGATGGTCGTGAGCTCCTTGGAGATCATCGAGAGGTCGCGCTCCAGCAGTTTCAGGCCCTGCGACCGCTGCTCGTACTGGCGCGCGAGCTGGCGCCGCCGGGTGGGCGACTTGATCTTCGCCCCCTTGGCGAACAGCTCCTCGCGCTCCTTCTCGACGCGCTCGAGCTTCGAGATGGTCTGGTTCTCGCGGATCTGGAGCTTCATCTCGCTGCGCTTGATTTCCGGGAGCGTGAGGTCCTTCTTCCGCGTTCCGAAGATTGCATCAAAGAGTCCCATGTCGTCTGCTCTCTACGTTTCTACTCTTCTACTCTGGATCCTAGTTCGGCTCCGCCTCGTCCTTGTCCTTTTCCTTCGACTCCTTCGTCCCGCCCGACTTCTCCTTGCCGGTGGCTTCCGTGAGCGCGTCGTCGAATTCGAGGTCGCCCTCGTCCATCTTCTCCCACGTCTTGAGCACTTCCATCCCCTCGTTGCCCATGTCCTGAGATTCGTACGCGGGGTCGTTGACGACGCCGAGGAGCATGTCGAGCTTCTGGACGTAGACCTCCTCGTTGATCTTGTCGTCCTCGAGCAGGCCCATGATCTTGCCGACGTCCTCGTCGCTGAGCCGTTCGAGGATGTTGCCGGTGTTGACGCCGCGCTTGCGCTCCATGATCGACCGGATGCGGCCGAGGGTCATGAGCTCCTTCACGGCGCGCGAGAGCTCCCTCTCGATCATGCCGAGCCGCTGCGAATGCTCCTCGAAGCGGCGGGCGTAGATGCGGCGGCGGGCGGGGGACTTCGTCTTGGCCCCCTGGTTGAAGACCTCTTCGCGCTGCTTGTCGAGCTTGTCGACCTGGTTGAGGTACTGGTTCTCGCGGATCTCCAGCCGCTTCTCCTCGACGCGCAGCTCCTCGAGCGAGAGGTCGCCGATGCCCTTGCGGCGCTTGAAAATCTTGTCCAGGATCTCCATTTCGACTCGTCGACGGCTATGCCGTCGCCTCGCTCAATACAAGCATCGGGTTACTCCACGTTGTGAAGCGGTTTGAGAAGGGCCCCGGCGAGGGTCGACGCCGTCTCGCCCGGCGAGGCCGTGATCGTCAGTTCGTACATGGTCGCGCCGTCGGAGGCGCGGAGGATGCGGATCGTCGCCGTGAGCGCGGTGCCGCGCGCCTCGCCGGTCCCGTCGCGGAACGGGTAGTCGCGCCGTCCGTTGATGTCGCTGTAGGCGTCGCCCTTGTCCTTGTCGGGCGGAGGCGCCGCCGCGGGGCCGGCCACGGTGCAGAGCACCACGCCTTCGCGGTTCTGCGCGCGGGCCGTCTCGAGAGCCTGTCCCTCCGTCCACGTCGTGCGGCCCGGCTGCGGATGGACCACCGTCGCATTCGCGTAGCCACGCCCGTCCAGCTCGTGGTTGAGTTCCATCGTGAACACGGCGGGCTCGAACTCGACGTTCGTCACGGTCGGCGGGAAAAGGGCAAGCTGGAGCCCCTTGTTGTTGAGCCACGCGGTGTCGTGCACCTTCGGGCTCGGCGATGCCGCGCAAGCGGCGAGGCAGAGCATCACCATTAGTCCCGCGATCCGCGCCATCGTTGTGCTCATCGGTTGTCTTTGCCTGTCTTCTACTAGCTGCTATTCACTAGCTACCAGCTACTCCTCGAAGAGGATCTCCGGCTTCTCCTTGTCCTTCTGCTTCACCTTTTTCTCGGTCTTCTTCTCGGGCTTCTCCTTCTCGGGCTCTTCCTTGACCTTGGTCTCGCGCTCCTTCGGCTCGTCCTCTTCCTTCTCGATTTCGTGCTTGGTGATCTCGACGTCGGCGCGCGCCTCCATCTCGCGGAGGATCTCGGCCTCCTCGTCGTCGGGCGCCGGCTCCTCCTGGTCGTGCTTCATGCCCTCGGCGAGCTCCGTCGCCTTCTCGAGGTCCTCGAGGCGTTCGCGCGCCTTGATGGCGAGGTCCTCCATCGACTTGCGGTCGGGGAGCGGCTCCGATTCGAGCTCGAGGATCGTCTCGAGCGAGTTGATGTGCTCGTTGAAGACCTTGATGCGCTTGTTGTAGATGTTCTCGATACGGTTGTTGAGCTCGCCGATCTTCTGGCGGATCTCCTTGATGCGCCGGGCGAGGAGGAGGCGGCGGTTCTCGCCGGTCTCGCTCTTGCCCTCCTCGAGGAGCTCCTCCTCCATCTGGTCGAGGACCTCGAGATCCTGCATCGCGCGGCGGCGGCGGGACTCGTCGCGGCGGCGCGACTCCTTGAGCAGGATGAGCGCTTCGCGTTCGCTGCGGGCGCCGCGGTAGAGCGGCGTCAGCTCCTCGGGGATCTCGTCGGACCCGAGCATCTTCTTGATTCTGTCGATGAAGCCCATGGCGAACCTAGGTGAAAAGAAGAAAGTAGGAAGTCGAAAGGAACGACGGAAGGACGAAGGGAGAAGACGGAAGACAAGAGGGAAGACAAGAGGGAAGACCGAAGAGCCCCGAGTCGTCCCATGGACTTGTCGTTGCACTTTGTCCGTCGGCCTTCAGTCTTTCCTTCACTCTTCCTTCTTCCGCCTTACCCGTACGTCCTCGTCAGCCGGAACGGCCGGTTGCTCGTATCGAACTTGAGAAACGGATCCTCGGTTGAAATCGTCTCGAATGCCTCGCGGATGATCGGGATCGAGTAGCCGAGCTCGTCGAAAACGAAGTCCTCGGTCATCTCGTCCATCAGCAGCTTCGCCGTGTTCTTCTTCACGAAGCGCTGGATGGACTCGATCTTCTCGTCCTCGGTCGTGAGGTCGAAGACGCGCGCCGCGCCGCGCCACCGCGCATCGGGTGCGAACCAGGTGCGCCACGCCTCGCCGAGCTGGTCGCACAGCGCGATCAGGAAGTTCGGGCCGATCAGCGCGCCCTTCGCCGACTCCTCCCAGCCCACGGTCGAGAACGCGCCGATGAAGTAGAAGGCGTTCGGGTTGGCGGCGATGAGGTCCTTGACGCGAAGCAGCTCCTCCGGCGCGGTCCGCTGCTGCGACGAGCCCTTCTTCACGAGCTCCTCGATCGGCGAGAAGCTCGCGCCCGCGATCACGACGCGCACGGTTTTCGGCCCGAGCAGCTCCTTGTGGAGCACTTCGTAGGCGTGGATCACGTTCTTCGGCATCTCCTCGTAGGTCTTCATGAGATCGCGGTCGGCGTGCTTCTTGATGAGCGCCTTGACGTCGGACGACCGGTCGTCGATCTGCTTGAAGACGCGGTTGCGCGGAGAGGAGTCATAGGTCCGGTTGTCGAGCGGGTTGTAGAGGCCCATCGTGACGTTCATGTTCGCGCCGAGGCGCTCGAAGAACGACTCTTCGGCCACCGCGGCGGACTTGCGATCCACCAACGGAGCCGGACGCCGGACCTTCGTGCGTGTGGCCACTTCGACTACGGCGCTCTTCGCGCGCCTCCGCTCAGTGCAAGCACACCTGAAGAAAGCACACCCATGACGTCTACCCAACTCATGCTGTGACCTTAGACTTGCGCATCCACAGATCGAGAACAGGCTTGTCGCTGAATTTCGAGGCATCGATGTCGGTCTCGGGCTTGCCCGGGTTGCCGGCCTTCCAGAGCATGAGATGGCGTCCCGCGCTGTCGCTGGCCGCGACGAGGTTCGAGGCCGCATCCAGGACCCCGACGGTCGCGCCCCCGGAGTCGTACGACGTCTCGAGATTCTGGCCGATGACGCGTGCGCGGACGGCGTAGTCCTTGGTCGTGTAGAAGAGGTGCGGGATCGAGCAGACCTTCGCGACGCGGAGGTTGACGATCGCGTCGCGCTTGCGGACGAGCGTGGTCGCCTTGTCGGGTTCGCCGAGCTTCCAGCAGACGATCGCGCCCGACTCGGTCCCGGCGAAAAGCGTGCCGGCGCCGCAGACGAGGCTCGTCACCGGGCTGTCGACGGAGGAGCCGTAGGTGATCGGGTGCATTCCGTTGCCGAGCGCGACGGCGAAGACGCTCGGGCCGCTGGCGAAGAGCAGGTAGCCGGCGGCGACCAGCGCGGCGCGCGTCGTCTTGTTTTTCTGCGTCAGCTCTTCGAAGAGAATTTCGGCCGCCGATCCGCCCGACTTCGCGTCCCACCGCGCGACGCCGTACTCGCTGTGCGTGGCGTAGATCGCGTCGCCGTTCGCGGCGAGCGAGTTGACGCCGCCCTTCGGGGAGCGGCCGCCGGGCAGCGGGAATTCCACCGCCTCCTTGCCGTCGAGGATCGCGTGGATGGCGCGGCGCGAGCCGGCGAGAATCGCGGGTCCGCCGGAGAGCGTCACCGACCGCACGCTCCGCAGCGGTTCTTTATACGTGAACTCGCGCCGGACCTTGCCGGAGTCGGGATCGAGGCCGACGACCTTTGAGCCTGCCGCGACGAGGATCTCATCGGCGTTCTCGGGCTCGATCTCGTCGGGGTTGACCGACTGCCCTGTGCCGAGCAGCCCTTCCATCGCGCGGTAGAGGTGGTTGACCATGTCGCCGCCGACGGAGCCGGCCTTCGCGAGGAGCTCCTTCGCCGAGAGCTGCATGGAGTCGTCCTCCATCAACTTCGCGTAGAGGAGGCCCTTGAGGCGGTCATCGGGGATCTTCGCGAGCAGGTCCTGGACCGACTGCTCCTGGAGAAAGGAGGCGAGCCGCTTGACGTGCTCTTCCTTCTTCTCGACCTTTTCGCGGTCCGCGCGCTTGTCCTCGGTGCGCTTCGCCTCCGCGGCGGCGGACTTCTCGAAATCGGGCGCGGCGAACGAGACTTCGATCGTGCGGTCGAGCCGGACGCCGGTGCCGAAGAGGTGGCGCTCGAGGGCGCCGTTCAGGAGGCCGTCGACGTCGCGGAACCGATCGCGCTTGTGCAGGTCGGCGGCGGCCTGGCCTTTGACGAAGTCGCCGAAAATCTTGCGGACCTCGGGCGAGAGGTTCTGCTTCAGGTCGGTGGCGGCGTAGACGCCGGGGAACGTGAAGAGCGTGCGGGTGAAGTCCTTGAGCAGGTCGGCGCGGTGGGTGGAGAGGGAGGCGATGACGGTGAGGCTCGCGCCGACGGCGAAGTTGTCGGAGGAGCGGAGGTCGGCGAAGCCGAACTTGACCTGGATGTCGCCGACCTTGGCGAGGACGAGATCGAACTTGCCCGCGACTTCCTTGCCCTCGGTGAAGTGGCTGACGGCGCCGTCGGAGAAGAGGGCGAGGCCGACGGTTCCGAGGGGGACGTTGAACCGCTTGGTGAAGAGGCCGCTGAGCTCGCTCGAGGAGAGCTTCAGGGCGAGGAGATTCCGGTTCTGGAGGAACTCCTGGATGTTCGTCTTGGCCATTTCGACTCGGCGCTATCGCGCCTCGCTCAATGCAAGCATGCCGATGTCGCCCGCGACAGGCGGGGAACCCTCCATGCAGGCCATTTTCGCGCCTTCCTACTCCGACGCTGCACCTGCAAGAATATAACGACGGGAACCCATCGTCAATGAAGGTCGAAAAAGTTGATTCAAAACAGCGCAGAATGGGTCTGTTTGCCTGTTTTGGCGTGGTTTATGAATTCAATTTGGGAATGCAGCGGAGACGTTATTTCGGGTACGCCTCACGGCCTTCAAGGCGCATCGCCGCAGGCAGGCGGGCTCCCGAGACGAAGGCGGCGGCGGTCGCCTCGGCCTTTTCCTTGTCGAAGTTGCCCGTCAGGACGACCGTGCTGCCGAATTCCTCCGCAACGACTCGCGGGACGCTCACGGCGTTGCCATCCACGAGGATCGCCAGCAGGCCCTTGGGCACCTCATTGAAGGCTGTCATCGCCACCTCGTCAAACCGGCGTGCGCACTCCGGACGAAGGGAGATGTCGACGACGTACGCGCGGTGCGCCTCGTCCTGGCGCACCTCGGCCGTGAGCACGTCGCGCTCCGTGATGACCGATTCGGTCGCCACGAGAAGCCATCCTTCAATGTGGTATTCATCCCCCTGCCGGTCGGGGTAGAGCAACACCTCGTACCCCGACGGCACGACGTTGTCGGCGTTGTAGCGCTTGTGCGCTTCGGGCGTCGCGACGACCTTGATGTCGAGCGCGCCGCGCGACTGCGTCAGCGCCGCGAACTTCGTGACATCGCCTTCTTTCGCACCGGGGAGCCGCACGCGGAGCAGATCGCCGTCGGCGGTGATCGTCGCCTTGACGCCTGCGCGCTCGGCGCGGACGGTCAGTGCGCGGACGAACTCGGGGCCGAGCTTCGCATGAATGCGGTATCGCAGCTCGATGCCGGGTTCCTGTGGCGTTGAACTGCAGCCGGCGGCGAACACGAGGAGCGGGAGGAGGTGCTTCATCCGGACATGATAGTAGTGAAGCGCTAGGAGCCTGTCGGATTAATCACGCCTGTCAAGGGGCTCTGTAAGTATCCGGGTTTAAAGCACTTACGGCGGCTTGGGCCGAGTGCGCGCGATGGGGCCGGGTATTATTGGCACGACTCAACC
>Ga0247727_10001217_pt1 | contig 62484 bp, 58 predicted proteins | sample WisWelCaveWW1625_FD_202498 | JGI IMG/M metagenome (GOLD analysis project Ga0247727, IMG submission 202498) | Biofilm microbial communities from Wishing Well Cave, Virginia, United States - WW16-25 | ecosystem: Environmental > Aquatic > Deep subsurface > Groundwater > Cave microbial mat | place...
CGTCGCCGAAAGCATACCTTGCGGTTGGTACGTGCCCTCTCGGCTGTCATTCCCGCGAGCGGCAGCGTCAGCGGGAATCCAGCGCGAAACTCCAGCGTCGCATTCGGCTCTGGATACCCGCTCCGCGCTTCGCTTGGCGGGTATGACAGCGCTAGGAGCTCGGGCCGGCGTCGAACTGGACCTTGTCGACCAGCTCGGAGGCCTTCTTGCGGTACTTGGCGATGTTCTCGAGCGGCAGGGCGTCGGGCTTCAGCTTGCCCCAGCTCTTGACGATGTCGGCGGGCTCGACCTTGGGGTTGACGGGGTACTCGTTGTTGGCGAGCGCGTAGATCTTCTGCGCCTCCTCCGACGCCAGAAACTCCATCAGCTTGAGGGCATTGGCCTTGTTTGGCGCATGCTTGGCCATCGCCATGCCGGAGATGTTGACGTGGCTGCCGCGGTCGTTGGCGTTGGGGAACAGCGGCTTGATGGCCTTGCCCCAATCCTGCTGCTCGGGGTTCTTGGTGTTCTTGGCCATCAGCGCCATGTAGTACGTGTTGCCGAGCGCGATGTCGCACTTGCCCGAATGGATGTCGCGGGCCTGCTCGCGATCGCCGCCGGCGGGCTTCTGCGCCAGGTTGGCTTTGACGCCCTTCAACCAGGCCTCGGCGAACTCCTCGCCCTTGTGGGCGATGATGGTGGCGATCAGGGACGTGTTGTAGACGTGCTGGCCGGAGCGGATGCACAGCTTGCCCTTCCACTTCGGGTCGGCCAGCTCCTCGTAGGTGATGGCGTCCTGCTTCACGCGGTCCCTCGATGCGTAGACCACGCGCGAGCGCATGGTGAGGCCGAACCAGTGGTTGGCGGGGTCGCGATACTGCGCGGGAATGGCGCCCTTGAGCGCGACGTCGTCGACCGGCTGCGTCAGGCCGGCGTCCTTGGCCTCGGAGAGGCGGCCGGCGTCGACCGTGAAGAGGAGGTCGGCGGGACTGTTCTGCCCTTCGGCGGCGAGCCGCTCGTTGAGGCCGGCCGAGGCGTAGACGATGTTGGCCTTGATGCCGGTTTTGTCGGTGAAGGCCTTGAGCAGCGGATCGATCAGCTGCGGCTCACGGTAGGAATAGATGTTGACGTCGCCCTGCGCGGCGGCGGCGGAGGCGCCGGCGGCCAGCACGGCCAGCGACAGAGCGAGCTGGATGATGGCGCGGCAACCGCGGCGCGCCCAAAGCGTGACGATCATGAAACCTCCCAAGCATTGGGCCAAGCATCGGGCCTCGAGGCCCCGGCATCGGATGCGAGCGGCGGCGCTGGTTTCGCCGCGCCCCGCATTTGCCAAATCTTGATTGCTGTTGTCAAGAATATCCGGACGCATGAATTCGCGCCCGAGATTGCAACCTGGAATTCTTCTAATTCCAACTTCCGCGTACGGCTCCCTCGCGCGGTTTGCGCAGCCTCTTCCCGAAGCCGAGGATCCCTCGCCCCGCTCATCGGATGGCCAACGCAATGGATCGACGCACGCCGCCGCCGGGGATTAAAATGAACGCTGGCCAACAAGGGGTTCAGAACGGGTTCAGGGCGCCGGGCGCATCATCCGCGCATCGACACGAATTGCCCGAGAAGGACCTCCGCCATGACCCGCCTAGCCCTCATCGCCATCGCGCTCGCCGCCAGCACGACCGCGGCCAGCGCCTACGACTACGGCCGCGCCGAGCGCATCGACGCTCGCGAGGCCGCACAAGCCCGCCGCATCGCGCACGCCCGCCGCACCGGCCAGCTCACCTGGTACGAGAGCCTGAGCCTCAAGGCCGAGCAGCGCCGCATCCATCGCCTGGAGCGGCTGGCCAAGCGTGACGGCCATATCAGTCGCGAGGAAGCGCGCCGCATCGAGTACGCGCAGGACGCGGCCAGCCGCCACATCTATCGCGAGAGCCACGACGGCCAGACGTCGTGGTGGCGGCGCTGGTAGCCAACGCGGCCGGCCCTTTCGGGGGCCGACCCTTTGGCTGCGCCGCGATGCGCGATAGACTGGTGTCGGGCCAGCAATGGTCCGACACCGCGGAGAGCCGCATGATCGACCACGTCTCCATCCCGGTTCGCGATCTCGCCGCCGGCGCCGCGTTTTATGAGAACGCGCTGGCGCCGCTCGGCTACAAGAAACTGATCGAGCGCCCGGCCAGCATCGGCTTCGGCAAGAAATACCCCGAGCTGTGGCTGAACCTGCGCGCGGACATGCCGGCCGCCGGCGCCAATCCCGGCGCGCATGTCGCGCTGCGGGCCGCCAGCCAGGAGGCCGTACGCGCTTTTCATGCGGCGGGGCTCGCGCACGGCGGCAGCGGCGACGGCGATCCGGGCCCCCGCCAGGCGGCGATGACCACCTACTTCGGCGCCTTCATCCGCGACCCCGACGGGAACAAGATCGAAGCCCTCACCTTTTGACCCGGCCCTCGCGCGCGATGCGGCTATGCCGTCAGCCCGGAGCCATCAGGTTCTGCCCCGGATCAGATGGATGATGCCGGAGAAGTCCGAGCCGCCCTCGCCCCAGGCGTTGTGCAGGCCGTACATCTGCGCGGCGGCGGCGCCCATCGGCGTGGTCGCGCCCGCGGCCGCCGCGGCTTCCTGCGCCAGCTTCAGGTCCTTCAGCATCAGCGCGGAGGCGAAGCCCGGCTTGTAGCCGTTGTTCGACGGTGCATTGGGCACGGGCCCGGGCACCGGGCAATAGCTGGTGAGCGACCAGCATTGCCCCGACGAGGTCGACGCCACATCGAACAGCGCCTGATGCGACAACCCGAGCTTCTCCGCCAGCACGAACGCCTCGCATACGCCGATCATGCTGACGCCGAGCATCATGTTGTTGCAGATCTTGGCGGACTGGCCGGCGCCGGCTTCGCCGCAGTGCACGGCACGCTTGCCCATGGCCTCCAGGATCGGCTTGGCCTCGGCGAATGCATCCGCGCTGCCGCCCGCCATGAAGGTGAGCGTGGCGCCCTCGGCGCCGCCGACGCCGCCCGAGACGGGAGCGTCGAGCGAGAGCATGCGGGCCTCGCCGGCGAGCTTGTGGGCCGCCCGCGCGGACGCCACGTCGATGGTGGAGGAGTCGATGAAGAGCGTGCCGGGCCTGGCCGCCTTCAGCATGCCCGAGCCGTAGACCTCGAGCACGTGCTTGCCGGCCGGCAGCATGGTCACGACCAGGTCCACATCGGTCGCCGCATCGGCCGCCGAGCGCCGGCCCGTGACGCCACGCGACGCCGCCCGCCCCAGGTTCTCAGCCACGAGATCGAAGCCGGCGACCTCGTGCCCCTGCTTGACCAGATTGCCGGCCATGGGGACGCCCATGTTGCCGAGCCCGATGAAGCCGATCTTGGCCATGCGTCGCCTCCTGCGGATTTGTTCTGGGCAATACACCGAGCATCCTAGAGCAGGATCGCTTCGGATTGCATCACCTTGCCTAGATCGAGACGTGGCGGCCGAAGCGTGAATCCTGCTCTGATCATAGATTCGAGAGCAAGATTCACGTTCCATGATCGAAGCCGGGCGCTTCGATCAGAAACGATCTTGCTCAGAGCATCTCGCGCCGCGGAAACCACCCGCGAAGGAGCATGCGGAAACCATTTGTTCACCTCGAGGGAGGACACTCCGGCCGGGCTCTCCGTGGCCGCTCGGCCGCCTCGGCCCGTCATGCTGACGATATGGATACGGGCGTGGGCACTGCGCCATGAGGGCCGTCGTGATCCTGCTGGCGCTGCTGGCCGCCGCCAAGCTCGGCTACCAGGAATACCTGTTCCGCGCCGGCACCCGGGACGCCATCGTCGGCGCCTACAAGGAGCACGCCGCACAGGCCTGCCAGAAGGACGCGCGCAGCCTCAACCTCGGTCTCGGCCCGCAGGCGTGGTCCAACCCGAGCACGATCAGAGTGGTGATCGGCAAGAGCGCGCTCGACGTGCACCCCTGGCAGGTCGACCACGCGATGTGGAGCGCACGCTACCGCAACCCCTATCTGTTCCTGACCACGGGTCCGAGCACGGACAGGATCTTCTGCGAGTACGACATCGTCAACGCGGCCGCGTCCGTGTCCAGGTTGTGAGCCGCCCTCCAACATTGTCGCACTAAAACGCCTCCAGGCCCGCGACGGCCCGCCTGTGCGCCGACGTTCGCGCGCCTTGAACCGGCCGACAAGAACCGGCAATGTGCAGCGCGCAGTGGGGTCCTCTTGGGGAGGGAATGCTTCCGTGGCCACCAACGTCAAAGAGCAGAAAAGCGCCGCCCCGCCGGCGTCGGCCCTTGGGGGGCGGATCAGAGTCTACCAGCACTCCGACCTGATCTATTGGTGGGTGGTATGGGCGTACGGCTTCTTCTGCGCACTGCTGACGTGGCTGCGGGGCACGCCCGTCGCCGTCGCGCAGGGCCACAAGCCCGTGCTCGTCTATCCCGGAGCGTGGATGGGCATCTCGTTCGTCATGCTCGTGCTGTTCGTGCTCGTGTTCACCAATGCCCGGGCCCGCGGCGTCAAATCCCTCGTCCTCTTCCTCGTGATCCTGGTGGCCGGGCTGCTCGTGCAGATGACGGTTGGCTGGAACGAGGTCCTGCAATACTTCCCCCTGCTGCTCGTGCACATGAACCTCGCCTTCTACCTGCTGTTCTCCGCCCTGCTGTTCGTGGCGTGGGCCTTCGTCGTGCTCGGCACCGATCATTCCACCTACTGGGAGTTCGCGCCCAACTCGATCGCCAAGAAGTACTGGTTCACCGATGCAGCCGAGAGCTACACCTCGCCGCAGGTCGAGACCTCGCGCCAGAGCGACGACATCTTCGTGCACCGGCTGCTGGGGCTGTGGTTCCTGGGCTTCGGCACCGGCGACATCGAGATCCGCTTCAGCACCGCCGGCAGCGGCCAGAAGGTCTTCTTCCTGAAGAACGTGTGGCGCGCCGCCCACGTCGAGAAAGAGATCAACCGGCTGGTGGCGTAGGGTGTTCGGTCAATTCGGCTGAGCAGCACCGCATCACATTCGCTCCCCGAGGATCATGGGCAGGCTATCGTTGGTGGCTGTAGCGTTGCTGCTCTTGTGGCCGGCAGGCAGCCTTGCGCAAAAGCGGGCCGCCACCGATACCGGCGCGGCACGAGGCTTCCAGGACTGTCCCGGTTGCCCCGAGATGCTGGCGATCCCCGGCGGCGAATTCATGATGGGGTCGCCCAAGGAAGAGAGAGGCCGCGGCAAGAACGAGGGGCCTCAGCGCAAGGTCACCATTCGACCATTCGCGGCGGGCAAGTTCGAGGTGACGTTCGCGCAATGGGATGCGTGCGTCGCCGAAGGCGGCTGCACGCACAAGCCCGGCGATCAGGGGTGGGGACGCGGCCGGCGGCCGGTCATCAATGTCTCGTGGGAGGACGCCAAGCAGTACGTCGCATGGTTGTCGAAGAAAACCGGACTGCCCTATCGATTGCTGACCGAGGCGGAATGGGAATATGCGGCCCGGGGCGCAACGAAGGTCTCGGAGCCGCATACCCCGTTCTCAACCGGGGCCACGATCAACTACAAGCAGGCCAACTACGACGCGAACTTCACGTACGGCGGCGGCCCGCAGGGCATCTACCGCCAGAAGACGATGGACGTGGGATCGTTCCGGCGCAATGCCTTCGGCCTCCACGATATGCACGGCAACGCGTGGGAGTGGGTCGAGGACTGCTACAAGGAGAGCTATGACGGCGCGCCGACCGAGGGATCGGCCGTGACCTCGGGTACCTGCAGTCTGCGCGTTCTGCGCGGCGGCGCCTGGAACTACTATCCCAGGCTGCTGCGATCCGCGTATCGCTATGCGACCGCGGGCGACGCGCGACTGGAGAATATGGGATTTCGCGTCGCACGCGCGATGTAGGACCGCACCGCGATCGCCTGACCAAAGGGAAAGGGACAACAGCGTCAGTGGCTTCCCATACGACCTCTGCAAGCGCCCTGCCCCGCCTTGCGGGCTTGGCGATGCTCGCGATCTCCCTGGCGGTGCCGATGGTCTATATGGACCCGGCCAGCGCGGCGGGCAGGCGCGATACACCCGGCCAGCTCGACTCGAGCGCACCTCTGTTGGCGATCGTATCGCTCAGCGACCAGCGCGTCACGATCTACGATGCCGGGGGCAGAACCCTCCAGTCGCCGGTTTCGACCGGTGCGAAGGGATACGAGACACCGGCCGGCATCTACTCGGTCGTGCAGAAGAAAGAGATCCATCAGTCCAATCTCTACGAGGACGGGTCGATGCCCTTCATGCAGCGGATCACGTGGACGGGCATTGCTCTCCACGCGGGCGTATTGCCTGGCCAACCGGCATCCCACGGGTGCGTGCGCCTGCCCATTGCTTTCGCGCAGCGATTGTTCGGCCTGACCGACCTTGGCCTGCGCGTGATCGTTGTCCGCGATGATGTTGCGCCCGCCGACATCGCGCATCCTGTCCTGTTCAAACCGGACGTGGCGCGGAGGAACGTCGCTCCTGCGCCATCATCGGCGGATGTCCGCCAAAAGAGAAGCACGGCGCCGGGCGCCCAGCGTGACGCCACGCCCTCCAGGGCCAGCGCAGCTGCCTCGAGTTTCCTCGACGCTCTGAAGGCGCAGGCAGCCGCCAAGTCTGCGGAGGCCGAATCGGCCACCAGGCGAGCCAAGGATGCGAGGCAAGCTGCGGGTCGCAAAGCCGCGGACGCCGCGGCTGCCGCACGCGGGTCGCGCGCAGCGGAAGACGGTCATGCCAAGGCGGAAAAAGCGCTGAAAGACGCCGAGGCAGCCGTCGAGGTGGCGGCAAGCGCCCCCGATAAGGCCAGTCAGGCCGATCTGGCGAAAGCAAAGGCGCTGGAGAGGCTCGCCGCGTCCACGGCGCAACTGCAGCTTGCCAAGGAGCAGGCGCAGGCAAAGGCGGACGCCGCGGCGCGCGCCAACGAGGATGCTCGGATCGCCGGGGACGCCCGGGATGCAGCCATCGAAGCGGCGAGTATGGCCGCGCGCAAAACGCAGCCAGTCTCCGTGTTCGTCAGTCGCAAGGCACGGCGCCTCTACATCCGCCACGGCACCGAGCCCGTGTATGAAGGCCCGGTCACGATCCGCGATGTCCACAAGCCGATCGGCACGTTCGTCTTCACCGCCATGGACGATGGCTTGCGCGGCGGAGATGCGCGCTGGAGCGTCGTATCGATGTACAAGTACGCCGAAAACGCCGAACCGGTGGCGCAGGCGCCGCGGGGCCGCGGCAGCGATCGCAACGTCGGTCCAATTCCCGCCGACGTCGCCGCTGCCAAGGCGGCACTCGACCGCATCGCGATCCCGCAGGAGGTCGTCGCCGAGTATGCAGATATCATCCTGCCCGGCTCCTCGTTCATCATCTCGGATGAAGCGGCGAGCATCGAAACGGGCAAGGATACCGACTTCGTCGTTATCATGAGCGGTGAACCGCAGGGCGGCATTACCACCCGGCGCCGCGAGCCCATAGCCAGGACTGACGGCTTCTTCGGCGGCCCGAAATCCAAGGGCTTCGGGTTCTTCTTCTGGAACTAGCGTCCTGTCTCCGAAATATCGTCATCCTTCGCGGCACGGTTGGGCGATATTTCGGAGACAAAGGGACACTAGAAAACCTATGATTCTAGTGTGGTTTGCGTCTCGCAAATGCCTTGTAGAACCTAGCCGCAGAGGGGGAAGGCATTTGCGAGACACCACACTAGGCCGGCAGCCCACGGGCCTCGCCGAGCCGCGCTTTACTCCTGCCCGCCAAGATTGAACCCGACGGTCTGAGATGGAGGTGATGATGACGACTGATCTGACATTTCTTGCCTACACGGCAATGCTCACGGCGGCGCTGTGGATACCCTACGTCGTCTCGCACGTCATGGCCAACGGCCCGCTGACACCGAGCAACTATGCCGACCCAACTCCTCGGCCCGTGCCGCTATGGGGCAAGCGCGCCGATCGCACATACCTGAACGCCGTGGAAGCCTTCGCGCCCTTCGCCGCGCTCGTCATCATCGCGCATATCACCGGCAAGGCGAACGCGATGACGGCTTTCTGGGCGATGTTCTTCTTTTGGATACGGTTGGCACACGCCGTCGTCTATCTGTTCGCCGTACCCTATGTGAGAACTGTTGCATTTACCCTGGGCTTCATCGCGGTCGCCGGCATCTTCTGGGAGGTGATCAGGTAGTCGAGCGATACGGCAACGCTTGCGTCCGGTTGTGATGACACATTGCGACCGCTGGCGGTTCTTCGGCTTCCGGGGTACAGCGACACAAACCCGCTTACCCTTTCGCCACGCCGCGCTCCGTCATCACGCCGGTGATCTCGTCGAGGATGGCGGGGTCGTCGATGGTGGCCGGCATCTTCCAGGCCTCCCCGTCGGCGATCTGGCGCATGGTGCCGCGCAGGATCTTGCCCGAGCGGGTCTTGGGCAGCCGCTTCACCGTCATCACCGTCTTGAAGGCTGCGACCGGGCCGATTGCCTCGCGCACCAGCTTGACCACCTCACCCTCGATCTCAGCCGTCGGCCGGTTGACGCCCGCGTTCAGCACGATGAAACCCGCGGGGATCTGCCCCTTCATCGCGTCCGCCACGCCGACCACGGCGCATTCGGCCACGTCCTTGTGGCGCGCAACCACCTCCTCCATTTGGCCGGTGGAGAGGCGGTGGCCGGCCACGTTGATGACATCGTCGGTGCGCGCCATCACGTAAGCGTAGCCGTCGGCGTCTATGTAGCCGGCATCCGACGTGGTGTAGTAGCCGGGGAATTCCGCCAGATAGCTGGCGCGGAAGCGCTCGTCGTTGTTCCAAAGCGTCGGCAGGCACGAGGGCGGCAGCGGCAGCTTGATGGCGAGCGTGCCGGTCTCGCCGGGCTTGACCGGCTTGCCTGCGGGATCGAGGGCCTGCAGGTCGTAGCCCGGCATCGGCACGGTCGGCGAGCCGTACTTCACGGGCAAGGCGCCGAGGCCCACCGGATTGCCGCAGATCGGCCAGCCGGTCTCGGTCTGCCACCAGTGGTCGTACACCGGCACCTTGAGGTTGGCCTCGGCCCACTTGATGGTCTCGGGATCGGCGCGCTCGCCGGCCAGGAACAGCGTGCGGAAGGCGCTGAGATCGTAGCGGCCGATGTGCTCGCCCTTGGGGTCCTCCTTCTTGATGGCGCGGAAGGCCGTGGGCGCGGTGAACATCGCCGCCACCTTGTGCTCGGCGATGACGCGCCAGAACGCCCCTGCATCGGGCGTGCCGACCGGCTTGCCCTCGTAGATCACCGAGGTGCAGCCGTGCAGCAGCGGCGCGTAGCAGATGTAGGAGTGGCCGACCACCCAGCCCACGTCGGAGGCCGCCCAGTAGGCCTCGCCCGGCTCCATGCCGTAGTGGTTCTTCATGGTCCATTTGAGCGCGACCATGTGGCCGCCGTTATCGCGCACGACGCCCTTGGGCTGCCCCGTGGTGCCGGAGGTATAGAGGATGTAGAGGGGGTCGGTGGCTTTCACGGCCACGCAGCCGGCCTTGCGGCCGCGCGCCTTGGCATCGGCGATGGCCCCGGCCCAATCGTGGTCTCGGCCGGCCACCATGGTAGCCTCGGACATCGGCCGCTGCAGCATGAGGACGGTGCGCGGCTTGTGCTTGGAGAGCTCGATGGCCGAGTCGAGTAGCGGCTTGTAGTGCACGATGCGGCCGGGCTCGATGCCGCAGGAGGCGGAGAGGATCGCTGCCGGCGTGGAGTCCTCGATGCGGGTCGCGAGCTCCGGCGCGGCAAAACCTCCGAACACGACGGAATGGATGGCGCCGATGCGCGCGCAGGCCAGCATGGCGATGACCGCTTCCGGCACCATCGGCATGTAGATGATCACGCGGTCGCCCTGGTTCACGCCAAGGTCTTGCAGCACGCCGCCCAGCGTCGCCACCTCGTCGCGCAGCTGCGCGTAGGTGTAGGCGCGCGTGGTGTTGGTGACGGGGCTGTCGTAGATCAGCGCCTTCTGCTGGGCACGGCCGCGCTCGATGTGCCGGTCGAGGCAGTTCCAGGCCGTGTTGCACTCCGCGCCCACGAACCAGCGGCCGTACTGGCCGGCGTAGGGGTCGAACACCTTGTCCCAGGGCTTGTACCAGTCGATCGCGCGCGCGGCCTCGGCCCAGAAGGACTCCGGATCGCGCTTCCAGGCGGCATAGACCTCGTGATAGCGGCTCGACACGGCAGTCCTCCCAAATTGGCCAAATCTCTGGCCGAATCTCTGGCCGAATTTCCGGCCCGGCGCGCCAGAGCGCGGCCCGATGCCATTGCCGCGCAATTACCGCCGAGTGCGGCGGCGAAAGCAAGAGCTCAGCGCGGCTGAGGCCTCCAGCGGCCGTCCGCCACCGCGCGCAGCCCCGCCACCTCCTTGCGGTAGAGATAGACCCAGGCCGTGAGGTCCGCGCCGCCGACTAGTCGAACCGGCCGCTCGACGCGCTCGTACTCGTTCTCATTGGGTGAGCCCGGGGCCAGGCCCTCGTAGGCATCGAGCCACTCCAGGGCCCGGCTGGGGTCGTCCAGTGCATAAACCTCGCCATGCACGCGCTCGTGCGGCGAGCCGCTGTCGACGACGCCCGGATACCAGCTGATCTGGTAGAGGCGGCCCTGGATCGTCGCGGCGCCCAGCAGCCGCGCCGCGCGCGCGAGCCGCTCGCCCATGGGATGGCCAGCCGTCGACATCAGCGAGCCATAGACGAATAGGTTGGGGGTCATTGCGTTGTCATACCGGGGCTCGTCCCCGGTATCCAGCCATCAGCTTGCTGCAGAGCACGCGGCACGCTGGATCCCGGCGACACCGGCCTTCGCCGGTGCGGGCAAGCGCCGGGATGACAGCCCCTAGAACGACACGCACGAAATCCCATCCACCCGCATCACGCTCTCCTGGGCAAAGCGCGCCTTGTAGACCTGGCGGATCGCCTCGATCTTGGCATCGACGTCCGCGCCGGGCCGGTACCAGACCAGCAGCACGCGGGCGTTCTCCTTGGCAATGGCGCCCGCACTGTTGCGCCACTGGCCGTAACCGTTCAGCACCGTCAAGCCATCGGGAAAGCGCGGTGTCACCTCGGCATCGATGAATGCGCGCCAGTCGCTCTCGCTGACCTCGCGGCCGTCCCGTCCACCCATGCCGAGCAGCAGCTCCAGCCGCGCCATCGTGCTGGCGCCCGCCCGGCAGGCTGCCCCGGCCGCGGGAACCGTTGCGCGATAGGCCACGACGGCGGCGGCGCCGAAGCCCGCAAAGGCCAGTGCGATGGCCGGCAGTCTCAGCTGTTGCAGCATCCGCGCACCCGATGTTGCCCCCGATTGCAGCCATGCTAGGAATGGCCCGGGTCGTCCACAAACGCGAGGGAGCGCTCACGCCATGGCCCGCTACAAGCTGCATTGCTTCTGCCAGTCCGGCAACTCCTACAAGACCGCGCTCTACCTCGAGTGCGCCGGCATCGACTGGGAGCCGGTGTTCGTCGATTTCATGAACGGCGCCACGCGCGATGCCAAATGGCGCGAGGGCGTCAACGAGATGGGCGAGGCACCGGTGCTGGAGGGCGACGGCAGAAGGCTCACGCAGTCGGGCGTGATCCTGACGTACCTGTCGGAGATGACGGACCAGTTCGCGGCCGCCGACGAGAGCGAGCGGCTGGAAGCGCTGCGCTGGATCCTGTTCGACAACCACAAGTTCACCAGCTATTTCGCGACCTATCGCTTCATGAAGTCGTTCCTGCCGCAGGCGCCCGATGCGAACGTCGTGGCCTTCCTGAAGGGTCGCTTCGATGCCGCCGCCGCCGTGGTCGAGAAGCACCTGGCGAAGTCGAAGTTCATGGTCGGCGACAAGCCGACCATCGCCGACTTCTCGCTGGCCGGCTACATGTTCTTTCCCGTCGAGGAGCACGGCTACGACTGGGCCAAGACCCATCCCGCCATCCACGCCTGGACCGAGCGGATACGCGCGCTGCCGGGTTGGAAGGACCCCTACGAGCTGATGCCGGGCCAGCGCATCAAACCGCTGCGGTGAGGAGCACGCGCCGATGGCCATCTCGACGCGGCTGACCGAGCGGCTCGGCATCGCGCACCCGGTGATCTCCGCTCCGATGGCGCTCGCCGCAGGAGGTCGGCTTGCGGCGGCCGTATCGAACGCTGGCGGGCTCGGCCTGATCGGCGGCGGCTATGGCGACGGGGCATGGCTGGAAGCCCAATTTCGCGAGGCCGGCAACGCGCGCATCGGCTGCGGTTTCATCACCTGGTCGCTGAAGAAAGAGCCGCGCTTGCTCGATGCTGTGTTGGCACACAACCCCGCAGCTCTGTTCCTGTCGTTCGATGACCCGGCCTTGTTCGCCCGCCAAATCAAGGACGCAGGTGCGACCTTGATGTGCCAGGTGCAGACGCGGCGCGATGCCGAGGGGGCTCTCGATTGCGGCGCCGACGTGGTGGTCGCGCAGGGAGCCGAGGCGGGCGGTCACGCCGAGAAGCGCGCCACCATGACGCTGGTGCCGGAGGTCGCCGACCTTATCGCTAAACGCGCCCCCGAAACCCTGCTTTGCGCTGCAGGCGGCATCGCCGACGGGCGCGGGTTGGCAGCCGCCCTGATGCTCGGCGCCGACGGCGTCCTCGTCGGATCCCGCTTCTGGGCCTCCGAGGAAGCGCTGGTGCACCCGAATTTGCACGCCGTGGCGATTGCAGCCACGGGCGACGACACGGTGCAGACCAGCGTTACCGACATCGTGCGCCACCGGGACTGGCCGGAGCGTTTCAAGATTCGCGTGCTGCACAACGAATTCACCGACCGCTGGCATGGACGCGAGGAGGAGCTGCGGGCCTCGATCGATCGCGAGGCACCAGCCTTTCATGCGGCGATGGCTTCAGGCGACGCGCGGGTCGCGACGCCGATCGTCGGTGAGGCGGCCGGCTTGATCTCGAGCATCGAGCCGGCGGCCGTAATTCTAGAGCGCATGGTGAGCGAGGCGGAGGCGCTGCTCAGGGGTGCACAGCGATTGTTGGGTAGAGGCTGATGTCCCGCCGGCAGCCAGGCCAAACGCGCTGCCTTCCGCTTCCTCGGCGTTTGTGCTATCAACAATGATAGCAGAACGGAGCACGGCAATGGGCCAGGTCCTGATCCGCAATTTGGACGATGACATCATCGAGCGACTGAAATTGAAGGCCGATTTCAACGGTCATTCCCTGGAGCAGGAGCTGCGCGACATCCTCAAGCATGCAGCCGGCCCGACCGTGGAAGAGCGGCTGGCTATGATCGACCGCGTGCGAGCAATGCAAAGGAAGCCGACCAGGTTGCTCAGCGAGGACATTATCAGGAAGATGCGAGATCGGCGTTCGTGATCGTCGTCGATGCCAACGTTGCCATCAAGTGGGTCGTGGATCAGACTCATTTCGAGCAGGCGCGCGAGATTGTAGCGCGAGGGATCGCACTTGCGGTCCCCACACTGTTCGTTGCTGAAATCACCAGCACCCTTTGGAAATACGCTCGGACCAAAGAGCTTGCCGCCAAGCAAGCCCGCGAGGGCGTCGCGTCGATCTTACGGCAGATTTCGCTATTTGAACGAGACGCCACGCTCGCCGAGGAGGCTCTCGCCATAGGCACGGTCTTGAACTGCTCCCCGTACGATTGCTTCTATCTCGTCTTGGCCATGCGCAGAGGTTTGCCCTTCGTCACTGCTGACAGGCGCTTCATCAACCGTCTTGCGACGACGCCGTACAAAGCGAGTGTCGTCCACCTCGCCGATTGGACCTGACCGACCATGCACTTCGCCCTGACCGAGGAACAGGCCGCCATCCAGGAGACCGCGCTCACCTTCGCCAAGGAGCGCATCGCCCCGCACGCGGCCGAGTGGGACGAGACGAGCCACTTTCCCGTCGATGTCATTCGCGAGACGGCGGCGCTCGGCATGGCGACCATCTACGTGCCGGAGGACAAGGGCGGTTCGGGCCTGTCGCGCATGGACGGCGCCCTGATCATGGAGGCGCTGGCCTACGGCTGCCCGGCCATCTCGGGCTACATCTCCATCCACAACATGGTGGCGTGGATGGTCGCCAAGTATGCCTCCGACGCGCAGATCAAAGAGTGGATGCCGAAGCTCGCCTCCATGCAATGGCTCTCCAGCTATTGCCTGACCGAGCCCGGCGCCGGCTCGGACGCCGCCGCGCTCGCGACCACGGCCAGGCGCTCCGGCAATGCCTACATCCTCGACGGCAGCAAGCAGTTCATCTCCGGCGCTGGCGCCACCGACTTCTATTTCGTGTTCGCCCGCACCGGCGATGACGGCGCCAACGGCATCTCGGCGTTCGCGGTGATGAAGGACACGCCCGGGCTCTCGTTCGGCGCGCTGGAGAAGAAGATGGGCTGGAATGCGCAGCCGACCCGGCAGGTCATCTTCGAGAGCTGCAAGGTGCCGGCCGCCAATCTCATTGGGGATGAAGGGCGCGGGTTCCGCTTCGCCATGAGCGGCCTCGACGGCGGGCGCATCAACATCGGCGCCTGCTCGCTGGGCGCGGCCTGGTCCGCGCTGGACAAGGCGCGCGCCTACATGTTCGAGCGCAAGGCGTTCGGGCGGCCAATCTCCGAATTCCAGGCGCTGCAGTTCAAGATCGCCGACATGGCGACCGATCTCGAGGCCTCCCGGCTCATGATCTACCGCGCCGCCGACGCCATCGACCGCGCCGACCCGCAGGCCTCCATGTACTCGGCCATGGGCAAGCGGCTCGCCACCGACCTCGGCTTCAAGGTGTGCAACGAGGCGCTGCAGATCCACGGCGGCTACGGCTATCTCAAGGACTACGGGCTCGAGAAGCTGGTGCGGGACCTGAGGGTCCACCAGATCCTGGAAGGCACCAACGAGATCATGCGGGTCGTCATCGCGCGCAAGCTGCTCGGCGGCAACCGCGGGTGACGCCGTCCCTCGACCGCAAAACCGGCCGCGAGCGGCAAGCCCTGTTCCTCGCCCTGATCGGCGTCGTGATCTTCGGCCTTACCCTTCCGGCCACGCGCGTGGCGGTCGCCGATTTCACCCCGACGTTCGTCATGGCTGGCCGCGCCCTGCTGGCGGCGGCGCTGGCCGCCGTCACGCTCGCGTGGGCGCGCCCGCAGCCGCCGCAGCGCCGCGATTGGCCCAGGCTGGCGCTGTTTGCGCTCTGCTCGATCATCGGCTTCCCGCTGCTGATGAACATCGCCATGCAATATGCACCCGCCTCCCACGGAGCCGTCGTGCTGGCCGTGCTGCCGCTGCTGACCGCCATGGCCGGTGCCGTCGTGGCGGGCGAGCGGCCGTCGCTCGGCTTCTGGGCCTGCGGGGTCGCAGGGACCGGCGCCGTGTTCGTCTACGCGCTGCTGGCCGGCGCCGGCTCCACCGATCTTCACTGGGCGGACCTGCTGCTCGCCGGCTCGGCGCTGTGCGCAGCGAGCGCTTATGCGCTCGGCGGCGAGTTGGCGCGCCGGATCGGCGGCTGGGAGGTGATCTCCTGGGCGCTCGTGTTCTCGTCGCCCGTCATGGTGCTTCTGCTCCTCGTCTTCGCGTGGCCGATCAACTGGGCCGCGTCGCCCGCCGCGTGGGCCGGTTTCCTTTATGTCTCGGTGTTCAGCATGTTTCTCGGCTTCTTCGCCTGGAACAAGAGCTTGGCGATGGGCGGCATCGCCAAGATCAGCCAGATGCAGCTGCTGCAGCCGTTCGTGGCGCTGGCCGCCGCGGCGGCCCTGCTCGGCGAGCCGATCGGCTGGCTCGAGATTGTCTTTGCCGTGCTGGTGGTTGCGCTGGTGGCGCTGGGCTGGCGCATGCGGGTTGCGAGCAAAGCTTGACGCCGGTCCCCCGTTGCCCCGCAGGCGCCGCAGTCCAGTGCCAGGATCGTACGAAAGCCGGACGCTCAACAGCCGGCGGCGTAACAATCACAACGTGCACAGGAGACGACCCATGAACAGAGCATTGGCCGCGATGGCCGCCAGCCTGCTGGCCCTGTCGCTGGCGAGCGCATCGGCCTCGGCACAGAAGGCCGAGGACGCGCTTGGCGTCTGGCTCCATCCCGACAATGGCTCCAACGTCGAGTTCTACAAGTGCGGCGAGGGCGTGTGCGGCAAGATCGTCAAGGTGACGGACGGGCAGAAGACCGACGACAAGAACCCCGACCCCGCCAAAAAGAACCGCCCGATCGTCGGCCTCGTCATCATGCAGGGCGCCAAGAAGACGGGCGACAACAAGTGGGCCGGCACGCTCTACAATCGCGAGAACGGCAAGAGCTATGCCGGCACCGTCACCGTGAAGAGCAAGAACGCCCTCGACCTGTCGGGGTGCGTCGCCGCGGTGCTCTGCAAGACCGTGACCTGGACACGCGTGAAATGAGGTCCCCTCTCCCCACTCTTCGTCGTGTCGAAGACACGCCTTCGGCATGATGGGGAGAGGGCCAGGGTGAGGGGCAGCCTCAAACCGCAGCGCGAGCTTCTGCCCCTCACCCCGACCCACTCGTCATGGCGAAGCCATGCTCCGCATGGACGTAAGAACGGGGAGAGGGAGACACCCCCCGCATAGCGGGTCGGCGGCTGCCGCATAGCGCGCAACTTTGTTGCCGCCCGCCCCGGGTTTCGGCAGTTAGCAGAATGCCCTGGCCCCGCCAATCGCCCAATCGCACCAATCGATTGCAGCTACGGACCGCTAACCCCATCTAAAAGAACAAGAACGGAGCGCAGCCAAAGGTTTGCGATCGGCTGCGGACTCTGTCATCACTGACACGTAGAGCAAGATCGTTTCTGATCGAAGCGCTCGGCTTCGATCATGGAACGTGAATCTTGCTCTCAACTCTACAATTGGAGCAGGATTCACGCTTCGGCCGCCACGTCTCGATCTAGGCAAGGTGATTCAATCCGAAGCGATCCTGCTCTAGGATCGGCTTGGGCCGACGCAAGGCGCGCGGCCCGGAGGATGCCCGGAGCCAACGCGCGATATGCCCAAGCACACCGTCACCCTCGAAGACAAATTCGCTCTCGACGAAACCCGGCAGCTACTGACCGGCACCCAGGCGATCGTCCGCCTGATGCTGACCCAGCGCGCCCGCGACGTGAAGGCGGGGCTCAACACCGCCGGCTACGTCACCGGCTACCGCGGCTCACCGATCGCCTCGCTGGAGGCGGCGATGCTGCGCGCCAGGAGCATCCTCGAGCCCAACCACATCAAGTTCATGGCCGGCCTCAACGAGGACCTCGCCGCCACCGCCCTGTGGGGCTCGCAGCAGGCGGAGCTGCGCGGCGAGGGCAAGTACGACGGCGTGTTCGGCGTGTGGTACGGCAAGGGCCCCGGCGTCGACCGCACCGGCGACGTGTTCCGCCACGCCAACCATGCCGGCACCGCCAAGCACGGCGGCGTGCTGGCCCTGATGGGCGACGACCACACCTGCGAAAGCTCGACCAGCGCACACCAGTCGGAGTTCGCCTTCGTCGACTACATGATGCCGGTGCTCAACCCCGCCGGCGTGCAGGAGATTCTGGATTACGGCATCCTGGGGTTCGGGCTGTCGCGCTTCGCCGGCGTGTGGGTGGGCATCAAGTGCGTCAAGGACAACATCGAGGCGACCGCCACGGTCGATGGCCGCATCGACCGCATCGACATCAAGATCCCCGACGATTTCGTCATGCCCCCCAAGGGGCTCAGCATCCGGCTCGGCGACCAGGCGCTCGACAAGGAAGCGCGCCTGCACGACTTCAAGCGCGGCGCCATCCTGGCGTTCGCTCGCGCCAACAAGCTCGACCGCCTCGTCACCAGTGGCGGACCGAACCCGAAAATCGGCATCATCACCTGCGGCAAGAGCTATCTCGACGTGCGCCAGGCGTTCGACGAGCTCGGCATCGACGAGGTGAAGGCCAACCAGCTCGGCATCCGCCTCTACAAGGCCGGCATGACCTGGCCGCTCGAGCCCAAGGGCGTGCTCAAATTCGCGGAAGGCCTGGACGTGATCCTGGTGATCGAGGAGAAGCGCTCGCTGATCGAGACCCAGGTCAAGGAGCAGCTCTACGACCTGCCCGTGCGGCCGCGCGTGCTCGGCAAGAAGGACGAGAACGAGCAGTGGCTGTTCCCGGCCAAGTACGCGCTCGATCCTACCGACATCGCCATCAAGCTCGGCGAGCGGCTGATCCGCAACGGCGCCGGCGACGACATCAAGACGCATGTCGCCGAGCTCAAGCGGCTTAAGGGCAACCAGCCAGTCACCGCCGAGGCCGCCACCCGCATCCCCTACTTCTGCCCGGGCTGCCCGCACAATTCCTCCACCGTCGTGCCCGAAGGCTCGCGCGCCTACGCCGGGATCGGCTGCCACTACATGGCGCACTGGATGGACCGCGCGACCGAAGGCTTCACCCAGATGGGCGGGGAGGGCACCAACTGGATCGGCGAGGCGCCGTTCTCCAACACGCCGCACGTGTTCCAGAACCTGGGCGACGGCACCTATATCCACTCCGGCAGCCTCGCCATCCGCGCGGCCAGGGCGGCCGGCGTCAACATGACGTTCAAGATCCTCTTCAACGACGCGGTCGCCATGACCGGCGGGCAGACGCTCGACGGCGGCATGACCGTGTCGATGATCTTGCAGCAGGTGCTGGCCGAGGGCATCGAGAAGGTCGTGGTCGTCACCGACGAGCCCTACAAGTACCCGGCCGGATTCATTCCCTCCGGCGTGCCGGTCTACGACCGCCGCCAGCTGCAGACGGTGCAGAAAGAGCTGCGCGACGTCCCGGGCGTCTCGGTGCTGCTGTACGATCAGACCTGCGCGGCCGAGAAGCGCCGGCGCCGCAAGCGCAACCTGTTTCCCGACCCCGACAAGCGCGTGTTCATCAACCCCGCCGTGTGCGAGGGCTGCGGCGACTGCGGCGTCAAGTCGAACTGCGTCGCCGTGAGCCCGCTCGAGACCGAGCTCGGCACCAAGCGCGCCATCGACCAGTCGCAATGCAACAAGGACTTCTCCTGCCTCAACGGCTTCTGCCCCAGCTTCGTGACGGTGCACGGCGCCAAGGTGAGGAAGTCGCGGAAGTCCGTCGGCGACAGCGGCATCGCCAGCATGCTGGCGAGCCTGCCCGAGCCGGCGCTGCCGTCGCTCGCCAACCCCTACACCATGCTGGTGACGGGCGTCGGCGGCACCGGCGTGGTCACGCTCTCGGCCGTGCTCGGCCAGGCGGCGCACCTGGAGGGGAAGGGCTTCGGCTCGATCGACATGACGGGCCTGGCGCAGAAGGGCGGCGCGGTCGCCTGCCACATGCGCGTCGCCAAATCGGCGGATCAGATCCACGCCATCCGCGCCGGCGTCGCCGGCGCCGACCTCGTGCTCGGCTGCGACCTCGTGGTCACGGCCTCCAACAAGGTGCTGGAGACGGTCAAGCCCGACCACACGGCCGTGATCTATTCCAACTACGAGATGACGACCGCCACATTCGCGCTCAACGCCAAGTTCCAGATCCCGGGTGCGGCGCTCAGGCACGCCATCGAGGAGCGAGCCGGCAAGGCGCCGGTGCACGGCTTCGATGCGCACACCGCAGCGGTGAAGCTGTTCGGCGATTCGATTGCGGCCAACATGTTCATGCTGGGCTTTGCCTATCAGCTGGGCCACGTGCCGATCGGCTCGGAAGCCATCGAGCAGGCCATCGAGCTCAACGGCGCGGCCGTCGACATGAGCCGCAACGCCTTCCGGTTCGGCCGGCTGGCGGCGCGCGACCAGGGCGCGATCGAGCGGCTCATCGGCCCGGCGACGGGCGCGGACGCACCCAAGGCGCGGACGCTGGAGGGCATGGTCGCGTTCCGGGCCGAGCAGCTCACCGACTTCCAGGATGCGGCGCTGGCCGGGCGCTATCGGGCGCTCGTTGCGCGCATCGCCGAGATCGAGCGCAGCCGCGCCCCCGGCCGCGGCGGACTCGCCGAGGCCGTCGCCAGGGGCTACTTCAAGCTGCTGGCCTACAAGGACGAGTACGAGGTCGCCAGGCTCTATGCGAGCCCGGCGTTCGCGGCGGCGCTCGGCGAGCAGTTCGAGAGCCGCCGCAAACTGGAGTTCCATCTCGCCCCGCCGCTGCTGGCGCGGCGCGACAAGGAGACTGGCGAGCCGCGCAAGATGCGCTTTGGCGCGTGGATGCTGCCGGTGTTCCGCCTGCTCGCCAAGGGCAAGCGCCTGCGCGGCACCGCGTTCGACGTGTTCGGCTACTCGGCCGAGCGCAAGCTCGAGCGGCAGATGATCGCGGACTACGAGAAGCTGGTCGACGAGCTCGCCGAGCGGCTCTCGGCTGCGACGCATGGCACGGCCGTGACGCTCGCCTCCCTCGCCCTCGACATCAAGGGCTTCGGCCACATCAAGCTCAGGAACTACAAGGCCGCCAAGGCGCGCGAAACCGCCTTGCTGGCCCAGCTGCGCAACCCCTCGCCAACGGTGATGAAGGCGGCGGAATGACGTCATCCCCGCGGAGGCGGGGATCCACGCAAGTCTTCGAATCTTGTGCTGGCGTAGATGCCCACCTTCATGCCGAAGGCGTGTCTTCGACACGACGTGGGCATGACGTCAATCCCTGAGCAGCGCGGCCACGCGCTTGATGGCTTCACGGATGTTCTCGACGGAATTGGCGTACGAGAAGCGGATGTAGCCTTCCCCGTGGATTCCGAAGCTGGTACCGGCGACGGTGGCGACGCCGGCCGTCTCCAGCATCTTGTTCTGCAGCGCCTTGGCGTCCATGCCGGTGCCGGTGATGTTGGGGAAGACGTAGAACGCGCCGCCCGGATCGACGCAGCGAAAGCCCGGCAGCTGGTTGAGCAGCGGCACGATCACGCGGCGGCGCTCGTCGAACGCCGCCACCATCTTCACTGCCTCGTCCTGCGGGCCTTCCAGCGCGGCGATGCCGGCGAACTGCGTCGGCGCGTTGACGCAGGAATGGCAGTTCACCGCCAGGCGCACGACATGATCGACGAGTGAACGCGGCCACACCGAGAAGCCGAGCCGCCAGCCGGTCATGGCATAGGTCTTGGACCAGCCGTCGAGCACGATCAGCCGGTCGCGGATCGCGGGGTAGCGCAGCAGGCTCTCGTGCGTGCGCCCGCCGTAGAGCATCTGGCTGTAGATCTCATCCGACAGCACGGCGACGTGCGGGTGCTTCTCGAGGCCGGCGACGAGGCGCTTCACCTCCTCGGCCGGCACGGCGCCGCCGCAGGGATTGTTCGGGCTGTTGAGGATGATCAGGCTGGTCTTGGGCGTGATCTGCGCCAGCACCTGATCGGCCGTGAAGGCGAACTCGTTCTCCTCCAGGAGCGCGATCGGCACCGGCTTGGCGCCAGTGTACTGGATCATCGAGCGGTAGATGGGGAAGCCCGGATCGGGATACATGATCTCGGCGCCGGGCTGGCCGAACATCAGGATCGAGAAGAACATGGTCGGCTTGCCGCCCGGCATGATGACGATGTCGGCGGGCGACACCTCCACCCCGTGCCGACGGGCGAGGTCCTTTGCCACCGCCTCGCGCAGCGGCAGGATGCCCTGCGCCGGCGTGTAGCCGTGATGGCCATCGCGCAGCGCCTTGATGGCGGCCTCGACGATGTGCTGCGGCGTCTTGAAGTCGGGCTGGCCGATGCCGAGGTTGATGACGTCCTTGCCCTGCCGCTTGAGCTCATCGGCGCGGGCCAGCACCTCGAACGCCGTCTCGGTCCCCAGACGCTGCAGGTTCGGCACAAGCTTCAGCATGGCGTTTCCCCATTGTGGCTCGTGCTTCGATCCGCTCCGCACGACGGCTTGATTGCCGCCACCAATAGCCGATCTGCGATGGGCCGCAAGGCCCCGCCACGCCGCTCACACGTCCTTGGGCGTCGCGGAGAAGGGCGCTAGACTGGGCCACGACATGCGCACCAGCATAGCCGAGGAGGATGCAGCGATGCCTGAAGTCTACGTCCACGCCGTCGAGGGCCGAACGATCGACCAGAAGCGCGCGCTGGTGAAAGACATCACCGACGCCGTGGTGCGCAACTTCAAGGTCAAGCCGGAAGCTGTGATGGTGCAGATCATGGAGAGCTCGAAGGAGTCCAAAGCCAAGGGCGGGTTCCTGTTCAGCGACAAGCCGCCGGGTTAGTCCGCGCCTCGTGTGAAGCGAGGTATGTGCGCCGCAGCAATTCAACCGGCCCGGGCGAGATGCCGGACCAGCCAGCGCGCCGTACGCAGCAGGCGGCCGTCGTCGCGGCGCGTGGCGATCAGCTGCACGCCCATCGGCAGGCCGTCGGCCTCCAGCAGCGGCAGCGTCACCGCGGGCACGCCGAGATAGGTCCAGAAGGCGCAGAACACGGGATTGCCGGTCGAGCCGAGGCCCTTGGGCGCCGGGCCGGGCGCGGCGGGGGTGAGCAGCGTGCCATACTCGCGCAATATGTCTTCGATGGCCCCATAGTAGGTCGCGCGCGCGTTCAACGCGGCCAGATAGTCGGTGCCCTTGATCCGGCGCCCTTCCTCGATGCGCCCGGCCAGCATCTTGCTGACCAGGTCCGGCGCGCGGTCGAGCACCGGGCCGTAATTGCTCGCAAGCTCCACGCTCTGCACGGTCCTGGCCGCCGCACTGCCGCGCTCGGTCGTGTGGTCGATCGAGACCTCGTGCACGCGCGTGCCCAGATGCTCGACCAGCTCGCCGAACGCCGCGTGCGTCGCCGCATCTGCATCCTTCCAGGCATGCGTCTTGACGAACGCGAAGAAGCCGCCGAGCGGCCAGTCCTCGGTGGCGGTGGCGAGCAGGCGCGGGTGGCTCGACGCAAAGGTCGCGGAATCGCGCGCATCGTAGCCTTGCAGCGCGTCGGTCAAGAGCGCGAGATCCTCGACCGAGCGGCCGTAGACGCCGACCGTGTCCAGCGACTGCGCCTGGGTGAGCACGCCCGGGCGCGGGATGACGCCGAAGGTCGGCTTGAAGCCGTAGACGCCGCAGAAGGCGGCAGGGCGGATGACCGACCCGCCGGTCTGCGTGCCGAGCGCGGCCGGCACCATGCCCGCGGCAACCGCAGCGGCCGAGCCGGAGGAGGAGCCGCCCGGCGTGTGCTCGAGATTGCGCGGGTTGCGCGTCACGCCCGGGGTCAAGGTCGCCAGCTCGGTCGTGACCGTCTTGCCCATGATGATTGCGCCCGCCCGGCGCAACGCCGTGACGCAGGCGGCATCGTCGAACGGCTGGCGGCCCTTGAACGCGGGCGAACCGTTCTCGGTCGGCATGTCGGCGGTGTCGATGATGTCCTTGATGCCGACGGGCACGCCGTGCAGCGGGCCGACGCCCTTGCCCTCCTTGCGCGCCTCGTCGGCGGCCTTCGCCTGCGCCAGCGCGCGCTCGCGGTCGAGAAAAGCCCAGGCCTGCACCTGCGGCTCGCGCGTGTCGATGCGCGCGAGGCAGGCGCCCACGAGCTGCTCGCAGGAGACGTCGCCGCGGGCCAGCATAGCCGCCGCCTCGCTGGCGGTCAGGGTGTCGAGATCGATCTGAGCCAACAGGGCAGCTCCCTGGCCAGCATCAGCTCTTGGCGCCGTTGCCGTTGCCCTCGCGCAGCGACTGCACGAAGTCGACGATCAGGAGCAGGATCACGACCACAACGATGATCGTCAGCGGCAGCGCCTTGATCCACCACACCAGGATGCCGAGAAACACGCTTATCCCGGCAATGCCGATGATACCGGTTACGATATTCGTCATGCTCTGTTCCTCTTGCTGGTGCGCGGCGACCGGGCTTTTGCGGCTGCAACGCTGCTGCGGCCGCGCCCGCGTCCCCCGCGCTCGATCGTTCTGACAAGCCAGGCCGCCGTGCGCAAGAGGCGCGCATCGTTGCCGCGGCGGGCGACCAGCTGCACGCCCAGCGGCATGCCGCTTTCGGACTGCAGCAGCGGCAGCGTCACGGCCGGCGTGCCGAGATAGGTCCACATGGTGCAGAAGACGGGGTTGCCGGTGCTGTCGAGGCCGCGCGGCGCCTCGCCCGGGGCGGCCGGCGTGAGGATGGCATCGTATTCGTCGAAGACCGCGTCGAGGCTCTCGTTGAGCGGCGCGCTCCCGGCGACGGCACGCGTATAGTCGATCGCCTTATAGGTGCGGCCGCGCTCGATCAATTGGCGCAGGATCGGGCTCAGCTGGTCGGCGCCCTTCTCGAAGTCGCGATAGAGGTTGTGTGCCATCTCGACCTCCATGATGGCCCGGTGCATATCGATGGCCCGCTCGAAGCTCTCCCCGATCTCCACCTCGCTGGCCGCCTCGCCGAGCGCCTCGACCACCTCGCCGAATGCCTCGGATGTCACGGGCTCGGCGTGCTTCCATGCAGGCGAACGCACGAAGGCGAAGCGCGGCGGCAATGGCGGCTCGCTCGCGGCCACAGCGACGAACGGCGGGCGCGCGACGGGTCGGGTATCGGGGTCCTCCTCATCGAAGCCAACGAGCGTCTCGGCGAGCAAGGCCGCATCCGCGACCGTTCGCGCGAACACGCCGACATGATCGAGCGTGCGCGACAGCAGCAGCGCCCCGCTGCGCGGGATCAGGCCATGGGTCGGCTTGAAGCCGACGACGCCACAGAACGCGGCCGGGCGGATGACCGAGCCATTGGTCTGCGAGCCGATGGCGCCGGGCACCATGTGCGCCGCCACGGCCGCGGCCGAGCCGCTCGACGATCCGCCGGGCGTGCGCCCGGAATCGTGCGGATTTCGGGTCTTGCCTGGGTTGAAATACGCGTATTCGGTGGTGACGGTCTTGCCCATGATCACCGCGCCGGCCGCACGCAGCCGGGCGACCGCGGCGGCATCGCGCCGCGGCGTGCGCCCCACCCACAGGGGCGAGCCGAACTCGGTCGGCATGTCGCCGGTGTCGAAGATGTCCTTGATGCCGACCGGCACGCCGTGCAGGGGGCCGAGGGCCTTTCCCGCCCGGCGGTGCTCGTCGGCGGCTTCGGCCTGCCGCATGGCGTGGTCGCGGTCGAGGAACGCCCACGCCTGGATCTGCCCGTCGACCTCGGCGATGCGATCGAGGCAGGCGCCGACGATCTCGGTCGAGGTTATGCGACCCTCGCGTATGTCGGCGGCCGCATCGGACAAGCTCAGCGCGCACAGGCTCATGCGTGACGATCCCCGAGCAGGGAGCACACCACCATCAGCGCGGCCTGTAGAGGTAGTCCGGCAGCCACAGGGCGATTCCCGGGAAGATGTAGACCAGCGCCATCGTCAAGAACACCATGAAGACGAACGGCAGCGCACCGGCGAAGATATCGGTGAGCTTCACGTGCGGCGGAGCCACCCCCTTCAGGTAGAAAGCCGCCATCGCCACCGGCGGGGTATTGAAGGCCGTCTGCGTGTTGAGCGCCACCAGGATGCCGAAGAAGATCGGGTCGATGCCGAAGTCGTCGAGCAGCGGCAGAAAGATCGGCACGAAGATGATGATGATCTCGGTCCATTCCAGCGGCCAGCCGAGCAGGAAGATGAGCACCTGGGTGAGAATCAGGAACTGCGTCGGCGACATGTTCAGGGACAGGAAGAATTGCTCGATCACCGCCTGTCCGCCCAGCAGAGCGAACACGGACGAGAAAGTCCACGATCCGATGAACAAATAGCAGACCATCGCGGTTGCCCGAACGGTCAGATAAACCGATTCCCTCAGCATTTGGTAGTTTAGCGCGCGGTAGGCAGCAGCAAGGAGGATGCTGCCCAACGCGCCGACACCAGCGGCCTCCGACGGTGTCGCCAAGCCGAAGAGAATGGCTCCGAGCACGGAGACGATCAAAATCGCAAGCGGAAAGAACGACGTTGCGAGGGCCCAGAAGACCTGGGAGCCTGGAATATCGGTCTGCTCCTTGGGCAGCTTTGGGGCAAGCGCCGGATTGATCATCGCGCGCACGATTACGTACATGATGTAAAGACCAGCCAAGAGAAAGCCCGGCAGAAACGCGGCCGCATAGAGCTTGACAGCCGATACACCCGCGGTTGCGGCGTAAACGATCAAGAGAATGCTCGGCGGGATCAGGATGCCGAGACAGCCGCCCGCGCACACCACGCCAGCCGAGAGCTTGACGTCGTAGCCGGCGCGCAACATGGCTGGAAACGCGAGCAGACCCATCAGCGTCACCACGGCGCCGACGATACCGGTCGCCGTCGCGAACATGGCGCAGGTGAGCAGCGTCGCCACCGCAAGCGCGCCGGGCACGTTCTTCATCGAGATCTGCAGCGAGTGGAATAGGCGGTCGAGAATATTAGCTCGTTCGACCAGGTAGCCCATGAACAGGAACAGCGGCACCGCGGTCAACACGTCACTCGACGTGACCTCGAAGGTCTTCTGTACCAGCAGCGTGAAAACGCGATTGTTGAAGAATTCCTGGCCGGGCACGTAGTAGGCGTAATACCCGAAGCCGACTCCCATGGCGACGAGAGTAAAGGCGATCGGAAACCCAAGCATAATGATGAAGATGAACAGAAACAGCATCGACAGGCCGATTTGCGGGTCGGTCATGCCCCACTCTCCTTCTGTCCGGGCAGTGGCTGCACCACCTCCCCCCGCTCGCGCTGAAGCTGTTGCTCACGGATGATTATGCTTTCGGTCTCCTCCACGTCGTGCAGACGCTGCGGCCAGTAGCCGAGGCGGATGCACAGAACGCAGCGGATGATCTCGGCGATGCCCTGTAAGAGAAGCAAGACACCGGTTACCGGAATGAGGGCCTTGAGGGGGAAGACCGGCACACCTGCGGGACTGAAGATGCTCACTTCGCGGAACTGGATGGAGAACCTGGCGTATGCCCAACCCGCGTAGATCCAGGCGGCGACGGCTGGAAGGAAGAAGAGGATGTAAAGAAACAAGTCCATCATGGCCTGCGTACGCGGTCGCCAGAAGCGATAGAGCACATCGGCGCGCACGTGCTGGTTTCGCACCAGCGTGTAGGCGCCGGCCATCAGGAACATGGCGCCGTAGGTGATGTAGCTGACGTCGAAAGCCCAGGCTGTCGGCGCACGCAGGACGTAGCGCACGAACACCTCGTAGCTGACGCCCAGCGTAAGCACGAGGATCAGCCACGCGAAGCTCTTGCCGACCCACGTGCTGAGCGAGTCGATGAAAAACAGAAATTTGGTCATACGGGCTGCACCCGCGGCCTGTCGCGCACTGTGTACTTCCCCCATTCATGGTTCGGGCGGCGCCGAGTTCGCGCCGCCCTCCCCAACTGGCATCGGCACCGGCGTACCGTGAAGCCGATCAGATCTTGAGCACGCCCGGGAAGTGATGGTCGAAGGCGCCGCGGTAGTCGGTGGAATTGTACATCCCGTAGTAGACGACGCGCCGCACCCAGGCCTTCTGCGAGTCCATCACCTTCTTCATGAAGGCATCCTGTCCGAGCTGAGCAATCAGGCCGTCCCAAGCCTTGATCTGTGCTTCGAACACGTCCTTTGGCGTGCGAATGACGTTGACCTTGTCCTTCGAGATCAGCTCCTGAAGGTCCTTCGAGTAGTAGTCCATCCCCTTCCACTCGTTGGCGGAGGAGACAGCCTCGGCGCCGTACTGCAGAATCGCCTTGTGCTCGGGCGGGAGCACGTCGAACTTGCCCTTGTTGAACATGATCTCGAAATATTCCGTCGCCTGGTGATGGCTGCCCATCATGTAGTTCTTGGCGACGTCCTGGGCCCCGAAACGGCGGTCGGAGGTCGGGTTGTTGAACTCGAAGGCATCGATCACGCCGCGCTCCATGGCCGGCACGATCTCGCCACCCGGCAGCTGCGCCACCGATGTGCCCATGGCCTGGAACAGGTCGGCCGCGAGACCCACCGTGCGGTACTTCAGGCCCTTGAGGTCGGCCGCGCTGGTGACCGGCTTCTTGAACCAGCCGAGCGGCTGGGTCGGCATCGGCATGGCGAAGAAGCTGACGATGTTGACCTTCATGATCTGGTATTGCAGCTCGTGGAAGAGCTCGCGGCCGCCGCCATTGTGGATCCAGCCGAGACCCTCGTTGGCGTTGAAGCCGAACACCGGGCCGGTGCCGAACAGCGAAGCCGCCTTGTGCTTGCCGTACCAGTAGACGGTCACCGTGTGTGCGCCGTCGAGCTGGCCGCCGTGCACGGCGTCGAACACCTGGAAGGGATGCACGACCGCGCCGCCGATGAGAAAGTCGATCTTCAGCCGGCCGCCGGCCATCTTGTTGACGCGCTCGACATAGTCCTGCGCCATCTCGTTGAAGACGTCCTTGGCTCCCCAGGAGCCCTGCATCTTCAGCGTGACGGTCTGCGCGCGCGACACATTCGGCATGGCGATGGCGCCGGTCGTCGCGACGCCCGCCGCCAGTGCGCTGGTCTTCAGGAACTTCCGGCGCGATACCGCGCTTTCCCTTTTACTCATTGGTGTCTCCTACCTTGATGTTTTGTAAAAAGCTTGTTCTGACGGTCCTGGTATACCACGAAGCGGCGGCGAGGTGATAGATCCCTCTCTTGCCGCATCGGGCTTTCCGCAGGGCAGAATTCGGCTCCACGCCCGGTGATTCCCGAGAATCCGGCACGAGAGTGCCTGTCCGCGAGGTTGAAGCCCCAACAGATAGACGCCTGCCCACGTCGACCATTCCAGGCAGCTTGAAAATCATGGGCATGCCAGCACGCCGCCTGTCTGCCGTGGTCGGCGGACGCGGGAGTGGGCCCACCCACCCGGTCGGGCTGTCGTTGGCGAAGCAGCCACTGCAGATGCCGTCAGTCCGCCTCCTTGAACACCTGCTCGCGGCTGGTGCGAATGGAGGGCAGGATGGCGATCAGGATCAGCACCAGCGAAAGGGCCAGCAGCCCCGTGCTCAGCGGCCGCGTGCACGCGCCGGCCCAGAGCTGGCAATCGACGAAGGTCGTGAAGCTGCCGCGCGATATCACCAGCGCCTGCCGCAGCTTCTCCTCCATCAGCTTGCCGAGCACGAAGCCGAGCAAGAGCGGCGCCGGCTCGAAGCCGAACTTGACGAGGGCGTAGCCGAACAGGCCGAACCCCGCGGTCATGACGACCTCGATCGGCGAATTGTTGATCGAGTAGATGCCGATGCAGCACAGCAGCACGATGGAGGGGAACAGCAGCCGGTAGGGCACCTTGAGCAGGCGCACCCACAAGCCGATCAGCGGCAGGTTGATGATCAGCAGCATGAGATTGCCGATCCACATCGAGGCGATCATGCCCCAGAAGAGCTGGGGCTGCTTGGTCATGATCTGCGGGCCGGGGATGATGCCGTGAATGGTCATGGCGCCGACCATGAGGGCCATCACCGCATTCGGCGGGATGCCGAGCGTGAGCAGCGGAATGAACGCGGTCTGGGCACCGGCATTGTTGGCCGACTCGGGGCCTGCCACGCCTTCGATTGCCCCCTTGCCGAAGCGCGAGGGATCCTTGGCGAGCTTCTTTTCGAGCGTGTAGGAGGCGAACGGTCCGAGCACGGCGCCGTTGCCAGGCAGCAGGCCGAGCAGCGAACCGAGCATTGTCCCCCGCGCGATCGGTCCGGCCGATTGCGCAAAATCCTTGCGGCCAGGCAGCAGCTTGCCGATCGCGGCGTGCACCACATCACGGGTCTGCTTGGACTCCAGATTGCGCAAGATCTCGGCGAACCCGAACATGCCCATGGCGATGACGGCGACATCCAGACCGTCGGAGATCTCGGTCCAGCCAAAGGTCAGCCGCTCCTCGCCGCTCTCCAGATCGGTGCCGACGGTTGACAGCAGGATGCCGACAAGGATCACCGCCATCGCCTTCAGCACGGAGCCCCGCGCCAGCACGACGGCGAACATCAGGCCGAGAACCATCAGCGAAAAGTAGTCGGCCGGCCCGAACAGCAGCGCCATGGCGGTGAGCGGCTTGGCCAGCGCGGCGATGATGATCGTCGCGACGCAGCCGGCGATGAAGGAGCCTATGGCGGCAATGCCGAGCGCCACCCCGGCGCGACCCTGCTTGGCCATCTGGTGGCCGTCGAGCGTGGTCACCACCGAGGTCGCCTCGCCGGGAATATTGACCAGGATCGCCGTGGTGGAGCCGCCGTACTGGGCGCCATAGTAGATGCCGGCCAGCATGATGAGCGCGCCGATCGGATCGATGCCGAAGGTGATCGGCAGCAGGATCGTGATGGTCGCGATCGGACCGACGCCGGGCAGCACCCCGACCAGGGTGCCGATCAGGCAGCCGATAAAGCACAGGCCGAGGTTCTTGAACGACAGGGCGACGCCCAGCCCGAGCGCGAGATTGTTGAATAGATCGGCCACGGCAGTACCTCAGAACGGCCCGTAGCCGGGAGGGAACACGGGGATCGGCAGGCGCAACAGGATCTTGAACAGGCCGATGCAGGCCGCCGTGATCAGGGTCGCGTATATCACGATCTCGATCGGCCGCGTCTCTTTGTCGGCCAGCGCCGAGATCAGGACAGCGAGCGGTCCGGCGATGGCGAGGCCGAGCGGCCTGATGGTCATGGCGAAGACCAGAACCGCGCCCAGGACGAAGATCGGCCCGCGAATGGCGAACCGCTCCAAGCGATCTCCGCCCGCCACCAAGCTCTGCACCAGCAGCACCAGGCCGAAGGCGGCAACCAGCGTGGCGACGGCTTTCGGCAGCAGCCCCGAGCCGATGCCCGAGAGGTGGCCCACCGGCAGATTGAAACCGCCGATGAAGCCGAGACCGGCCAGAGCGAGCAGGAATAGCCCGCCGGCGAAATCGAGCGAGGACTTGATGATGCCGCTGGGGATGCTACCGGGCGGAGCGCCGGCGCGATCTTCCGGCGCTTGCGACATCCTGCTTCCTCCCTCGCTTCCGGTCCGCCGTTGACGGCTGGCGGACATCGTTGCTTCGACAGACGGCTGGCGAGCCTAGCCTTCCGGCTGCGGGCCGTCCACCGTGGGCAAGCAGGACATTGGTCGCAACCGGCACCGCCAAGGACAAGCGCGGGTAGTGCCTTTCAGCAACCGTCATTTCTTTGGAGACGGCATCCCAGGGCAGCTATTGCGCCCGTTGCCGCTGCTGTTCAGCACGGCGTCGCCCAATATGCGGGCAACGTGCAGTGCGGCGCGGCCGGTGCCGTCACGAATCTGGTGGCGGCAGGAAAAGCCGTCGGCGGCGATAACGGCCTCGGCGGGCGCCTTGCGAACGGCCGGCAGCAGCGACAGCTCGCCCATGGCCGTCGATGCCTCGTAGGTGTCGGCGCCGTAGCCGAAGGCGCCGGCCATGCCGCAGCAGCTCGTCTCGATGGTCTCGACTGTGAGGCCCTCGACCAGGGCGAGAGCCTGGTTGACAGCGCCCATGACGCCGAATGCCTTCTGGTGGCAGTGGCCGTGCAGCAGCACCGTGCCGGCTTGCCGGGCGATCGGTCGCGCGATGCGTCCGGCAGCCGCCTCGCCGGCCAGGAACTCTTCCAGCAGCAGCGCCTGTCCAGCGAGGCGCTCGGTCCGCGCGCCGGGCAGCATGGACAGGAACTCGTCGCGCAGGGTGAGCAGGCAGGAGGGCTCCAGGCCGACAATCGGGATGCTGGCTTCGAGCAACGGGGCGACGGCGGCGAGGAAGCGGCGGGCCTCGAAACGCGCCTCCTCGACCAGACCAGCCGACAGGAATGTGCGCCCGCAGCAGAGCGGGCGGCCGCCGTCTGGTGCCTGGGGCACGCTGACGCGGTAGCCGAGGTGGGTCAGGAGGGCGACCGCGGCGTGCAGATTCTCCGGTTCGAAATAGGTGTTGAAGGTGTCCGCGAACAGCGCGACTTCGCCGACGATGCGCGTTGGGGTTCCCCCCACCCCTAACCCCTCCCCACAAGGGGGAGGGGAACACGCTTCGGCATTTGCCGCACCGGGTTCCCTCCCCCCTGGTGGGGGAGGGCTAGGGAGGGGGGGAATCCCAACGGCAATTTGCTTGGAGGCGCTGAAAACATCGCGGCGCCAGAGCGGAAGCTGGCGTGCGGCGGCAAGGCCGGTGAGGCGCTGGGTAAGCCAGGGGAGGCCGGGGATGGCATTGCGGGCGTTCATGAGGGGGGCGATGCGCGCTGCATAGGGCGCATACCGCGGCAGGTAAGCGACCAGCCGGTCGCGCAGGGCAAACCCGCGGCGCTTGTTGGCGGCTGCCAGCACCTCGATTTTCATCTTCGCCATGTCGACGCCGGTCGGGCATTCGCGCCGGCAGCCCTTGCAGGAGACACACAGTTTCATGGTCTCCAGCATGTCGTCGGAGGCGAAGGCGTCGGGCCCGAGCTGGCCGGAGATGGCAAGGCGCAGCGCGTTGGCGCGGCCGCGCGTCACGTCGCCCTCGTTGCCGGTGATGCGGAACGACGGGCACATGACGCCGACGGCGAGCTTGCGGCACTCGCCGTTGTTGTTGCACATTTCCACCGCACCCTGGAATCCGCCGCCCGCGCCCGCGTAGCCGGACCAGTCGAGCGCCATTTGCATTTGGGGAACGCGATAGTCCGGCTGGTAGCGGAACAGCGTGCGGTCGTTCATGCGCGAGGCGCGCACGATCTTGCCCGGATTCATCAGGCCGCCGGGATCGAAGCGGTCCTTCACCTCCTCGAACAGCCGCACGGTCTTGGCCCCATACATGCGCTCGTGGAACTCGGAGCGGACGAGGCCGTCGCCGTGCTCGCCCGAGTGCGAGCCCTTGTAGGCCTTGACCATCGCGAACGCCTCCTCGGCGATCGCGCGCATGGTGTCGGCGTCTTTCTCCAGTTTCAGATTGAGCACCGGCCGCACGTGCAGGCAGCCTACGGACGCGTGCGCGTACCACGTGCCCTTGGTGCCATGCTTCGCGAAGATCGCCGTCAGCCGCTCGGTGTAGTCGGCCAGGTGCTCCAGCGGCACCGCGCAGTCCTCGATGAAGGAGACGGGCTTACCCTCGCTCTTCATCGACATCATGATGTTGAGGCCGGCCGCGCGCACGCCCCACACGGACGCCTGCCCCGGCGCATCGGTGACCTCGACCACGCTCCTGGGATGGCCGAGGTCGCCCACCAGCTCGTCCAGTCTGGCCAGGCGCCGCAGGTTCTCGGCCTGGTCGTCTTGCGCGAACTCCACGAACAGCAGCGCGTCGGGCTTGCCGCGGACGTAGGCCTCCATCACGGGCCGGAACATGGCGATGTCGCGGGCGAGCTCGATCAGCGTGCGGTCGACCACCTCGACGGCGACCGGGCCGAGCTCGACGATGTGCTGGGTCGCCTCCATCGCCGCACGGAAGGTGGCGAAGTGGCAGATGCCGAGCGCCTTGTTTTTCGGCAGCGGTGACAGCTTCAGCTCGATGCGGCGCGAGACCGCAAGCGTGCCCTCCGACCCGCACAGCAGGGTGGCGAGATTGACCGGCTTCGATGCGGGCACCAGCGCGTCGATCAAGTAACCGCCGACTCGGCGCGAGACCGCGGGGAAAGCGTGGGCGATGTGCTCGGCCTCGCGCCGGCCGATCGCGAGCAGGTCGTGGAACAACGCTATCGTGCCGCTGTCGTCCCCTCCCCCTTGCGGGGAGGGTGGCGCGAAGCGTCGGGTGGGGGGATTGTCGCCGACCTGAACACCCCCACCCCTAGCCCCTCCCCGCAAGGGGGAGGGGGATCCGGGCCGAGCTTGCGGCGCGAGGTTATGGCCAACCTCCGCAAAGCGCGCGTCGTTGCCATCGGCCAAGATCGCGTCGATCGCCCGCACGTTGTCGCGCATGATGCCGTAGCGGATCGAGCGGGTGCCGCACGAGTTGTTGCCGGTCATGCCGCCGATGGTGGCGCGGCTCGAGGTCGACACATCGACCGGAAACCACAGGCCGTGCACCTTGAGCTGCCGGTTCAAGTCATCCAGCACGATGCCCGGCTGCACGATGCAGGTCGACGTGGTCTCGTCGATCTCGATCAGCCGCTTGAGGTGCTTGCTGAAATCGATCACCAGCGCGCGACCGACCGTCTGTCCCGACTGCGAGGTGGCGCCGCCGCGCGGCAGCAGCGGCACGCCTTCCTCGCGCGCAATTGCCATGGCCGCGCGCACGTCGTCCTCCGTGCGCGGCACCACCACGCCGACCGGCTCGATCTGGTAGTGCGAGGCGTCGGTCGAATAGCGCCCACGCGAGAAGCGATCGAACAACACCTCGCCTTCGAGCTCCTGGCGCAGGCGCTCGGCCAGACGGTGGGATACTGGGATTGCCTTCGTTTCAGCCATGGTACGGTCTTACTGCGTCATCCCGGCGCTGCTCGCAAGTATCGTAGGGCGCAATAGCCGAAGGCGTATTGCGCCGATCTTCCCGTTTCGCAACGCGGCGCAATACGCTATCGCTATTGCGCCCTACGCCGGGAGACCAACCTGATGTCCAACGAGCCGCGCCGCGCCGGGCGCCATTTCCTGCAGATCCCGGGGCCGACGCCGGTGCCCGACCGCATCCTGCGCGCCATGGACATGCCGGTGATCGACCACCGCGGGCCCGAGTTCAAAGCGCTCGGCCTGCGCGTGCTGGCCGGCATCAAGACCATCTTCAAGACCGCCAATCCGGTGTTCATCTATCCCTCGTCCGGCACCGGCGCGTGGGAGGCGGCGCTCGTCAACACGCTCTCGCCCGGCGACAAGGTGCTCATGTACGAGACCGGGCACTTCGCGACGCTCTGGAAAAGCATGGCCATCAAGCTCGGGCTGCAGCCGGAGTTCATCGCCTCGGATTGGCGCAGCGGCGCCGACGCCAACGCGATCGAGGCGCGGCTGAGGGAAGACAAGGGCCACGCCATCAAGGCCGTGTGCGTGGTGCACAACGAGACCTCGACCGGCGCCGTCTCGCGCATCGACGAGGTGCGGCGCGCCATCGATGCGGCCAGGCACCCGGCGCTGCTGATGGTCGATACCATCTCCTCGCTCGCCTCCATCGACTATCGCCACGACGAGTGGGGCGTCGACGTCACGGTCGGCGGCTCGCAGAAGGGCCTGATGCTGCCGCCGGGACTCGGCTTCAATGCGGTGAGCGAGAAGGCGTTCGCGGCAGCCAGATCTTCCAAGCACCCCAAGTCGTACTTCTCGTGGGAGGAGATGCTGCCCGCCAACAAGGACGGCTACTTCCCCTACACGCCGGCAACCAACCTGCTGTACGGCCTCGCCGAAGCGATCGACATGCTGCACGAGGAAGGCCTGGATCGCGTGTTCGCGCGCCACGACCGCCACGCCGAGGGCGTGCGCCGGGCGACGGCGGCCTGGGGCCTCGAGGTGCTGTGCAAGGACCCGAAATACTACTCGTCCTCGCTGACTGCCATCCTGATGCCCGAGGGGCACAACGCCGACGCCTTCCGCAAGACCGCGCTCGATCGTTTCGACGTGTCGCTCGGCACCGGCCTCACCAAGCTCGCCGGCAAGGTGTTCCGCATCGGCCATCTGGGCGACACCAACGATCTCACCATCCTCGCCACGCTGGCGGGCGTCGAGATGGGCCTCGCCATGGCCGGGGTGCCGCACAAGCCCGCCGGCGTGCGCGCCGCGATGGACCATTTCACGCAGGCGGCAAAGGGGGGCAAGGGTTGAGGCAAGGGCTCCCCTCCCCCTTGCGGGGAGGGGTCGGGGGTGGGGGTACCCATGCACCGACGGCGCGCGTGTTTCACCCCACCCCTAACCCCTCGTCTTGGCGGAGCCAAGCTCCGCTTGGACGTCGAGGGGAGGGGAATCCCGGCGGCGTATGCCGCAACGATGGCACATGAGCAACACGGATAAATCCCGATGAAAGACCAAGCCGGCGACGAGCTGCTGTACGAAGTGAAGGGCACGACGGGCATCGTCACGTTCAACCGGCCGTCCGCTCACAACGCGCTCACCTTCGAGATGTACGACCGCATCGCCGAGATCTGCGCCGGCGTGCCGGCGGACCGCTCGGTGCGGGCGATCATCGTGACGGGCGCCGGCGGGCGCGCTTTCGGTGCCGGCACCGACATCTCGCTGTTCCGCAATTTCAGCTCGGCTGCGGACGGGCTCGGCTACGAAGCGCGCATGGAGGCCGTGTTCGAGAAGATCGAGGCGTGCCCGGTGCCGACCATCGCCGCCATTCCCGGCATCTGCACCGGCGGCGCGGCGGCCATCGCCGCGGCCTGCGACCTGCGAATCGCCACGCGCGACCTGAAATTCGGCTTCCCCATCGCCCGCACGCTCGCCAACTGCCTGTCCGCTGCCAACATCGCCCGCGTCGCCATGCTGACGGGCGTCGGCCGCGCCGTGGACATGATCATGACTACGCGGCTGATCGGCGCCGACGAGGCGCTGGCGATCGGGCTCGTCAACGAGCTGTTGGACACTCCGGAGGCCTTGATGGCGCGCGCGCATGCGCTGGCGAACCAGATCGCGACCCAGGCGCCGCTCACGATGCAGGCGAGCAAGGAGATCGTGCGCCGCATGCGCGCCCGCTACGCGCAAATTGAGGACAAGGACCTGATCGCGCTGTGCTACGGCAGCGCGGACTTCCGCGAGGGCCTGGACGCGTTCCTGGTCAAGCGGCGGCCGAAATTCACGGGGCGCTAAGCCTTTCCGCCGGCCTTGGCGGTGATCCCCAGGCCCTCGAGGTAAACCAGCGTCGCCGCCTCGAGCAGCTCCTCCGGCGTCATCGGCAGCGTGCGCCGGGCAGCATCGCCACGGGCGAACAGGCTGGCGATGCCGTGCGACAGCGCCCAGATGTGCAAGGCCATCATCATGGCCGGCGGTCGCTTGGCGGCCGGCATGGCGGCCACGATCGCCTCGCAGGCCTTGCGCAGGGCGCCGAGCGCCCGCTCGCTCGTCTCGTGCAGCTCGCGATGATCGGCAACGGGCAGCCCCGCCTCGAACATGGCCGAGAAATAGGCCGGCTCCTCGCGCGCAAACGCCAGATAGGCCTTGCCCATGCGCTCCAGCCCGGCCAGCGGGCTCGGCCGCCCCTCGTCCCAGGCGGCGGTGAGGCGCTGCTCGAACTGCTCGAAGCCGCGCCGGGCGACGTCGGCCATCAGTGCGTCGCGGTCGCGGAAATGCCGGTAGGGCGCGGCCGGGCTCACACCAGCCTGCCGCGCGGCCTCGGCGAACGTGAAGCCCGCCGGGCCCTTCTGGGCAATGAGATCCAGGGCGGCGCTGATCAGCGCCTCGCGCAGGTTGCCGTGATGATAGCTGCGCCGCCCGCCGCGGCCGTGACCAGACCAGCTCATGAGTCGAGGTTCTAGCCCAAACCGCGCCCCGGCACATCAAGCCCGACATCAAGCCGGCTGGTGCCCGAGTTGCCGGCGGAACCAGAAGGCGATGGCCAGCACGGCGACGGCGGCCAACAGGAAGATCGGCCCACCCCCATAGCGGTCCATGATCGGCGCGGCCACCGCGACACCGACCGACTGGCCCACGAACAGCACGAACGCGAACAGCGACATGCCGAGTCCGCGGGCCTCGGGCGCCATCTGCGTGCCGTTGGTCTGCAGCGTGTTGTGGAACATGTAGAAGCCGAGCCCGATACAGGCGACCGCCGGCGACGCGAGCCACACCCAGGGCATGAAGGCGAGCGTGGCATAGCCGGCGGCGAGGATGGCAGCGCCGGCGATGGCGAGGCCCGCCTGGCCGAGGTGGGCGATCATGCGGCCGGCCGTCAGCGCGTACAGCAGGGCCCCGACGCCGAACGTCGCAAGCAGCGCGCCGACCGCACCGGGGCCGATGCCGAAGCGCTGGTGCAGGTCCGCCCCGACGTAGGCGAGCGCCCCGAACATCGCGCCGCCCTCGAAGAATACGGTCGCCAGCACGATGCGCACCCAGCGCCGCTGCAGGATCGTCCAGGTCATGGTCGCGGCCTCGCGCCAGCGGGTCCGGGCGGGCGGGGGAACGCCGACGGTGAGGCGCCGCCGCTCGGCGAGCAGCAACAAGCCGGCGATGATGTGCACGATGCCGAGCACCACCAGCGCACCGCGCCAGCCGACCATCTCGCCGAGCAATCCGCCGGCGGCCTGGCCGAACACGATGCCGAGGATCTGGCCGGACAGGAAGCGGGCCAGCACCGGCTGGCGCCGCTCGTAGGGCACCACGTCGCCGATCCACGCCATCGCCACCGGGATCACCGCCGCCCCGCCGGCCCCGGCCAGAAAGCGCGTCAGCACGATCGGCCCCAGACTCGGCATGAGCGCTGCCACCACCGTGAAGGCGCCGGCCCACACGGAGCCCAGCACCACCATCAGCAGCTTGCCGCGTGCGTCGCCGAGCGGCCCGACCACCACCTGGAACACGCCGTAGGCGATGGCGAACGCCGTCACCATCATCGCCGCGGTGCCGATGGTGACCTGCAGCTCGCCCGCAATCTGGGGCAGCAGCGGATCGCACACGCGCAGGTTGGCCGCGCTCGCGAACGAGGCCAGCGCCAGCACGGCGATCGCCCGCGTCGGCGTTGCGCCGGCGTCGGAGCCTGCACGGCCCAGCGGTTCTTGGTAATCACGAGCCATCGGGCAATGGCTACGGGGCGGGCCGCGATTTGTCGAGCGCGGCAGGCCCGCTGGGCGCACGGCAGCCATGCACCGCTCGAGCTTTTGGCACCGCCGCAAGCTACTTGCAGATGTTGCCCGAACCGTTGCGTCCGTGCCGGGCGAGGTCGAGGTGGAAATGGTCGCGATGGTTGGCGTCGTAACCGGGACCGAGCACGGTGGTGAAGATATCGCAGGCATCGCGATGCACGGCGCGCAGGAAGGTGCGCTCGGCGAGCGCCCCCCACCAGCCGGACTTGACGGCAACCACCCGGCCGTCGGCCAGCACGAAGGCGGCGATATCGATGGCATTGGCGTGCCCGTGCTCGGACAGGCGCGCACCGTCGACATGGTTCATCGCCCGGCAGGAGTACGAGGCCGCAACTTTGAGCTCGACGACGGACGAACCGAGGTAATAGCGCGCCGCCGGGATCACCACGCGCTCGACCCAGCGGTCGACCGCCGGCACCATCGGACAGCGCAGCAATGCCATGGGGCGAAGCTGCACCGACCCCTGGACGGCGCCGGTGACGGCAAAGGGTCTGAGGGCGCCGCACACGCTGGGGCCCCCGAGCGCCGAACGGGCGGCCACGAAGGCGCTCTCGCGCACCACGCCGGAGGCCAGACAGGCGCGCTCCTCGTCCTCCCGCCAGGGCTCTTCCTTGGCGACGAACCGCGGCGGCCCGCTGCAGGCCGATAGGGCGAGCACGGCCAGCGTCAACGCCACACTTACGCGGGACTGGAGCATGGGATGAAGAGTATGCAAGCAGCGCTCTTAAGCTTGCGTTAACCACCCATCCCGGAGCGGTTGATACGTGAGCTTTGCGGCAGCTTTGGGAGCGATGAGGCGCGGCTGCAACCAGCGCGCCCGGCATGCGCGTCAGTTGGGAAAACGGCCGTCCATGTAGCGGCGCCATTGCTGCTCGCCGACCAGGCAATCGCTGGCTTCCTCCGGCATCCGCAGCTGCGCGCGGATCAGACGCGCCGGCGGCTCGCGGCCGGCGATCTCCAGCAGAAGCTTGCGGCGCGTCGCCGTGCGGAACTCCGATCTCTCCTTGATCGGAAGCATGAAGGCGCCGGCGCCGCCGATCACACAGTCGGCGTAGTAGCGATCCAGATCGGCGAGGTCGAAAAAACCCTGCGCCAGTTTCACCATGACGGGCAGGCCGTTGATGACGATACCCTTGGCGACCAGCTCGTCGCGCACGGGCACCACCGGCACGCCAGCATTGTTGGGGCCGTCGCCCGAGACGTCGATGACCCGGCGGACGCCCCTGGCGCCGCTGGTGTCGAACAGCCGTCCCGAGAACTGCAGCGCCGCCGAGATGGAGGTCATACGGGCGCGTGAGATGGGCATCGACTCGAGCCGGTCGGCGAACGCCATCGCGTCCTGCGCACCGGCAATCACCATCCACGGGATGACGACCTGCTGGGTCGGCGGGCCCGCCCACTCCATGTAGGTCACGGTGATGCGGCCATGGCTGCCCGAGGTAATGGCCTTATGCACCTCGGGATCGCGGAAGGCGGCCACGTAGCCATCCCGCTGCAGGCGCTGCTCATCGAGGTCCATCGACAGGGAAACGTCGACGGCGAGGACGAGCTCGAGGTCGACAGAGGTCTGCGCCGAGGCGGGCGCGCCGCCGAGAGCGAGCGCGGCCAAGATCCCGATCCAGAGGCAAAAACACAGCTTTTTCAAGGACAAGGTGATCATGCTGCCAGCTTTGCACGAGAATTGTCGGCGCGGAAGGGCGCCGACAATCGGAAGCTATATCGATTCGATAGAAGATCTTCCTGGCACTTATCCACTAGTTATCCACAGAATTCATGCATCCACTACCCCTTTTGCCGCGACGCAGGTTGTACCCGCTGCTAGCGTCACCCTGCCCGAAAGTGCGTTTGTACTGTATGCGTAAGGCTCCCGCATTTCTCGGTCGGCGCGACCTGTGACATTCCCCGCGTTTGTCCTCGATGGTCTTGCTGAGTGACTGCGGGAGCCTCTTTTTTTGGGCCCTAGAGCAGGATTGCTTCGGATTGAATCACCTTGCCTCGATCGAGACGTGGCGGCCGAAGCGTAAATAATCATAGACTCGAGAGCAAGATTCACGTTCCATGATCGAAGCCAAGCGCTTCGATCAGAAGCGATCTTGCTCTAACCGCCGGGGCGAGCGCGCCATTGGGCGAGCCTCTGTTCCGCCACGGCGATATCGCCTGGCGCGAGCCGCGCCTTGAGTCTCTCCAGCCGACGAGCAGCCTCCTTGTCTCCACCGCGAGCGGCCAACGCATACCATTTGTAGGCTTCCGGCAGGCTCGGGGCGACCCCGCGGCCATCCTCATGCAGCAAGCCGAGATTGAATTGGCTGTCGGTCAGCCCACGGTCGGCGGCCACGGCGAACCAGTGAGCGGCAGCTGCGTAGCCCGCTTCCGTCTTGTCCTCGCCGACGGTGAGCACCGCCAGGTTGTGCATGGCTCTCGTATGGCCGTGCTCGGCAGCGCGGCGATACCACACCTTCGCCCGCTCGGGATCGGCGGCCACCCCGATGCCGCGCTCGAGATGGATGCCGACACGAAATTGCGCGGGCACGTGACCGCGCACGGCCGCCCGCTGAAACCAGGCAAAGGCCTGGGTCTCGTTCTGCGCAACGCCCTTGCCCTCGGCAAAGCGCGATGCGACCTCGAACTGGGCCGCCGGGTCGCCGCTGGCGGCGGCATATCTGAGCGCCGCGGTGCCGACAGCCGGAGGGGGCACGTCCTCGAGGCCGAGCACATGGGCAACGTCGGCCAGCGGCAGGGCGCCCGGCACCGCCTCTCTCGACAGGTTCGCCGGCGTCGCGGCAAGGTGATCAGGATCGGCTTGAAACAGCTGCCCGGCCCGACTCCGCGGTGCCGACGGCTCGCTCTGGGTCAGATCGTTGGTCACCGTCTCGGGCACGTGCTGGCGCTGCGGCGATTGCGGCTCGGGCGCCGCGGTCGGCGCGAAGCCCGCGCTGGCCGGCCCCTGTCCAGGTTGCGGCTGGGCGAACCCCGGCGGTTGCCCGGACCGGGCGATCTCCGCGGCCGGCGTGCCGGAGGATGCGTTGCCCAGGAACGCGTCCACGACCAGGTAGCCCGCTCCGAACAGCATCACCATGGTCGCGAGCAGCAGCAAACTGAAGCGTGACCGCGCGGTCCCGGCAGAGGCTTTCAGTTGCGCGCGCCTGGCAGGGCTCGCGTGGTTCTCGTCGGGACCAATGTTGGTGGCCGTCGGCGCATCGGGCATGGCCTGCGCCTTCAGCTTGGCCCGCATGGCCGAGGCACGCAGCTCCCGGCGCATCTCGACGTCCTGAGGAGCGGCCTCGGTCGGCTGCCTGCCAATCGCCAGGGTGCCGGGCGCTGCCGGTTCGGCGGGAGTTTCGCCCTCCTCCCGTTGCGCCGATGGCGCGTAGTCGCCCGCATCGACATTGGCCTCCAAGGCACTCTGCCCCAATACTCTCGCCCCGGCCGCATAGGCCTCGGCCAGCCGCTCGCTCTCCATGGCCAGACCATCGTCCTCGCCCGGAGACACCGGCGCCGTCTTGGCTTCTTCCATGGCGTCGATGCGGTCGACGATGCGCATCAGCGCGTCCTCGATAGTTTGCAGGATGCCGGCCGACACCTCCTCGCCGCGTCGGCGCTCGGACATGTACTCCTGCAGCAGGCCCTCCAGGGCCTCGATGCGCGTGCGACCCTCGGCGTCTTCAACCATCGTTGACGGGGACATCGATGCCGCAAGCTGGCCGGCGGCGCGTTCGGCTGCCGTATCGATCAGGGCTTTGAGGGTCTCGACGCTGAGACCGGCTGCCTCCGGCTGCGACACCTTGCGGCTCTCGAGCATGCGTGCCAGATCGCGCAGCTGCTCGTCGATGGCATCCAGGCGGCCGAGCTGGGCACGGGTCGCCTCGAACTGCGACGTCAGCTCATTGATGTGTGCCTCGATCAGGTTCAGCGTCCCCGCGTCGGCCTGACGCGCCGTGCTGCCGAGGGCGGCGTCGAGACGCTGCTCGAATTGGTCCAGCCGCTGATTGAGAGCGGCAACGGACCGGTCGGGGCTGATGTCCGCCAGCGATCGGCCGAGCAGCGCGGCGATCTCGGCAAAGCGCTGCTCCAGCCAGGCCCGATCGTGGTCGGGCTCGCGATCCTGCCGCGCAGTGCCTTCCGGTTGCATGGGCAGCGGCAGCTGGCGCGGCGGCTTCGGTTGCGGCCTGGATTGCTCATTGTCGCGCAGCTCGGCCTCGGCCAGCTCGTAGACGCGCGTCAGCGCCTCCGCCGATTCTGCGTCCCAGGGGCTGTCTGTGTCGGGTGTCGCGCACGGGCGCGCCGCGGCGCGCGGCGCCTGGCGATCACGCGCAAACACAGCCATGCTCTGGCTCAAGCCGCCGATACCCTGCTCGATGCGATCGAGCAAATCGGCATGCTGATCGGGCAGCCCGGCACGGGCCTGATCGATCTGTTGGCAGAGCTGCGCCAGCCGCTGCTGCATGTCGCCGAGCGCATCGCCATCGCTTCGGTCGCCAGCGCCGATCTCGGTCGAAAGTTGGTCGGTAGACGGCATGACGGTTCCCTAGGGGCCGATGAGCGGCCGGAAAAGCGGTCGCGATACACTTGCGTTCGGCAGTCCCGGGGAGGGTGATCGAAGCGATTTGGGCTTGGCTTCGCTCGTGCCGGCGCAGGCGTGCGTAAGTGGCTCGGGGACGCGGCACCGGAAGGCGTGCGTTCAAGGTCGCAATCCGCCGTAAAGTTTCGGTTAAAGTTTCAGTTAAAATGCAACACTGAACTTGCCTGAACCACAGCGCACCTAATCTCTTGAAAATTAACGGCTTCTTAGGAATTTAGATAGTGCTTCTCTGAACCTGCCTGAACGTCCAAAATCGGCCCCATTTGGTGCAATATTGGTGCAACGGAGAGAGTGATGCGCCAGCACCTAAACGACATGGTCATCAGCAACCTGAAGAGCGGCCCGACCTATATTGTGTGGGACGCCGGGCTCCCCACATTCGGCATACGAGTCGGCCGCCGCGCGAAAACTTTCGTCCTCAAGCAGCAAAACCGCTACTACGTCCTCGGCCGCTACCCGATCGTCGGCCTCAAACAAGCTCGCGATGAGGCGAAGCGCAGGATCGCATTAAAATATTTCCCTCAACAATCCGTTAACGCATCGGACGCCGTCCGCCTCTACCTCGAAGACCAGAACCTCAGAGCCTCATCACAGGCGTTGTACAGGCGCACGCTCGAGAACCACTTTCCCAAGAAGCAGCTTGCAGCCATTACCATCCACGACCTGACAACGGCGCTCAAACGACTCCCGACATCTCACGCCAACCTCGCGCATTCCGTCTTCAAAGCTTTCCTCAATTGGTCCCTTCAGCGCGGACACATCGAACGCAACCCGTTGGCCGGGCTGAAGAAACACAAGACGCAGACGCGCGATCGCGTCCTATCCGACGACGAGCTGCAAATCATCTACTTCGCCTCGCCTCCGCTCGTGAAGTTGCTCATCCACACCGGCCAGAGGCGGGGCGAAACGGCCGCTATTCAGCCTGCTTGGATCTCCCCTGACAGCATCACCTTCCCGAAGGAGATCACCAAGAACAAGCAGCAGCATACGATACCTACGACGCCCGCGATCCGCGCGCTCCTCATGCACGTCCCTTTCATTCTTGCTCATTGGTCCGATTTCAAGCGCAACCTCGACGAAATCACCGGCCCCATGGCCCACTGGACGCTTCACGATCTTCGCCGCACCTTCGCCACGAACCTCGCCCGGCTCAAGGTCCAGCCTCACGTCGCGGAACGAATCCTGAACCACAAGACTGGCGAACTCACGCCAATGGCACGCATCTACAACCGCCATAAGTATTTCGAGGAGATGCACCAGGCGCTTCTCGCGCATGATGCCTGGCTTGCAACGCTTATGCAGGCACCCTAGCTTAATCCTGGGCAGCCGCCGGCTGCCTGCATTGCGCAATGCTCCCTCACAGGAGTGTTGTGTGATGCACTTCGTTACCTGGAAAGAAATCAAGGAGCTTCGCCTTGTCCCGTATACTCGCCAGCACTGGGACCGGCTAGTTGCTCGCAAACTTGCGCCTCAAAAACGCAAGCGCGGCAACCGAGTAGTCTGGGTGTTGGAAGAGGTACTGGCCTGGCAGGCCACCTATTTCCCGCCAGTATAAGCATCCAGCTCTTGGCTGGAGCGGGGTCGGGGGGCGCCAATCCCCCGGCTTTCCCCCGTCTACTGAATACGTACATACGGGGTGCAAGAATATGTACATACGGCTGTGCAAACAGCGGTATATTCTAGTATATACATGAGCTAAATCGCTGATTTCCAAAAAACCCAACAATATCAACATCTCCGGCACATCCGTCAGGCTCTATCGAGCCATGACCTTCGCATTCGCCGCGTCATTCTTCCTCGGTACGCACTTCCACGCATCCTAATGGACGCGGGAAGTGCCGAATGCTCAGGTCATGGCTCCGCCAGACGGATGGCCGGACAATTCCCTGTTAAAATTCTGGCAGTTCAATAACTGCTTTCAGCGCCCGACCCACAGCACGCCCACAAGGCCCGCTGTTCCTCGGATGGAGGATCGTCACGATGCGATCCGGCACGGGCGCTGAAACGATTTATGGAAAACCTTCATACATACGTCTGCGGCAAAAGTGGCAGCGGCAAAAGCACGTTCATCAAGAATGAGATCCTCGCCGAAATCGAACAGCGCGATCGCGCAGTCTTTTTTATCGACCCTCACGGCGAGGATGCACTCGATCTCCTTGATGCCATTCCTTCCGATCTCACCGAGAAAACGTGTTACGTCGATCTCTCCGATTCCTACTACGCCGTCGGCTTTAATCCTATTTCAAATCCGGTGCATTGCCTCTCGGGCCTCAAGAGCATTTGGCACGAGAGCTGGGGACCGCGCATGGAATGGCTCCTCCTCAACGGCTTGCACGTCATTCACGAGAACGATGCCACACTTGAACACCTGACGCCGCTCTACTTCGATTCTTTGCATCGGTCTCGCATGCTTCGTAACGTGACCAAGAAATCGACACTGAAATTTTGGGCGAAGGAATTTCCGCTCAAGTATGAGAAGTCGAAGGATAATCCCGACAGCCCGATACTGAATAAGATCGGGCAGCTTCTCGCGTCGGATATATCCCGAAATCTCTGTCAGAGACATCCGAAGCTCGACTTCGTTCAGGCCTTGAGAGAGAAACATATTGTAGTTGTAAACTTATCGAAGCCCACGATCGGCGACGAAGCGGCGGCGATCTTCGGTTCCCTCTTCACCACGACGCTTCGCGCCGCACTTCTTGAGCACCCGACCCCCGCCTCCCTTTATGCCGACGAATTCCAGACGTACGGCACGTCGCTATTTTCCTCGATGCTTTCCGAGATGCGCAAGTTCGGCCTCAAGATGGTGCTCGCGCACCAGTTCATCTCGCAGATCGACCCGAAGCTTCAGAAAGCGATCCTCGGCAATGCAGCGCGCAAGATCATCTTCAACGTCGATCATGATGACGCCGTGGTGCTCGGTGCCGCCTACAACCGCAACCTCGAAGCCTTCAATCCGAACGTCCTCACGGACCTGGCACCGTTCACCGCGCTCATCGATGGCGTGCGGCACACGCTGCCGCCGTTTGATCCGCGCAAACGCGGCAGACTGCCCGTCATCCTGGAGCGATCGCGCCGTCGATTCGGTCGTAAAGCGTAGCGCCGCGTCCTCGCCGATCAAGGGACGCTCCGCTCTCGCTGACGCTCGCCCTTGACGGTCTCCGGGCGCTTGCGCACAGTTGACCGTTACCGAAATGGAGGGGGCATGACACTGCTTCAAGTAGTGCCACGACATATCGCCGACCGCGTCGACCTCATCGGCTATATCTTCCTCGGCATTATTGCCTTCCTCATCTTCCTCTTCATCCGCCATCTCATGAGCGAGGACGAGCCGAACCAAGGCGAAGACGAAACCGACGAGGAAGTCACCTCCACACTCCCAACCACCGAGCACGCACGCATCATTCTGGTCGGGCTCTTCAAGAGAGGTGCGCTCCACTCGATAAAAGATGAGTACCTCCATTTCATAGAACGCTTCCTCCGCCTCAACGCCGTCTTCGTGGAGCCCGTAACCGAAGATGACGATAAAGTCGGCTTCACCATGAAAGGTAAATCCATACTAGCTGACGAAGCCCTTGAGCGCTTCCATGTGCGCTTTTACGACATGCTGCCAGCGATTGTGAAGCAACCGCTTGGAGAGAAGGCAACGCTCGCACAGGTAACACTCAAAGACCTCATCAACGAAGAACGGTTCACACAGATCGTCCTGGACGAGTTCATCGGTGAGGAATACTTCTCCTTCCCCGTCTTTTACGCGCTGAGAAGGCGCGTCTTCCAGAACCTCGGCATCGACAAGGACCGCTTCGACAAGCACCCCACCAAGATCAAACCTGATCCTGTCGCGCTGAGGGGCACGCCGTTTGAAACGCTCCTCGATGCCCGCATCGATTTCACCATTCCCGACCGCTTCTGGAACGAGCACGCTTTTCTTGCAGGCGGCAGCGGCACGGGCAAAACTCAAACGCTTCAATTTTTTATCAAAGGCTTCCTCGATCGCCCCGACCCGCCGCCTATGTTCGTGATCGACAGCATGGGCGCGATGCCAGAGTTGATTGCTCAGAAGTACGGCAACCTTTCGGACCGCATTGTAGTATTAAATCCGTCCTCGTCACGCCCCCCCCAGCTCAACTTCTTCCGGCTCGACGCGCCCCCTTCGCTTTATTTCTATCTCTTCAAAGCCATCGACCAATCGCTTACGCCGCGCCAGGCCACCATGGTGAGCTACCTGGTCGCCCTCATGCAGAAGATACCCGGCTCGAACCTCGATACGCTACGTAATCTCTGTGAGCTTCAGTACGGCCAGAAAGACCGCAGCGCCATCGACGAATATAAACCGCACATCGCTAGACTCGAACCTATCGAACAGGACTTCTTCGACCGGCAATTCTTCGGGCAAGACGCACTCGTGAAAGGCACGAAGCAGCAAATCGCGAACCGCCTCTACACCATCGCCCGCATGGGTAACTTCCAAAAGATGTTCAACGCGCCCGTCAACGAATTCGACGCGGGCAAGTGCATGGACGAGAAGAAAATCGTGCTCATCAATACCGACGCGGGCAACATGGACGAGGCCAGCCCGGTATTCGGCCGGTTCATCATCGCCTCGTGCATGGCCGCAGCAAGGAAGAAGCGGCGCGACCTCTCGCTCTTAATCGTGGACGAAGCAAAAGCATATATGGATGAGACGACAGAGAGGATTTTATCGGATGCCCGTCAGTTTGGACTTTCGTTTGTGCAAGCTACGCAATATCTCGCGCAGCTACCGGATGGCGTGAAAAGAGCCGTGCTTGGCAACACGGCGATCAAGATGGCGGCGAACCTTTCCTACGGTGACGCAACAATCCTTGCCCGTGATATGCGCTGCGAAGCCAGCTTCATTCAGGACATGCGCAAGTATGATAGGAAGGCGACCGAGTGGGCGTGCTACGTGCAGAACTACACGGAGAAAGCGATCAAGCTGACGGTGCCGATGGGTGTGATGGAAAAGATGCCTCATCGTCCCCAAATGCCTCCCGCCCAATCAGCTCCACAACAAGCCGCCCAAGAAGCTCGCAGAGCATCGCGTTCGGAGCCTTCTTCAGCCCCGTCTCAAAAAACTCCTTCAACTCCATCCCCCCATTCTACTACGGACTTCCAGCGCCCACCTTTCTTCGACGACGGGCCTAATCCCCAGCCCTACTACCGAACCGGAGATAGGGTGCAAGTGCATATCAACGGGCAAGACCATTACCCAGAAGGCGCGATGATCGTCCGCATCTTTGCCGAGAACAGCGGCGGCGCGGAAGTCGACCCCTCCATCTTCGCCAAGCCCGGTGACCCCCCGCACTGTTTCTCCGAGACCGTCACCGTCCCCTTGGCGGCCATCGTGCCCTTCAAGCGGAAATCCCCACCGCCGACCGACGACCCCACCAAGCCGGCGCCGTTTTGAGTAAAATAAACGTGAGCATTTGAACCCGCGTGAACGCCAGCGAACCGTCCGATTTTCCCCATGCTCAGTCTTCGCCTAATCCATTTTTATGGAGGCTCCTCCCACAGGCTACCGTTCCCGCTATCGCAAGCCGGATCCCGCGCGCGGACCTAAGCGCTTCCCCACCGAGCGCGACATCGCCATCCTGAAGCGCCTCGATCTGCGGCGCTTCTCGGCCGCCAACTGGTTGCATCATTTCGTCGGCGGCAGCTACACGCGCTTCGATCACCGCATGAGCCAGCTCTTCGACGGCGGCTATGTCGGCCGCATGGACGAGTACCTGCATCCGGACACAGTGCACTCGCGCCATCTCGTCTACTTCCTCACCGACAAGGGTCGCCGCGCGCTTGTCGACGACGGCATCCAGCCGATGCATGGGTCGACGCGACTGTATCTGCACGAATGCCTGACTTCGTTCGTCTACGACTCGATCGAGATCGGCTGCCTCGAGCTCGACCTCACCTATCGCGGCTGGAATGTCCTGCAGCATGACGAGCGCATTCCCGCGCGCCACTCCGAGCGCCCGTTCAAGATCAAGCTCTCGAACAGCTACCTCAACCTCGACGGAAGCCCCTTCGTCATTTCCCGCGGCGAGCAGTCGCTCTGCATCCCCGGCGTCGAGATCGATCGTAACACCGAGCCACTGCGCTCATACGTCCTGCGCGAGAAGTGGACCGACAAGTTCCGCGCCCTGAAGGAGTTCATCAGGAACCGCGTCTACCAGAGCCACTTCGGCTTCCCGAATTGCCTCATTCCGATCTACACGACGAACCGCGAGCACATGCACAACATGATCGCGCTCGCCTACGACACCATCGGCCGGTCGCCCGCGCTCCTGTTCCAGTTCACCGAGGACTTGCCCAAGGCGCGCGTCTTCCCCAAGCCCAACGGGTCGATGCTTACCGAACCCTACCTGCGAATCGATCAGCCGCCGTTCCATCTTGCCGAAGGATTGTTGAACCCCGCGCCCCCGCCGAAGCCGCAGGGTGGCGTCGTGTACGGTGAAAACTGCGACGGCTGGGAGTACTACATCGGCCACGCACCCAATCGCGTCTTCTACGAGGGCCGCTTCAACACGGAAGCAGAAGCGCGAGCGGCACTTGCGCGGCAGCTCAAATTGAAAGGCTTGATGTAAAGGAGGCCGTGTACTTCGACACGGCCTCTTCGTCTATTTCGGCGGCAGCGGCTTCATCAGAAGGAAGCTGCCATCCCAGTTCACCGGCTGGTTGTTGATCTTGACCGAGATGAACTCCTCGCCCTTCTCGTTCATCCGCTTCCACGCGGCGCCGATGTTCAGGTAGTACTCGCTATCCGGCGATTGCCGGGCACGCGCGACGTAGTCCGGCTGTTTGCTTTGCTCGGGCTTCGTCTCTTTCTTCTTCGAGAAGACCGCCATCGTTCTCTCCTTTCATCGAAAGTAACTGGCGTCATCCCGCTCTGGTTGCGAGCGGGTCGGCGCGAACAATGTTTTCATCTCCGCGACAGATACCTCGCCCCGATCCGCTCACAACCTCTGTCGCCATGGTACTCTGTTAACGGACAATGCAATGGAGGCAACCATGCCGTATGTGGATTACAAGCACGTCCGGAATAACGTTCCGATCGAACTCGCCGCCGAATGGCTCGGCCTGAAGCTCAAGAAGCAGAACGATCAGCTCCGCGGTCCGTGCCCTGTTCGTGGTGGGGATCGCCCCCTGGCAATCACGCCGAGCAAGGGTCTGTTCTTCTGCTTCCACGATGACTGCTGCGCCGGAGGCGACGTCATCGCCCTTGTCGCCAAGGTCCGGCAGATCCCGACGCGCGAGGCCGCGATCGCCCTGCAGGAGCACTTTCTCGACCCGCACCACAAAGTCGGATCGGCCGAGAACCCGCTCGCGAAGATCGACTACCTCGAGCCCGAGCACGAGGCCGTTGCGGCCTACTTTCCGCCGGACGTGGCGAGAGCGATCGGCGCCGGGTATGCGCCGCGCGGCACGATGGCGAAGCGCGTGCTGGTGCCGATCAGGACGGAGGCCGGCAAGCTCATCGGCTACATCGGCATCGGCGCCGACGGCTCCGTCAAGCTGCCGAGCAAGTTCCACTTGTAGGCCATGATGTAGACCATGATGTCGACGACATCGTCACCGGCAACTACCCCGCCACATTCGGCGGGATTCTTTTACTTGAACATGCGCGCGCATCGCTGCGCCGCGGCGCTCGGCGCTGCATTTCCGGCTTCTTTATTTCCGCGCCGCTGCGCTTAAATTGGCTGCCGTCTCCACGAGGGCGGCTTCTTGTACGAACTCATTCACGGCAACTGCATCGACGTCCTGCGCACCATGCCGGACCAGTCGATCGATTGCGTCGTTACCGATCCGCCGTACATCGTCGCCGCAAAGGGCTGCGGCCTCGCCGGCGATCGACAATATCTCGCCGATATCAGCGCAGCCGGTCTCGACGCCGGTTTCGACACGACAATCCTCGGCGAGTTCCTGCGCGTGCTCAAGGTTCCCAACCTCATTCTGTTCTGCTCGCGCCTGCAGCTGCGTGATCATCTCAACTGGGCGCACTCCCTACAGCTGAACTGGTCGCTCATCTGCTGGCACAAGCCGAACCCGACTCCCCTCACGCACAACAACTACCTGCCGGACACCGAGTACGTCCTGCATTTCTGGAACGGCAAGACGCTGGGCGGTGCGTATCACTCCAAGCGCCGCTTCTACCTGCTGCCGAGCTGCACCAACAGCATCGGCCACCCCACAGCCAAGCCAATCCAGATCGTCAAGAACCTCATTCTCAATGCTGCCAGCGTTCCCGGCAGCATCATCCTCGACCCCTTCATGGGCTCGGGGACGACCGGCGTAGCCGCCGTGCAGCTCGGCCACGACTTCATCGGCATCGAGTTGAGCGGCGATTACCTGGCCATCGCCAAGCGGCGCATTGCCGAAGCGAGGCCAGACTTCAACCTCAACCTGCAAGGAGTGAAATGAATACACCTGACATATCGAACCTCAACTACACCGAGCTCGCGCAGCTGCGCGACGAGGTGATCGCGCGTATCAAGGAAATGCGAGAGAACGGGATCGTGCAGCTGCGCGCCACCATCGTGGAGCAGGCTCAGATCCTGGAGGTCGACTTCGAAGACCTCATGCCGAAGAAGCGCCGCGTCAAGCGGCCGGCCCGTCGCTACCAGGACCCGGACAACCCGGACAACAGGTACGGCGGCAAGGGCAAGAAGCCGCAGTGGCTGAAAGATGCGCTCGCCTCCGGCCGTACCATGGAGGAGTTCCTCGTCGATGACGACAAGGTCAACGACAAGGGCACGAGCGATGCTTGAAGATCTCATGGAAAGGCTCAATCGCCTGCTGACTGGCAAGCGTGACGACCAGTGGCAGATCGATAGCAAAGAGCTCCGCGCCATGATCGAGGCCCACAAGGCCGAGAAGGAGGCGGAGCTGCAGGCGCTGGCCGACGCCAGCGACGAACTCGACTACGTCGAGGCCATGGCCGACAGCTTCCAGGGCGGCCCTGATGCCTCCGATTCAGGCGATAACGACGGCATGTAGCACATGTAGCCCTAGATCAAGGGCGACAGCGACGACTACACCTCAGCCCCGCGGCGCCGCGGGGCTACTTTTTTGCCTGCTGTCCATCTTCAACACCACCTTCGAGCATTCCCAGAGATCTCAGTTATCTCGCGATCGAGGACGCGACTTTGGATCGATAGGGGCTGTCCACTTCGGGCCGCGCTCTTCGATCGCTCAGCCGTACAGTTTCTCGGCGCCCGGCCGCAACGAACTCTCCTATGTGATGGAATCTTGCATATCCCTACCGCATCTTCCTCTGCACCGCCCGCCACTCTGGCGTGTTCACCCGGCCGCCACGCTTCAGATACCGATATAGCCGCCGCTTGTGGGCCTTGCTAATCGTCGCCAGCAGCTCGTCGGTCATGCGCTCGATCGTGCGCTCGCTGCGGCGGGGATAGAGGATATGCAGTTCTTCGTGCAGCAGCGTGTGAATGAGCGACTTCCCATCCAGCTTATGCAGCTTCCGGTTGATGCGGACTTCCTTGAAGACGGGGCTGGTCTCCCCGTATGCGTCGAGCGAGTTGTCGACGTACCAGTGGAAGGTGCCGGGCATTACACCAGCGACAGGATGCGGAATGCCTGCCAACCTCGCGCGCGATGGATTGCCAAGAATTCAACCCTTGCACCGGCGCTAGCACGCTTATAGCCGGAGGCGCGCAGACAGGTAATGTGCAAGAGCGCTCGGTGGCCATCCTCCATGCTGATGTATCCATACCCCTTTTTGTCATCGAAGCTCTCGACGACGCCAGAGCGCGGCTCGATCGTGATGCCGCTCTCTTCAAGTTCTTGAAGCTCTGCTCGCTTGCGCGCTGCCGCGTCGCGCTTGGCGCGCAGCGCCGACCACTCCGAATCGGAGAGACGCGGTTCTTGCTGCCGCTGTTCCCACTCATCGAGCTTCAACCACAATGCGCGCACACACTTCAGTTGCTCGGCGCGCGGAAGATCCTTCACCAAGATGAGAATGTCCTCGAGCTCCTTGATCAGCATGGCGCAGGTTCCCGTCGTTTCTGGCGCACCCTTCAAACGAGCGTACAATGGCGGCGTATGTGCGGCCGCTTCACTCTTACCGCCGAACCGTGCCACATCGAGAAGCGCTTCGGCGCGAAATTCATCACTACTGAGTGGCACCCGACGTACAACGCGGCACCGTCGCAGCTCTTGCCGGTGATCCTCGGCCGCAATCCCCTCGGCAACAGCACGCGCGAGATCGTCCTGGCGCGCTGGGGTTTGCCCGCGTGGCACAAGAACATGCGTCCGCTCATCAACGCGCGCATCGAAACGGCTGCAGAGAAGCGGATGTTCCGCCACGCCTACACGAGCAACCACTGCCTGGTACTTGCTGACGGCTACTACGAATGGAAAGACGTGGGTGGTAAGCGGCAGCCGTATCGCTTTGCGCTACGCAATCGGGAACCGTTTGCGATGGCGGGCATCTGGGAGCCACCGGACTTCGACGACGAACCGCCGACTTTCGCGATCCTCACTACCAGCGCCAACGAGCTCGCGGCCGAGATCCACGATCGCATGCCAGTCATTCTGCCGATCGGCGCCGAGCAACGTTGGCTGACGCAGGCAGGAAACGGAGTGCGGCATATGTTCCCGTTCACCTACCCCGCCGACGAGATGCAAAGCTATCCGGTAACATCGCAGGTCAACAAGGCATCCTTCAACGAGCCGGATGCGATCCTACCGCTCCAGCGAGCCATCGCTTGACGCGGGCGAGATTGAGCTTGCGTGCCAACATTGGCACAAGGCCGAAAACTTTTGCACTGCAACAACTTAGGCAGCTACGGGGGGTACAAGAGACATGCCCAGCGCACAGATGTGATGCCCGTTCATGACCCCTTGCGGAAGTTAGTGCTATTTACACAGTAGACGGAGCGTCGTGACGCACGGTCAGGCTGCTGCCAAGGTCGGGTGTCGTGCGGTTAAGGCTCGAATGATTGCCGCGGCCATCCGCTCGGCGGCACGCTCCTTTGACATGGGTGTGAGAAAGCAGAAGGAAACGTTCGTCGCGAAAGCGGGTTGCCGCGTCGTCGCATGCTCAGCGTCGTGCCCGGCGGATCCCTTCAGCCAGCGCGGCGTGGCCGACGGCACCCGGCACGACCTGTTCGCCGATTACATAACTCGGCGTTCCGGTAATCCCGAGGGTTCGCGCCAGGCTGCGGCTTTCCTCAAGGCTCGCTTTGACCTCGTCGCCCGCCAAATCAGCTTCGATCCGAGCCACATTGAGCCCCAGCTCGCGCGCGACCGACAGCGCCCGATCCTTGGTGATCGGACCCTGTGACGCCAGCAGCTTCTTGCGGAACTCGCCGTAGATGCTTCCCGATTGATCCTGCAGTCGGACGGCAAGCGAGACGCGGGCAGCTTCAACCGAGCCCGGGCCGAGTACCGGGAGTTCCTTCAGCACGACCCTCAGCTTCTTGTCAGAACTCAGGAGCTTCTCTATGTCGGCCAGCGCGCGCTTGCAGAAGCCGCAGTTGTAATCGAAGAACTCGACCAGCGTGACGTCGCCCTGCGGGTTGCCGATCACACCGGACTTGCTGGAGTTGAAGATCTGTTCGGCGTTGGCCTTGATGGCCATGGCACGGTCGGGGGCGGTGCGCGATGCCGCGGTGGATCTGTCTTCACCGTCTTTCGCCTGGACCTGCGCGCCTGCTAACTGCGGCAGCCGGCTCTTGATCATCTCCGTGAGAGCCTGCTGCATCACGTCGGGATTCTTGGTGATGTAATCCTTGATGATGCGCTGGACGACCACAGGGTTGCGCTCAAGCGAGGCTTGAACCAAGCGCTCGACTATCAGGCTCAAGACCTGATAGAGACCGAACGCAGCGAGCCCTAACAGCCCGAGCGCTAATGCGGCCATCGGCGGGGTCACTGATTTCCAGGGTTGCTTGCTTTGTGACATGGACGACCTTCCGAGGGCCTCCGGACGCGCGAGGGGGCCGCGTCTCGGTAGCCGCACAAAGACCCCTCAGCTCTTCTTGCCTGTGGAGCGCGGTGTCGCGCGCGCGCATTTACACAGATTATCGACAACGGTCCAGGTACATCCGGCGCGCTCGGCGAAGTTCGGAATAACCTCAATGATGTCGCGATCCGAATCCGGGCGGCAGTAGAGGCGGCCGCAAGCGTCGAGTATGAATACGCCTCCCTTGAGGCGACGGGAAACATAACACAGCTCCCCCACCTTCGGTTGCCGACGGTCGGAGTTGGCGCCGGCAGGGCGTTGCGGCTCCGTGCTCTGCGCGGTCTGCGAGATAGCAGGTCCGCCGGAATAGAGTGACGGCAGCACAACCAGCAGGCCGGCAACGCTTGCGGTGCCAAGTACCAGTAGAAGTGCCCACCGGATACTCTCGGCAGCAACGGTCACGACGTGTCGCATCGTCTCTTGCTTACCTAATGTTGGGCTGGTCGCTGCCGGACGGCCGCCTTAGCGTCGGCGCCTTGAGCGCGGGCGCCTTGATGTCCGGCGCCTTGACCGTTGGCTTCACCTGCATGGTCTTGATCTGTGGCGCCTTGACCGTTGGTTTCACCTGTATGGTCTTGCCAGCGTCGTCGTCCAACTGCTTCTTGGCCACAGCACCCTTGCCCTTCTTCTTGGTGGCGCCTTCGCTCTTCTCTTTGGTCGAGGTTGTTGACAACGGCTGGTTGAGCTTCTTCGGGGTCCCATCGGTCCCAGGGACGCCGCTGTCGTTCTTGGTTCCAGTCAGTCCCTCTTTTTTCGGCAGCACCTCCGCTCCGGTAGGTGCTGATCCTGGCGTCGTGCGGGCCGGGACGACAGTGCCGATCCCGCCTTGTGTTTTTGGCAAGACCTCGGTCCCTGTGAGCGGGCCACTCTGCGGCGACTGCGAACGCCGCGGCGGAACCAGGGGGATGTAGGGGACGAGCGCGACGCCACTCGTGGCTCCCGCGGGCTTGCTCGGCAGCAGGGCATTGCCGCCGAGGTTGCCGAACGCGCACGAGCCGTCGATCAGCCGCACGCCGTTCCGGCAGAAATTGTCCGGCGCCGCCACCAGAACATCAGTCGCAGGCGGCGCGATCGCAGTTTGCGGCGGCTTGATCGCCGTGCTCGTACAGATCGGAAGGCTCCCAGGATGGTACACCTGCTTCATGGTGCCCTCGGGGCACTCGATGCATTTCTCGTAGGGCTGCTCGGGGTCGGGCACGGCATTGTTCTTGCAGTCCACGAACGGTCGTTTCGCGCTGGCGGCACAGTCGGGGCAGGCGACGCACTGTTCGGCCTTGCCGCCCCACGAGCCGGTGAGCGCGTAGCCTTTCGGGCACGGCTGGCAAACGCCATCGATGTCGCCCGTTCCCTCAGGGCACGAACACGAGCCAATGCCGCTCACGATCGAAAAGGTCGCGCCTTGCGGACAGGTCACGCAGGCATTTGTGAGATTGTCGTAGACCTTGCCCTCCTTCGCGCACGACCAGCAGCTTTCAGGCGCCTTTCCCGCCTCCTTGAACACCGCCTTCTCACCGATGCTGCAATAGGGAAAGCACACGCCGCCAGCGTTCTTGGTCCAAGACGGGCAGGGTTCGTAGCATGCACGCGACGCGGAGTCCCATTTCTTGCCTTTTTTTACGTCGCACGGCTCACAGGTGCCAAGGCTGCTATTCGTGTTGGTGTGCTTGGCCTCGGTCCCGTCCGGGCAGCGCTGGCACTGCGTTTTCGGGCTTCCCGCAACCTCGGTGGTGACCGGGGCTGCCGACGCCACGACGATCGAGGCCGGGTCGCACTTCGGCTGGCACTTCCCATCCCGATACTCGGACCCATCGTCGCCACAGGCGGAAACGCATTGCCCCAACTCGTAGCCAGCCGCCCATTGCTTCGAGCCGCTCCACGTCTGGCCCTCGGGGCAAGTCCGGACGCACTTCTGGTCCTTGACGTGCTCCTGCTTGTCGTTGCACTGGCAGGCAATGAGATCCCAGCCGTCGGTGTGTTTCTTCGTGCTGCCGTCGAGATTCTTGACCCCCACCGGCTTCGAGCCCTCCGGACACGCACAGAAGCCGCTCCCCGGCTTATCGCCCTCGGGGCAGAGGATGCAGTCCGTCCAAAACCCTTCACCGTGATGCAGCTTGGCCCAGGTCAGATCGGTGATAGTTCCGAACTTGGCCGAGTGTGGAGCGTCCCGGCAGATCGCAGTCGAGTCCACGATAGTCTGGGGTGGTATGTCGGCATGGGCCAGGTTGCCGCCGGCCAGCCGCTGAATTCCTGAATTTATGAAACCTCCGACGGACGCAAAGAACTCCTCGAACGTCTCGGCGCACTCGGCTGCCTCCGTTAGGACAACCTTCGTCGCCGCGAGGATCTCGGCACCCTTCCCTGCAATGAGGCAGCCGCAGTCGATATAGGCGAATAGAGCGCTCGCTGGGGGAGTCTCACGCAAAGCGTCGAGACCACCCTCGACCACGTCGTGGACGAACCTGACGACACCGTCGGATCCGTCGAGGAGCGTCGTCATGATCGACCGCACCTCGTCGGAACTGTTGATAAGCCCGACAATCATGCTGGAGATCGTCGTATTGATCAGGGCGTCGCATTGCTGTTTGTTGTCGAACTTGCCCATTGCCCCGAGCGCAATGAAAAGGGCGATCATGGCAATCATCAGCACGTCGCCGCTCGAGCCCTGCGACAAGCACTGGGTGAAATTCGGGTCGGCTACCAGGGACTTGACCTGCTCAGCCAAATCCACGCCCTTCCTGAGGGCATCTGCGCAATCATCGAGGCCCGCCTGCGCCGGCGTTGCCATGCGAGGCAACGGTGCGGCGACGACCGCGAGCGACAAGACCAGGGAAATCAGAAATCGGACGAAACGATTGGATCTGAGCATGACCACACGTCCTTCTGGTGGCCGGCAACCGATCTGTAAAACGGATGGCCCGAGCCGGGTCCCAGGATCACGGCCGGATGGTGGTGATCCGCGTCGGCGGCGGCACGAACAGGTTCAGCATCTCATGGTAGTGCTTGGTGATCACGTTGCCGTGGTCCTCACTCGGCAGGCGAGCTGGCGCCGTATAGGAGAACTTCGGCTGCGAGACGGCGAGCGTCTGCTTGCGCATTGCGACGGCCAACGAAGAATTGACGCACTCGCCGTTCAGCGCGCGGCCTTCGGCGCAGCGCGCCGGCGGCTGCTGTGCTAACGCCGCCCCTGTCATAGCGCCCAAAGCCAGCACTAGTGCGACAATCATCGTCATCCTCGGGATCATGATGGCCTCACGAGCTAGAATTTGATGGTGCCCCCAAGCGAGAAGACCCAAACGTCGGTTTTCTGCTCAGGTGTGCCGGAACCCGGGATCGGCGGCGGACCACCGATGATCTTGTTCGGGTTGTCGTCCTCCGTGATCCAGAGGCGCTCGACGCGCGCGTTAACCGATGCTTTGCCGGTCACGTTCCATTGTGTCACGCCGCCGAGCGACCAGCTGGTCTTGGCTGGCAGGAAGCGCTGCTCCGTCGGGCTCCACGCGTTTTGGTCGCGATAGACGTAGCCGAGCGTCGGCCCAATCGACCAGGCGCCTTCGGTGTAGGAGCTGTCGATGTTGACCTTGTAGACATTGCTGTTCGAGTTCAACGCCTCGGTGATCAGGAGATTTGGCGGGACGGTGTCGCGGATGTTGTTCTTCCCAAAATGCGAGAACGACGTGTTGATCCGTGAGGCCCAGTATTGGTTCCACGAGTATCCAACGGCGCCGGACAACATGTAGCGATCACCGCTCTTGTAGAAGGGCTGATCGTCGAATGTCGTCTCGGTCTCGGTGGAGTACGCTGCAGACCCTTGGAACGCGAAGGGCCCCTGCTGGTATCCCAAACCGATGTTGTAGGTCGTGACGTTCCCCGGATCGAGACGGGCGATCTGCGGCTGGCCAGCCAGGCCGACCGTCGCAGCCTCGCGGTCGAAAGCGCCGCGGTTGGTGTACCCCAGCCCAAGCGAGATCATCGCGGCCTGACTGATCGGGATATTGACACCGACAGTCGGCGCCCAGTTGACGCCCTCGCCGTAGGTCGGCAGCTCCACGGTATCGGAGTCGACCCGGGCTCTCGAGTTCTGGCCGAGATTGGCCCGGCCGGTCGGCAGGTTTACGCTCAGCTGAACGAACGGCTGGATGCCGGCGATGGCATTGAAATTGGCCGTCGTCGAGATCGACGTGTCGGTCCAGGTGTCTATGTCGGAGGTCTGCGTGACGCCGGTGCCAAAGGTCGTCTTGTTGTGGGTCCGCACCCAGCCGGACCGCACCGTGAAATCAAGCTTCGCCGCATCGCCGAGCCGAGCCTCCGCCTGAGTGCCGAAGGGCAAATAGAACTGATAGCCTTGATGGGTGGTGTTGCTGGGTGTCGCGATCCGCGTCCTGTACGCCATATAGCGCGCTTCGGAGTTCAGCGTCAGCGTCAACTGCTGCTCGAATCCCGCCGTGTCTTGCGCCAGGCTCGGCGGCGCTGCCAGCGCAAGAACCCCCACCGCGAAAGCCCCTATAGTCGAAACCAGCTTACGCTCACACTGCATACCATGCCCCACGCGTCGCACACGACCGATGCGAGTATCGTCAGAACGCGATCGACTGTCGAGCGCCCAGCTGCTTGGAGAACAGGCCCGACGCGGCATGCTTCGTCTGAGGGCGGGACGTGGAGCCCGCGGTGAAGTTCGTCGGGCATCGCGACGAACAGCATCACGAGCGCGCGCCTCACCGAATTCTTGGCGCGCCTGGAACGTCGATACGCACGCGCACCCTTCCCGCACGATACCAAGTCCTTCCGCGGGCGCTCTTAGTAGCGCTTGCCAACACACAGTCTCAGTATCTGTTATCTGAATATCAGGAGATGGGTGTCGTCGAAATGGCACTCCGCAGCCTACCGACTGATTTCATGAGCTGATGTGTGGTGAGCGCAACACGCTTGGTTCCGCCACCGCTGACCGCAAACAGGGCGAGTTGGACGCCTACATGGGGAAGGCCGCGCTCATGCAATGGATATCTACAATCCGCTCACAAATTTTGCTGCGCCGCACCAGTCTGCAGGTGGCACAAGGCCGACCACTTCCGCATTGCAGCGAGCGCGTCAGGTCTTTGATAGTAAAGCAGAAGTGAGGGCCGGGCCGATCTGGCTATCAATCCTCCCAAAAATTCTTGAACCGCTCTGGCGACAGCTCGGTATAGCGCACGGTATGCATGATGTTCTGGTGGCCCAGGTAGTGCTGCAAGGCGCGTGTGTCGCGACCATCGTTGGCGAGTTTGTAGCCAGTCGCGTGCCGGAGCATGTGCGGGTGCACTGGGAACGGGAACTTCCCTGCCTCACCAGAAAGCGCGATCATGTTGTGGAACCCACGCCGCGTCATCGGCGCATTGCGCTCTGTCATAAACACATACCGACCGCCGGCGTCGTCTCTCTTGAGTGCGCGCAACGCCCGGACTTCTCCACCGCTCATCGGATGCACGCTCGGCATGCCGCTCTTGAGACGCCGTACATGGAAGAGACCATGTGCGAAGTCGATCTGATCCCATGTCACCGAGCACAACTCGCTTGCACGCAGTCCGTGTCGATACGCGACAAGGATCATCGTCGCGTCGCGCAATGCGTACCGACTGCGTTTGCGAGCGGCGTCAATCAGTCGATCGATCTCTTTCGGTGTGAGGTACTCGCGCGGCCGCACCTCGGCATTGAAGGCGCGCTTGGGAGGTACTGTGCCCAAAACGATTGTTGGCCGGTTCCGCCGCTTGCCGTTTTTATTCAGTGTTTTCGTAGTGCGTGACATAGCTACTATGCCCAAAAGGGTCATTTAGGGCACAGTTATCCACATAGCATACCCCCTACTGAATCGGACGCAGCTGCTACAATGTGGGGATATGTCGATGGACTTCCACGGCGACATCCTCGAACCTTCGGACTTGCACGTCCTCGTGCAGCGCGTGGCGGATGTCGATCCCGGCAACCAAGTGCTCTATCACCGGATGCGGTTTGCACTCTCGCGCATAATGCGTGAGTTCGGCCGCCACGGCCGCGCCTCGCGGGCGTGATACTTTCAGAGGTCTACGATGCAGACGTTGATATAGCTGAAACAAGTGGCACGATCGTGTACGTGCGATCGGCAGCTTTGAGACCAAACCGCGAACGTGCCATCCCCCCACTCTACGACAGCTTCACTCCGTTTTCGGACGGAAAAATTAACTAAATCAAAACGGTAGCTTGGTGCCAAAAACGGCCCTGAGCATGCGCAACAAGCTGCGTGAACAGAAGGCGTGGAACTCACTCAATCAGCTCATCAGCCTGCGCGATGAGGAGAGGCGGCACTTCGAGACCAAGCGCTTTGGCGGCCTTGAGATTGATCACCAGCTCGAACTTCGTCGGCTGCTCCACGGGGAGGTCGGCGGGCTTGGCGCCCTTCAGGATCTTGTCCACAAACGTAGCGCTGCGCCGGTAGAGATCGCGCAGGCTCGGCCCGTAAGACATGAGGCCCCCGGCCTCCACATACTCCCTCCAGGCGTATGCTGCCGGCAGGCGGCTCCCCGCCGCGAGCTCTGCGAGCCGTGCTCGGTGGCTGTTGAATATCGCATCTCCCAGTACGAGGAGTGCTCCCACGCGCTCTGTGGCCATCGCCGCGAATGCGCCGTCGAACTCGTTCGGACCTCGAGCCTCCAGGAGTTGAAGCTGCACTCCCAACGACCGGGCCGCGATGTTCACTTCTCTTATCGCGAGCTGGTGGTACGCATTGGCCGGGTTCGAGAGGATGGCCACACGGCGGATCTTGGGGACGGTCTCCTTGAGCAGCTCCAGTTGTTTGGCGATGATTTCCAGGCCCGCGCTGTCGGACACTCCTGTGACGTTCCCGCCCGGGCGCGCGAGGCTCGCGATGAGCCCGGTGCCAACAGGATCGCGAACGGCAATCATGACGATGGGGATCGTCTCGGTGGCGTTCTTGGCTGCCGTCACTCCTTGCGTCCCCGCCGATACAATGAGGGCCACCTTAAGCCGGACCAGCTCGGCCGCGAGGCCGGGCAGCCGGTCGACCCGATTCTCCGCATATCGATAGTCGATGACAATATTCTGGCCCTCAACCCACCCGAGCTCGCGCAGCCCTTGCCGGAACGCGTCGAGCATGTGCGGCCTATCGGAAGGGGACGTCGGCCTAAGAAAACCTATCCGAGGCACCTTTCCCGCCTGCTGCTGTGCACGCACAACCATGGGGCACGCGATCGCACCAGCAACAAGCGCAACGAACTCCCGCCGCCTCACTCGAACCCCCTCAATCCACGATCAAGCGTAGAATATCAGAAGCTCTGTGTTGAACGTTGGTAAGCATCCGGTGAGCACCGCAGGGGAGGCACGGCGCGATCAGGCGCCTCTTGCCTCCGCCTGCAGTCTGGCTGCCCTCCAATTCCACGGCAACATCTCGTCGATGCGTCTCGCCGGGTGATCGGCGATGCGGGCGAGCACGTCGGCGAGCCACGCCTTGGGATCGATGTCGTTGAGCTTGGCCGACTCGATCAGTGTAAAAATCACCGCCGCGCGCTGCCCGCCGCTGTCGGAGC
>Ga0247727_10001218_pt1 | contig 62473 bp, 53 predicted proteins | sample WisWelCaveWW1625_FD_202498 | JGI IMG/M metagenome (GOLD analysis project Ga0247727, IMG submission 202498) | Biofilm microbial communities from Wishing Well Cave, Virginia, United States - WW16-25 | ecosystem: Environmental > Aquatic > Deep subsurface > Groundwater > Cave microbial mat | place...
GTACGGCCTCCGCGACGAGGAGTACCTGCGTCTCAAGATCCTCAGCTGCATGCTGCCCGCGCTCTGAGTCAATCTAGTTTGTATGGTTCCTTATAGGGTTTTTACCCACTCGAAAGCGCGAAGAGCCGTATAAGGGAAAGTACCTGTTGAAGGCAGCCATGAAGGGTCGCCTGCCGGCCACCATCCTGAATCGCAAGAAGGCGGGCTTCAACATCCCGAAGGCTCGCTGGATCAAGCAGGGACTGAAGCCGTTCGTGATGGATCACCTGGCTCCGGCCCGCTTGCAGCCCATGGGTCTCCTGGACGCGCGCGTGGTGGAGGAGATGCTCAAAGAGCACTTCGAGGAGCGAGTCGACTGGAGCCATCAGATCTGGTGCCTTCTCACGCTCGTCCTCTGGTGGGAGCAGTTCATATTGCGCGGCTCGACCGGGGCGCGAGGCTTGGTCGCACCGGGTCAGCTGCAGGGCTAGCGTGCAGTCAGCGAGCAGACATCACGACCCGGAGACGGCGGGCGGCGGCAAGACCATCTGGCAATCGGCATGGGACTTCCTGGGCATCCCATTCCGGCTCGTGCTCTTCGATCAGGCGTGGCTGCCGCGGTTCGGCTGGACCACACTGGAGGACGAGCGACTCGCGGCGATCTGGCCGCACCTTCGAGGGCGCGTGCTGGATGTCGGAGCGGGTCGCAATACCGTGATCAATCGCTACGGAAACGGAATCGGCGTCGACGTCCACGACTGGGGGGGCGGGGCGAAGCTCATCGAAGACGCGTCGCGGCTTCCCTTCAGCAACCAGAGTTTCGACACCGTCACCTTCATAGCGTGCCTGAATCACATCCCGAATCGACAGGAGGCCGTGCGGGAAGCGCGGCGGCTGCTCGCGCCGCAGGGATCCCTGATCATCACCATGATCGATCCTGTTCTCGGCGGAGTCGGACACAGCCTGTGGTGGTACTCGGAAGACAAGCACCGGGGAGGGATGCAGCCGGGCGAGGTGGGCGGCCTGTGGACGAAGGACATAATGAAGCTCGCCGCTACGGCTGCTTTCCGGCTGCGGGAGCACACGCGGTTCGTCTATGGCATGAACAACCTCTACGTGTTCGACAGGACAGACACGCCCTGACGCGCACGTGACGAGCCAAGCTGGAGGACCCCCCGTGTCCGTACCCGCCCTCAGCATCCTGATTCCCGCGTTCAACGAAGAGCCTGCCATTGGCTCGGCTCTGGCAGCGCTCAGGGCGGAGCCGCGGCTGGGAGACGCGCAGGTGATCGTCATCGACGACGGCTCCACGGATCGGACGGCCGAGATCGCCGGCTCCTTCTCCTCCGTGATCGTGCTCCGGCACGACCGCAACCGCGGCTACGGCGCCGCCATCAAGACCGGAATCCGGGCGTCGAACGGCTGGCTGGTGGCATGGTATGACGCGGACGGACAGCACCGACCCGTGGACCTTGCCGATATGGTGACGCGCCTCGGGCAGGAATCGCTGGATGCCGTGCTCGGTGCGCGGGGTTCGCACAGTCACTCGGTGCCCGAGAGACTGCTCGGGAAGGCGCTTCTCAAGCTCGTCGCGCAGAGCATCGCCGGCCGCGTGATTCCCGACGTCAACTGCGGGCTACGCGTCTTCCGGCGCGACGTCATCGGCCGCTACCTTCACCTGTTACCGGACGGCTTCTCTGCTTCGACCACCAGCACTCTGCTCATGCTGAAGAGGCAGTATCGCGTGCGCTTTCACGACGTGGTCGCACCACGCCGATCCGGGCAGAGCTCGGTTCGGCAGATTCGCGATGGGCTCGCGACACTGCATGCCCGCATCGTGATGCTGTTCAACGCATTCCGCGTCTTCAGCGTGATCGCCCTGGTGCTCGGGCTGCTCGGCATCGTTTACGGGACCGTGGTCGCCGTGAAGCAGGGCCTGGGCTTCCCGGTCCTCGCCGCCCTGCTGGTGATCGTGGCGCTTCAGGTGTTCCTGCTGGGCCTGATTGGCGACCAGATAAGCGCGTTGCGGCTCGAGCAGCTCGAAGACCGGACGGGCGGTCGGGGCGATGCTTCGCCGCCCAGCGGGAGCTGAGGCCATCCGCGGGCGATCCAGCAGATCTCGAGTGAGACCCCGCGCCGACGGGGGATAGCAAAGCGGTGGTTTCGACACCCCGCCGTCTCCTTCTTTCCCCACATGGTGGCCGGGCCGATCCAGCGCCCGCGCCACCTGCTCGGACAGCTCAACGCGAAGCAACCGCTCACGGCCGCCCGCCCGTCGGAGGCCGCCTGGCTGCCTCGGCACCGCCTCGGCGCGGACTGCCGAGCGGACTCGCTCCCCGGCGCGCTGAAGGCCCGCAGCCGCTGTCCGGTCCATGTGGCTTAGAATGGTGAGGATCGGAACCGCTCCGGAGAGAGCGAAGCCCTCTAAGCGACGCCTGTTGGGTGGTGAATGAAGTTGCCGCGGGTCTCAGGCTTCGTGGCGGCCGATCTGGTCTTCTTCCACGACCCCGTGGCTACCCGGAGGCCGGCGTGGTGGCGCGTCTCCTCGGCCATTGCCGTAGCATTCATCAGCCTCGCCCCCTTCGTGATCAACGACACGCTGGCCCCGCCCCGGGCGCTAGGCTGGTCCGACAAGCACCGCAACGGGTCTCTCGAGATCGCGTTCAATCGAGCCGTCTGTGGAACTGAGTCGAGGCTGTCGCCGTCCTTCCCGATCGCACGGCACCTCGAGGCCCACCCGGAACTCCAGGATGCTCCGCTGCGTGACGTTGCCGGAGGGCTCGCCGGGTCCACGAGCGACTACTGCGGCTCGGTCGTCCAGCCGTTCCTCAACAGCGAGAACTCCCTCATGCTGGAGATGGCGCTCTTCCTCTCGGCCGAGCCGCGACTGTCGCTTCGGGAGCTCGGTTGGTGTCTTCAGGCCTCGAGGATAGTCGCCCTCGTGCTCGTCGCATACGTGCTCCTGGAGAACGGCGCAAGCCTCTTGTTCGCGGGAATCGTCCTCTCTCTGAGCCTGGGCATTCTCGGCTACCTGGGCTCTACGGCGTACTACTCCATCTATCCCTTTCTGCCTGTGCTTCTCGCTCTAGCAGTGGCTCTGCTGTCTCTCAGTGTCCAACGAAGACTGCAGCTCAGCCGGCTGGGGCACCTCGCTTCCGCCGGTGTGGCTGGCTGGCTGACGGCCTTCGCCGCCAACATGAGGAGCAGTCATCTGCCCGTCTATGTGGTGTTCCTGGCGCTCTACTTTGTGACCGGGGAGCGACTCGCACGGAGAAGCCACCAGCACGGGTCCCGTCGGGGTCGGCTTCGATGGCTCGGGACGGGCGTCCTGAGCGCGGGCATCTGCTATGGCCTCTTCGGGCTCCTGTTCATCCGACCGCTCACGAAGGACGGCACCGGAGGGCAGGCACATCCCCATCACCCCGTGGCACATGCTCTCGTACTCGGCCTGGCTGTGCCTGAGAATGCCCTGTCGCGCCGCGAGGGCATCGAGTGGGAGGATTCGGTGGGTTTCACGCTTGCCCGTCGGATCGATCCGCAGGTGTCCTACCTCCGAGAGGGCTACGAGTCGGCACTCTTCAGCTACTACTGGAGCCTCTGGGCACGTCATCCTTACGAGATGCTCGAAATCTACTGGAGGAAGCTCCAGATCGCCGGATGGAGCATGATCTCCAAGCTGTCGAGCTCCCCGATCAGCCCGGTGACCTGGCCACTTAGCTGGGTGCCGAACGGCGGGACCTTTCTCGTGCTGCACGCGGCACTCTTCGGGCTTTGCCTCGGGGTCCATTCTCGCTTTGGATCCCCGCTTGCCTTCACTCTGGCTCTCGTGACAGCAGCCGGCTTCCTGTTGCAGCTGGAGGCCGCTCTCGTCTATCCCATCTTCGACATGACCCACCACAGCTCCCAGCTGTTCTGCTTTCTGGTGCTTGCGGCGCTTGCCTGGCAGCTGCCACTCGAGATCCTTCGCCTCGCGGTTCAGTCTGCTCGCAAGCAGGATCATGCACAGCGCGAGCGGGCCTGAGGCGACCCACAGGTGCTGCGGCTCGGAGCCGGGCCATCCAGCCGCGTCAGCGGTTGCGGCCGGGTCGGGAGGCACGCCACCCCGAGGAATGGGGCGTGTCGGACTTCGGCAGCGTCTCGCTGTTCCTGCTCGGCCGCTGAGGGAGTGAGTCACCATAGCTCACGCGGGGTTCTCGTGCGGCCGCCTGCCCGGACCCTGCATTCGCGGACCGTCGTCGGACCGGGCGAACTCGAAGAACCATCCGCTCACCATCCACGACGGGAGCCAGTCCGCTACGCGGGTGTTGAATGCACAGAAGGCCCGGCTCGGCGCGAACAGGTAGTTCGTGTACGGTCCCGAGAGCCAGCTCAAGCCGGACTCGCGCAGTAGCCGGAGCCCCGCATCACCGGCGACCGCGAGCAGAGCGCTGCGAGTGAAGAACCGGACATGACCGCACTCGGCGTTGTACGGCAGGTCGGGAGGGGTCACCACCTCGGTCCAGGCGCCCCTGAACACGAACCGATTGAGCACGGCCACGAGGTGATCCACCGTCCAGAGGCTGGCAGGGCCGAAAGCGGGCAGCCGGCTTAGCCAGGACTCGAGCTCGAAGGGTCCAAGACCGTTTGGAATCGTTACGAGCGCGCGCCCGGCTTCGCGCAGGAGCCGCACGCCGTCCGCAAGCACCGGTTGCGGTTCGCGAAGGTGCTCGAGGACGTCAGCGAACAGGACGGCGTCGAAGCGCTGTTTCTCGGCCAGAAGCGACTCGACCGCCACGGCACGGAACTCCATGCCGGGTGCGCCAAAGTGTCGTCTCGCGTACTCGACGCTGGCGTCGTGGGTGTCGATACCCAGCACTGTATCGCCGGGATTCCCCAGAAACCGCGTGAGGGCCGTGCCGTTGCCACAACCGACGTCCAGGACATGGAGGCCCTGCTGCCGCTGTTGTCGCAAGCGCGCGAGAGCCGCTAGCACGAGGTGGGCTTTCTTGGTGTGACCGAAGACGTTCTCCCGGGGCAGCTCGTCGGGCCTCGGTCCGCTCGGCCCTGTGGAGATCAGCGTGCTGCCTCCTTTGAATAGTCGCCGCGAAAGCGGCGCAGCATCAGAGAAAAGACGAGCGCGTACGCCACGCTGCTGGAGCCCGCAGCCGCGAGCAAGCCGAATTGCGGGATCAATAGGAGGTTCAGCGTCAGGTTGGCAGCAAAGCCCACCAACAAGTAGAGGGCGACGAAGAGCGGGAAGCCCCGCGACGCGAAGTACTGCCCCAGCAGGCTTTGGAGCGCCAAGCACACGAAACCGGGCAGCAGGAGTACGAGCGCGGGATAGGCGCCCTCAAAGGGACGGCCGAAGACCAGCACGATCGCCCAGTGACCGAACGCTAGCATGGCCAGCGCCAGACCAACAATGAGGACCGCTGCCGGACGCGCCACCCGCAGCAGCTCGGCGGCGGGGCGGGGGGAACGGACCACGGAAGCGAGACTGAGAGCGCCGATGGTGCTAGGCAGGATCAGTGCGACGTCAACGATCTGGGAAGCGATGGAGTAGACACCCGTCTCGGCGGCGCCACGCATCAGCCGGAGCACTAGAATGTCCGACTTGACCAGCAGGAAGGACAACACCAGCAGGGGATACGCACGCAGTCCCAAGCGTAGGGCGGAGCTGAAGAACGCCGCGGCCCGCCGGGGGCGGGCGGACCGGCCCGGCGACACCCGCGCCAGGTGCCAGGCTCCGAGAATGGCGATGAGAGCGTCTCCCGCGATCACCGCCGCAAGAAAAGGAGCGAGTGCGTTTCCGAGGACCAGCAGCGAACTGCCGCCTAGAACGAGCGCGCAGCACCGCCCGGCCAACTCGATTCGCGCAAGCGCCCTCGCATCCTGGAGGGCCACCAGGGCGGCACCTTGGTAGAGGCCCAGCAACTGCAGCGGGACCCAGGCCACCCAGAGCGGCCACCAAGCCAGCGGATTCGACGGGCGGATCCACACGAGGGCCGTCGCTAGCGCCGTCAGAGCTGTAACCCACGCGATCGCGAGGTATGCCAAGTGTCGACGGTAACTGCCGATCCGGGCCCGCCGCCGCGAGAACAGCACGGCGAGCGAGGACGACAACCCCAGGTTGAGCGCCTGCGCGCCGAGGACTGCTGCCGCGGACATCGCGGCGAACTCCCCGCGACCCTCGGGCGCCAGCACGCGAGCCGAGAGGATCGTGAGGACGGTGCCCACGGCCTGGCCCAGGAGACGCGCAAAATAGAGCCGGCCGTACTCGAGCCACTCCCGGGGAAAACGCACACCGGCTGCGACACGTGCCGTTGCCGACTCCTCGGTCATGCGCAGCAGGAGCCCGGGTCGAAGGCTCGCCGTGCTAATGTCGACTGGCCAGGCGATGGCGTGCCGCAGGGACGAGAGGTGCAGTGAGCGACCGCGACGAGAAGGCGGAGATCCAGAAACAGTGGAACACCGACCCGTGCGGCGCAGAAACGGCACGGGAGCACACGCCGGGCACCCCCGCCTTCTTTCGCAGGGTCGACACGGAGCGCTACGACGTTTATGCGCCCTGGATGCGGGCAGCCATCGGGTTTGAGCGCTTTGCTGGTAAGCAGATCCTGGAGATCGGGCCTGGCCTCGGCACGGACCACGCCCAGTTCGCGCGGGCCGGCGCCAAGATGTTCGCCCTGGACCTCGCCAGGCGTCACTTGGAGCTGACACGCCGGCGCTTCGAGGTTGAAGATCTCGCCACGCGGGCCGTGCTTGGCGACGCCGAGGGGCTTCCCTTCACTGACGACCGCTTCGACGTCGTCTACACCTACGGCGTCCTCCATCACACCACGGCCACGCGGCGAGCCGTCGACGAGATCCACCGTGTCCTGCGGCCAGGGGGCCTGGCGATCGTCGGCCTGTATCACCGGCACTCGGCATTCCACTGGATCTACACCGTGCTCTGGCGCGGGATCCGCCTGGGAGAGCTGCGTCGCAAGGGATACCGCCGCATGCTCTCTGACATTGAATACCACTCGCCCGGCTCCGACGCGGCGCCCCCGGTGAAGGTCCTGAGCCGAGGCGACTGCCGGCGGCTGTTCGCAGCCTTCTCTGAGACCCGCATCCGGTCCGACCACGTCGAGCCTTGGCACTTCATTCCGTTTGCCCGGCCGATCGACGGTCGGCGGCGCTTGCGGCTGGAGAGGCTCGCGCGCCACTGGGGCTGGTATCTCACGGTTTTCGCACGCAAGTAGCGCTCAGGCCGCAGCGCCTGCGCTCGCCACCGCCATTTCCGCGCACCACGTGGCCTGCAGGCCGTCCTCGGCGGGGACGCCGGGGCCCGCCTCGCCTCGCAGCGCGCTGTAGAAGTTGGCGAGCTGCTCTTTCTGGCCCTTCTCGACGGTGCGCGTCTTGAGCCCTTCGTTGCTGAGGCCGTGGACCTCGAGGCTCCTGTAGTCGTCGAGGACGAAGCTCGCTCCTCCCGCCAAGACCTCGAGGCGCTCTTTGCCCATGCCGGACGCCCCGGAGCCGGTGTAGACCAGCGAGCCTGTCGATCCGTCCGCGAACTCGATCGCGACGGCCCCCTCGTCGCGCGCGCGGCTGCGCGGTGACGCAGAAAGCACGCGTACCGGCTCTGTCCCGGCCAGGAAGCGCAGCATGTCGAAGAAGTGGACGCCTTCGCCAAGCAGCCGACCGCCGCCCTCGACCGGGTCCAGGAGCCAGTGCTCGGGCGGCAGCGCGCCGGCATTGACGCGGTAGACGAGCGCTTTCGGCGCGGCGATCGGGCGCAGCAGCGCGGCGAGTCGCGTGGCGTGCGGCGAGAAGCGGCGGTTGAAGCCGACCGTGAGCAGCGTCCCGCGGCGGGCGACCGCTTCGACGAGCTCCTGCGCGTCGGACACCGTCGTCGTCATCGGCTTCTCGACGAAGACCGCCTTGCCCGCGTCGACCGCGGCGCGCGCCACCGCGTAATGCAGATCGTGGCGCGTCGCCACGTAGACGACGTCGACCGCGGGGTCCGCGACCAGCTCGTGGTAGTCGGTGGTCCCCTTCGCGAACGCGTCGTTCTCGACTGCGGCGCGTACCGTCAAGCCGCTGCGGGCGCAGGCCGAGGCCAGCGAGAAGCCGGGGTGCGCCTTGAGCAACGGCAGCAGCATGGACCGGAAGTACCCGCCGTAGCCGACGACGCCGACGCCGAACGATCCGGCCTTCGCGGGCGTCGTGGCGCGGCGGACCGGGCGGTAGGAGACCGCCCGGGGCGCCGAGGCCGCCGCGTCCAGGTGGTAGTCGAGCAGGATGCCGATCGGGCGGTTCTCCGAAGCGAGCGACGCGTAGGCGGCCGAGGCGTCTTCGACGCCGTGCGTCGCGTCGATCAGCGGGCGCACGCGGAGCGCACCGGTCGCGATCTGGCGTAGCACCTCCTCGAGGTTGCGCCCCTCGGTCCAGCGCACGTAACCGAACGGGTAGTCGTGGCCTTTCTCCTCGTAGCTCGGGTCGTAGCGGCCCGGTCCGTACGAGGTGGAGATCAGGAAGTCGATCTCCTTCTTGTAGATCTTGTCGCGCTGGATCCGGATCGGCACGTCGCCAACGAGGACCACGCGCCCCTTCCGGCGGCAGGCCTCGAAGGCCTTGTTGAGGAGCCCAAGGTCGCCGCCGGCCGCGGTGACGATCACCGCGTCGGCCCCGCGCTCGTCTGTGCGCTCGAGGACGCCCGCCACGAAATCGCGCTCGCCGACCGTGAAGCCGGCGTCGAGGCCCAGGGCCTGCGCCCGTGCGACCCGGTCCTCGCGCACGTCGATCCCGATCACGACCGCGCCGGCAGCCTTCAGCATCTGCGCGGTGATCTGCCCGAGCAGGCCCAGGCCCAGCACCGCGACGCGATCGCCGAGGCCAAGCTCGGTGCGCCGCACGCCCTGGAGGGCGATGGCGCCGAGGGTGCCGAAGGCCGCTTCCTCGAAGGAGACGCCTTCGGGGACGAGGGCCAGCAGGTTGCGCGGCACCACGTTGACGCCGGCGTGGTTCGCGTAGCCTGCGCCCGCGCAGGCCACGCGATCGCCCTTGCGGATGTCGGCGACGTCCTCGCCGACTTCGATCACGACGCCCGCGCACGAGTAGCCGCTCGGCATCTCGGTCGAGACCCGCGTCCGCACCAGCTCGGCCGTGGCTTGGAGACCGTGGCTCGCCACCCGGTCCACGACCTTCTTGACGAGCGCGGGGTTGCGGATCGCCTTCAGGACCAGGTTCTCGCGCCGCCCGCCGCTGCCGATCCCGGCCGACTCGGTCCCGGCGCTGATCAGCGAGTGGCTGGTGCGCACCAGCACGGCGCCGCGCCGCACCACGGGCTCCGGCACCTCGACGACCCGGACCTCGCTGCCGCTCATCGCCACCTGCAGCACGCCGCTCTCCCTTGGCAGTTGATGTTAGAGGGACGTCACCCTGGACGGGAACCGACCCGAGCCATTCTGCCATAGGGTCATTCAAGGGATTCGTGCCGCCCGGGGTGCCCCTGTCCAGACGTATTATTCCCGCCTCGTCGTGTCGAACACTGACGCAAGCGCTCCTCACACCGGAGGCCCTGCATGACGCCGCGAATTCACCTGGCCCTCGTCGACGACTGGGAACTTTGGGGTGACGGCTCCGGGGACATGGCGAAGATCCAGTTCGAGCCCCTGCTTCGGCTACTCGAGATCTACGAGGCCAACGGACTCAAAGCCTCGATCAACGCCGAGGTGATGCAGCAGCTGAGTCACCGTCAGCACGCCGTGCGGTACGTCCAGCTCGGACGGTTGGCCGATCGGTGGGACGACCTGGTTCTGGAAACTGTGCGTCGCGGGCACGACGTTCAGCTGCACACCCACTGCCAGTGGAGCCGCAGCGAGTTCGACGGCGAGCGGTGGCAGCTATCCGGTGATTGGAATATCACGAACTATCCGCGCGCTCAGGCTGCGGAGATGGTGGCGAGAAGCAAGGAGTACCTCGAGACGCTGGTCCGCCGCGTGGACCCGGCCTATTCCGTCAGCACCTACCGCGCGGGATCGTGGGCTATCGCCCCCAGCGATCACATGATGGATGTCCTGGTTGCCAACCAGGTGGCGGTCGATATCAGCATTGTTGCGGGGATGCGGATCGCGAACGCCAAGGTTAGTGTCGACTACTCCACCGTAGAGGAAGGCTTTCTACCGTTCTATCCGGTTCCCACGGACGCGCGCCAAGTGTCGGCAGACAAGCAGCCCATCATCTGCGTCCCCACATTCAGCTTCGTGGTCTCGCTTCCCTTTTACGTCGCGCTGGGCGCTACTCACGTCGTCACGGGCCTGCTGGCGCGGGCCGGCCTTGACTGGACCCACCTGACCCGCAAGCCGAGTGGCGTTCCTCTCGACACGCGTGTCGCTGCCTACGGGATCTGGGCGCGCGAACGGCAGTCCCTGGCGAAGCGGATTCTGGCGAAACTGACTGCGGAGAACCGCTTCTATATAGCCGACTTGAGCGAGATGTCGGGGCTGCTCTGGCGCCAGATGATCCAGGAGATTCGCCGTAAGGCAGAGAAGGCGGGGCAGGCCTTGATTCCCGTAGTCCTCGAGAACCACACCAAAGACCTCGGAGACATTCGAAACATACGATTCTTCGCTGAGTACCTGGCCAGACAGTCGGACATTGAGGTCGTCCGCCTGCGAGACATCGCAGCGAATCTCCACGCGGGACTCTACCCGGTGAGAACGAACTGACGGATGCTCCGGTACGTTAGAGAGCGGCACATCGAGCTGCTGAGGGAACGGCTAGCCACCGTGCCGGCGGATGGCGCGGCTGGTGGGCCTGTGAGCAGACCCATCACGACGGTCGATCCTGACCAGCGCGAGGAGTGGATACGCCGCATCATGGTCGGCCCTCTCGCCCGGATTCGTCGGGGTCTTACCATCGAGCCGCAGGAACTCGGCTCGACGTTGAGCGCCTACTTGACCTGCAGCGACCCGGCGGACCTTCGCCAAGTGGATGTCGCTCACAACGCCTACGAGGCCTTGCTGAGTGCGCAGCCCCGATATGGGACTCCTCCGGGCTTCTGGCGGGCCTACTCCCTGATCTTGCAAACGCACGTCGCGGAGCTCGCGAACGGTCGGATCCGGACTTACGGTGTTCCCTCCGGAGAACCGACGGTGATTCAACCCTGCAAGGCTCCCTTGCGAGTTCTCATCCTCGCTGACAACTTCTTGAGTGGGAGTCGAATCTGGAAGAGTGTCAGCGCTGACCCAGGCAACGTAACGCCGCACATGTTCTTCTGCAACAATGCCCAAAGACCCGTCCCGGGCTATGCTCTCCATCTGCTCGGATCCCTCGGAGTCTTGCTGCTGCGGGGCGCACTAGGGCTGGGGCTGTCCATGCTTCGTGGCCGACCGCGGGTGTCGGCCCGGCCGCTCGGCGATTCGGCAAACACTGCCTGGCTCGAAGGCAACGCCTTTGACATCGGGCTCCACAACATGGGGATGATCTACCGGCAAGAGACCATGGCAGCCTTCAAGCGGGGCATCCTCAATGCCCACATTGGGTACTTGCCGGGGATGCGTGGCCGCTCCGTTTTCGAATGGTCGCTCGTTCTTGGGGTCCCGCCCTGCGTATCGACGTTCTTCATCGATCAGGGCATTGATACGGGGCGCTTGATCGTCGATCGGTACCTCCCCCGGTTGGAGACCGGGTGCGCGAGCGGGTCGGTTGCGGCCGCCAAGCGCTCCCTGTTTCACCTCGATGGATGGTGTTACAGGCGAGCCATCACGCGCCTGGTGGAAGGCGGTGAGGGCATCCTGAACGAGCCGTCTGGCGAGAGGTTCTACGTCATGTCGGAGCTGCTGGCCGCTTCGCTCAGCGACAGCTGAGGCGCATCCATCTCGAGATGGCGGGTGCCCAAGAACTCGGCATGCCCGAAGGGTGAGACCGGTCGGGATGGACACCCGCCGCGGGGCCAAACGATACTGAGACGCTGTATCGAGGGATTTACCCTGGAGGGATAGCGGAAAATGTGCGGGATTGTCGGCCGGTTTGTCGGCCTCGGCGGCGCACCCGACCGATGGCACGTCCTCGCGCGCATGCGGGACACCATGGTCCACCAGTAGAGGCCGAAGCATGCACGGAGGCTTACGGGAGAGGGCCATCATCCTCGCCTTCGTCCTCGCAGCGTTGGTTTGACACGGCACCATGGCGTCCGTGGGCTGGTCCCACGCCATCTCGGATCTTCACGGCTGGCGGCAGGCCCAGACGGCGATAACGGCCTACTTCATTCAGGAGGGTGGTCCCTGGATCGCGTACGAGACTCCAGCGCTCGGACCACCGTGGCGGATTCCCCATGAGCTGCCGGTGTACCAGCTTGTCGTGGTGGCGGTAGCGAGGGTCTCGGGCATCCCACTGGAAGCCGCCGGCCGAGCCACCTCCCTCGGCTTTTTCTACGCAACGCTCGGGATCGCTTTCATGCTGATGTCCGAGTTACGAATCTGCCCGTGGAACCGGCTCTTGGTCCTTGGGTTGTGGCTGCTGAGCCCACATTACATCTTCTGGTCACGGACGCTCATGATCGAGTCGACAGCCCTCTTTCTGTGCTCGTGCTTCTTACTGTTTGCCGGTCGTTTTGTGTCACGGACAAGGCCGATAGACGCTGTCGGCGCCGTGGTCACCGGCGTTCTTGGAGCCGCGGTCAAGCCGATCACCGTGGTCCCATTCGTTGCGCTGGCCGGTGTCTGGTGGCTGCTTGCGCTCCGAAGGCGTCCGCAGGGAACGGGCTTACGCCTCCTGGGCACTCTGATTGTGCTCTTGCCGCTCGCCGGGGGTTGGCTGTGGCAGAGACATGCGGACAGCTTGAAAGGACTCGATTCCAACGCCCTGGCGTGGGGGATCGCGTCTGACCAGCTGTTCCGCGACTGGATCCTCGGTCCGCCCGGCTCCTGGGCCGGGCCAGACGTGCGCCTCAAATGGGGCTACTGGCTGACTCTCTGGTCTTACAAGATTCCTGAGACTCTGGGCCACCCCCTCGTGCCAATAGCTGCGCTGGTAGGTATCGTTGCCGCCGCGCGAAGGCGAGCGGTGTGTGCCCTGCTCGTGCTGGCGGCCATCGTTCACTTCGCGCTGTTCATGCCTCTACACCTGGCTCATCCCTATTACCTATACGCGATCGGGGGCTTCCTGATCGCTGCCGTGGGGCTCGTGGCCGTCGCGCTCCGGGAGTGCGGTGACTGGAGGCGCCACTTGGCATGGGCCCTCGTGGTTCTTTTCGCGGTCTTCGGCGTTCGGACTTACCTGAACGGAATGCTCCCTTTGCAGCAGGGTAACGCTTACCGCAAGCCGGCCTGGTACGTCCGACTCGCACGGGAGCTCGCCGAAAGGACGGGACCGGATGAGGGACTGGATCCTCGATCTTTGGTGGCAGGGAATGACGACCGTTGTTGACGCGAAGTGCCAGCGAATTGGCTTGGCGCGTCGTGGGCGCACACCGCGGGACGGCTGGACGAGCGCGGCAGGCCCGAGGATACTGGAGCGTCGCGTCGCGCTTGATCGGAGGCAGACTCCCTAATGTGCGGGATCGTGGGATGGTTATCGACGCAGGCGGCGCACCCGGTCGACGGCGCGCTCGTCGCGCGCATTCGGGACACCATGGTCCACCGCGGGCCCGACGGGGAGGGGTTGTGGGTGGCCCCGGGGCGGGAGGTGGCCCTCGGCTTCCGCCGGCTCGCGATCGTCGACCTCTCGACGACCGCCAACCAGCCGATGACCAACGAGGACGGCACGGTCCAGGTGGTCTTCAACGGCGAGATCTACAACCACCTGGCGCTGCGCAAGGAGCTCCTGGAGAAGGGGCACCGCTTCAAGACCGACCACTCCGACACCGAGGTGATCGTCCACGGCTACGAGGAGTGGGGCGAGGCGGTCGTCGAGCGCCTCGCCGGGATGTTCGCGATCGGGATCTGGGACGCCTCCCGGCGGCGGCTGTTCCTCGCGCGCGACCGAATCGGCGTGAAGCCGCTCTACTTTTCCTGGACGCGGCACGGCTTCCTGTTCGCCTCGGAGATCAAGGCGCTGCTGGCGCACCCCGACGTCGAGGCCGATGTCGAGCCGCGCTCCGTCTACCACTATCTCTCGTTCCTCACGACGCCGGCTCCGCTCACCATGTTCCGCGGCATCTTCAAGATGCCTGCCGGCTGCCGTGCGTTCGTGATGCCCGACGGCAGCATGAAGGCCGAGGTGTACTGGGACGCGCTGCCCGGCCGCGGCGACGATCTTCCCGAGCTGCGGCGCCTGAGCGGGAAGGCGCTTCGCGAGTACGCGGTGCGCCGCACGCAAGAGCTGTTCACCGCGGCCGTCGAGAAGCGGCTGATGTCGGACGTGCCCTTCGGCGTGCTGCTCTCGGGCGGGATCGACTCCTCGGCCAACGTAGCGGTGATGTCGAAGCTGATGGACCGGCCCGTGCGCACCTTCACGGTCGGCTTCTCCGACCACGAGCACCTGAACGAGCTCGACTGGGCGCGGCGGGTCGCGAAGCACTACAAGACCGACCACCACGAGGTGATGGTCGACGAGAAGGCGATGCGCGAGTACCTGCCGTCGCTCGTCTTCTCGCAGGACGAGCCGATCGCGGACTGGGTCTGCATCCCGCTTTACTTCGTCTCAAAGCTCGTCCGCGACAGCGGTACGATCGTGGTCCAGGTGGGGGAGGGCAGCGACGAGCAGTTCTCCGGGTACAAGTCGTACATGATGTACCTCGACATGTACCGCCGCTATTGGCGGCCGTTTTCGCGGCTGCCGCGGGCGGCGCGGGGAGCGGCGGCCGCGGTGGCGCGGGGCCTCTTCGGCGTCACCGACAAGCAGGACAACTACCTCGACATCGTCGACCGGGCCGGCCGCGATCGCGAGCCCTTCTGGAGCGGCGCCACGGTGTTCCCCGAGTCTCGCAAGGCGCGGCTCGTCGATCGCGAGAGGCTCGAGCCGCTCGCGGTCCCCGCGGCGATGGCGGGCTCGGGCCTGCTGCCGGCGGCCTTCGGCCGGGCCGACAGCTACGAGATCGTGCGCTCCTTCTTCGACACGATCGACAAGGCGGCACCCGGCACCGACGTGCTGAACCGGATGATCTACTCGGAGTTCAAGCTGCGGCTGCCCGAGTTGCTGCTGATGCGCGTCGACAAGATCGGCATGTCGGTCTCGATCGAGCCGCGCGTGCCGTTCCTCGACTACCTGCTGGTCGAGTTCACGATGAACCTGCCGATGGAGCTGAAGGTCGAGGGCGGCGTTGCCAAGTCGCTCTTCAAGGACGCCGTGCGGGGCGTCCTCCCCGACGACGTGATCGACCGGCCCAAGATGGGCTTCGGGGCTCCGATGGTCGAATGGCTGCGCGGGCCGTTCGGCGCGGCGATGCGGGCCGAGCTGCTGTCGAGCCGCTTCTTCGAGCGCTTCCCCGCGCGCCGCCAGGTGGTCGTCGACATGCTGGACCGCCACCGCGACGGGAGCGCCGATTTCGCGCTCTACGTGTGGACGATCTACAACGCGGTCGCCTGGTACGACTACTGGATCGACAAGTCCCGCGAAGTGCGGGTGGCCTAGGACCCACCAGGTCACGTTTGCTGGACTCTCCGGCTTCACGGCTCGTGGCGCGCTCTTGGCAAGTAGTCGGCGTCGTGGTGGTGGGTACCGTCGTTGCCGGTTGGCTTCCGATGCCAAGGAGCCTGACGCATGACTTGCCGGCGCAGATCCGTTGGGCGACCGGCCTGGTTGGCTTGGCGTTGGGAGTCGGATTCCTATGGTTCGACCGCAAGCTCGACCTGACAGGAGTCTGGGTGCGCCTGCCCCTATGGGGTCGCGTCGTCGCCCTTGCGGCCTTCGCCTGCGTGCTGTTCCTGATCCGTCCCCGGCTGCATTGGGGCGACTCGGCCGCCCTCGTCTCCGCGCTTGATGGCGGCGTGCATCGCTGGAACCCTCGCTGGTTGACGGGCATGGTGGGTCTCGCGTACGTGTTTGACCCATTGCGCGCCACGATGTCGGGGACGCTGTTCCTGACACTTGCGTACATCGGGCTGGGTTGTCTCGATCTCGTATTGCTCATGGCCACACTGAGGATCGTCAGCGATGGGAGGAAGGTCCCGGGAGCGGCCGTGCTGTTTGCCATCGCCAGTCCGGCGACGCTCTTCCTGATGTCCGGCTACTTGGAGATCTACGCAATGCCGCAGTTTGGCATCGTGGCCTTCCTGTGGGCGGCTGCCGCCTTCTCCGTCCGCCGCCCATGGATGGGGTTCCCGTCGTTCGGCCTCGTTGGTGGTCTGGCGACCATGCTGTACGTCGGGAACATGATTCTCCTTCCGCTCGGCACGGCGCTCATGGGGGCACGGCTGCTGGCAGAGTTTGACCAAGGCTGGAAGGCTCGGCTTCGGCCGGCGATTGAATTCGGAGCCGGCGCCCTTCTCGGGCTCTATGCATCTCTTTGTCTGGTGATCGGCGAGTTCCTCCCGGGTGTCGGACGCCTCGTGGCCGCTGTCTCGTCGATTTTGAGCGAGCCGGGTCTGGTTCTTCGCAACGAGGCGAGCGGCGCGGCCTGGTATTCGCCGCTCGCGGATTCCCTGACACCTACCCGGGCGCGTGAGTACGCTGAAGTCTGGTCGCTGTATGGCTTCTTTGGTTTGCTATTTCTGCTGACGCTCGCGTCCATGCTCATTGTCGACACACCCTTGCGCCGATGGGCGCTCAGAGCGTCGGCGGACGGGTTCTTGCCGATGTTGGCCGGCCTGATCACTACTCATTTGGTTGCGTCCTACTTCAAGAGCCGGCCGATGGGATGGCGGGACTGGGACCTTTTCACCTACGCCGTGTATCCCGTGAATCTGCTCGCGGCCTGCCTCTTGATGCGGCTGCAACAGGTGCCGATCGTTGAAGCGGTCGGGCGAACGCTCTCGATCTGCGGCAGCGTGTGGTGCCTGATGGTCTACGCCTATTTGAATCCTGTGCGGCCCGAGTGGGGTGGCCTTCCCCTCCGGAAGCGTGTCTCGGCGTTCGAGAGCTACTGCCCCATGTCGCGAGTCCCGGCGTCGGACGCGGAGTCCCGGGGTATCCGCGAGACCAGCCCGTTTCCATAATCCGGCCCCGCAGACCCAGGCCACGGCCGCCCACAGGCGACGAGAGTCTGGGCTAGGTATCGAACTGCTGGAGCGCGTCCGCGATGCGCTCCGAGGCCTTCCCGTCCCAGAGCGCAGGGCAGGGCAGGGCGGCCCCGGACGCGCGACGCTGCATCGCCTCGTCGAGGTCGCTCCGTAGCCGCGCGAGCGCAGTGAGGCGGTTCGAGCCCTCGCTGATCGTCACCGGGCGCTCGGTGTTCGGGCGCAGCGTCAGGCACGGAACGCGCAGGAAGGTGGTTTCCTCCTGCAGGCCGCCCGAGTCGGTGAGGACGCAGGCGGCCGCGGCCGCGAGGGAGATGCTGTCCAGGTAGCCGACGGGCTCGACGAGCTTCACGCCGCCCGCGCTGGTGAGCGTCTCGACGAGGCCGAAGTCCGACAGGCGCTGGCGCGTCCTCGGGTGGACGGGGAACACGACCGGCGTTCGGCGCGACACGTCGAGCAGGCACGCCACGATGGCCGTGAGCGACTCGCGCTCGTCGACGTTGGACGGCCGGTGCAGGGTCACGTAGACGTAACGCCGCGGCTCGAGGCCCATGCGGCGGGGGGTTTCGCGGGCCCGCGCCCGGTCGAGGTTCGCCGCGAGCGTGTCGATCATGACGTTGCCGACCCGGCGGATCCGCGCGGCTGGGACGCCCTCCCGCAGCAGGTTCTCGTCCGCGTCGGGGCTCGGGGTGAGCAGCAGATCGGCGAGCGCGTCGGTGACGAGCCGGTTGATCTCCTCGGGCATGCCGCGGTCGAACGAGCGAAGCCCCGCCTCGACGTGGGCGGTCCTCACTCTGGTTTTAGAGGCGACGAGCGTCGCGGCCATCGTCGAGTTGACGTCGCCCACGACCACCAGCCAGTCGGGCCGGAACGCCTCGATCACGGGCTCGAAGCGCAGCATGATCTCGGCGGTCTGGGCGGCGTGGCTGCCCGAGCCCACCTCCAGGTTCTCGTCGGGCGGAGCGATACCGAGCTCGTCGAAGAACACCTGCGACATCGCTTCGTCGTAGTGCTGGCCGGTGTGGACGAGCCGCTGCTCGAAGCGGCCCGGACGCGCGGCCATGGCGCGCATGACCGGAGCCGCCTTCATGAAGTTCGGGCGCGCGCCCACGACGTGCAGGACCTTCAGTGTGGATCTCTCGGCCACGCGGGCTCCTCCGAAGCGAGCGTGCCCCGGAAGGCCAGCCAGCTCATCCGCGGAGGGGATTATAGGGCCTCGCCCGGTGCGCCCCGAACCACGGCCTCCAGGATGTCGAGGTAACGCGAAGCCAACCGACGCCGGTCGAAGTGCTCCGCGACGTAGGCACGGCCGCTCGAGGCGAGAGCGGTCCTTAGGCCGGGCTCGTTCGCGAGCCGCGTGACGGCGGACACGAGGGCGTCCACGTCCTCGGGCGGGACCACGAGTGCGGCGCCCGAGGCGGTCAGGATCTCGGCCGCCTCGCCCTCGAGCGACGCGAGGATGGGCCTTCCGCACGCGAGGATCTCGAACATCTTCGACGGGATGAAGGAGCGGAACAGCGGCACCGCGCGCAGCGGCACCAGGCACACGTCGGCGGCGCAGTAGAGCGCCGGCACGTCTTCGCGCGGCACCGCCTCGTGGAACGTGACGTTTGCAAGCCGCAGCACGCGGGCACGCTCGACCAGCCTGTCCTTCTCGGCTCCCTCGCCGACGAACAGGAAGTGGATCCGCGGGTCACCCTGCAGCCGTGTCGCCACGTCGAGGATGCGGGACAAGGCGTGACTGATGCCGTGGGCGCCGCAGTAGAGCACTAGCAGCTTGTCCTTTAGCCCGAGCCGGGCCCGCAGCGCGTCCTCCGCCGGGCCCGGCCGGAACGCCCCGAGATCGACCCCGTTCGGGATCACGTGCAGCTTCGCGCGATCGATGCCGCGCCGCGCGATGTCCTCGGCGAAGGCGCGGGTCACGGTCACGACCGCGCGGGCGCGCCGGTAGAGATGAAGCTCGAGCCGCTCGAGCATAGCGATCACGAAGCGGTTTCGGATCACTCCGAGCTCTACGAAGATCGCGGGCCAGAGGTCCCTCACCTCGAAGACGAAGGGCGCTCCCAGGCGGCGCGAGATCGCGAGCGCCGAGACCACCGCGAACAGCGTGGGAGAGGAGGCGACGATCACGTCGGTCCCCCGCAGGTGGGGCGTCGCCTGCAGCACGGATGAGGTCATGAAGACGAGGTGACCGAGGGTGCGCCTCACGAAGCCACGGTTGGGAGTGGCGTAGGTGCGGCAACGCAGAATGCGCAGGCCGTGGGCCTCCTCGATCTGGAACGAGCGGCCGCGGTAGGCCTCGGGAACGATCCCGGTGGGATGGTTCGGGAAGTTGGTCACGACCGTGACTTCATGACCCCGGGCCACCCACTCGCCGCCCAGCTCGACGAGGCGCGCGCTCGGCGCGCCGGCCTCCGGCCAGAAGTAGTGGCTGACGAGCGCGATCCTCACGAAGCACCTCCCGCCCCGGGAGGCCTTCGGCTCCGGCGCGGGATGGGCCGCCCCGCGACCTCGGCCCCTGCCGGCTCGATGCGCACGGGCACGCCGTCCCGTGACAGCACGTAGCCGAACTCGGGCCCCGGGCCCTTGGAGAGGGCCAGCACGGGGCACTGAAGTCGCTCGCCGAAGCGCGGGGCATAGTGACCGGGTTCGGCGGTCAGCGTTCCTCCGAACGAGCAGAGCGAAAGCGTCAGGCCCTCCACCTCGATGGCCGCCGCCTCCGCTCCCTCGAGCCGCAGGCGTGCTCCGGGCGGGAAGCGCACACGCGAAACGGCCGCGTGCGGCACCGAGGACTCGACCGTGTCCCACACCGCGAGGGCTCCGGCAACGAACTCCAGCTCGCGGTGGTGCACGGGACGTCCGGCGAGGCGGCGGTAACCGTCGTGCCATCCCGACAGCTGCATTCCTTCCGGGGACACGCGGGCCACGACGTCGCGCGGCCGGCCACGGCGGCCCACGCGGAACGCGCCGAAGAACTCCGCTTGATCGACACCGGCGATCTCCACCGTGTTGTGCGCGCGGGTCGAGCGCAGCCAATCCCGCTCGCTGCCCGCCTCGTAGCTGGAGGTGCCGCCGTCCACCACCACCCGCCGCCCGTCGAGGCTCAGCTCGTAGGAAAACATGTCGCCGTGGGCGTGGGCCGGCAGGTAGTCGGGCCCGATCGGAGCGGCGTCCACGAAGAGCGCGTCGTTCCCGTCGCGCCAGACGTGGTACCCGGTCTCGGGGAAGCACCCGGAGCTGAAGCCCGCCGTCTCGAATCCGAGCCGCGCGGCGTAGTCGAGAATCGCGCCCGGCCCGGGAGCGATGTCGAGCGCGGCGTCGTTGAACAGGGCGATCTCACCGTCAGGGTGGCGCATCGCCGCGAGAAAACGGAGGATGCCGGGCAGGCGCTCCTCGATGCGCAGCCGCTTCTCGTCGGCCTCGGGGAGGACGTTCATCAGGTCGAGCAGCCCGTGGGCGAGCCGCGCGTGGTACATCGGCGAGCGCTCGACGTGGCCGCCGTCGAGCAGGAACTGCTCTCCGAGCTCCGCGTCGAGCACGGCGTCGGCGCGCCGCTCCCAGCGCGCGACGCCGGGTCCGCGGAAGCAGGCCGCCAGCAGCTTCAGCGTGATCGCGCTCTCGAGCAGATGGTTACCGCGCAGGTGGTATTCGAGCGTGTCGGCGAGGCACTCGGCCTGGGCCTCGATCGAGGCGAGCAGTCGGGTTCGCTGCGCGCCGGACCATCCTTCGGCGAACGGGAGAGCCGCCCAGTGGCGCAGGCGCAGGCTGAGCGGATACGGCATCCAGCCGGGCCGCCGCGCGCTCGGCGGGTAGCGCTCGATCCAGTCGAGCACGAGGCGCCGCCGTTCGTCGGCGGGCAGGCCCTCGAGCCAGGCGAAGTAGTGCAGATTGAAGAGACACAGCAGTGGTGCCTCGGACTCCCAGCGCGGCGGATCCCCGACCTCAAGCGTGCGTCCGATGGCCGTGAACTGCCCGCCCTCGAACCGGGACCCGCCGGCGTGTGGAAGAAAGGAGGTGCGGGCGCGCCCGGTCCACTCGAGCCCACGTGCGGCGCTGGCGTAGCGCCCGAAGCGCCGGGTCCCGCGCGTCGCCCGGTGGAGCAGGTTGCGAGCCGCCTGGCGGGGGCCGAGGTGATAAATCGCGGCCGCATACCGCACGAGCGCGCTCATCAGGAATGAGGCAGTATGGGCTTCCGCCGCCTGGAGAATCAAGCCAGCGGCCCCTATACTCGCGTGACCGATGTGGGCTCGACTCGTTCCGTCGCGGCGCGCAGCACTCCTCTTCGTCGGCGCGCTGGGCGTGGTCCTGGCGTTCGTGCTCGCGTCCGAGAGTGCCCGCGTGCCGCAGCGCACGCCGCTCGTCCCCCGGGCTGCGCGCGGCGAGCCCCTCGCGATTCCGCTCGAGGGACGTGAGACTCGGCGTGGCAGTCGCATCTTCCGTCTGACGCTCCGCCTCCACGACCCCGCGGCCCTGGCGCGTCACGAGGAACTGTGGCTCTACCTGTCGAGCGACACGAAGCAGCGACATCTCGTCGGCGCCGAGCTGCGGGTCCGCGGCTCGCAGTGTGCCCTCGCCGCGTCTGGCCGGGACGACCTCAGGGAGGATCAGCCCACGGTATTCGTGCGTTCGCCGGCGTGCTTCCGCGTGGATGCCTTCGCGGGCGGGGCGGACCTCGACCTGACGGTCGACGTGAAAGGGGACGGCGTGCTCTTCCTCCTGGGATTCGAGCCGCTCCAGGGCGCGGAGCCGGGCACGATCCAGGTTCCGACCCTCGGTCCGAGGCCGGCCGCGCTCGACGTCCGCGGCCACTTCGTCTGGTACCCGGAGACGGCGCCCCGCATCGTCCTGCTGAATCACATGTGGCGCCTCTCGCCGGGCCTGGGCTGGCTCGCGGGGTTCGTCCTTGCCGGCGTCGGGCTGGCCCTGGCCGGCAGCCTGGTGTTTCCGACACGGCCGCTCGCGGCCGCCGCTTCCCCTTCCGCTGCCGCGATTCTCCGCGCGGGGGCGGGCGCTTCGCTCCTGGCCGGCAGCCTGGCGCTCCTCCACGCCGTCCTCGCGCCCCCGCTGAGCGGACCCGACGAGCCGTATCACCTGCTCGGCTTCGCCGAGCTGACGCAGAACCCGGCTCTCGCGAAGGACACGGTCGTGTGGATGGGAGAGACGCACCTCTGGCGCATCCGCCAGCAACCGGCGGAGCGCTTCCGGACGATCGACGTCGGCGCGCCGTACGTGGTCGAGGACGACCAGCTGCGGGCGACGGAGGTTGCGATGCGCAGTGCCGTCCTCGCGCGCCTGTGGGCAGCCTTCGGCCCGCCGCTCGCCGGCCAGCCGGCGCCGCGGGTGCTGCTCGCGCTGCGCCTGCTGAACACGCTCGTTTTCGCGCTCGCCGTGGGAGTCGCGACGGCGTTCGTGGTCGCGACGGTGGCCGAGCCGTTCCCGCAGTGGCTGACCTTCGCGTTCCTGTTCGTGCCGTCGCTGCCGTTCTTCGCGATGCACGTCTCCGAGACGGCGCTCTTGTGCTCGATCTACCTGCTGCTCGCCACGGGCCTCGCCGTGATGTTCCTCGACGGACCGCGCGCCCGCTGGGCCGGGGCTCCCGTAGGGCTCGCCACAGGACTGATGCTCGCCGGCGGCCGATCGCCCTGGCCCCTCGCCGGGCTCGTCGCCCTGGCGCTCATGGGCCGCGTCCTTCTCGGATCGCGCGTGGCGTCGGGCGCGCCTCGCGCCGCGCTCGTGTTCTGGGCGGGCCTTGCCCCTGGGGCAGCGCTCTTCTTCCTGCTTCAGGACGACGCTTATCGTGCGATGACCGATAGCTGGTCCCAGCACTTCGCGCGCTTCATCCCTTCCTGGCTCCGCGCCTCGGGCGAGTGGCTTCGCACCCAGCCGGCTGCGGTGGCGGGGCTGATCGCGGGGGGGGCGGCGCTCGAGCTGGCTCTCCGCGGGCCGCGCGCGTGGGTTGCCGGACGGCTGGCTGAGCGAGCGCGGCCGCTCGTGCGTCGCGCGGCGCTCGTTCTGGCCGTTCTGGTCCTGCTCACGCTCGCAGGCTCGCTACTCGTGCGCTATCCCCAGTTGCCGCTGGCACCCCTGCGTCCCCTCAGCGCTCTCGAGCGAATCGCCGCCGTGCTCGGGTCGATGGCGACGATGTTCCGCGTGGCGGAGCCCGACTTCCTCCTCGCCTCCTCGTTCTGGGTCGGCTTCGGCTGGCTCGACACGATGCCGGGGCCAGCCTTCCAGGCGCTGCTGGTACTCCTGGTCGCTCTGGCGCTCGTGGCCCTGCTGCTCCACATCGCGCTGCGGCGGGAGGTGCGTCGCTTCCTCTGGCTGCTGATCCTCGGTGCGGGCGCCGTCGCGTCGCTGATCCTCTACGTGCTCGCGACGCAGATGGTGCCGATGGCGCTCGGGGGACGCTACGTCGTCGGATGGTATCTCGCCGTTCTTGCCATCGTCGGGGCGGCGCTCACGCTGGACATTCGGTCGTCGGAGCACGCGCGCGCGGAAGCGCCGCCGCCCTCCGGAGGCTCTCGCGCGGCACTGCTGCTGATGCTGGCCGGTCCGATTCACGTCTACTGTCTCGGCTTCATCTTGAGACGCTACTTCTGAGCCATGGCCTCGAGCATCCGCCTGCCCGCGACCGCCTCCGAGACGGCCAGCTTCCATTCGTTCGACGGCGGCTTCGTCGAACGCGCGGCTTTCTGCAGGCCCGACCGCTACCGCACGGTCGAGGCCGCGGTCGCAAGCCGCCCCGTGATCGCTCGCGGCGGCGGCTACTCGTACGCGGCCGCGAGCTTCGGGAGCGGGAGCCTGGTCCTGGACATGACCCGGCTCGACCGCGTGCTCCGCTTCGAGCCCGCAAAGAGCCTGGTCGAAGTCGAGGCCGGGATGCGGCTCGAGCAGCTGCTCGCGCTCACCGCACCGCGCGGGCTGATCCTGCCGGTCCAGCCCGGCTATCCCGCGATCACGGTCGGGGGTTGCGTCGCGGCGAACGTCCATGGCAAGAACCCGCAGCGTGAGGGAACCTTCCGGCAGTCCGTGGTGGACCTGACCCTGTTGCACCCTCGGCTCGGCACGCTTCGCATCGACCACGAGCATGAGCCGGATCTCTTCGAGCTGACCTGCGGCGGCTACGGCCTCACCGGGATCATCCTGGCCGCGACGCTCCGGCTGGAGCCGCTCGCCGGCTGGACGGCCTCGCTCGAGCGCGTCCCGATCGAGACGCTGGCCGAGGGCCTGGCGGGGGTCCGCGAGCGGACCGGGAGCGCGTCGTTCGCGTACACCTGGCACGAGGGCACGCCGGCCCCGGGGGTGTTCGGGCGTGGCTTCGTGTACGTGGGGCAGCTTCCCGAGGGCCCCCTGCCGCCGCGGGGCGAGGTGGTGCCTCGCTACCGGCACCTCACCGCCGCGAGTCGGCGGCGCTTTGTCGTGCCGCTCTGGGGGAAGGCGACCAGCCGCCTGTTCGGCGCATCGTTCCGGGCCGCCGAGGGGATGCGGGCTGTGCAGAGAGAGATGCCTCTCTTCGACGCGCTCTTTCCCTTCGCCAGGCGCGGCGAGTACTTCCTGCTGTATGGGCGCCGCGGTCTCGCCGAGTACCAGTCGCTCGTGCCCCACGAGGCCGCCTCGGATTTCCTCCGCGACCTCGAGCGGGAGGTGCTGCGTGCCCGCGCCCCCGTCGTGATGGCCTCGATCAAGCTCTTCCGCGGGGAGAAAAGGCTGTTGCGCTTCGAGGGAGACGGCGTGTGTGTCACCCTCAACCTCGTGCGCTCGGCCGAGGCCCTTCGCTTCCTGGAGGTGCTCGACCGGCTCACGCTCGAGTTCTCGGGGTTGCCGCACATCGTCAAGGACTCGCGCCTTCCCGCGGGGGTCGTGGCCCGCAGCTACCCCGGGTACGCGGAGTTCCTGGAGAAGCGCCGCGCGCTCGACCCCGGGCGCACGTTCCGCTCGGAGCTTTCCACGAGGCTCGAGCTGTGACCGCGGTGGTCGTCGGCGCCTCGGCCGGGCTGGGGCGCGAGCTCGCGGAGGCCCTGGCCGCGGCCGGTCACGACCTCTTCGTCGTTTCATCCGACGTCCGAGACCTCGAGGCGCTGGCCTCGGACCTGCGGATCCGCCATGGGGTGAGGGTGGTGGTCCTTGCGCTCGACCTCGGCGGCGAACTCGGCGGGCTCGACCGCCTGAAGCGGGCGGCCGCAGAGCTCGGCGGCCCAGACGCCCTGCTCCTACCGATCGGCTGGACCGCCGCGGCCGACGACGCCACGCTCGGCCGGGACGTGGCCGAACGCCTGGTGCGGACGAACTTCCTGTCGGTGACCGCCGTGGTCGCGGAGCTCCTGCCCGAGCTGCGGAGAAGGCCCCGCGCCAGCATCGTCGGTTTCGGCAGCGTGGCCGCGTCGCGAGCCCGGGGGACGAACATGGCCTACTCGGCGTCGAAGCGGGCGCTGCAAACCTGGTTCGAGGGTCTGCGCCACGCTTGCGCGGGCACCACGGTGCGGGTGTCTTTCTACGTCCTCGGTTACCTGGACACGAGCCTGGCGTTCGGCCGCCGCACGCTGCTCCCGCGGGCCGACCCGGCACGGCTCGCCGAGCGAGTGGTGCGCGATCTGGGCCGCCTTGAAGGGGTCCTGTACTATCCTCGCGCGTGGCGCCTCGTCGGCGCCGCGCTGCCGCTCGTGCCGTTCTTCATCTTCAAGCGCCTGAAGCTCTGATCCGATGCCCGCTCCCCCCGATTCGGTGAGCCTGTTCTTCCCGGTTTACCGGGACGAGCGGACCGTGAGGGCCGTCGCGCACAAGGCCCGCCTGCTGCTCACCTCGCTCGGCGGACCGTACGAGATCGTCATCGTCGACGACGGCTCTCCCGACCGGAGCGGCGCGATCGCGGACGACCTCTCGCGCGAGCATCCCGAGATCCGCGTCGTCCATCACTCCAAGAACCTCGGCTACGGCGCCGCGGTCCGATCGGGGATCGAGGCGAGCCGCTACGAGACCTTGTGCATGACCGACGGGGACGACGAGTACGAAGTCGAGGATTTCCGCAAGCTGCTGAAGCTCAAGGACCACTACGACCTGATCATCACCTTCCGTTACCGCAAGATTTACTCGAGCACGCGCATCTTCGTCTCCTGGGTCTACAACCTGCTGCTGCGCTTCCTGTTCCGGACCCCTTTCCGTGACGTCTCGACCGGGCTGCGCCTCGTGAGGCGCGCCGTGCTCCAGGACGTCACGCTCGAGTCCACGAGCCCCTTCATCGGCGCCGAGCTCGCAATCAAGGCAATGCTCAAGGGGTACCGGGTCGGCGAGGTCGGGATCCAGACGTTCCCCCGCAGCTTCGGCTCGGGCAGCTCGACGTCGATCCCGAACATCCTGGCCACGATCGCCGACATGTGGCGGATGTACCGCCGCGTGTTCTCGGACGCCTACGATCTCCCGAGCGGCCGCGGGCGCCCTTGAGCGGCATGGGGCAGGGGGTCGACTACTTTGGCCGCGGCCACTGGCTGTCCGGAGTGCAGTCCCGCATCAGCCTGCGCGCCCGCCGGAGGATGTTCAATCTCTGGCGATCGAGGGCCGGCGAGCTCGACGGGGCGAGCCTGCTCGACGTGGGCGCGACGCCCGACGTGGAGCGCCTCGACAGCAACTGCATGCTGCCGTGGTTCCAGGAAGCCGGCCTGCGCCTGTCGCTCTACTCTCCCGAGGACGTCTCGCAGCTCAGGGCCTCGCTCCCGGGCGTGAGCATCCTCGCGCCCGCTCCGGGCTCACGCATACCAGCCCCCGATGCGTCCCACGACTGGGTGAGCTCGTCGGCGGTGATCGAGCACGTGGGGCCCCTCGATCAGCAGGAGGGCTTCTTGCGCGAGTGCGCGCGGGTGGCGCGCCGGGGCCTCTTCGTGACGTGCCCGAACCGGTGGCACTGGCTCGAGTTCCACACCAAGCTGCCGCTCCTCCACTGGCTGCCACGGACGTGGCACCGCGCCGTCCTGCGCGGCATCGGCCTCGGTGCATGGGCGCGGGAGAGCCAGCTGCGCCTCGTGGGCCCACGCGAGCTCGCCGGGTTGGCCGAACGCGCGCTCGGGACCGGCTGGCGCTCTCACGTCTCTTCGATCTGGACGCTCGGGATGCCCAGCAACCTCGTGCTGATCGCGACCCGCCTGCGCTGAGGCGCAGGCACGCGGCGGCCGCGCGGAGGCGTTCAGTCGTTCGCCGTGTAGTCCCCGACGTAGTCGCCACGGCTGATGCCGAGCATGCTCAGGAAGAACGCCCCGAAGAACACCTGCAGCCCCGCCACGAGCAGCGTGGTGTAGAGGATCGCGGGGCGCAGCGTCGCGCCCGCGTCGAGCCGGCCGGCTCCCTGACCGATCCACGCCGCGAGGAACCACAGGTCGCCGGCAAGGCCGACGGCGATCATCGTCCCGCCCGCGACGAGGCCGTGCTCGAGCTGGACCCGTCGCAGGGCCGAGGCGAACCCGGCGGCGCTCGTCGCCCCGAGGCGCTCGGTGTAGCTGAAGGCCTTGACGAAGCACCCGAGCAGCAGCAGGTAGACCCCGAGCAGCGCGAGCGCCATGCCCAGCAGCATCGTGTGCACGTCGAAGGTCACGGCGCCGACTCGCAGCGGGCCCGGCAAGAGCGCGCCGATCAGCAAGGCCCCCGCTCCGAGCGACAGCAGGCCGGGCAGGAAGAACAGCCAGTTGGGCGCCAGCATCAGCATGTAGCGCATGTGGCGCCAGCCGTCGCGGAACGAACGCAGGTGCGGCGGCCGGCCGCGCGCGTCCCTGTGAAGCGTGATCGGGATCTCGCCGATGCGCAGGCCCGCCGCGCCGGCCTTGATCACGATCTCGCTCGCGAGCTCCATGCCGCCGGTGCGCAGGTCCATTCGGGCCACCGCGTCCTTCGTGAAAGCACGCAACCCGCAATGCGCGTCGGAGACGGGGACGCGGAACAGCAGACGCAGGATTCCCGACAACACGGGATTGCCGACGTATCGGTGGAGCCAAGGCATAGCACCCGGCTCGATCCGGCCCCGCAGCCGCGAGCCCATCACCAGCTCGTGGCCGGCCTCGATCTCCTTCCAGAACCGGGGAAGCTCGGCGAAGTCGTACGACAGGTCGGCGTCGCCCATCAGGATGAAGCGTCCCCGCGCGGCCGCGAAGCCTGCCCTGAGCGCGTTGCCGTAGCCGCGCCGGTCGCAGCGCACGACGCGCGCCCCCAGGCCTTCGGCCACCGCGACCGAGCGGTCGGTGGAGCCGTTGTCGACGACGATCACCTCGCCCGCGATGCCGGCGCCGTCGATCCCGCGCCGCGCCGCCGCGATGCAGGCCGGCAGCGTCTTCTCCTCGTTGAGGCACGGCATCACCACGCTCGCGACCGGGCCACCCTGCTGCATCAGCCTTGCTTGATCCATTTGAAGAACTGCCGGTACGGGTTGTCACGCGTGTAGGCGTTGCTGGGGCCCGAGAGCGACGCGCAGTCGAAGTCGAACGAGTGGGCGAGGTTCATGACCGCGGGCTCGTTCGGGAACAGCTGGTTGCTGATGCCCACGAGCGCGAGGTTCTTCTTGTCCTGGATCGCGACCGTCGGGTAGATGTCGCTCGCGTACTCGAAGAGCGGCAAGGGGCTCTTGATCTGGGACATCTGGGTCTCGACGTAGACAAGGCCGCCGTCCACTAGCAGGCTGCGCAGCCGCCGCATGCAGGAGGGCAGGTTCTCGAGGTGGTAGAGCACGCCCAGCAGGAAGACGACGTCGTAGACGCCCAACGGGTGGCTCAGGAAGTCGCCGCTCACGACCTCGGGGTCGACGTGCCACGTCCGGCACGAATAGTCGATGTTCACCGGCCAGGTCGACCAGTCCTTGTCGATCGCCGTCACCTTCTCCGCGCCGGCCATGGACGCCGCCACCGTGAAGAAACCGTCGTTGGCGCCGACGTCCAGCACCTTCTTGCCCGCGAGCCCGTGCTCCTCCGCGATCTGCATCGCGCCCCACATCTTGAGCTGCAGGTCCTTGTCGGGGTTGTGGCCGTTGATGCGGTTGCCGTCGGGCAGCGGCAGGCTGTGCCACCAGACGGCCGATCCGTTCGGCGAGTCCACGAGGGCCTTGCAGCTCTTCTGGAAGAAGGGTTCCATGCGAGGCAGGGATTCTAGCGCTGCTCCGTGGCCGACCCGTCCGGCTCGGGTTCGAAGCCGAAATAGCGGCTGGCCGCGTCGCGGTGCACCACGGCGGCGAAGTACAGGTAGTCCGCCTCGGGATCAGCACCCTCGTCGAGCGACGGCAGTTCAAGCCGATGCGCCCCCGCCGTGAGCTCCGCATCGTAGACCGCCCAGTTGCCGCCGCGCCGGCCGGGCTCGAGCGGACGCCCGTCGAGGAGGACGCGCGGGGCGCGCTGCTCCAGGCGACGTCCGCCCAGGATCACGAGGTGCGCGCCCGCCCGCTCGGGCTCGACACGGATCGCGAGCCGCTCGCCCGACGACCCGCCCGGGGCGAGCCGTGCCACACCCGACAGCGGCGCGACGTCCGTGCGCACGAACGCGGCGTTGTCGGTCTCGGCCAGCATCGGCCAGCCGTATCGAGGACTCGCTTGCTTGAGGTGGTTCGAGAACGGCTTCGCGGGAGCGGCCGCGAAGCCGATCCGGTAGAGCGGCAGCACCTGCGCCTTGAGCCGGGAATCGAGGATCCGGATGATGCTTGGATCCGGATCGAGGTCCTCGTCGCACGCGCGCCAGCCGAACGGGTAGTCCTGGTTCGGGTAGCCGGGGAACAGGAAGCAGAAGAGCCCCATTCGATTGTGGTGGCGCTCGGGCCACAGCACGTGCCGATAGTCCGGGATGAACGCCGGGATCGCCGAGTAGTTCATCAGCAACGCCGCCTGCACAAGGCCCCTCGGGTAGGTGAGCTCGACGGGTGGGAGCAGGCGAACGCCACTCGCGGCCTCTCGAGCCGTCACGCTACGAACCGTTTCGAGGAACGCGGCCCGCTCGGCGTCGGCCACCCGGAAACGCACCGTGGCCGCCCGGCCGAGGGCGAAGCCCGCCACGTTGAAGAGGCACACGGCCGCCAGCCACAGGCCCATCACGGCGGCGAGTGGCCGTGGCGCGTCGCGCAGCCCGAGCGCTCCCAGGATCGTGAGCGGGAACAGCAGGTGGATCGCGTAGCGGTACGGATGATTGCCCCAGCCCCACAGGTGATTGACGGCCAGGAAGGCGGTCGCGGCGAGGAACGCCGAGAGCCAGACCAGCACCGAGCGCTCGCGGGACCACCGGTATCCGAGGGCGGCGGCGAGCAGGTACGCGGCGAAGAACACGACAAAGCCGCTCCGTCCCACCGTCATCATCTGGACTTGATTCCAGCCGCCCTGCATCACGCCGAGCGGTCGAGCGTAGCGCGCGAGCAGCGCCAGGTACGGCAGCGCCAGCGCCCCCGCCGCTCCGTAGCTCCAGAGGTAGAAGCGCTTCTCGGGGTCGATCGCGAATGTCGCAGCGAGGGCCAGCGCGCCGAGCGCGACCAGGGTGCCGAAGGAGAGCGACGAGCGAGCGGCGACCAGCCCGACGAAGAGCGCCGCGATCAGGCCCAGCGCCAGCAGCCAGGCCTTGAAGCGCCGGTCGCGCGGCCGCTCGAGCGCGTTCACCCAGACGAGATACGCGAGCTGCGCCGCCGCGACGTTCACGAACGTGAGCGTGTGGGAGTGGAACAGCACGCCGAGCAGCAGCCCCGCGCCCAGCGCCCGCGTCCGGCTGAAGTCGCGGTAGGCGAGGTAGCTGAGGCTGAGACAGGGCAGCAGCAGGACCCAGCCCAGGCTCTGGGCCGTGCCGAGCGAGATCACGTGGAACGGCACGTGCAAGACGGCGTTGAGCGACAGGCCGGAGACAGGGTCGGGCCGATCGACGAACGACGAGTTGCCCCCGAGCGAGAGGATCAGGCTCGCCACGAGGGCCACCCGTTGATCGCGCAGCACCGCCCGGAGCGACAGGTAGTTGAAGAGCAGGAACGCGGACCCGAGCAGCGGGCCGACGAGGACGGCCTGCACCGTCATCGCCGGCGCTCCCAGCAGGCTCGCGACCACGTTCTGGAGCGTGTCGAACAGGCTCGGGTAGTAGATCGGGAACTCGCCGGTGTTGCCGTCGACGAAGTGGCGGTGCGGCGGCGCGACCAGCCACTTGCCCGTGTTCGTGTGGATCACGCCTTCCGGGTGGTCGATCCAGATCGGCCAATCGAGGCCGGTGCGCGCCACGTCCTTCAGCACGGGGCTCACGTAGAGCAGGCCGATCAGGACGGCGCACACGCAGGCGGCGATCGTGGCCCCCGATGGACGCTTCATGAGCTCGCCCGGCGCATCGGGCGATTCTAGTGCCGTTCCCACGCGTCGGCCCGCGACGCCTCGCGTGCGTATCCTTTGCCTGGACGGGTTTGCCGCGCAGGGGCTTCTCCCATATGTTCGCGCCGTGAGCACGAGCGCGCGAGATCCAGGAGCACACGGCCCGCGCGTCACGCTGGCGTTCCTCCTGTACAACGCGGCCGCCGGGGTAGCGGGGCTCGTGGAGAGCCTCGTGGGCCAACGCCATCCGTCCATCGAGAAGCAGGCGGACTGGCTGGAGGCCGTCTTCGTCGACGACGCCTCGAGCGACGGGACGGTCAGAGAGGTGCGAGCGGCGCTCGCCGGCCTCGGCCACCCCCCGCACTGCCGCCTCGTGGCTCACTCCCACAACCTGGGGCTCGCGGGAACGCTGAACGAGCTGTTTGCGCAGGCGCAGACGCCGTTCGTCCTGACGTGCCATCTGGACTGCCGCTTCGGGAGCGACCGCTACGTGGCCTCGATGCTCGAGCTGATCGAACGGCACCCTGAAGCCGCCGCCATCACCGGCCAGCCGACGCTGCTGCCTGAAGCCCGCCTGCCGTTCGCCGAAAAGCTCAACGTCGTCGCGAACCTGATGGACGTGGTTCCCGGATCCGAGACGGCCGAGCTCGTGCCGGTCGGCTTCGCGGAGGGTCGCTGCGACGTGTTCCGCGCCTCCGCCCTGCGCGCGGTGGGCCTCTACGACACGCGGCTGCGGGTCTCGGGCGAGGACCAGGTGCTCGCGGCGAAACTATGGGCGAAGGGTTACGCGATCTACAAGGCGCCCCGTCTCGAGTATCACCTCTCGGTCTCGGGCGAGCAGGACAGCGTCTCGAAGCTCCTGCGCCACCAGCGCCTGTTCGGCCGCACGACGCCCTACATCCTGTTCGCCGTCCCCGGCAGCGTGGGCGGCCTCGTGGGCCCGCACGCGGGCGCGAATCGCACCCGCCGCGCGCTGCTGCGGGCCACGCAGCTCGGCGGGAGCGCCGCCTATGCGATCGTGCTTGTGTCGCTCCTCGCCGGCTGGCCGGCGTGGCTCTGGGGAGGAGTGCTCGGGCTCGTCGCGGCGGCCAAGCTCGCGTTACAGGCCCGTCACGCGCGCGCGGTGCGCTTCTCGGCGGGGGAGTGGCTCGCCTTCGCAGCCCTTCAACCGGCTTTCGACCTCGCGTACACGGCAGGCCTGCTCGAGGGCCTCTGGCAGCTCGTGCGTGGCCGGTCGCGGCCGATCGACTGATTCTAGGGGGGGTACGGGGGGCGCTCAGCCCCCCGAAAGTCCGCTCCAGGCGGTCCGTTTGGTGGGGGTGGAAGCCCGACCTTCTCCCTCACGAAGTAGAGCGGCCGCTTCTTGCTCTCCTCGAAGATGCGGCCGACGTACTGGCCGATGAGGCCGAGCGAGATGAGCTGCACGCCCCCCAGGAACAGCGTGATCGCGGCGAGCGAGGCCCAGCCGCGCTCCATCGTGCCGGGGTAGAGCAACCGGTCGACGACCACGCGGACCGCCTGGAGCAGGCCCGCGAGCGACACGAGCAGGCCGATCAGCGTCATCCAGCGCAGCGGCGTGCTCGAGAAGGACGTGATCGCGTCCCAGGCGAGCCGCAGCGACTTCCAGAGCGGGTACTTGGTGACGCCGGCGTGGCGCGCCGCCCGCTCGTAGGCGACGGCCGACTGCGAGAAGCCGACCCAGCAGGTAAGCCCGCGCACGAAGCGGTGCAGCTCGCGCACCTGCTTGAGCGCCTCGATCACCTTGCGGTCGACGAGCCTGAAGTCGCCGGCGTCGAGCGGCACGTCGACGTTCGCCATCCGGCGGAACGTCTTGTAGAACGTGGCGGCCAGGAAGCGCTTCAGCCAGGGCTCGCCGCTGCGGCTCGTGCGCACGGCGTAGACGATCTCGTGGCCTTCGCGCCAGCGGCGCAGCAGCTCGGGGACGACCTCCGGCGGGTCCTGCAGGTCGGCGTCCATGATCACGACCGCGTCGCCGTCCGCGTGGTCCATGCCGGCGGTGATCGCGAGCTGATGGCCGAAATTGCGCGAGAGGCGCAGCAGCTTCACGCGCGCGTCCTGCGCGGCGCGCGCCGCCACCCACGCCGCGGAGCCGTCCGTGCTGCCGTCGTCGACGAAGAGCACCTCGAAGGCCTCGGGCTCCTTCGAGAGCACGGCACACAGGCGCTCATACAGGACCGGCAGGCTTTCCGCCTCGTTCAGAAAGGGGACGACTACGACGATCCTCGCACGCCCCGCGTGTGGCATCGGCATAGTGTGCCCTATCTCCTCTCGAGCTCGCAGAGCCGGAAGCGCATTGAGCCGTTGCGGATCGGCTCGCAGCGGGGTGTCATCCGAAGCCCGAGCGCTTCGGCGCGAGCCTCGCACTCGGCGCGCGAAAACTCGAAGTTCGAGAGCAGCAGCAGCGGGCCGCGGTGGTCGCGCACGGCGGCCTCGACGAGCGGGTTCCACTTCGCGGGCGCCCGAAAGCGTTCGACCGCCGTCAGGTGCACGAAGCGCGCGTCGGGGCGGAACGAGGGAACCGCGAACGCGCTCGGCTGACCCACCATCAGGATCATGCTTTCCGGCTGAAGTCCGAGGGCGGGCACCGGCAGGCGTAGCCACGGCGTGCGCCACGGCCTTCGTCCCCACGATTCCGACCGCGTCGTGACGACGATCAGCAGTGCCGCGACCGCGATCGCCCAGAGCGTGTACCGTGCGGGGACCAGCCGGCGCAGCAGCAAGAAGAGGACCAGCGGCGCCGTGAACTCCAGGAGCGCCGCGTAGCGGTAGGTGTAGAACGCGAGCGCCCAGGCCACGTACGCGGCGATCCACCAGACGACGAAGGCCCGCTCGCGATCGTGAAGCGGCTCCAAGCGCTCGCGCCGCACGTGTGACGCGATCCAGAGCAGGACAAAGCCGAGCCCCGCCGCGAGCAGCAGCAGGAAGCGGATGTCGCGCATCCCGATCTCCATGAAGCGGTCCCCCCGGCCCAGCGCGGAATCGACGAGCGGGCGCACCAGGTCGTAGGCCGAATGCAGCATGAAGCGCGCGTCGCGGAAGTTCTCGAGGCTCTGGTACTCCGAGCGGAAGATGCCGTTCGCGAACGGGAACACGGGGTTGCCGAACCGACGTGCGAGCTCCTGGTACCAGAAACCGCCCGTGGCCCAGAAGCCGAGCAGGCTGCCGAAGGAGAGCAGCCCCAGCTGCCGCGCGAGCGATCCGCCCGTACGCCAGAGAAGCACGGCCGCCGCGAACAGCGCCAGGTGATAGGCCGCCATCGTCAGCTTCAGGCCGGTCGACGCGCCCGCGAGGATCCCGGCCGCGAGCGCGAGGAAGGACGCGCGCCGCGCGCCCACAGCGTCGGCGCTGCCGATCACGAGCACGAGCGCCAGCAGCGCCGGTATCGAGACGAGGTTGTCGCCGAAGCTGGTGCCGAGCAGCGAGACGGCCGCCGGCCCGAGACTGCCGACCACGGCAGCCAGCAGCGCGACCGTCCTCGCGCGCAGCAGGTCCTCGCGCGGCAGCACGAGCAGGCCCAACACGAAGAGCAAAGGCAGGTTCAGGGCGTGGATCGCGCCGAGCAGAAAGCCGAACCCGCGCGGCGGCAGCTGGGCGATGCCGAGGTAGTGGAAGACGTGTATCAGGGGCGCCTGGAAGCTCTGGCTGCCCGCGGGAACGATGTCGTGAAAGGTCCGGCCGTGAAGGAAAGCGTAACCGGTGTAGTAGTGGTAGTTGAGCAGGTCGAAGTTGAGGTCCTGGCCGAGCCACAGCGACAGCCCGCCGAACGCGAGCACGAGGCCGCTCAGCAGGAAAATTAGGCGTCGCGGCGTCAGGATCGGGCGGGCTCCAGGAGCCACCGGCTCGGCTGCAGGACCGGCCCCGGGCTTCAACACCGCGCGAGCCAATGCCCCTGATCGGTCGTGCTGCTGCGAGTAGTGTCTCGGGCCAAGGGGGTGCGTGCGCGGGCAGGCCCGCCGCGCTCGTGATGCGGCGGGCTCGAGCAGGCCTCGTTAGGGCATCAGCTTTCGGTGCCTGGCGGTCTCTTCCTCGTAGTACTTCCGGTACAGCACGTCCCACTCGTCGGAGCCCTCGACGATGACGCGCTTCTGGCTCTCGAGCTTCTTGCGTACGAGCGCGTCGATCGCCTCGTCGTTCTTCATCTCGTCCATGATGATCTTGACGATCGTCTGGCGGATTTCCTGCGGCTCGTCGAAGTACTCGACGCCGTCGTCGCGGTCGAGGTGTCCGAGGATCAGGTGCGACATGTGGAGCACCCTCTCGCGCGAGAGCTTCACAGCACGATCCCCTTCTTCTTGGCGAGCTCGCGCTTCACCTTGCGGAACATCTCCGAGTAGGTGATGTCGGAGCGCTCCATCTGGGTCATGTGCTGTGCGAGCACCTCGCGCGCCTCGTCGTTGAGCCGGTCCTCGACCGCGAGCTCGTCCACGATCACCCTCGCGATGCCCTCGACGACGCGGGCCTGGTCGTCGACCTCGAGACGGCCGGCGGCGACCAGGGTCTTGACGATCTTGCGGGAGATGAACTGGATCTCGTCGGCAGTCAGTCGCATGCTGGTTAGCCCGCGGAGTATAGCACCGGCGGCGGCGTGCTATCCTCCGCCCGCCATGAAGCTACACGTCGTTTCCCACCCGCTCGTGGACGACGTGCTGACCGCGCTGCGCGACAAGCGCACGCCGTCCGCGGAGTTCCGTCGCCTGGCGCACCGCGTCAGCCTGCTGGTCGCCGCCGAGGCCACGCGCGACCTGGCCACCGCGGCGGCCGAGGTCGAGACCCCGCTCGAGGCCACCGTCGCGCGGCGGCTTTCGCAACGTGTCGTCGCGGTGCCCGTGCTGCGCGCCGGTCTGGGCATGCTCGACGCATTCCTCGAGCTCGTTTCCAGCGCGCAGGTCGGCTACTTCGGTCTCGAGCGCAACGAGCAGACGGCGGTCGCCCGCCGCTACTACGAGAAGGTCCCGAAGGACCTGGAGGACGCCGTCGTGTACCTGCTCGACCCGATGCTCGCCACCGGGGGCTCGGCCGCGATGGCGATCGAGGGCCTGCGCGAGCTGGGCGCCCGACAGGTCCGCCTGCTCTGCGTCGTCGCGGCCCCCGAGGGCATCGCCTTCCTGCAGGAAGCCCACGCCGAGGCCGAGGTCTTCACCGCCGCTCTCGACCGCGGCCTGAACCAGCGCAAGTACATCGTGCCCGGCCTCGGCGACTTCGGCGACAGGTTGTTCGGGACGTGACGGTTGACGTTCGAAAGGGCCGTGTACTAGGCTCCGGGCCATTCAGGGGCGGCGCGCGCGCCGAGGACGGCCTGTAGCCCCGGGGTAACAGGCGAGGGAAGGATTGGTGAGACGCGGGGGCGACGGGTCCCTCTCGTAGCGAGCATGGCCCAGGTATTCCCGAGGGCGGCCAACGACTTCGCGCGGGCCTCGCTGATCGTCGGCGGCCTCGTGGCCGCGTCGGTGCTGGGGACGCTGGTCTTCGTCTTCCCGCGCTCGTCCTACGTGACGCGGCAGAAGGAAGCGCGCGCGCAGCCGGTGCCCTTCTATCACCTGCACCACGTGGGCGGGATGGGCATCGACTGCCGCTACTGCCACACGAGCGTCGACAAATCGGCCGTCGCCGGGATCCCTCCGACCAAGACCTGCATGAACTGCCACTCGGAGATCTTCAAGGAGAGCCCGACGCTCGAGCCGGTGCGCGCGAGCTGGCGCGAGGGCACCTCGATCGAGTGGGTCAAGGTGCACGACCTGCCCGACTTCGTCTACTTCAACCATAGTGCGCACGTGAACAAGGGCGTCGGCTGCACCAGCTGTCACGGCCCCGTCGACAAGATGGCATTCGTCTGGCAAGAGCAGTCGCTGCTCATGGAATGGTGCCTGGAGTGCCACCGGGCGCCCGAGCGGCAGCTGCGCCCGAAGAGCGAGGTCTACAGCGTGCAATGGCAGCCGCCCAGCAACCAGCTCGAGCTCGGCCGCAAGCTCATGCTGGCATACGACGTGAGGCCGCAGGTCACCTGCTCCACGTGCCACCGATGAGTCAGGAACGCGTGCCCGCCATCCCCGTCTCCTTCGAGGGCGTCCGCCGCGCGGGCGGCGGGCGGCGTCGCTACTGGAAGAGCCTCGACGAGCTGGCCGACACGCCGGCCTTCCTCGAGTTCCTGCACCGCGAGTTCCCGGAGCAGGCCTCGATGTTCGGGGATCCGAAGGGGCGCCGCGAGTTCATGACGCTGATGGGCGCCTCGCTCGCGCTCGCCGGCCTCACCGCGTGCACCAAGCAGCCGGAAGAGACGATCCTGCCCTACGTGCGCCAGCCGGAGCAGCTCGTGCCCGGGCGGCCGCTCTACTTCGCGACCGCGACCGGCCACGACGGCTACGCGCGCGGGATCCTGGTCGAGAGCCACGAGGGCCGCCCGACGAAGGTCGAGGGCAACCCCGACCACCCGGCGAGCCTCGGCGGCTCCGACGTCTTCGGCCAGGCGCACGTGCTGGGCCTGTGCGACCCCGACCGGTCCAAGGCCGTGCTCTACCTGGGCCAGCAGCGGACCTGGGGCGACTTCCGCGCGGCGCTGCGCGAGCCGCTCCGGAAGCAGCAGGCGAAGGGCGGCAGCGGCCTGCGCTTCCTCACGGGCCGCAACACCTCGCCGACGCTTGCCGCCCTGATGCGGGGCCTGCTCGCGGATTTTCCGAGCGCGAAATGGGCGAGCTGGGAGCCCGCCTCTCGCGACAACGCCCGCGCCGGCGCGGTGCTCGCTTTCGGCGAGCCGGTCGAGCCGCAGTATCGCTTCGACCGCGCCGACGTGATCCTGAGCCTCGAAGCGGACTTCGTCTCCGGCCACCCGGCGAGCCTGCGCCTCGTGCGCGAGTTCGCCGCCAGGCGCAAGCCGACGGGCGAAAAGCCGCAGATGAATCGAGCCTACGTGGTGGAGGGCTCGCCCAGCTCGAGCGGCGCCTCGGCCGACCATCGCCTCGCGCTGCGCAGCTCCGAGATCGAGGGATTCGCGCGTGCGCTGGCGGCGGAGCTGGGCGTCGCGGTCCGGGGCGGCGTGGCCCACGACTGGGTCGCCCCGGTCGCGAGGGACCTGAAGCGCGCCGGGTCGCGCGCCCTCGTGATCGTGGGCGAATCGCAGCCGCCCGCGGTCCACGCCATCGGCCATGCGATCAACGAGGCCCTCGGCGCGGCCTCTAGCACCGTCAGCTATACGGCTCCCGCGGAGAGCGCCCCGGGCGTCGAGGCAAAGTCGCTCGCGGCGCTCGTCGCCGAGATGCGGCAGGGAACGGTCGAGCTGCTCGTGATCCTCGGTTCGAACCCGATGTACGCGGCCCCGGCCGACCTCGAGATCGCCGCGGCGCTCGACGAGGTGCCGTTCCGGGTCCATCACGGGCTCGCGAACGACGAGACGGCCGCGCGCTGCCACTGGCACCTGCCGGCCTCGCATCCGCTCGAGAGCTGGGGCGACCTGCGGGCGGCCGACGGGACGGCGTCGATCGTCCAGCCGCTGATCGCGCCGCTCTATCACACGCTCTCGGACCTGGAATTGCTGGCCGCCTTCCGCGAGGGCGAGCAGAAGGGCCACGCGATCGTCCGCGCGCATTGGGCGGGCGAGCTCGGGGGCGACTTCGAGACACGCTGGAACCGGGCGCTGCACGACGGCGTCGTCGCCGGAACGGCCTTCGAGGTGAAGGCGGCGCGCGTGAAGCTCGGCGCGTGGGCGAACGCGCCTTTGAAGCCGGAGCCAGACGGCGGGCTCGAGATCGCGTTCCGCACCGACCCCTGCGTCTTCGACGGGCGCTTCGCGAACCTCGGCTGGCTGCAGGAGCTGCCGAAGCCCCTCACCAAGATCACCTGGGACAACGTGGCGCTGGTGAGCCCGAGGACGGCGGCCGAGCTTGGCGGCGTCGCCGTCGAGCAGACCGCGAGCGGTCACGTGACCGACCTCGCCGAGCTCAGCCTCGGCGGCCGCTCGGTCGTGGCGCCGCTTTGGGTATTGCCCGGCCATGCCGACGGCGCCGTGACCGTGCACCTCGGCTACGGCCGCTCGCGCGCGGGCCGGGTCGGCAGCGGCGTGGGCTTCAATGCCTATGCGCTCCGCACGAGCGACGCGCCGTGGGCGAGCGGGGGGTTGCGGGTCCGCAAGACGGGCGGACGGGCGCGCATCGCCTGCACCCAGGACCACTGGACGATCGAGGCGACCCCGCACGAGCAGGCCGCCGAGCGGCACCTGGTGCGGGCGGTGACGCTCGCCGAGTTCGCGAAAGATCCCCACGCGATCCAGAAGCTGGGGCACGAGCCGCAACCCGGCCTTTCGATGTTTCCTCCCTTCGAGTACAAGGGGCATGCCTGGGGCATGACGGTCGACATGAGCTCGTGCGTCGGTTGCAACGCGTGCGTCACGGCGTGCCAGGCCGAGAACAACATCCCGGTCGTCGGGAAGGACCAGGTCGGGCGCGGCCGCGAGATGCAGTGGATCCGCGTCGACCGCTACTACGAAGGCCCCCCCGAGAGCCCCGAAACCTACCATCAGCCGGTGCTCTGCATGCACTGCGAGAAGGCCCCCTGCGAGGTGGTCTGCCCGGTGGCGGCCACGGTGCACAGCGAGGAAGGCCTCAACGACATGGTCTACAACCGCTGCGTGGGGACGCGCTACTGCTCGAACAACTGCCCCTACAAGGTGCGGCGCTTCAACTTCTTCCTCTACCAGGACTGGGAGACGCCCAGCTTCAAGATCCTGCGCAACCCCGAAGTCACCGTGCGCTCGCGCGGCGTGATGGAGAAGTGCACTTACTGCGTGCAGCGCATCAGCCGGGCTCGCATCGACGCGAAGAATCAGGGCCGCGACATGCGCGACGGCGACGTCGTGACCGCCTGCGAGGCGGCGTGCCCGGCGCAGGCGATCGTGTTCGGCGACGTCAACGATCCCGAGAGCCGTGTGTCGAAGCTGAAGGCGGGGGAAAGGAACTACGGGCTGCTGACGGAGCTCCAGACGAAGCCGCGGACGACGTACCTCGGCGCGGTCAGGAACCCGAACCCGGAGATCAGCGGGACGCCCGGCGAGAAACGACACCATGGGTAGGGCGATTCGGGGATTCCATCCCCCCAGGCCCCCCTGGGTTGCATTGGCAACGGCCACAGGCCTCGGGACGACGGAGACGGCTCGTGGCTAGCGAGCCTAGAGTGGTGCATCCCGTTATTGGCCCCGGGCACACGTTTGCTTCCGTCACGGACAAGATCGCGAGCATCGTTCTCACCAAGAAGACGCCGGTCGGCTGGTTCTTCGGGTTCGGGATCGCGTTCTCGCTGTTCATGGTGTTCCTCGCCACGGTGAGCTATCTGCTCGCGAAGGGCGTCGGGATCTGGGGTGTCAACGTGCCCGTGGGCTGGGGCTTCGACATCATCAACTTCGTCTGGTGGATCGGGATCGGCCACGCGGGCACGCTGATCTCCGCGATCCTGCTGCTGCTCCGGCAGCAGTGGCGCACCTCAATCAACCGCTTCGCCGAGGCCATGACGCTCTTCGCCGTGGCCTGCGCGGGGATGTTCCCGATCCTGCACATGGGCCGGCCGTGGGTCGGGGCCTACTGGCTCTTCCCCTACCCGAACACGATGGGCCTGTGGCCCAACTTCAGGAGCCCGCTGATCTGGGACGTGTTCGCCGTCTCGACCTACGCCACCGTCTCGCTGATGTTCTGGTACGTGGGCCTGATCCCCGACCTCGCGACGCTGCGCGACCGGGCCACGAACCGGACCGTCAAGATCGTCTACGGCTTTTTCGCCGTCGGCTGGCGCGGCTCGGCGCGGCACTGGGCCAACTACGAGACGGCCTACCTGATCCTGGCCGGGCTCTCGACGCCGCTCGTGCTCTCGGTCCACACCGTCGTCAGCTTCGACTTCGCGGTGGGCGTGATCCCCGGCTGGCACGCCACGATCTTCCCGCCGTACTTCGTGGCCGGCGCCATCTACGCGGGTTTCGCGATGGTGCTGACGCTCGCGATCCCGCTTCGGAAGGCCTACGGGCTCGAGGACTTCATCACGCTCCGGCACATCGAGAACATGGCCAAGGTGATGCTCGCGACGTCGCTGATCGTGGCCTACGGCTACCTGATGGAAGCCTTCATGGCCTGGTACAGCGGCAACACCTACGAGCGCTTCATGATGTGGAACCGCATGACCGGGCCGTACGCCTGGAGCTACTGGGCGCTCATCTTCTGCAACGTCGTCGTGATCAACACGCTCTGGGTCAAGCGGCTGCGCACGAACGTTCCATATCTGTTCCTGGTTTCGTTCGTGGTGAGCGTCGGGATGTGGCTCGAGCGCTTCGTGATCATCGTGACGAGCCTGCACCGCGACTTCCTGCCCTCCTCGTGGGGCAACTACCGCGGGACGCCGTTCGACTGGTCGATGTTCCTGGGCACGATCGGCCTGTTCCTGACGCTGTTCTTCCTGTTCATCCGCTTCCTGCCCACGATCTCCATTTTCGAGATGCGCACGCTCGTGCCCGGGGCCCAGCCCGGGGAGGACAAGGCATGAGCCACCCCGCGCTGTACGGGCTCTTGGCCGAGTTCCACGCCCCGCAGGAGATCGTGAAGGCCGCCGAGGCGGTCCACGCCGCGGGCTACCGCAAGGTGGACGCCTACACGCCCTACCCGATGGAGGACGTGCTCGACGCGCTGCACCTGCACAAGACGCACGTGCCGAAGCTGGCCCTTGCCGGCGGCCTCCTTGGCATGGCGGGGGGCTTTGGGCTGCAGTACTGGTCGTCGGTGATCGAGTACCCGATGAACATCGGCGGGCGCCCCCACTTTTCGTGGCCGGCCTTCGTTGTCCCGACTTTCGAGACGACGGTGCTCGGCGCCGCCCTCGCCACCGTGCTCGGGATGTTGCTGCTCAACGGCTTCCCGCAGCCCTACCACCCGGTGTTCAACGTGAAGAGCTTCGCCACCGCGAGCCGCGATCGCTTCTTCCTCTGCATCGAGTCCTGCGACCCGAAGTTCGACAAGGAGAAAACCCGCGAGCTGCTGCGCGGGCTCGGGGCGTACGAGGTCTCGGAGGTGGAGCCTTGACACCCCGAGTCGCATCCCGAGCGACATTCGTCAGGCCGGTCGCGAGGGACCCTCGCGGACCGTCCCGGCTCTCTTCAGGGCATCGTGGCTCCTCCAGGAGCGTCCGTTCGCGTTCCGCGAGCGCTCTGAGTTCGCTGTGGTCGTCTGCACCCCGGTTCCTCGCCCTCCACCTCCTCGCGCTCGCGGTGAGTGCCTGCCGCCAGGACATGCACGACCAGCCCAAGTACCGGCCGCTGCGCGGAAGCCAGCTCTTCGCCGACGGGCGCTCGGCGCGCCCGCTCGTCGAGGGCACCGTCGCGCGCGGCACGCTGCGCGAGGATGCGGCCTTCTACACCGGCAAGACCGCGGACGGCTTCGTCACCCTGATCCCGGTCGAGCTGACGGGGGAGCTCCTCGCGCGCGGGCAGTCGCAATACCAGGTGTTCTGCGCGCCCTGCCACGGCCGCACCGGCCGCGGCGACGGGATGATCGTGCAGCGCGGGTTCAAGCAGCCGAGCTCCTTCCACGTCGACCGCCTGCGGCAGATGCCGATCGGCTACGTCTACGACGTCATCGCGAGCGGTTTCGGCGCGATGTCCGATTACGCCGCCCAGGTCCCGCCCCGGGACCGCTGGGCGATCGCCGCCTTCGTCCGGGTGCTGCAGTTCAGTCAGTACGCGCCCGCCTCTGCCGTCCCGAGCGACAAGCGCGCCGAGCTCGAACGCAGCCTGTCCGCCCCGGCAAAGGAGCCTCACCGATGAGCGCCGGGACGCGCAGCCTCGTGCTCGAGCGGCTGGAGCGGGCCGGCCGTGGCCTGGGGGTGGTGTTTCTGCTGGCTCTCGCCGCGGGCTTCTGGATCGACCGGGCGCAGTTCTTCCGCTCGTATCTCTTCGGCTACCTGTTCTTCGTGGGCGTCGGCGTGGGCTGCCTGGGCCTCGCCATGCTGAACCACCTCACCGGCGGCCTGTGGGGAGTCGTGCCGCGCCGCATCCACGAGGCGGCCGCGCGCACGCTGCCGGCGATGGGACTCGCGTTCATCCCGGTCGTGCTCGGCGCCGCCTCGCTCTATTCCTGGGCCGACCTCGAGCGGGTCGCCGCAGATCCGCTGCTGCGGGAGAAGAGCGCGTACCTGAACCTGCGCTTCTTCACTCTGCGCGCTTTTGCCTACTTCACCGTCTGGGGTCTTCTCGCCTGGAGGCTCAGCTCCTGGTCGCGCCTTCAGGACCGAGGCGTCGACGCCGGCCGAGCCGCGCGCCTGCGCGCGCTGTCGGCGCTGGGGCTGGTGCTGCTGTTCCTGACCACGACCTTCGCCGCGATCGACTGGGCGATGTCGCTAGCCCCGCACTGGTACTCGACCATCTACGGGGTGCTGTTCATCGTCGGCTTCGTGCTCTCCGCGCTGTCGTTCACGATCGTGCTGGTCTCGCGGCTCGCCGCGGAGGAGCCTTTCGCCACGGCGCTGCAGCCGGTCACGGTTCACGACCTCGGCAAGCTGCTGCTCGCGTTCACGATGCTGTGGGGCTATGTCAACTTCTCGCAGTTCCTGATCATCTGGTCGGGGAACCTCAGCGAGGAGACGCCGTTCTACCTGAACCGCATGCAGGGCGGCTGGTTGGCGCTCGCGATCCTGCTGCTCGTCTTCCACTTCGCGCTGCCGTTCGCCCTGCTGCTGTCCCGCTCGCTCAAGCGCCGGGCGGGGGCGCTCGCGGCGGTGGCGGCGCTGATGCTGCTGATGCAGCTTCTCGACCTCTTCTGGATGATCGGCCCCGACCTCGTCTCGCACGGCGAGGGGGGCGTGCCGCTGCGGGTCCACTGGATGGACCTGGCGGCCGCTCTGGGGCTCGGCGGCCTCTGGCTCCTGCTCTTCACGCGGCAGTTGCGCGGCGCCGCGCTCTTGCCGGTGGGTGAGCCCGAGCTCCGCGAGCTGGTCGCGGCACGGGCAGAGGCGCACTGACGCCATGCGCCACGAGCAGGGCGGCTACGAGAGGACCGACGCTCATGCGGGCGGCATCTACCGGGCCGGTCTCTGCATCCTCGGGGCCATGTTCCTGACGGCACTCGGCGTCGTGCCCCTGTACCGGCTGCTCGCGAGGATCGAGAACGCGGCCCAGCCTCCCGCGGCCGAGGTGGTCAAGACCGAGATGAGCGAGCCGGCCCTGAGCTTCCCGAAGCTCGTCAGCTCGGAGCCTCGGGCGCTCGCCGAGTTCCGGGCGCAGGAAGACGCGCTTCTCACGAGCTACGGCTGGATCGAGAAGGACAAGGGCATTGCCCGCATCCCGATCGACGAGGCGATCAGGATCGTGGCGGAGCGCGGCCTGCCGAAGTTCGAGGCAGAGAAGCTGGCGGGAGGCGGGAAGTGACGCACCGGGGCATGCTGGTGCTGCTTCTCGCATTTCTGCCCGCGCCCGCCGCGGCGCAGATGGGTGCTTTGCCCCCGCCGCGGCCGGCCACTCCGGGGGTGCTGCAGGAGATCGGTTTCGACCAGCACCTCGGCGAGAGCGTCCCGCTCGACCTCGCGTTCACGGACGAGTCGGGCAGGAGCGTGCGGCTTCGTGACTACTTCGGGAAGAGGCCGGTCGTGCTGAGCCTCGTCTACTACGAGTGCCCGATGCTCTGCACGATCAGCCTCAATGGCCTGGCGAGAGCACTCGAGGTGCTCTCGTTCGTCCCGGGCCAGGAGTTCGAGGTCGTGACCGTGAGCTTCGACCCCACGGAGACGCCGGCGCTCGCCGCCGCCAAGAAGAAGGCCTATCTGGCCCGCTACCGGCGACCCGGCGCGCACGCGGGCTGGCACTTCCTCACCGGCCCCAGGGAGTCGGTGGACGCGCTCACGCGAAGCGTCGGGTTCCGCTACGTCTGGGACGAGGCCACGAAGCAGTTCGCCCACCCCGCGGGCCTGCTGGTGTTGACCCCCGAAGCGAAGATCTCCCATTACCTGTTCGGCGTCGAGTACGCACCCAAGGACCTGCGGCTCGCACTCGTCGACGCGGCCGGGGGCAGGATCGGCAACGCCGCGGACCAGCTGCTGCTCTATTGCTACCAGTACGACCCACAGGCGGGCCGCTACAGCGTCTCCATCCTGAACCTGGTGCGGCTGCTAGGGGTGCTCACCGTGCTGGGCCTGGCCACCTTCATCCTCACAGCCAGCTGCAAGCGTGGTCCACGGCCGGGGGCGCGGCCGGCCGTGACACGTGGAGAACGATGAGCCCCGCATTTCCCCTGGCGCCCGAGCGTGCCTCCTCCGTCGCCGGCGAGGTAGACGCGCTCTTCCTGTTCATCCTGGGGGTCACGGGCCTCGTCGCGCTGGGCATCTGGATCGCGCTCTTCTACTTCGCGATCCGCTACCGCCGCCGCTCCGACGACGAGCGGCCGGCCGAGATCCACGGCTCGCTCGCGCTCGAGCTCGCCTGGACGGTGATCCCGTTTCTGCTGATGATCGCGATGTTCGCGTGGGGAGCCAAGCTCTTCTTCCACCTCCACCGGCCGCCCGACGACGCGATGAGCGTGAGCGTCGTGGGCAAGCGCTGGATGTGGAAGCTGCAGCACCCGACGGGTCAGCGCGAGATCAACGAGCTGCACGTGCCGGTCGGCCGCGCGGTGAAGCTCGTGCTCACCTCCGAGGACGCGATCCACAGCTTTTTCGTGCCCGCCTTCCGCATCAAGAAGGACGCGGTGCCCGGGCGCTACAACATCGCTTGGTTCCGCGCCACCAAGACGGGGAGCTTCCACCTGTTCTGCGCGGAGTATTGCGGCACCCAGCACTCGCGCATGATCGGGCGGGTGGTGGTGATGGAGCCCGAGGAGTATCAGGTCTGGCTCGCGGGCGGGCGGGCGCCGGAGTCGCCCGTGCTGGCCGGTGAGAAGCTGTTCAGCGAGCTCAACTGCATCACCTGCCATCGCCCGGACGATGCCGGACGCGGCCCCGTGCTCGACGGCATCTTCGGCCGGCCCGTGCGGCTCGCGGGCGGCGAGCGGGTGCTGGCGGACGCGGCGTACGTGCGCGAGTCGATCTTGAGCCCGGCGGCCAGGGTGACCGCGGGCTACCAGCCCGTGATGCCCACCTACCAGGGCCAGGTGAACGAGGAGCAGCTCATCGCGCTCATCGCCTACATCGAGTCACTCCAGGTCCAAAGCGCGGGCGCGCCGGCCGGCAGAGCGTCGCCCTCACCAGCGAAGGGAGCTCGAAGCCGATGAGCCGCGAGCCGAGATCGCTCCCCGCGGAGCACTACCTGAAGGCCGGCTGGGACCTCAAGTCCTGGCTGCTCACGACCGACCACAAGCGGATCGGCCTCTTGTACCTGGTGTCGATCACGCTGATGTTCGCGATCGGCAGCCTCTACGCGGGCATCGTGCGCTTCAACCTGCTCGTGCCCGACGGCAGCCAGATGTCGGCCGAGGCCTACAACAAGGCCTTCACCGGGCACGGCGTCGTGATGGTGTTCTTCTTCCTGATCCCGTCGATCCCGGCGACGCTCGGCAATTTCCTGATCCCGCTCATGATCGGGGCGAAGGACCTGGCCTTCCCGCGCATCAACCTGCTGAGCTGGTACATCTACCTTGTCGGCGCCGCGCTCACGATGTGGGCGTTGCTGACGGGCGGCCTCGAGACGGGTTGGACCTTCTACACGCCCTACAGCACCGTCTTCGCCGAGAGCAACGTCGAGCTCGCGGCGATCGGCATCTTCGTCGCGGGCTTCTCCTCGATCCTGACCGGCCTCAACTTCATCGTGACGATCCACAAGATGCGGGCGCCGGGGCTCAGCTGGTTCCGGCTGCCGCTCTTCGTGTGGGCCCACTACGCGACCTCGATCATCCAGGTGCTCGGCACGCCGGTGATCGCGATCACGATCCTGCTGGTGGCGCTCGAGCGGATCTTCCACTTCGGCTTCTTCGACCCGAACCGCGGCGGCGACCCGATCCTGTTCCAGCACCTGTTCTGGTTCTACTCGCACCCCGCCGTCTACATCATGATCCTGCCCTCGATGGGCGTGATCAGCGAGATCGTCACCTGCTTCTCCCGCAAGCGCATCTTCGGCTACAGCTTCATCGCGATGTCGAGCCTGGCGATCGCCGCGATTGGGTTCCTGGTCTGGGCCCACCACCTGTTCGTGTCGGGGATGGCGGTCTACGCGGCGATGGTGTTCTCCGCGCTCTCGTTCCTGGTGGCCGTGCCGTCCGCGATCAAGACCTTCAACTGGACGGCGACGCTCTACCGCGGCTCGGTGAAATGGGACACGCCGATGATCTACGTGTTCTGCTTCATCGGCCTGTTCCTGATCGGCGGGCTGACCGGGCTCTTCCTGGCCAGCCTCGGGGTCGACGTCCACCTCACCGACACCTACTTCGTGGTCGCGCACTTCCACTACATCATGGTGGGCGGCGCGATCATGGGCTACCTGGGCGGGCTGCATTTCTGGTGGCCCAAGATCACAGGCCGCCAGTACGTCGAGGCGTGGGGCAAGGTGTCGTCGTTGCTCGTCTTCGTCGGCTTCAACCTGACGTTCTTCCCGCAGTTCGTGCTCGGCTACCTCGGCATGCCGCGGCGCTACCACGCCTACCCCGAGGAGTTCCAGATCCTGAACGTGCTGTCGACGGCGGGCGCCACCATCCTCGGCTTCGGCTACCTGTTCCCGTTCTCGTACCTCACCCACTCGGTCTTCCGCGGCGAGCCAGCCGGCGACAACCCGTGGGGCGCCAAGGGCCTCGAGTGGACGACGCAGTCACCCCCCACCACCCACAACTTCGACGAGGTTCCGGTCGTCACCGAGGAGCCGTACGACTACGCGAGCCCGCCCAAGGAGGCCGCCCGTGTCTGAGCTCGCGGCCCACGCGAGCGCTGCGCACCACCCCGCGCTCCAGCACCAGTTCACGAACCTGGAGCAGCAGCGCGAGGCCTCCTCGCTCGGGATGTGGGTCTTCATCGCGCAGGAGGTGCTGTTCTTCGGCGGCCTGTTCGCGACCTACACCGTGTACCGCTTCCTGTACCCCGAGGCGTTCTCCGTGGGCAGCCACCACCTGAGCTTCAAGATCGGCTTCTTCAATACGCTGGTGCTGATCGCTTCGAGCCTGACGATGGCGATGGGCGTGTACTCGGCGGCGAGCGGCAAGAAGAACCGGGTGGCGGGCTTCATCCTCGCCACGATCCTGCTCGGCTCGGTGTTCCTGGGCGTCAAGTACTTCGAGTACGGCGAGAAGATCCGGCCCTGCTTCGGGGACGGCACTCACACGGGCTGTCTGGTGCCGGGCCATCGCTTCGACGCGAGCGCGCTCCACCTCGAGGGCGACTCGGCTGGGCACGTGCAGATCTTCTTCTCGCTCTACTTCGGGATGACGGGCCTCCACGCGCTGCACATGATCATCGGCATCCCGATCCTGCTCCTGATCGCCTGGTGGTCCTGGCAGGGCCGCTACAGCCCCGAGTACCACACGCCGGTCGAGCTCGTCGGGCTCTACTGGCACTTCGTCGACATCGTCTGGATCTTCCTGTTCCCGCTGCTCTACCTGATCGGATCGCACTGATGTCCGAGCAGCTTCCCTCCGAGAGCCAACCGACACATCCGCGGGGGCATGCCCCCGAAAACCAGCCGGCACATCCGCGGGGGCACGTCGTCTCGTGGAAGGTATACCTGGCGGTATTCCTGGTTCTCTGCGCGTTGACGGTGATCACCGTCCAGGTGGCCGGCCACGACTTCGGCCCCTTCAACCTGGTGGTGGCGCTCGGCGTCGCGATCACCAAGGCGACGTTGGTCGTGCTGTACTTCATGCACGCCCGCTACAGCGAGAAGCTGACCCACGTCGTGATCGCCTCGAGCCTCGCGTTCTTCGTGATCCTGGTGTTCCTGCTGCTGGCCGACTACCTGAGCCGTCCCTGGCCGCTCGTCGCGGCCGGCTGATTGGCCCGGACTCCTCCTAAGAAACTCCCTCGAGGATCTCGCCCGTCTGGCCGTTGACGAGGTGGAAGCCGAGGGCACCGGCGCGCTGACGGAGTTGACGTAATACGGCGGCGCGGTGCTTGCGGTCGTAGTCGGCGGCACCTGGGTCCTGGTATACGAGTTCACGCTTGAGGCAACGATAAACCAGGATCGCCAGCTTGCGGGCGGTTGCGGTGATGGCCTTTGCCTTGCCGATGCGATAGGCGAGGCGGCGATAGAAGGCTCCGAGTGCTGTCTGGGTGCGGCCGAGGCACATGGCGGCCATCCGAAGGATGGCGGCGGCACGATTGGCTGAGGGTCTGGTCCGAGAGCTCAGTAGCCGGCCGCCCGAGACCTTGTTGTCGGGCGCCAAAGTGAGCCATGAAGTGAAGTGGTGTTCGGTCCGCCAGCGCGACATGTCGGTACCGATCTCGGAGATCAGCCGAAGGGCGTTGTACGGACCGATTCCGTCGAGCTGGCTCAAGTCAACGCCGCTGAGCTGATGGAGGGAGGTCCGTACGTCGAAATGGGGTTCGTTGCTGCTGGCTTTTCGGCGGGTGCGAGGAATCGATGAGAGGGCAGCTGGTGGCGTCGTGCTCGTGGCAAGAGCCTTCAAGTGGGCCTCGATCTGGGTATCGCAGGACTCAATCTGGAGTTGAAACGTGTCGTAGAGCTCGAGGTTCTGTCGGAGGACGAAGAGGTGCTCTGGGCGGTAGTGCCCGGTGAGCGCTGCGGCGATTTCAGCCTCGGACGCCTGACAGCGTGCATCGCGATGCGTGGCGAGATGCCTTGGGTCGGTCTGTCCGTTGACGATGTCGCGAAGGATCCGCAGACCCGTGGCCCCGGCGATGTCACTGATGACCACGTGCAGCTGCAGGTTCATCTGCACGAGCGCCTTCTGCATGCGGTTGATCGTGGTAGCAGCGCCCTGGATGAGCGTCTCGCGGTGACGAAGGTAACTGCGCAGGGCCGTAATCTCAGCCGTGGGTCGGAAGCTGCCCTTCAGAAGTCCGACGCGGTGCAGGTCCCGCAGCCATTCGCAGTCGGTGACGTCGCTCTTTCGCCCAGGCACGTTCTTCACGTGTCGAGCGTTGACGAGCAGCACCTCGAGCCCGCGCGCCTCCAGGATCTCGTAGATCGGGATCCAGTAGACACCCGTCGCCTCCATCGCCACGCTCTTGATCCCACAGGCAACCAGCCACTCCGCCAGCCGATGCAGATCGTCGGTGAACGTCTTGAAACACTGGACCGGCTCCGGGTCGCGGTCCGGCGGCACCGCAACGTAGTGCATCGCGGAGCCGCAGTCGATGCCCGCCGCATTCAGGTTGACCCGCTCCAGCAGAGGGCGCGATCGACGACTTCGTTTCCCCGTCGGCTTCTTGTCCTTCACCGAATCCTCCTTGATACTTCAAGGGCATCCGGGAACAGGGTTGCGTCAGCTGAGACAATCTCCTAAACGGGATCACGCCTACGCGTGTCACCAATGTACGTACCGCAACAACCCATGGGCCACGCTATTCAACGGGCTTTGAGGAGCACCAGTTGCGGGCCGGCCTCGGTTCCCGGATGCCACCCGCATTCTGGCTCGCAAGTCACCCGGAGTTTCTCGCTGGGAACGGTCGCGGCCCCGCCGCGTGCCCCCGCTATTCATGAGGTCCGACTGATCTTCCTCATGAATGGTCCGATTGGGTTGCACGAGGCGGTCCGTGAAGCAGGCGCCGGTGTTTCCGTGCTCTCGACTCGTTCCAGGCCGAGTTTTCACAGGTTTTCCACAACTCAGCGGCGGACCGCGCGCGGCTTCACGGATCTCGGACTCCGAACAGGAAGAAACCCGGTCTTCTTTCGGGCTGGATATCGGCGTCAATTCGGACGGGCATGAAGTGCGAACACGCCGATCTCCGCCCAGTCGGACACCGGCCCTTCGGTCCGCCAGACGTGGAGACGCGCGGCCTGGAAGGACAGGGCCCTGTTGCGGGTACCGACTTGGCCGCTACTCAGGGACCCGGCCGGCGGGCGACGATCAGCCACTCGTTGTGCTGGCCCTGCGCGACGAAATCGTCGCGGCGCACGGCCATCTCGAATCCGGCGCGACGCAGCTCGGCTTCGACCAGTTCCGGTGCGATCAGGTGGTCCTGGGTCTGAACGGCGCGGGGCTCGCTGCGTCTCTTCTCGGACCAGGGCTCGACCAGAACCAAGCGTCCCCCCGGCTCGAACGCCTCGTAGAGGTGCTTCAGCATGGCCTCGAAGAACGGCATCTCGTGGTAGGAGTTCACGATCAACGCGGCGTCGAGTGACCCCGGCGGCAGGCGGGGATCGTCGGCCGCGCCGAGGATCGGGTGGATGTTCGAAAGCGAGGCTGCGGCGGCTCGTTGCAGCAAGCGGGAAACCGCCCTCTCATTGATCTCGACCGCCGACACGCGACCCCGTTCACCCACGGCGCGGGACAGGCGCACCGTGAAGAACCCTTCACCCGCCCCGACGTCGGCCACGTGGTCACCTTCGCGCAGCTCCAGCAAGCGGACGATCTCCTCCACCCCCTGCCGGCCTTCGCGCTCCGCCTCGGCGAGTCGAAGCCGGACGAGAGTGCGTGAGTCCTGGTTGCGGCGGATGCGGTCGAGGGCGGCGGCAGGCAGCGGCAGCCGGAGCGTCACGATCTCGGCGTCCTGCCTGACCGTCCCTCGCTCCACCGCGTCGCGCACCGGGGCGGGAGCCTCCGCGTTCGCACGCCGGGTGGCCAGGAACTCGAAGAGCCCATCCGCCAGGATCGCCGCATCCGTGGCGTCGGCGGCCTGCACGCGGAGCGTGACCTCGATTTCCGAGGTGCCGCCCGCGGTCAGCGTCATCCCGTGCACGCCCGTGAGGCTGCGGCGGAGGCTGCGGCCCGAGAGCTCCGCCGCGATCGACGTCGGGGCCGGCTCGGGGCGCACCCAGCGGGGGAGTGCGATGACCCAGGCACAGCCACCGGCCGTGGCCTCGCCGGCCAGGCGCGCCACCAGCGAAGGACTCGTTGCCTCACTCGGCCGATTCGCACCCCCACCCGTCTCGCCAAGCAGCGAGAGGTCACCGAGGGCGACGTGCTCCTCGTCCAACCGCTGCAGGCCCCGCGCGGCCAGACCAGGAGGGTCGGCCAGAGCCGGCCCCAGGTCGAGCCTCGAGGGGACGATGGCGAGCATCGACTCGCCGCGCACGGCCAGGAGCAGCCGCTCCACGCCGGCGCCGGGCGGAATGCCCGCCAAAGCGGCCAGCTCGGACACGTAGCCCTCCGCTCCGACGGCGAAGAGCAGCTCGTCCTGAAGGCGAGCGAAGAGCGCGGGGGCTGCGGAGCAGCGCTCGAAGCCGAGCACGACGTCGACGTCGGGCCGGACCACGTCCCAACGCTGGAGGCCCGGCGCTCCGGGCTGTGCGAAGAGCGACGCTCCGAGCACCAGCGCGAAACCGGTGAGCGGGGTGACTCGCTTCATGGCCACCCCCGGTCTGGCCGCTCGTCGCGGCCGCCGGAGACGGAGCGTTCGCCGGTCGGGCCGGGCGCGGCGCTCACACCGCCGCGGGCTTGCGGCGGGCGACCGCTGCGGCCACGATCCCGAACAGCCCACCGATCACCACCGTGAAGGCCATCCAGATCGTGAGCTGGGGCAGGAGGCCGATCCAGAACCACTTCGCGAGGGCGCTCATCTCCGGAAAGTTAGGCGGCGCCACGTCGTAGTGGGTGCCCCAGCTGCCGAGTATGGCGGCGAGCATCACCAGCACCACCGGGATGCGGGCGGCGAGGCCGTAGCGGAGGAGCGTCCGGCCGAGCGCCGGCCACGCCCTGAAGCCGACCACCAGCGCGACGATCGAAGCGACCATGAAGAGGCTCAAGGTCGTCCGGTTCGGCTGGTTCAGTCCGGCTGTTTCGAGCATAAAGCCCAGCGCGGGAACGAGCGCGAGCGCCAGCAGCGTGAGCCCGAGCGCCCGGCCGAGGCTTCCCGGCGCCGACCCCGCGCGCGCGAGCCTCCAGCCGAAGTAGGCGCCGAACACCGGCACGAGCCACGCGATCCCGACGAGAGCGCCCCCGCCCCCGGCTTCGCGATTGAACAGCGTCGGCGACCAGCCCTGTAGCTCTCCGACGAGGCGCAGCAGCGTGACGGCGAGCGTGATGACGGCCGGCACCAGGATCAGCTTCTCCGGGCGCAGGGTGGCTTCGTGGGTCACGTGAACCTCCTTGGTAACGAGCGGCTCACGGGGAGCCCGAGAGCCCTCCAAGCCGCTGGATGTGGGTTGAGATGCGCCGAGTATATGTCGCGAGTCAATGCCTGCACGACCTGACGTCGCGCCGCGCCTGCCCGCACGCGAGGCGAGCGCTCTACCAGGAGAGTGAGGCGTCAGAAGCGGCGCGGTGTTCCGGCCAGGTAGCCCTTCTTCGTACGCGCCGCGAGCCCGTCGGCCCTCACCTTCACGCGCACCGAGCGGAAGCGCCCGTCGTCGGGTCGGAGCGGCGCGTACCCCACCACGTAGTACGTGCGCAGCTCGTCGCCGATCCGTGTGAGCGCGGGCGTCAGGTTCCCGGAAAAGCGCGAGGCGTAGCCTCCCGTGGCCTCGGCCAGCTCCTGGGCGCCGCCGGAACGCGCCCAGGCCGCCTCGAACGGCGAGACCAGGCGTCGGCCGGGCTCGGGGGTGACGCCGTCGAGCCCCACGGCGTCCACGAAGTAGATCGCGGTCGCGGCCTCCCGGGCGAGGCTCGCCACGCGCTCGAGCCTTTGCTGCAGGTTGCGCCACTGGGGGAATCCCGCCGAGACGAGCACGATCGCCTTGCGCCCCGGCACGCCCCCGAGCTGCACGATCAGCGACTCGAGCGTGTCGAGCAGCCCCACCGCTTCGGCGAAGATCGAAAGGAACAGGCCGGACGTCGCGCCGCTCGAGGGCCCCTCGTCGGGAGCCGTCTCGACGCGCTCCTCGATCGCTCCCAGCACGCCCTGCTGCCCGAACAGCAGCGGCCCGCGCGCGAGCGTGGCGGCCGCCCGGCTCAGGCGCTCGCGATCGTCGGGGATGCGCCCGTCCCACGCCCGGTCGGTCGAAAGATTGGCGAGGCGGACCCAGTCGCCCTCGCGCGTGCCCTCGCGCAGGAAGCGCGCGACGCTCGCCCGAGCGCGGATCGCCTGGCCGTGCGACAGCGTCGCGAGGTCGACCAGCAGCAGCACGCGGCGCTCGGGAGGAGGCTGTGCCAGGGGGATGGCCCTTTCCTCCTCGCCCGGCGCGCGTCCTGCTTCGACCGCCTCGAAGTAGACGAGCGACACCGGGCGTCCGTCCTCGCGCACGTCGAAGTCCTCGGCCCGCAGCCCGCGCACCGAGCGGCCGATGCCGTCCACGACGGACACGTCGAGCCGGATCATGCGCACGTCGGAGCGGAACTCGAGCGGGCGGGGAGCCTGCGACGTCGCATGTAAGAGCGCCACGGCGAGTAGCAGCTGCACGGGATCTACCTGAGGGAAAGCATAACCGATGAGGCGGCCGGTGCCGATTCGCGGTGGAGCCTGATCGCGGACGATGGATCTGGCGATGTCGAACGGCGCACGGATGCCGTGAACGCTGTCGCTCTCTGGCAGCGACCCACCCCCGGCCCAATTGACCGCTGTCGCCGCGGCAGGCTAGCCTCGTGCCCGCGGATGAGCCCCGTCCCAGCCGACTCCCACGAAATGCCAGGATGCTTTCGATTTACGAGCTGAAGCCTGCGTTCCAGGGGCTGCTGCGCCCGCTCACGCGGGCGCTGGCAGGGGCCGGCGTGACCGCGAACGCTGTCACCGTCGCCGCGGCGCTGCTGTCGCTCCTCGCCGGAACCGCGCTGGCGATCCGGCCCGACTCGCGCGCGGCGCTGCTCCTGCTGCCCGCGGTGCTCCTCGCACGCATGGCGCTGAACGCGATCGACGGGATGCTGGCGCGCGAGCACGGCCAGAAGTCGAGGCTCGGGGCGCTGCTCAACGAGCTCGGCGACGTGGTGTCGGACACCGCGCTCTACCTTCCGCTCGCGCTCGTCCCGGGCTTCGACGCCCGGCTCGTCGTCGGCATCGTCGTGCTCGCCGCCCTCAGCGAGATGACCGGCGTGCTCGGACCCACGATCGGCGCGAGCCGTCGCTACGACGGGCCGATGGGGAAGAGCGACCGCGCCTTCGTCTTCGGTCTGCTCGCCCTGCTGCTGGGCCTCGGGGTGAAGCCGGGGAGCTGGCTCGTCGTGGTCCAGGGCGCAGTCATGGCACTCCTGCTCGTGACCGTGTGCAACCGCGCGGCGCGCGCGCTCCGGGAAACCAACCAATGAACGAAGTGCTCGAGCGCGCTCCGAAGGGGCCGCTGCTCTACGTGTTCGTCGGCGTGATCGGCCTGCTGGCGGTCGCAAGCGTGCTGGGCGCCCTGCTCGCGCGCGCGAAGCCCGACAAGGACTTCACGGAGCTCAACGCCCGCATCCGCTCGTGGTGGTCGATGGCCGGGGTCTTCATGCTGGCGATCCTGCCGAGCCGTGTCGCTCGTGTTCCTGGCCTTGCTGAGCTTTCTGGCCCTCAAGGAGTACCTGTCGCTCATCCCCACGCGCCGGGCCGACCGCGGGGTGCTGCTCTGGGTCTACCTGGCCGTGCCGCTCCAGTACCTGTGGGTGTGGGTCGACTGGTACGGGATGTTCATCATCTTCATCCCCGTCTACATGTTCATCCTGATCCCGGTGCGCATGGTGCTGCACGGGCAGACCGAGGGCTTCCTGCGCGCCGCGGGCACCATCCACTGGGGCCTGATGACGACGGTCTTCACGCTCAGCCACATCGCCTACCTGCTCCAGCTCCCGGAGAAGGGCGGCGCCGCGGGCGCGAGCCTGGTGCTCTTCCTCGTGCTCGTGACGCAGTTTGGCGACGTCGCGCAGTACACCTGGGGCAAGCTCTTCGGGCGCCACAAGGTGATGCCGACGGTGAGCCCCAACAAGACCTACGAGGGGCTGCTCGGCGGCATGGCCACGAGCTTCATGCTCGTGTACTTCCTCGCGCCGCACCTGACGCCGCTGACGCGCAACGAGTCGCTCGTGGCCGGCTTCTTCCTGCCGCTCGCCGGCTTCCTGGGCGACGTGTCCGTCTCCGCGATCAAGCGCGACATCGGCGTCAAGGATTCCGGCACTAGCATCCCCGGCCACGGCGGCGTCCTCGACCGCGTCAACAGCCTGACCTTCACCGCTCCGCTCTTCTTCCACTTCCTGCGGTATCTGCATTTCTAGTGCCGTTCCAGCTCTTCTTGCCGTACGGTCGCTGGCCACGAGTTGGAACGGCACTCTCTGGACCGTTGTCGCCAGGCATTCTCAGGCACGGCTTGCGGGCCGCGCCTTCCTTCGCCTCCGCGGATCTGCGCATCGGTGGCCTGCTTGATGCCCTCCCTCAAGCGCCTTTGCTTCGCGCTCGTGGTGCGGCCGTTTCTGCTGCTCGTGACCGGCACGAACGTCCGCCACGCGGAGCGGCTGCCGACGCACGGCCCGGCGCTGGTCGTGGCCAACCACAACAGCCACCTCGACACCGTCGTGCTGATGTCGCTTTTCCCGGCCCGCCTGCTCGACCGCGTCCGTCCCGTCGCCGCGGCCGACTACTTCCTGAAGAGCGGCCCGCTCGCCTGGTTCTCGCGGAACCTGATCGGGATCATCCCGGTCACCCGCGGCGGACGCGCGGCCGGGGAGGACCCGCTGGCTGGCATCACGGCCGCGCTCGAGGCCGGGAGCATCGTGATCTTCTTTCCCGAGGGGACCCGCGGCGAGCCCGAGCGGTTCAAGGAGATCAAGAGCGGCATCTTCCACCTGTCGCGGCGGCATCCCGCGGTGCCGATCGTGCCCGTGTTCCTCCACGGCCTCGGCAAGGCGCTGCCGAAGGGCGCCTTCCTGCCGGTGCCCTTCTTCTGCGACGTGTTCGTCGGGGAGCCGCTCGAGAGGCCGGGCGAGAAGGAAGCGTTCCTCGCGGGTCTCAAGGCGCGCCTCGAAGCACTCCGCGCCGAGGGCACGTTCCCGGAGTGGGATTGATCCCGGGGTGGCCTCGAGCTACAGCCCGAAGCCCAGGCCCCAGCCGAAGAGCGCCGAGGAGCCCCGATCGCCCGAGACGCGAAAGAGCACGCCCAGCGTCAGGTTGATGCGGATCACGGACAGGTCGAGCTCAGGGCCCAGGTACGTGAGACCCGGCTCCGTGCCAATCGGGTGGCCCCAGGTGCGGGCGAGCGCCAGCCGCAGCGCGACCCCGGCCGTCCCGTGGAAATCCGGTTCGTCGACGCGTGCGCGTGCGCCGAGGCCGAGGCTCAGCTTCCCCCCTCCTGAACCGGCGTCGGCCTGAAGCAGGAAGCCCTGGGCGCAGTGGGGCATGGGGACCGCGCAGACGGCCTTCACGCGAGTGGACTCGTCGCGCACGTCGGCGCCCAGCCCATGCAGGACGCGAAGGCTGCCCACGGCCCCCAGTGGGCCCGAGAACCCGATCCCGGCCCCCACTTGGGTCCGTCGGTCGAGGGTGATCTGGGTCTTTGCAGGGGCGTGCGGGTCCAGGACCAGCGGCTGGTCGACCGCCGCCGCCGAGGGGTCTGGCATGGCGGCCGCCGCTCGCCCGTTCGTGTCCTGGCCGGAAACGGGCTGCTCCGGAGCTGTGGCTGGCGTTTCTGCCGGCGCCTCTTGGCCGGTCGCGCGAACAGGCAGCGAAAAGCAGCCGAGGACGAGAAGCCAAGCCATTCTTTTCATGGGTCGCCTCAGACATTCGTAGAACCCCAACGCGCGACCCGGCCCCAAGGTTCCGGGACTCCGCTCCCCGCGGGGCGGCTGCCGCGCGTGGGTCGAATCCGAGGGCGGCTGCGGAGCCTGCTTCTGCTTCACGCTGCGGCCCTCAGCCGACCGTGCGGGATCAGGGGAGCGGGACCTGGACGGCTTGCGTCGGGCTACGCTCCGAGCGCGGCGATGATCTGGCTGGCGCAGCCGATCAGCATCTGGCCGTCCTGCGCCGGGAGCTGGCCCGCGTCGACGAGCCCTTCCACCTGGTTGATGAACGCCGCGAGCTGGTTGACCGCCGGGTTGGTCTTTCCCTTGTCGAGCTGCTGGGCCGCCGCCTCGAGCTTCGCGATGAGGCCGCCGGCCGGGTCCGGGCTCAAGCTTCCACCCGCGACGAGCTCGTTCACCTTCTGGGTCAGCAGGTCGATGCCCTGGCGCGGGTTGAGGACGACCACGGCCACCGTGTACTCGGTGGAGCCAAAGTCCTTGTCCTCGATGCGGCCCCGGGCCGTGAACGTTCCCGCCACCGGATACGGGCACGCGTGGCTCGCCGCCGCAGACGGCGCGACCTCGAAGCTCAGGTTGCCGTCGCAGTCGTAGGAGTAGCTGAAGCCCGCGAGCGTGTCGTCCACGCTCGGGTCATGCGGGGTGCTGAAGGCGAGAACGGCGGTCTGCCCCTGGATGATCGGGCCCGAGAGGTTGGCGAAGGTCGCCGTCGGCGCGACGTTCGCGACCGTCACGCTGGCGGTGTCCTCGGCGGTCTGGTCGCCGGTATCGGTCACCCGCAGCCGCAGCGTGAAGGCGCCGTCGTCCGTGTAGGTGCAGGCGCTGCCGTTCGGGCTCGGCGAGCTCACGTCGAACGCGCCGTCGTTCTCGCAGTCCCACTCGTAGAGCCGGATGCCGATGTCGTCGCCGGAGAGACTGCCGTCGACCGCAATCGGGCTGCCTTCGTCGCCGCCCACGGGCTCGACGACCTCGGCCGCCGGCGGGGCATCGGCGAGCTTCGCCACGAAGGCATCCGAGACCCCGTTCAGCGTGGCTTGCAGAGGGCTCTCGACCGGCAGGTCGATGGACGCGGTGAATCCCGCCACGTAGGCGTTGCCGCTGGCGTCGAAACCGACCCTGCTGGCGCCGTCGTTGCCGCTGCCCCCGAGGAAGGTCGAGTACACGAAACCACCCGCCGGGTTCAGCTTCGTTACGAACGCGTCCCCGCCACCGCGGAGAGCGGGCTGCAGTGCATGTGCCGTAGGGAAGTCGCTCGAGCTGGTGAAGCCCGCGAGATACGCGTATCCGCCCGCGTCCACTGCCAGGTCGAAGCCGGAGCCGTCGCCGCCGCTGCCGCCGAGATACGTGGAGTAAACAAAGGCCCCGGCTGGATTCAGCTTGGTCACGAAGGCATCGGCGGCGAAGAATCCGCTGCCGCCGCCGAACGTGGCTTGCACGGCATTCGCCGTGGGGAAGCTGGTGGAAGCGGTGCCGCCCGCGACGTAGGCGTTGCCGACCGCATCCACCGCCAGTTTCGTGGCCTGGTCGTTCTTGTCGCCACCGAGATAGGTGGAGTAGACGAGTAAACCAGCCGCATTCAGCTTCGTGACGAAGACGTCCTGAAAGCCGGGGCTTGCGTAACTCGGCTGCACGGCATTCAGCGTCGGAAAGTCGACCGATTCGGTGCTGCCCACGAGGTAGGCGTTCTGGCTCACGTCTGTGACGAGCAGGCTCGGTGGTTCCCTGAAGCTGCCGCCGAGGTAGGTGGAGTAGACCAGTCCCCCAAGGGCATCGAGCTTCGCCACGAAGCAGTCGGAAAGGCCGTCCTGATAGACGGGCTGTGCGGCATTCAGCGTGGGGAAGTTGGAAGACCCGGTGGAGCCCGCCACGTATGTGTTGCCGCCGGCATCGATGGCGAAGGCCGTGAGGTCGTCGCGGGCGCTGCCGCCGAGGTAGGTCGAGTAGACGAACTGACCTGCCGGGTCCAGCACTGTCACGAAGACGTCGGGTGTGAACGCGGGCCCCCCCCGAACGTGGGTTGCACGGGATTGAAGGTCGGGAAGTTGGACGAGAAGGTGAAGCCCATGACGTGGGCGTTACCGCTCGCATCCACCGCGATGCCGCGCGGCGCATCAGAGGAGTTGCCGCCGAGGTAGGTGGAATAGACGAAAGCTCCCTGTCGGGTCCAGTTTCGTGAGGAAGGTGTCGAAAAAGCCTCCGGCGAAGGCAGGCTGCACGGCAGCCACGGTCGGATAGTTGGGTGAAGTCGTCTCACCCGCCACATACGCGTTGCCGCTCGCGTCGACGGCAAACGTGTGGGCGAAGTCGGTGGAGCCGCCGCCGATGTAGGTGGAGTAGACGAGAGCACCTGCCGGATTCAGCTTCGAGACGAAGGCGTCCTGCGACCCGCCCATGTAGGTGGGCTGCGCGGCATTCGGGGTGGTCGGAAAGTTGGTCGAGGTGGTCGAGCTCGCGAGGTAGGCGTTACCGCTCGCGTCAACGGCGAACCGCCCAGTCTCTTCGAAGCCGCTGCCGCCGATGTAGGTGGAGTAGACGACCGCACCGGTCGGGCTCAGCTTGGTCACGTAGACGTCGAAGGAGCCGCCCGAGGCGGCTTGCGCGGGATTGGCGGTCGGGGCCGGCCGAGCTGACGCGACCCGTGACATGCGCGTTCCCGGCTGCGTCCACGACGAAGCTGGATATGTTTTCATCGCCGGCGCCGCCGAGGTAAGTGGAATAGACGAGGACCGGATCGATGACGAGGGGCCTGCTCCGGTCGTAGTCAGCCACGCGAAAGCCGGCCTGGCCCATGCCCTCGCTGTAGCCGGCGGCCGGCGGCAGCAGCACGTAACCGCCGGAGACGGGTTCCCGCTGGCCGTTCCGCTCCTGGTAGATCACCGGCTTGCGCAAGCGCACCTCGGCTCCCGCAAGCCCCACCACCAGCTCGCCCTCCGCATTCACTGCGAGAGTCTCGGCGTTGCCGAAGCCGAGCCGGATGACGGCCGGATCGACGCCGGGCGCGACAACGAAGTCGTATTCCAGTTGTCGCTGGTTGCCGTAGTAGAGGAGGTCGATGCCCGGATAGACGGCCTCGTATCGGACCTGGGCGTAGGTCGGAACGTGAGTGCGCCACCGCGCGGGGTCGTTGCCGAGGAAGTAGTTGACCTTGCCGGGCAGTTCACCCAGTCCCGCGAGGCGGGGAGCCGGATTCGCGCCGACGAGGCGCATGCTTAGCGTGGCCTCCTCGAATGCCGGCGAAGCCGCAGCGTCCGCCAACCGCGAATCGAGATCCGAAGGGCGTCGCGTCTGGGGCGCGGCCGGCTTCCGCAAGACCAGGGCAGCCTCGGCGCGCGTCAGGAAGAGGCGGTAGCCGCTGCCTCGGGAGAGGAACTCGACGGGATCGTCGGCCTGGCCTCGGTTGGCCTCGAAGCTCAAGTGCCGTCGGCCGTAGGTCTGATGGATTGGTAACAGCGGCCTGCTTCGACTCTCTCCAGCTTGTGTGTGGGGCAACTCCCCGAAGGCGCCGGGGCGCTGTTGAGGGAACAGCCGAGTCGCCCTGTGCCCTCTATTGTAGGGGCCATCCCTGCCGGAGGCAACGCCCGGTTGCTCTCACCGCCGGGGCTCGAGGACCTCGCGCCGCGTCACGGCAGCGGGACCTGGACGGCGTAGAAGATGCCGGCCTCGGTCCCGACGTGGATCAGGCTATAGACGCGGTCGAGCGAGGGGGCTCCCACCACAGCGAGCCCGTCGCCCAGCGTCACGAACTTGGGCACGGGAGTGGCCTGCAGCGTGTCGATCTCGTAGAGCTTGCCGTCGCTGCCGCCGGCGTAGACGTAGTGGTTGCCGGGGACGAACAGCACGGCCGAGGGCTTGGCGCCACCGGGCAGGCTGATCGGCCCGGTGAACTTGTTGGCCAGCACGCCGGCGATCTCAGTCAAGCCCCAGACGAAAGCGTCCGTGGCGAAGTAGATGTCGCCGGTGGGCGAAGCGCGGTCGGGAAAGACGAAGCCCCGCACCTGCCCGTCGTTGTGAGAGAAGGTGCGGTCGTCGAGGCCTGTCAGCGCGTCGAGTGAGTAGACCGTCCCTGAGGGGCCGAGCGGACCGCCCACGTAGACACGCCCCCCGCGCAGCACCGGGCTAGAGTCGATGTTGCCGAGCGGGCGCGCCCAGCGGAAGCTGAAGACGGGGGGCGGCGAAAGGTTGAGGTTGAGGCACCACAGCGTGTTCGTGCTGCCGATTCCCGTCCGCTCGTAGCTCGTGAAGTACACACGCGGGGGGGGCGGCGGGCCGTAGTCCACCGCCGCCATCGCGTTGATGATGCCGATCGCATCCGGCCCCGGGCCGCCGTTGTCGTAGCGCTCGATCTCGGCCCCCGTGTCGGGATCGAGCGCGACGAAATCGTTCGGCACGTTGAGCGCGGAGTCACGGGTTCCCACGAGCACGTAGTCGA